>Ga0315282_10000025_pt1 | contig 337272 bp, 240 predicted proteins | sample YL17G07_20_MG_FD_203693 | JGI IMG/M metagenome (GOLD analysis project Ga0315282, IMG submission 203693) | Sediment microbial communities from Yellowstone Lake, YNP, Wyoming, USA - YL17G07_20 | ecosystem: Environmental > Aquatic > Freshwater > Lake > Sediment | place: USA: Wyoming | collected...
CACTCAGCAACGGCCGGCGTTTGCGGGCCATCGGTCATCACCTCTGGCCCACTACTATTACACATAAGCCCAGAAAAATCTAGACCCCCCAAAACCTAGACACCGGGGGTTATGAAACCACTTCTAGGCGGCTGTCGCCTGCGTGCCCTGACTGCCTGTCCTGGTCAAGGGCTTATGACCGCCCGCAGGTCAGAACGAGAAGATCTCGTGGCCCCGCACGCCGGCGAGCGCGTCAAGGACGACCCAGAGCCCGGCGCTGGTGAACTCGGCGAAGATCAGCCCCACAAAGCCTGGAATGAGCTGCCGATAGAGCCGCGCGCCGCCGTAGCGCATGACGAGCGATTTGGCCAGCCAGCCTAGAAAGACCGGGAACCAGAAGTTAACCATCGGCCAGGAGGCACCCATCAGGTACCCGATGGGATGGAAGGGCCACCAGAGGAAGCTGCGGTGCATGAGGAGCAGGCCGGCTATCGTTGCGGCTCCGGTGGCCATGGTCGCGAAGGTAAGGGGCGACGGTCCCTCGCCGTGGCTGATCAGATACGCCGTCCAGGTGCCGTAGAGGTTGCGGGCGTAGTAGGTAGTGAACCAGGTGTTCAGCGTCAGGCCGCCGTGCAGGTACATCAGGCGCAAGTACGAGAGGTAGGAACAGATGATGGCCAGCACGGCGCTGCCGGCCAGGGCCGCGGTCAGTCGCCGACGGGAGATGGTGGCGCGGTCGCTCAGCTTCAGCGACTGCATGAGGCAGGGCATCAGTGGGCTGCGGTTGTCCAGCATGAATAGGTGATCGAACAGGGCGAGAATGGTGAGGCGGCGCGCCCCGAGCTGGGCCGTGCCCACGGCGGCCAGCATGATGTTCAGGGGACGGAACGGATGCTGGACGTAGAGCATGCCCCCCTGGCAGACCAGCCGAACCGCGACCAGGTGGAGGACCAGGAACAACATGAAGATCACGGCGGTCGCCAACAGGCCCGCGCCCGCCGCCTGCCCCCAGACGCAGATGAGGACCAGGCCGATGGCTACTCCGGCCACTGCCATGCCGTGGCCCATGGCTTCGCCCGGTGGGTCCGTCCATCTGGCGGAGTAGGCCGCCCGCGGCGCCGTTTGCAGGTGCCCACGCGCCTGCCACAGCAGGACCAGGCCGAAACACAGGATGCCGCCGATCATCTGGTGCGCGACGAACTGCCGGACCGGATAGGCCTGAACGTTGGGCATGGGGTATCCCACGGCCGCGCCGACGACCTGCTGCACCAGGAAGAAGAAGTAGAAGAACCACAGGCTGAAGGACAGATCGGCGGGGATGAGGTAGGCGATCCCGATGGCCGTGAAGGAGAAGCGCAGCCACAGGGGCGACAGTGCCGCCCAGGGCGGGTCGGTGATATGCCCGCTCAGGTCAATGCGGTGGATGGCAAGCATGGGCACGGCCGGGTAGTGGAAGTGCAGGCCGTTCAGCATGTGGATGAGGAACGGGACCGCGAAGAAGCCCCACATGACCCTGTTCCGCACGAACGCAGGGAAGGCGCCTCGCGGGTCAACCTCCGCCAGATCGCCCGGCAACTGAGTCAGGGGGAACACCAGCTTCTCCTCGTCCACCCACGGCCGACGGAGAAGCGAGGCCAGGCCAAACAGGCACAGGTACAGCGCGAGCACGAGCACCGTCCACGAGAGAAGGGGCAGGACCCAGACGCGCCACGGAATCGGCCCGACGGTGCCCTCGTAGAGGCCAACAATCGCCCTGTCGTTCTGCGGCGCCAGCCAGGCAGGCAGCCAGCGCAGCAGAATCTCTTGCCAGTGGTTCTCCGGGCTGGCGAAATACCGGGGCCCGGCCAGGTAGGGGATGAGCAAGCCCGTCAGTCCAAAGGAGGGGATGCCGGCGGCGACGAGAGCCATGCAGAAGACAGTGAGCATCTCGCCGGAAGTGAGCCGTTTGCGAAGTCGGCGCAGTATCGGGTTGCCGACAACCGCGAGCACAGCCAGGGCGAAGAAGCTGCTGATGGGGAAGGCGGTCAAGCCGACCCAGGTGCCCTTCATGACCAGGTCGCTGTAAGGCGTTCCGACCGCAATCAGAACCACCATCAGCGTGCCGATCACGACCGACCGCAGTGTCATGGCAGGGATGGCCGCATTCCTGTGGCCGGCTCAATCAGTGAGAGATGGGTCATCGGCCGGCTGCCGCGGAGCCTCAAGAGCCCTGTGGCCTCACCGTGCCTCGATGTCTTCGTCGGCCCTGCGTAAGCACCTGCGACACCACTCGTGCCAATGGCGACAGGAGGACGCCCTCGCTCCAGCGCGGAAACACGCGCTGGCCGCGGTGGGCCTGTTGGCGATCACATCCTCAGGGAGGTGTACGAGGTGAGCTACGGTGGAGCCGAGCTTGGGAGGCCCCAGCGCCCAACCATCGTCACGGTGATCGGCATCGTGGCGATCATCTTCGGAGCCATGGGACTGCTTGCGCTGCCCATCAACATCCTGCAAATGCAGGGGAGGTGGCCCGGGGCCGAGTTCACGCGACCGGTCTTCCAGAACCCGCCCCTGGCGACCTGGATGAAGGCCAGCCTTGTCGTGTCACCCGTGTCGTGCATACTGTGGATCGTCTCCGGCATCGGCCTGCTACAGCTTCGCTCGTGGGCCCGCAAACTCGCCATTGGCCTGCTGATCTTCGGCCTCGTGGCCCAGGTTGCTACGACGGTGTTTATCGTCCCTGGCGTCTACTCCTCCGTCAACTGGGGCATGTTCCTGGGCGGCACGCAGCAAGTCGCCATGATGAAGACGATCATGGTGGCCTCCATGGCCATGGGCACGGTGATCGGCACCGGCATCATCGTGACGCTGCTGATTCTGCTCACGCGGCCGCGTGTCCGCTACGCCTTTGAGCCGGCATCGGAGCGGACGGGGGGCCAGAGGGGCACTTCAGGCTGACGCGGAGAGGCCGTGTGGTCGCTGGAGCCGAGCGAGACAAGGAAGCAGCCGCGCCCTCGGGACCCATAACAGGCAGTCCCCGGCGTAAAGGCCGCTTTCACGTGTCCTTAGCTACCACCATCGGGCCCATTCAGGCCCGGCAAGCGCAGAATGCCCAGTGCTCGGTCAATCGGCCTTCTGGAGCCTGATGAGGGCCAGGTCCATGGGTTTCCACGCCTGCGGATCGCGCGGACGGAGCTTGACCATGTACTCGCCCGGCTTCTTGAAGCGGATCTCGCCCACGTTGATGGTCTGGAACTCATCCCAACTGCCCGTGTTGGGCGCTTTGCCGACGATCTTCTGCCGCGCCGCCTCGACGACGAACTCGGTCTCGCCGGCCTGGGCGGCCAGCAGAGCACTGACCGCATAGGTCCCAGGCGGCAGCAACTTGACCGTCCAGGATACCCACTCGCGCGGGTCATCCCAGAAGCCGATGTTGCGCTGGCCAGCCCGCGCCTCCACCTGCATCTTCGACCCGTGCAGCTCGGCCAAGTCTGCGTCCAGCAACACGGAACCGTCCAGCCCCGGCCGCAGCGCGCGGCCCAGAGTCAGCCCAGTGATCTTCAGCGCGAAGGCGTGCTCGCAAGGCTTCTGCGCGGGCAGAAAGAGTCACAGAACGCGCGCTTGCGCGCCCAGGAAGGCGGTCTCACGCCTGCCTGACCGCCCCACGTGTACTCGAGCTAGCCTCTTCCTAGGCCCGCTGCCCCGGGATGCGGATGTCACCGTCCTTAGGAAGCGTGATCGGGCCGGTCTCGAAGTCATCGGCAGCCGGCTTCAACTGGAGGTTGTAGACGGCCGGGTTCTTGGCGGGATCATCGTACATCTCCTGCCAGGTGATCCTCTTGCCGGTGTAGGCGGACTCTCTGCCCATGATTGCCGCACCGGTAGCCCAGGCCACGTTGCGGGCTTCGTTGATGGGCTTGCCCTTCACGATTGCGTAAAGCAGGTGGGCGTGCTCTGACACATACGCGTCCCTGTGGTAGCCGACTTCCTCGTAGGGGTCCGGGGTCTGGAACTTGAAATCGCCCGGTCTGGCTTTCTCAAACGTGAAATCCTCCCCGACCCAGTCCGAGCAGCCAGCGATCTGGCGGCACATGCTGTGGATGTGGATGCCGTTCGGATACTCAAGATCCACGCTGAAGAAGTCGTACATATTCCCAGCCACTCGGCGTGCGCGGAAACCGAAGCCCGTCGCCGCGACCGGGTGGGAGTCGAGGAACCAGTTGGCGATATCAAGATTGTGCACGTGCTGCTCGACAATGTGGTCGCCGGACATCTCGACCCACACGTGCCAGTCGCGACACAGGTCGTCCGGGCCCGTCGGGTTGACAGGGGTGTTTCTGAATATAGCCCCCTGGCACCAGGACACGCGCCCGCCGAGGATACGGCCGTAGGCGCCGTCCCTGATCTCCCTCGCGCGCGTGTTGTAGCCGGACTCGTGTCGGCGCTGGGTGCCGGCCACGACGCACAATCCCTTCTGCTGAGCGCGCTCGCCGGCCTGGATGATCCGGCGGATGCCCGGAGGATCCACCGCCGAAGGCTTCTCAAAGAACACGTGCTTCCCTGCGGCGATGGCGGCCTCGAAGTGCGGGGGGCGGAAGGCTGGTGGTTGCCCCATCAGCACGATGTCAGGCCCCACCTCAATGGCCTTCTTGTAGGCATCCGCGCCGCCGAAGCATCGCTCCACAGGGACTCCATACCCCTTGCCAGTGTCTTGAGCTCTCCCCGCGAACCAGTCTGCGGTCGCCACGACCTGGATCTCGAGGTTCAGGCCCAGCTTGTCATTCAGGTACTTGGCAGCCTCCAGGTGCTGTGCCAGCGCTCCCCTCCCACGCCCACCGCAGCCGATAAGGGCGACTTTGAACGTCCTCTTCCCTGCTGCTTGCGCCATGGCTCGGCCGTTCGGCAGGCCGGCCAAGGCCCCAGCCACCACAGCCGCAGCCGTCCCCTTGAGGAAACGCCGCCGCGACAACTCACGATCATGTTCCATGGGAATCCCCTCTCTAAGATAGTCGTTCTCCAGCGAAGCCCTCGATCTGGGCTTGTTGGGCGTTGCTCACCTGGCTAGGATTCTCTTAGGGCGACCGGAGTTCCTCCTCGTTGACTGTGTCGTCCGCGTTGGATTTGCCCTGCTCCCACCCGTGGCTCCCGAGAGCCCGTGCGCTTGCTAAGGACGAAGGGGACCATGGGGCGGCCGGGCCGTGCGACACAGAACGCCCGGTTTGGGGTCAACCCGGGCGGTTACGCGCCCATCTGACCGCCGCCCGCGGCCTCCTCACCTGCGCGCCACTTCCAAGCGGCCTCTGGCTCGTATGTCCTCCGAGGAGCTGCCCACCAGCACCTCGAACGCCCCCGGCTCCACCACGAATCGCTTCTGTTCCACACCGTAAAACGCAAGCTGCTCACCCGGCAGCGTGAAACTGACCCTCTTGTGTTCGCCCGGCTGCAAATGGATCCTCTCGAAGCCCCTAAGCTCCTTGACGGGCCGCTTGACGCTGCAAGCCACGTCGTGGACGTAGAGCTGCACTACCTCGTCACCCTCGCGGTCGCCGGTGTTGCGGACGTCAAGGCTGATGTTCACCTGGCCGTCGGGGGAGAGCCGTTTGGGGGTCACCACCAGCTTGCCGTACGCAAAGTTCGTGTAGCTCAGTCCATGCCCGAACGGGAAGAGCGCCTTCCCCTGGAAGTACATGTAGGTGAATCCCTTGGTGATGTCGTACTCGGTCTGGGGCGGCACCTGCGCCAGCGATTCATAAACCGTGTAAGGGAGCCTCCCGCCGGGGTTGTGGTCGCCGAACAGGACATCGGCGATGGCGTTGCCGCCCTCTTCGCCGTTCCACCACGCCTCGACAATCGCCGGCACGTTGTCTTTGGCCCAGCTTACGGACAACGGCCCGGCATTCATCAGCACGACCACCGTTCGCGGGTTGGCCCTGTAGGTCTCCTGGATCAACTCCTCCTGCGCGCCGGGCAAACCGATGTCCGTGCGGTCTAGCCCCTCCCTCTCCGCGCTGAGATCGGTGCCCACGAACAGGATGGCCACATCGCAGTCCGCGGCCATGGCGGCCGCTTCCGCGGAGGCCGCTTCCTTATGCTTGGTCTCCAGGATCTCACACCCCTTGGCGTAGAGGACTTCGGTGCCCGGAGCGACTCTGTTCGTGATGCCTTCCAGGGGGGTCACCGCTTTCGAGGCCTTCCCACTGTAGCCCCCGGCTGTGAACATGCTTGCGTGGGGGCCGATGACGGCGATGGACTTGATCTTCTTCCTGTCCAGAGGGAGGAAGTGGTCCTTGTTGCTCAGGAGTACGATCGCCTCGCGGGCCGTCCGCAGGGCCAGGTCCCTGTGCTGCTGGCAGTCAATGACCTCGGGCGGGATGCTGTTGTAGGGCACCATCTCCGGCGGATCGAACTCGCCCAGGCGGAACCTTGCCTTCAGAATCCGACTCAGCGCCCGGTCCAGATCGCGCTCCGGGAGCAGCCCGCTCCTGACCGCCTTCGGCAGGTATTCTGGGAACTGGTCGTCGTCCAGGTCGCAGCCCGCGAGTACGGCCTTCGCCACGGCCTCCTCGAAGCTCTCTGTGAAGCGATGACTCTTCACGAGAGAGCCGAGGCCGCCCGTGTCCGAGACCACAAAGCCCTCGAACCCCCATTGCCCCCTGAGGATGTCGGTCAGCAGCAGCTTACTCACGACGCAGGGCACGCCGTTGATGGCGTTGTAGGCGGCCATGATGGACTGCGCGTGACCTTCGGTCATGCAGGCCCTGAAATGCGGCAGCCAGTACTCGTGCAGCATCCTCTCGCTAACCTCGGCGGAGAGGCTGGTGCGGCCTTGCTCCTGGTTGTTGACCGCGTAGTGCTTGAGTGTGGAGACGAGCTTCAGGTACTTGGGGTCGTCGCCTTGCAGGCCTTTGACGAAGGCAACGCCCATGCGGGAGGTAAGGAACGGGTCCTCCCCATAGCACTCGTTGATCCTGCCCCACCTGGGATCCCGGCTGATGTTGATCACAGGCGCCCGGTAGAAGAGCCCCAGCTTCCCCTTGCCGCTTTTCGCGCCGAGGCTGTGCAGCGCCCTGGCCTCATCCGAGATGGCAGAGGCCACCTGCCCGATCAACTCCGGGTCCCAGGTTGCCGCCAGGGCGATGGACACCGGGAACATGGTGGTCGGCTGCGCGGCGCAGACGCCGTGCAGACACTGGTTCCACCCGTCCGTCTCGGGAACCCCCAGACGCTCGATAGCCGGCGCGCCATGGAACATCTGGGAGGCTTTCTCCTCCAGCGTCATCCGCGACACCAGGTCCTCCACCCGCCTGTCCGTCGGCTGGGTCGGGTCGAGATACAGCGGCTTGCCGGCCATCTGCTCGGCGGCGAGCATCCCCACGGGTAGAGCAACGGCCATCATCAGCAGGTTCATTGCATGTCCTCAGTGTTCACGCGGCAAACCGAGGGTCGGAGCAGAGCACACTTCGGGTGTCCGCACCCCTGGATCCCCCTCTTTGGCGGCCAGCCTTCCACAGTGCTCTCGTCGGGCCATGAGCGTCGGCACCTGAAGCTGCTGGGCGGGACCCAGGGCCTGGCGACAGCCCTTCATCACTCTGCGAGTTTGGAGATGATGAACGATACCAGGAAGCCCGCGACCGTGATCAGGCCGGCGAAGTCGTGCACCTGCTCGAAGGCCTCGGGGATCATCGTGTCCACGATCATGGTGAGGATGGCGCCGGCCGCAACGGCAGTGGTGGCGGCCACGACATCAGGTGACAGACCGCGGAAGAGCGAGTACCCGGCCAGCGATGCAAGGGCGTTGGCGGCGCCAATGGCGGCCCATACGCCGAAGACGTAGCGAGCCGAGCGCCCCCCCTTCTTCATGCCGACAGCGCTCGACAGGCCCTCGGGAACGTTCGACAGGAAGATGGCGACCACCGCGACGATGCTAACCGCGCCTCCCTCAATGAGGCTCAGGCCAATGACGATCCCCTCGGGAATGCCGTCCAGGAGGGCGCCCAGGGCGATCGCCAGGCCGCTGCCGGGATGCTCCTCCTCGGACGGCTGGTGAGGCCCCGACCGCTTGCGGTCCTTGGCGCCACGGCGTGAGAGGTACCACTGCACGAGGGTGTAGGCACCGGCGCCCAGGACGAACCCGGCGACGGTGGAGTCGAAGCCACCGCGCCGGTAGGCCTCCGACATCAGGTCCAACGACAGCGCGGAGATCAGCACGCCGCTTCCGAAAGCCATGATTGCGGCGGTCACCCGCTGTGGGGTCCTGGTGAGGTAGCCTACTCCAGCGCCTATGACCAGGGCCGACCCAGCCACCAGACCCCACCCCGCCGCCGCCAGCCATGCCGGCATGATCGCAGCCCTCCCAACGGTTGATCCGCGCGATGCTTCGCCAGGCCTCTGGCCATTCCTGCGTCTGACCAGGTGCGTTGGCGGTCCTCCGGTGCCAACAGCGTCTGAGGGTTGCCAGCGGAGCCGTGCAGTGCGTCGTCCGCGCTGGGCCTGCTGAGTTCGTGGTGGAACCGGAGGGGCAGGCTCTCGAGGGCAATGCGCCACAGACTAAGTGGTGGGATGACTATGTGCCGGTGAACCTCGGCACCTTGGGGGTCAGGACAAGGGGCACGCACGTGCTCAACGCCCATCCCCGCGAGGCGAAGACCTGGGAGCCGACCAACCTGTTGCCCATCCGCATGGCGCGGAGTGGGGGACCGTTGGGGCACTCTACCGGCAGGGCATGGCCCCGTGCGGGCGCGTTACTTGAGCGAGACCTCCAGCCCCTCCACGTCGAAGATGATGTTGACGCTTGCCCGGAGGTTGGCAGGATTGCGCACAAACTCCAGGTACTGCCGGAGGCGGTCGGCGCAGTTGACGCTGTTGTGGGCCAGGACCACGCTGCCAGGCGGCATCTTGTCGTAGGCGGCTTCCAGGATCTCCAGGTAGATACCCTTGCCTCGTCCCCGATCGCCGTCCGCGTCCAGGTAAAGCAGATCAACCGGCCCTTGGAACTCCGCGGCCACGTCCACGGCATCCGCGGCCACTACGCGGGCGGTGCCGGTCGGGTCAATCTTGCGCACGTTCCGCTCCGCGCGCTCCGCCTCCGCAGGGACGATCTCCACGCCGAGCAGATTGCCAGCCGAGTAGCAGGCACCGGGACCAACGGCCGCCCCGGCGTTGGAGATGAAGGTGTTGCCGCAGAAGACGCCGGCAGCGATCATGTTGCGCGGCTGTTTGATGGCATTGATGGCGTACAGCAGGCGCTGCATCCTGGGCGTGATCGCGGTCCAGGGAATCTCGAAGTGGTCTCGCACCGCCGCGCGATGGGCCAGCATCTTCTCGCCATCGTAGCTGGTGTGGGGCAGAACGCCTGCCTCTTGGAGTGTTTGGAGCGCGGCGTCCACAACTGCCATCTCCTGCTCCAAGGGCTCCACCACGCCGTGCGGGTTGTGGTAGTCCATCACGTAGCATTCCCAGTCCTCACTGCGGTATTCCCGAAGCATCAGGCCCTCCTACACGGTGCTCTTGGCTCACACACGGCCACTCGAAGGGCACGTGCGTTCTCACCCGGCACGGTGCCGAGACCATGGCGTCTACCCAGCACGGTTGCGCAAGGCCGAGCGTTCATCCTACCTGTCTCCTCCACTAGCACGGCTTCTTTCGCTTCAGCGCGAACGACAGGCCAGTTCCCTCCCTCGGTTACCCCCCAACAACCCACTGGCCCCAGAGCTGCGGCGTAAGCTCCGCTTCGCTGGGGATATCCGAGGTCAGGCCGGTCGCCTTGTTGTGCCAGTAGACGCGCTGGAGCGTCTGGAAACCGTTGCCGCGCAGGATGCCCACGTCGCCGCGCAGCGTCAGGCCCGGCTTTGGCTCCAGCCCGAGCGTGGCGAGGGGAACAGACAGCTCAAACGCACCCTCCGGCCCGCCCGCCAGCTGCACCTGGTCGCTCACCACGTCCACACGGCCGAACCTGAGCGTGCGCAGCGGCGAAGAGAACAGCACCGGCTCGGTCGTGGTTCCGGGCGCCACCGGGCGGTAGAGCACCGCCGTTGGCTTGCCGGCAATGCGCGTCACCAGCAGTCGCACATCACCAGCGACGGCGTGGTCGCGCTGCGGGTCGGCCTGCGGGTCTGTGCCAATCATCAGGTCGAGCGCCCCGCCAGTCTTGAAGAGGTTCTGCCAGGCCTCGCCCGAGTTGCTCAGCAGATTCGAGTCGTCCACCTTGAAGGCAGCGTAGAGCCGGTCGCCCGACACCGCCAGGGCGGCTTCGGTCTTGACTTCGCGCCGTCCCCAATCGCCCTCTTGCTGCATGCGCGTGTCAATGGTCACCCAGTTGGCGCCGGCCCAGTCGTCAAGCTTGCCGTCCACCACGGGCGGCCTCTCGCGCAGCGCGACCAGCAGGGGGCCTTGGGCCTGGCTGCTTTGGCGCTGCGCCTCGCTTTGCAGGAAGTAGGCCTGCGCCTCTTGCAGCATAGGTGCGGTGACCTCCAACCGGCTCGTCGGCAGCCGGCGGATCTTCTCCAGGCCGTCCACGCGCACGATGCAGCCGTTGTGCGCCGTGAGGTAGATCGTGCCATCGCTGGTCTGGCTCAGGGATGGCCAGAAGCTCTCCTCACCGGTGCTCGCCTCGTTGACCAGCATTTCCTTCTTCGCTTCGGGGAACGACCACGAGGCCGTGCGCGAGTCCTTGAACAGGGTCGCCACGAACAGCCCGTCGCTGGTGAGCAGGTAGATATTGCCCTTGTTGCCGTTGATGGCCCAGACCTCGCCGACATCCGAACCGCCGGGCGTGACAGTGTTGCCGAGCAGTCGCGTGGTGCCAATCAGCTCGCCGGGGTGCTCCGGCAGCGGCGCGATATGCGAAGCGTGCAAGCCCGGCCACAGGCTGGGATAGCTCCACTTGGCCTCGCCCTTGTAGGCGCCGCCCACGCCCTGCGGCGCGAAGGGCTTGGGCGCGACTGTGTGCACCGACCAGCCGCCCTTGCCCGCCAGGACCTGATCGCCACCTGTCGAGGTGGGCCGCTGCGCACCCTCCGCCAGTACCGTCGCGCGGCTAATATCGTAGCGCGGCGCTCCCTTGGTGGTGAAACCGACGGGCTCCAGGCGCAGGGCGCGATCGTCCAGGCGCGCCAGTGCAAACGACAGGTCGGGCATCACGGTGATGCCGCCCGCGTCTCCCTTCGCGAATGTCACCTCATCGGGCTGGGCCTGGGCGTCGCCGTTGAGGTCCGACCAGACGAAGGTCACCGGGTCACCCGGTTTGACTGCTTCCGGCAAGCGGCTCCGGAAGGCTGCTCCGCTTCCGCCCAGCAAAGGCGCCGGCGGCTGGGAAGTGTAGTCGAAGTCAACCGTCGCATCGGTCCGTGTCCCCTTCAGCTCGTTCAAGCCCGTGCCGTCGTAGTACTCCCCCGTCAGCCCACCCGGCTTGGCCGATCTCGCGTCTGGGTACAGCCGGCTTGCGGGGATGAGCTGGCGCGGCTGCGAGGGGCTGCTCCACAGCAGCTTGATGGAGCCACCACCCGACCCCTGGAAGTACTCCAGCTTGAGGTCGTACCGCTTGCCCGCCTCCAGGGCGAGGGTGCCGTTGTCCTCCGTAGTCCCGTGAGGCATCCAGTTGTCAATGAGCTGCTTGCCGTTCACCCACAGCCGTACGCCGTCGTCGGAGACCGTGGTGAAGGTGTAGGTTTCCGGGAACTGCGGCTGCACCTGGCCAATCCAGCGAACGGAGAAGTTCTCGGTGGAGCGGAACAACCCCGCCAGTAACTCCCAATCGTTCGCTCGGCCCACCGCCGCCACGGGCCGGGCCACGTGATTCTCGATCAGCCACAGGCTGGCCGTTCCGGCGCCATTGGTCGGGTTGTCGTTGTAGGCGTTCGTCATGTACTTGCGGCCTTGGACATAGAGCGGAGTCTGCGGGCCGGTGCCCCACCAGCCCGGGAGCTTGAGGTCGCCCGGACCCGGGCGGTAGAACACCTCAACGGGCCAGCTGGTGCCCTTATCCCAATCGAGCTGGAACCTCATGCCGTCGTAGTAGAACGTCCTGGTATCACGCACGTCAAGCTCGCCGCCACCGCCATAGCGCGGCGGGCCGTACAGCCCCTTGAGGAACCGACCGTCCAAGGTCCACACGCTCACCCGCTTGGGCTGGAAGTCATCCTCCGCCACCCACAGGCGATTGCGGTCGTCAATCGTCAGCCCGCTGGGGTTGTTCATGTGCGTCTGGTCGTAGACGCCCGCGCGGGGCACCCCGGGCGTGCCGATCGCGCGCACGAACTTGCCCTGCGCGCTGAACACTTTGACGCTATGGCTGTTGCCCCGGTCGCTAACGTAGATGTTTCCCTGTGCATCGAGCGCCATCTGCTGCGGGTCCTCCAGGTTCGTGACCAGCACTTGCGGAGCGGGGAGAGGCTTGGGGGTAGGCGCGACGTAGGCTTCGCGCTGGTTGTAGAGGTGCAGCTCATTGATGCTCCACCACAAGCTGCTCGACGAACCCGTCTGCACGATCTTCACATAGCGCGCCGTCACCCGAGACACCGTCACCACCGTTGTTGCGCCCGCACCGACGCCGGTCGCGATGGGCTGGCCCCAGTTCTGACCGTCGGACGAGATGTAGACCTCGTACTTGGCGGCCGCATCGCTGGAACCGGCGTTGTTCATGGTCATAGTAGTGAAGGCCTGGGGCGCACCCAGGTCAACCACGAACCACATGCCGGGGGTCTGCACCGTCCGCGTCTCCCACCGGCTGCTATAGTCGCCGTCAATGGCCTGTCGAGCCAGATCGAGCATGGCACTCGCGGTGGGCGCCCAGCTCTTGCGGTCGAGCGCCTCGCCGTAGTACGGGCCGCTTTTCAGATACGGCGTCAGATCGCTCGGCAACTGATAGCACAGCAGCCGCTTCCCGGACAGGACCAGCAGCCGCCCCTGGCGGTCGAAGGCGAGGCCGCGCGGGTCAGCAACGGGCACGGTGCCCAGCGCCCCGCGCGCCTTGCCGTCCACGAACAGCACTTCGTTCAGCTTGGGCAGGCTGGCGGCAATGAGCCCGTTGTGCGCCGCCAGCCCCGACAGCGCCACGTTGCCGCCCGGCTTGTTCCATGCGCCACCACCGCCCGGGAACTCCCATTTGGGCGTGAGCACCGGCTGGTCGTCGCCGCTGCCCATGCGAGTGTCCCGAGGCGCCGGGCCAATCTGCTTGCGCAGCTCGTACAGGCGCAACTCGTTGTCCCACGCTGAGCCCGTATAGGCATAGACGCCCGGCACAGGCTTATCGCCCTCGTCGCGCGCCAGATGCGAAGCTCCCGTCCAGACGCCGCCGACCCAGCCTTGCCCGTGTAGCTTGTGCCCCTCCATGTCCAGCCAAGCCAGACCGCTGCCCCCCTCACTCACGAAGCTGCCCACGAGAATCTGCGCGCCCGCCGAGCTGGGCTTGCCTTCGCGCACCGGCGCCCCGCCGGGGGGCACGAAAAGGACCGCCATAGGCGGCGTATGGTTGGAGAGCCACTCGCTGCTCTTGTCCGCCGTCTGCCAGGGCGGCGCCCCCTCGTTGTAGGGCGTCATCTGGTAGCGCAGCTCTAGGGCCGGCCGCACCAGGCCGCGCACCCGATACGTTCCCGGCGCGACCAGCTTGCCCGGAAGGTGATACACGGCGTGAGCTGCCGCATCCGTATCGCGCCCGACATCGTCGAGCCCGTCCCACCAGGCCACGTTCTCACCTGTGGGGAAGGAGGTCTCGCTGATCAGATTCCGCACCCGCATCCCCTGGGCGTCTTCGATCACCAGAGTCACGTACGCAGGCTCCGTCAACGTGAACCGGACGGGGAGGGGCGGGTGCGAAGCAGGCCTCGCCTCGCCGGTCTGTGCCTCCCCTCGCATCGGCAGCGCCGGTAAGGCCAATGCTGCCACCGCGACGAAGACCGGCGTCAACGTCACTGTCCTTCTCATGCGCGCCCTCCTTTCCGAGGCGAACCTAAGGTCTGGGGGTAGTTCGCGCGCACTGCATCCGTTTCCGCACGCGCGACCCGGTTGTCCGAAGGCCCCGCGCAGGCGTCAGCCGCCGTCCTTCAGTGCCACCCGCGCCGCGCCGGGCCCTCCGGGCTTCAGCGAACCTCACGCAACTGCACCCACAGGCCTCTTGGCCGGCCTGGACTGCCGCCGGCCTCTCGCTTCGGCTTTTCTTCCGCAAGCCAAGGACGACTCCTGCCTCGCCACGACCTGGTGCTGTCAGCGCATCGTCTCACTTCCTCCGGCGCGACACAAACTCAGCCTTCGCCTGCGCCGAGTCAGCCCACAGGTGCACCGGGTCGTACCCAAGGTAGCCCCTCAGGGGCAGCAGCCAGGTATCGCCAGGCCCAAGTGATATCCCAGGGAAGCGGGAGGCTCTCCCCGTGGCGTCGCGGACGACCAGCCGTCCGGCTTCCTCCGCAATCGTGAGTCCCTGTGCCGTGGCCGAACCCAAGGCGCAAAGGGCGCATACGCACAGGAGGCAGGCTCGCCTGGCGGAGACACCCCTTTGTCTGGCCCTCGCAGCAGTCGAACGCCCGGGGCAAGCGGCCTCCCTGGTTGACAACCACGAGTGACGTCATCTGCGCTCAACAAGCGCCAGGTAGCCTGGCTGTGCTCTGGCCTCTTCAATGAAGGCCACTATGTTCGCCAGCGGCACGTCGCCTTCCACCGCGTGAGCCGGCGCGAACAGGTAGCTGCCCTCGCGGCCGAGCTCGAGCAGCGCGCGAGCCTCCTGACGCACGTCGTCCACGGTGCCGTAGGGAAGCGTCCTCTGCGTGGAGAGTCCCCCATGGAAGGCCAGGCGCCCGCGGTATCCCTCCAGCAGCTCGTGGCAGTCCATGACCTCCGGTTGGAATGGGTTGAAGCAGTTGAGCCCAATGGCAATCAGGTCGTCGAAGAGCTCATCCACATCGCCGCAGGAGTGGATCATCTGGAACTTGCCGGCGTCGCGCACAGTCGCATACATCCGCTGCAAGTGCGGGCGGATGAACTGATCCCAGAAGGGCTTCCCCATGATCAGGCCGCGCTGCTGCCCCCAATCGTCGCCGAAGCAGACCGCATCAAGGTCGTACCTGACCGCCTCCTTCACCTGGGCGACGTTGTAGTCGGCGATAGCAGTGAGAAGCTCGTGAACGAAACCGGGGTGCTCGATGAAGTCGCACAGCAGGTTCTCCATGCCGCGCAACGTCCAGCCGCGCTCGAAGAGGGAAAAGCCCATATAGAAGACACGGAACTGGTCCGGGTGCTCTTGGATGCGCTGCGGGATGTCGCGGAAGAACCGAGGGTCGAGGGGGTCGGGGAACTCGTATCCCTTAAGCGTGGGTTCGGGGAGCACACACCCCGCGACGACGCCGATGTCTCTGTCAACGCTGCGGTTCCAGACCACGCCGAAAATGTCGCGCCACCTGTCGTTGCCGAGGTCCTCAAAGGAGCCGATGGGTGAGCCCAGCTCCAGGATATGGTTGTCAATCGCCCGTCCCGCTGCCTCCGCACCACCGAAATGCCCAACAACCAGCTTCCACGCCTCCTTCGTGAACTGGTAGTGCCAGGGAACATACGGAGGGCGCTCGCCCTCGAGGACCGTGCGGACAACCTCACGCTTGGTCAACTTCGACCTCCTCTGGTCGCGGAACTGCCCTGGGGTCCCCAGGCTCATCCGCCTGTCTTGAAGGGAAACGGCGAGCCCCGTGTTACGCCGCCCGCCCCTCGGCCAACACGTTGGATCGCAGGGGCAGCGCATGTCTGCGACCTTCGCTTCGCTGCCAACGCCTCCGTGTCCTTCGGCTGCGCCCGCGACAGACGGCCGACCCGAATCCCGAACCGTGCGCACCTACGGTTTCCGCAACTGGACGGTGACGGAGGCGAAGAGGTAAGGGCCAGAGGCCGGACCCTCTGTATGTCCGCTGCCTCTGTCTACCGTGCCTGGCGCACGACGAAGTAGGGCTGGTTGGAAAGGTCCGCGTTCAAGCCGGGATGGAGCCATGCTCGGCCCAGCGCATCGCGAAGCACGAAGAAGTACTGGAGGGGATAGGGGGAGTCTGTGTAGTCTCCCCGTATGACCGACCGATGGCAGCCGTCCTGCACGTGCATCTGCTCCATCCGGTACGTTTCGGACTGGTTTACGTGGCGATACCTGAGGCCAACAGAGACCGGGCGCGGGCGGCCTTTGACGTTGCCGAGCCTCATCTCGACAACCACCGGCTCCCCCGGGCGGAACGAAGCGGGCGGCGTGTGCTCGCAACCCACCTGCGGACGCCGGGGAGGGGCCAGAGCCGCGCGGATCAGCTTTGCCGGCGGTGACTCCTCCTCAGCCGCCGAAGCTGCTGCCACCTCCCACTGCTTCTCCATGTCAGCGATGTCCTCGTCAATTGCCCGCAAGCGGTTGGTCCAGTGGCCCCGCAGGTGCGCGTCCATGCCGAAGGTGATGTCGCGAACGTAAACGCCCTCCGCGTGTGTGGACAGCTCCGCCCACGCTTGTCGGGCGGACCGATAAGCCTTTAGGGCTTCCCGCAGGGCCGTTCGGTCACCGCTGCGCTCGTACAGCGCGTAAAGCACGCCCGCCCGCAGTTTCCACGAGAAGAACCGGCCCAGGCCGCCCAGGAGGGCCACGTCAACGGCCAGGCGTCGGAACGCAGGGGCATTGCGGTCGGCCACCTGCGCCTCGGCCTCGGCCAGATGGCGCGCCGCCTCGTTCGCACCGTCCTCCAGCCACGCCGCCACGTCGGACGGCGAGTACTTGCCGCTGCGCTCGCCGCTCAGGAGCTCTGCGGCGAAGTCGTCCACACGCGAGAACAACTCGGGATCCAGCGGGCCGACTGTGCCGAAACGTTTCGGGCTGGGTGTGTCACCGTAGGGATGGGGCCTGGCCGCATCCACAATGGGCATGTTGGTGTACATCTCCGGCCAGTAGCCGTTGTTGGCCGCGGACGGGAGGTGCGCCGTGGTCACCAGGGGCAGAATCCGGCCGGCGTGCGCAAGCGCCGCCTCGGCCGCTTCCGCCCCAGCACCATAGTCCCGGCGCAGGAACCGCCGCCACGTCTCGGGGTCGGCGTCGGGGTCGTAGAGGAGCCGCCCCCACAGGCGGTAGCTGTACAGGTACTTCTCCCAGTCCCCCCCGGCGCGCCGCAGGGAGGCGTCCGCATAACCGTCGCGCCCACCGGGCAAGCCGGACCCCTTGCGCCCCTTGAACGAGAGCGGCTCGAACAGCTCCAGGCCGACGCTCCCGCAGAAGCTCGAAGCGCGCCCGTAGGCAGCCGCCATGACCGGGTCGCCCCACAGCAGAAGCCTCTGCGTGCCGGGCCACATACGGAAGAGGACCCCGTAGCGGCGCCTCTCCTCCAGCAGGTCCCCGTATCCGTAGCGCAGGAAGCGCCGCGAGCCGCCGCTCCGGGCAAAGAAGCCTTGATCCTGTCGGCCTTCCGGTGGCATCTCCAGCGGGCGTATCGCGGCCTGGTGATACGGCAGGCCCATGTGCTCCGCCCAGTACTTCGGCGAGATGTTGACCGGCATCCCGGTGGCGAGCGCGACGTCAATCATCCGCTGGTCCATGCCTTTGGCGTGCATGTCTACCTCGACGCGCCGGCCGCACTGCACGATGCCGTCGAAGACTGTCTCCCAGAACGCGTAGCTCCCCTCCGCAACCCCGCTTTCGCCATGCACGCGAAACGTCACGCCGTGTATGGCCGGGCAAGCTTCCAGCAGCGCCCGCAAGGCGTCACGGCAATAGGCGGCGTGGTTGTCGGGCGTCAGCCCCTCGATAGTGTAGTTGGCGTTCGGGCTGTCGGTCCAGGCATAGGCGTGCGTCCAGAGGCCGAGCTGGAAGTGAAGCCCACGGGCTGCTGCCTCCTCGCTGATGAACCGCAGCGTGTCGAGATTCCGCTGGCGCTCTGCCTCGGGCAGCCCGACGGCCCGCACAGCGTAGCCGGGAACCGAGACGAGGAACGGGTAGGCGAAGTAGAAGTAGACGTCGCGCAGGCGGCTGGGGAAGTCGTACCCCAGCCCCAACGTCAGACTGAAGCGGTTGAAGCGCTGCGCGGCCAGCATCGAGAGGTAGCGCCGCCAGAACTCCCGGTCATAGAACCAGGGCTTGTCTTCAACATCGCTGCTGAACAAGCGGGCGACGCTGCGGATGAGGTTGGCCGGCCGTTCGACGACGGGTCCGCGAATGTCCAGCGCGGCCCACGGCTCATCGGCATGTGCGACGCGATCCGCCACCTCCAGCAGCGCGTACACGAGACCCCGGACGTCGCTGCCGCAGGCCAGCAGGACCGGACGTTCCCCGGCCTTCCCGCGCACCAGCGCCAGCGCTTCCGGGACATCGGGAACCGCGACACCCACGCCTTTCAACACCTCGCGGGCCTTCCCCGCGGCGAGCCCGGCGGCTACGAGGCACACCTCTCCGCGAGCCGTCTGCCCAATGTCCTCGACCAGCCGGGCCTGAACACCCCTTCCCACTAGCGCATCCCGCAGCTCTCCGGCGGCCCATCGCGCGGGAGGCTGCGATGCAACCGGATCAGCGGGGTCGCATACGATGCACACGCTGCTTCCTGCTCTCAAGACCGATCGTCCTTTCTCTGCACCGGCGGCCCCGTCGTCGGCGGCGATGCCGTCTACCAGCAGCCCGGCAGCAGCACAACCCGCTGCCCGGCCGCTGCGCCTAAGGAACTCCCTCCGGTTCATATCGGGCATTGCTACTCACCCCGCACCCGCCGTGCCCCGGGGCTAGTCCGTACGCTAGAGGAGCGCTGCACCCGCCGCAGGTTCTTCTCCAGGGGTTGCGGTTGGGTCCTCCCGATCAGCTGGCCACCCTCCGTGCATGTTCTGGACGGTTGTCACGCACCTGCGCCGGCCACAGGGGGGCGCAGGTTGAAGGTGATGGCCTTCGTTTTGGTCATGGCGCTGATGCTGTAGTGTACGCCCTGCGTCTCCAGGCCCGAGTCCTTGCGGCCGACGAAGGGGAAATGGTCCGGCCCGCGGGAATCCGCACCGTTGATGTTGACCGTGCCCACGTCGAGCTGGCGCCCCAGCCAGAACGCCTGGTCCAGGTCTTGGGTGAACACGCAGGACTGTAGGCCGTAGGACGATCTGTTCGCCACCGCGAGGGCTTCGCTGACACCTCCCACGCGGATGATCGGAAGCACAGGCCCGAAGGGCTCTTCCCAGGCCACGCGCATGTCCTCCGTCACACCATCGAGGATCGTGGGCTCCAAGTAACGCCCGTTCCGCTGGTTCCCGCACCTCAGTTGCGCGCCCCGGGCCAGGGCATCGTCAATCAGCTCCTGCACCAGATCGGCGGCGGCAGCGCTGGCTACCGGCCCCATCTTCACGCTGGGGTCACGCGGGTCGCCCACACGGTATGCCTCGCTCAGGGAAACGAGCCGCTCGACCAGAGCATCGGCCACCTCGGGGACGACGAGCACCCGCTTGACGGCCGTGCAGCGCTGCCCGGCGAAGCTGAAGGCCCCCTTCACAATCTCCTTGGCCGTCAGCCCCAACTCGGCGTCGGCCAGGACGATGGCGGCGTCCTTGCCCCCCAGCTCCATCATCAGGGGGATCATGCCGGCCGTGGCGGCGATGTGTTGGCCGACCTCCGTGCTGCCGGTGAAGGCGATCATGTCCACCTCGGGGTGCGCCACCAGCGCGTCCCCGATGACAGACGAGCGGCCGGTGACGACATTGAGCACCCCCGGCGGCAGGCCTGCCCGACGGAACAGCTCGGCCATGTGCAGCGCCGCAATGGCCCCCTGCGTAGCAGGCTTGAAGACGACGCTATTGCCGGTGATGAGGGCCGGCGCAATCTTGGAGCCGGACAGGTTCAGCGGGTAGTTGAAGGGAGAGATCGCCAGGATGACCCCCTGTGGGTCGCGATAGACCTGGCAGACCTTGTTGCGGCTGTAGCCGGGGAAGGAGTCGCCGAAGATGATCTCCCCGTAGAAGCGGCGGCCCTCCTCCGCGAAGTAGTCCATCAGGCACGCGGTGCGCTCGACCGAAGCGATCGCCTCGTCGCGGGGCTTCGCGATCTCGACCACAAGCAGGTCCACGAGCAGGTCGAGATGCTGGCGCATGAGCGCGCCCACCACGTGCAGGAGTTCGGCCCGCTCGGTGAAGGTCCGCCCATTCCACGCGGGCCACGCTTGCGCCGCCGACTGCACGACAGCGTTGGCGTCCTCGACCGTGGCCGACGCCACACGGCCTATGAACTCGTCGTTGATGGGCGAGAGCGCCTCCATGGTCGCGCCATCAGCGGCGGGGCGCCACGCCTCGCCAACCAAGAGCTGGAACGTGCGGCCGTCTTCGGCTGCTATCTCGGGAAAGGTCCGAACCATAGCATTCCCTCCAGGCGCGGATGGGCGCCCTTCGTTCCAGAGGTTGCCGACTGTGGGGGCGCCCCTCAGTCGCCAACAGGGCGACTACGTTTCCCGTCAGGGCGCCCCATGCCCTCCTCGCGGTTGCAGGCGCAGCAGGGGAGTGGTGCCTGGCAAGAGTGGTGTTACGCGCACTTGGCCGCCACAGGCGGCGGCTTGCCTGTCTGACCGGTACACCTCGCACAGCCTGGTGATGCCCGTCCTGCGCCCGGCAGGATGCGGCGAGCCGAGCGCCGAAGAGGGGCGGCGCGAGGGTCTGGAGACCCCGCAACACAGACACCATGGCCAGAACGGGGTATGGGCCAGGGAGGCCAGCTCATGAGCGAACTGCGCCTCGATCGTTTGGCGATGCCAGGTGCGGAACTCGGTCCGGAGAACCCGCTGCCTCCTCTGGCAACCGGCCGCGATGTGCATGCTTCGCTGGAGTTTGATCCCGATATTCCGGCCGAAGACCGGCAGTACGTCGGCTACGGCCACCGCGGAAGCTGTCTGCCCTACCTCATGCAGGATGGGTATCGGCGCGAGCTTGGCCCCAAGGCGTTTCTGACGGCCGTCCTGGAGAATGAGCTGCTGCGTGCGACCTTCCTGCTCGAGCTTGGAGGGCGCCTCTGGTCACTGGTACACAAGCCCAGCGGACGGGAGCTGCTGGAGGTTAACCCAGTCTTCCAGCCGGCCAACCTCGCCATTCGCAATGCCTGGTTCAGCGGAGGAGTAGAGTGGAACATCGGCATGATTGGCCACTGCGCGCTAACCTGCTCTCCCTTGTTCGCGGCGCGAGTGACGGGCCCAGACGGCACGCCCGTCCTGCGGCTCTATGAATGGGAGCGCCTCCGGCAGGTGCCGTTTCAGATTGACGCCTACCTTCCCGACGGATCACCCGTGCTCTTTGTGCGCGTGAGGATCACCAACCCCCATGATCGCGAAGTCCCCATGTACTGGTGGTCGAATATGGCCGTTCCTGAGACACCGGACACGCGGGTGGTGGTCCCCACGGATCATGCCTACCAGTTCGCCTACGGAGGGCGAATGCGCCTCGTGCCCGTCCCCTTGTTGGAGGGTCGGGATGTCACCTATACCACCAGGCTGAACAGATCAATGGACTTCTTCTACCGTATTCCCGACGGCCAGCGCCCCTGGATCGCCGCACTCGACGGGGAGGGATTGGGGCTGGTGCAGACCTCTACGCATCTGCTCAAGGGCCGGAAGCTGTTCGGCTGGGGCACGGGGCCCGGCGGGAAGCGCTGGCAGGAGTTCCTCTCCCAGCCCGGGCATGCTTACCTGGAGATCCAGGCCGGGCTGGCCCGTACGCAGGCTCAGCATCTGCCTATGCCCGCTCGCGCGGAGTGGTCGTGGCTCGAGGCCTATGGCTTGATGGAAGCAGATCCTCGGGCCGTGCACGGCCCCGACTGGCGACAGGCGCGGCAGGCAGTCGAGGAGCGACTTGAGGCACTCATCCCCGGGTATCGGCTCGACGCCGAGCTCCGACGCGGCGCCGAGGTCGCGCAGCGCTCGCCCGTCGAGGTCCTGCACCGGGGGTCGGGGTGGGGCGCGCTTGAGCGTCTCCGTCGCGAGGCGGCCAGCAAGCCACCGTTCTGTGGGGACGAGCTCATCTTCGATGACGCCTCGCTCCAGGAAGCCCAAGCCCCCTGGCTTCGTCTGCTGCACGACGGCGAGCTACCGGCGGCGGGTGCCGACGCCGCGCCTTGCTCCTTCATCGTCCAGCATGAGTGGCGGGAGATGCTGGAGGCCGCTGTAAGCGCGGGACACGGCACTCATTGGCTATCGTGGCTCCACTTGGGCGTGATGCGGCACCATGCGGGCCACAGGGACGCAGCCCTGGAGGCATGGGAGAAGTCGCTCTCGCTGTGCCAGACTGCCTGGGCGCTTCGTAACCTCGCGGTCTTGGCTCACGAAGACGGCGACGAGCACAGGGCCGCCGACCTGCTGGTGTCCGCCGTCCGGATGCGGCCGGACCTGTTGCCCCTGGCAGTCGAGTGTGCACGAGCCCTCATCAAAACGGGCCGTCCCCGCGAGTGGCTGGCGTTGCTCGACGAACTCGCGAAGTCAGTACGAACGGTCGCACGCATCAGGCTGCTGGAGGGTCAGGCTGCCCTGGCGGCCGGCGAACTCGACACCGTCGAGCAGGTCCTGGCCGCAGCGCCGGAGGTCATTGACCTCCGCGAGGGTGAGCGGTCGCTGACCGACCTGTGGTTCGGCTTCCACGAGCAACGGCTGAGCGCTGCGCAGGGCGTGCCCGTGGACGAAGCGCTGCGAGACTACGTGCGTCGGGAGTTCCCGCCACCCGACGTCCTCGACTTCCGCACGGCCACCTAGCCTGGATACGACTGGCCAGCTTGGTTCTGGCTCGAGGGGCTGGCTGGCGCACTTCTTCTACGACCACTACCTGTATACCGGCGATCACCAGTTCCTGGCCCAGCCCGCTGTGCCCTTGATGAAGGAAGTGGCCGTGTTCTACCAGGACTTCCTGTTTGAGGACGAGGGCGGGCACTACCGCTTCAGCCCGTCCCACTCCGCGGAAAACGGCTGGGCTGACAACTCCACGCAGGACATCGCGGTGGCAAAGGAACTGCTGACCAACGTAGCTGCCGCCTGTGATGAGCTGAGGGTTGAGCCCCAGGGCATGCGCAAATGGAAGGCGATGCTGGCGAAGATGCCGCCCTATCTGATCAACCAGGAGGGGGCGCTCCAGGAGTGGGCGAGCCCCGAGAAGGGCGAGAGCTACGATCACCACCACAACTACCCGGCCGACTGCCTCGGCCGGCACCATCACCATTACTTCCGCTTCCACGAAGTCGCCGGGCGCCAGGCTCAGCTTCTCCGTCGGGCAGGTGAACCAGTAGTTGCCCATCTTCGCGGCATAGCGAGCGGAGGCGACGGACTGGTCGAAGCCCTGCCCGCCCAGCCTGGCCTTGAAGGAGCGCACGAGAACGAACGAATGGTACTCGTTGGCTGATTGCGATCCAGCTAACCCGTGCGTACCGTCGGCCTTTCCTCTCCCTGGCCCTTGGCTGCCATCACGCCCGATGAGCAGGCGAGCAACCACAACACCGCTAGCTGAGCCGGTACCTGTTTCGAGCTGAGCAAGCCGACGTGGTCTCCGTCCGACCTAGCCGTCCCCCTGCCGGAGCCGGTGCCTGGCCCCGGTATGGACGCAAGCCCATCGGCTCAGGTCGTCAGGTACTTGTCCGGGAACTTCCACGGAGCGCGGTACTCGGGCTTGGCCAGCCGTGCTGCCTGCTTGTCGCCGACGATCTTCTCGGTGGCCGGATCGAAACGGACGGAGCGACCCAGCTTGTAGGACAACAGCCCCAGCACAATCGGGACATCAACGTGGGTGTGGTAGAAGACGCTGCAACTGGGCTGCTGCCGCGACTTGATGCAGTCCAGCCATTCGCGCTCATGGCCGGGGGAGGGCGGAATGGACGGCTTGGGTGGCTCAAGGCCCTGCATCTTGTCTCCCTCCGGCACGATCTTGTATGAGTCGTAGTCTGCATACAAGGTCCCATTCGAACCGTGGAAGTAGATGGCCAAGCGCCGCCTGGGAACCGGCTCGCCGTGCAGGTCGAACCCGTAGCTGTTGGTCAGAGACGTCCACCAGGTCAGGGTCATGTGGGGATAGCGCCAGAGGATGTCCTGGTTGTCGTACGCGTCGCCGTCGTCTTCGATGAAGTAGCGACCCCCGCAGGAACTGACCTCCGTGGGATAGCCCAAGTCCAAGGCCCAGATGGGCAGGTCAATTATGTGCGGAGCCATCCCCGGCGTCCACCCGCCGCTGTAATCCATCCACGAGCCGTGGTTGTATGAGTTGGCGGCGAGCAGCGAGTTGTAGGGCCGCAGCGGCGCCGGGCCGCACCAGAAGTCCCAGTCGAGGCCTGCGGGCGGAGTCGTGTTCGGGTCCCGGCCCACACCATTGGGCATCTGGTTCATCACATTGAACGTGCGGACCACGCCGATCTTGCCCAGGTTCCCCGCGCCGATCAGCTCCACAATGCGGCGGTAGTTCTCGCCGGCGTGTATCTGGGTCCCGATCTGGCTGATACGGTCGTGCTTCTTCACCGCGTTCCTGACCGCCAGGCTCTCCGCCAGGTGTAGTGTCATCGGCTTTTGCAGGTAGATGTCTTTGCCCGCTTCGCAGGCGTGAATGGCTTGCAGGGCGTGCCAGTGCGGTACGGTGGCGATGATCACGGCATCAATGTCCGGCTGCTGGAGCATCTCGCGATAGTCCGCGTAGGGCTTGCAGCTATCCTTGAACTGGGCTACCACCGCCTCGCGGCGCTCCTTCCACACGTCGCAAGCGCCCGTGACCACGACATCCGGGTACGAAGCGCAGGCCCCCAGGTTCCCGCGGCCCATGCCGCCGCAGCCGATGAGGCCGACATGGATGCGTTCGTTGGGACCAGGCGGACGACTAGGTTGGGCGGCCAAGCGCGGAGCAGCCAGGCCGACAGCCGCCAGCTTGGCGGCTTTCCCGATGAACTCACGTCTCGAAGGCTTCTCAATGGCGGGCATGATGGTCTCCTTTTGTGGCGTGTTCTGCGCGCAGCAACAGCATGGGCCCAGGTCCGGGCCCTGACGGGCCCAGCCCGCGGCCACTGCTGTCTTCGGCGCCGGGCCAGGCCCGCCCTCCTCCGCAGGCAGGAATGCCTTCGATCTGTCGCGAAGCACTCCCTGGGATTGGATTTGGCTAAGCAGCGCTTCGCGCATGGTTTGCTGTGCTTTCCGGGGAGAGGCCGGCTATCAGGCAGGCTTGCTGATGCCGGGCTTCCGCGGGAAGCTGTGGAAACCCGACAGATGGTCCAGCAAGAGGCCTGGGCGCTGACCGAAGCTCAGTCTGGCCAATGCGAGCTAGAGACAACAGCGGTGTTCAGGCAGGAGGCGATGCCCAGTCTGCCCAACCGCAAAGTGGCGACATGGCCCCGACAGGCCTGCCTGCCGAACAGTAGCGCATATACCCTCGAACGCGCACGCAGCCCGTAGCGCCCATTGAGCACGTCGCATACTCGCCTTCGGCGACCACCAGGAGTCCGTCGGGCTGGTGACGAAAACCACCAGCGGACGAGCCTTCGGCCCGCGCACGCCTTGCGGGATCCCACCGGCCCAGTGGGACAAAGGGCTATCCATCAAGTGCTCGCAGAAGGTCGCCTGCGCGCACGTCATCGTGGCCAAGATGGCCTTCGGGACGTAGGTAATCCAGAGAGGGGACGACCAGATGATAGCGACAATAGCCAGGCTGCTTGCTGGAGGGCTTGCCCTTGGGGCGGCAGCGCTTGCCGGTGCCGCTGCGCATCCGGCGCACGCCCTGACCCTCACGGTCGACTGCTCGTCATGGACCGATCCGCCGCTGCTGAAAACCAAGCTGGGCGTGTACCAGACGCCCATCCACGCGCTGCCGGACATTCTGGCAGCCATGCCCATGCTCGGCGAGCTGGGGGTACATGAATACCGCTATGAACTGGGCTGGGGCAAGCCAGACGCCGCGGCGCACGATCAGATCGGCGGCGACCTCACTTCTCCGACCATTGACTTCTCTGCGATTGACCGCATACTCGCGGGGCTGAACGCAGAGCAGGTGCGGCCGCTGCTGGCCTTGACATACTGCCCTAACCCCCTGAAGACCCGCCGGGAGTGGCCCGCGTGGAAGGACATGCCGTCCGACTTGGAGGTCTGGGCGGATGTGGTGCAGCAGTACGTGGCGCATGTGCAGTCCGTGGCGCCCGGCGCCATGTACGAAGTCTGGAACGAACCCGACCTGGAGGGCGGCGAGGGTAAGGTCTTCTTCACGGGCAGTCCCGACGATTACGGACGGCTGTATCAGGCCTCTGCGGGAGCGGTGCGGCGGGCAAGCGCCGATGCCCCGGTCGGCGGCCCCGCCCTGGCATGGTACCACGCGTATACCGACGCCATGTTTCGGTCTGCCGCCCCTGTGGACTTCGTCTCCATGCACGCCTACGGGGACCCGAGGGGCGCGCTGAACTTCACGCGGGGCGTCGTCCGCGATCGGCCTGAGCTCCCCCTGCTTCTGACCGAGTACGCCTCCTACTCCGACTTCGGGCTGGACAAGCCCATTAGTCGCCACCCGGCCGCAGCGCGGTTCTTCGCTGACATGCAGCAGCTGCTCAGGTACCCCGACTGCACCACGGTCTACTGGGCGCAGTGGATTGATGACCCCCTCGGCATCGTCACCGCCAGCTTGCACCGCAAGGCCATCTACAATGCGATGAAGCTGTACCAGACCATGCTCCCCGTGGATCGCTGTCAGGTGACGGCGGATGCGGCGGATGGGGTTGACGCGATGGCCGGCGCCGATGCCCACAACGTCGGGGTGGCCGTCTGGAACACGACGGCTGACTCCCGCTCGGTCACCGTGCGCCTGACCAGAATGCCTTTTGCCTCGGGATGGCTTCGCGTCTACCGGATTGACGCCGAACACGCCAGCTATGTGGACAACCCGGAGTCGGAGCCCCTGGCGGTCTGCGAGACGGTGCCACTCGGCCGCGACCACCTGAGCTGGACGGGTGCACTGCCCGGAGGCGGCGTCGTGTTGCTGGCCGCCTGCGACGGCAGCGGCAGGTCTCTCCTGCGACCCAGGCGGCTCGGCACCTACGTGCGTGGGCTGCATTGGTTCCCAGACCGCACCCGAGACGCCGTCGCGGACTTCGACCCGCACACGTGGATCGCCCGGCTGAGCACGGGCCGTCGGGGCGAGGGCGCAGTGCTCACGGGTGCGGTCATCGCGAACCCCGTACCCCGACTCCGCGTCCAGGTCCACCGCATGGAGCCGGCCGCTGCGGAGACGGCAGCGGGCACCGTGGGCCTCCGCGTTGACTTCGCATCGCGGGCCGGGGGGTACAGCAAGGCCGCGCTGTTTCACGGAGGGCCGCGCGGCGCGATCCCGGATGGCGACAACTGGCCTTGGGGCACCAGGAGAGCCGCCGACGAGGTGCAGTACCGCAGGGAGATAGAGACCGGCGCAACCTTCAACGTCAATCTGGCCCGCTTCGCGCCGGCGGACTGGGACGGCCGCAGGATCGCGCTTGGCTTCATCTTGCGGGACGCCGACACCGATGCCCGCGTCCGCATTATGCTTGACCGGGCGCCGTAGCGCAACTGCCCCCGGCGGAGCCGCGCCGTCTAGAGCCCCGCCAGGATGTCGTTGGCGGCCTTCTTGGTGTCGGCGGACTGCACCCGCGCGACGACCTGGAAGCCGATGAACCTGTTGTCCATCCGCATGACGAGGTCTGCGGGAGCCGGTGGCTAGGCTCTGGGCAACGCGGATGAGCCTGCGCCGGCAGCATTGGCACACGTCGTCCGGGACCACGTGGCGAGCGCGGCCGAGAGCCAAAGCCGGCGGCACCGAAGTCTTGAAGCTCACGCCGGTCTGATCGCGCTGCAAGGACACCGCAGCATCTGCGGCGATGTCGTAGACCTGCCGGATTCTCGGGTCGCACAGCCAGCGTATCATGCCGAGCATCTGCTCCTCGCGCCCAGCCCCTCAACACGACTCTTATGCGCCTGCCAAGTACTGTTCTCTGATCCACGGCGGCAACGCTCCTACCTTGTCCAGCAGGCGCGCCATGGTAATACCAAGAACGAGCCGCTTCTCTCCGTCAGAGACTGCGGCGTACACCACCGGCCCCAGGCCCACAGACATCGGGTTGAGGAATGCGTCGGACCCGAAGACGAACTTCCCCGCGCCCACGTCCGCCAGGCCGCGGTCGAGCCAGCCGTAGGCTCCATAGTTCCACGTGTTGGCGTATACATTATCCCGCGCCTTCAGAACCGGATCGTATCCCTCGCTGTAATGCCCACAGATGAAGTCCACCTCCGGGAACTCGGCAGAGATCTGCGTAAGCACCTCCAGCGCCCAATGGTGGTTCAGGATCAGCATGCCGTGGCTCGCCGCATACTCGTATACGGCCATCAAGTTCGGCCCATCGCCGGGATACTGCTGCTGATATGCGTTGATGAGCTTAAGGCACCGCACGCCCCGGTCATACACGCGGTCTAGCTCCGCCAGGATGGCGTCGCGACCGTCGTTAGGGTTCACGTGCGCGAAGCCGATGAGGCGATCAGGAATCCGCTTACACACCTCCAGCAGGAAGTCGTTGCCGAGCCGATAGTCGGTTCCCTCGAACATGTAGCCGCCGCTCATCGAGCAGGCCGCGTCAACTCCGTTGGAGTCAAGGAAGCGCAGTGTATCCTCGGCCGCTTGCTCGACGCTGTGGTAAGTGGCAGCATGGCGCCACGCCCCTATGTGGGCGTGTCCGTCTATCACCAGCACGCCGGGGAACCCGAGGCCGTTCTCCCAGTTGCGCAGGATCTCGCTCATCGCACCTGTCCTATGAGCCGCCGCAGGTTGTCGCCGTAGATCATCTTCTTGGCCTCTGCGCCGATCTCGCGGGCATACTGGACGTTGGCAAGGTGGATTCCCGGGTCGGTGAAGGGGGCCCCGGTGGCAAACAACACCCGCTCCGGCCCCACCTCACAAGCTACCTCGCGCCAGAACTCCAGCAGCGCACCTATGTCAATGTGGACATTGCCCGTCCGTCTTATCATAGGTACTACGGCGGGGTGGATGCCGAGGCCGCCCATGATGTGCGAGAGGATCAAGGGGAGCCCCGGGTGTGCCAGGGCAATCGCACGCACTCCGCGAACGTCGTGATCGGTCAGATCGCCTCGGGTGCTCACCTCGCCGAAGTCGAGGAAGCAGGGAACATGGTGCTCCGCCAGCGCCGCGCACAGGTCCTCCCACAGCCAAGGCAGGGGCGGGATCACCTTCATGGGCAGGCGCGCCACCCGGATGCCTGCTGCCAGCATGTCTTCCACCAAAGCGCCAGCCGCCTTTGCGCCCGGCTGCTTGGGCGGCTCGAGCACCCATACCGGATGGAGGCGGGGGTGACCCTTGATCGCCTCCAGGAGCCGCCGGTTCCCGTGTTCGCGAGGCGGGACCAGCCGCGCATGATGCTCGTGCACGAGCGCCTCGGCAATGTGGTAGCGGTTCATCATGGCCAGGACGGCGTCCGCCGTCGGCAGGCAGCGCGGGTAGTCGGAGTGAAGGACTCGCCCGAGCGTCACGCAACTGTCGAAGGGATGCAGGTCTCGGATGTCCGGCATCTTCGGAGCCGCTTCCATGATCGGCTCCCTCGCTGCTCAAGTCAGATCATGGTAGGCGTACTTGCGCGGTCCGGCATGAGACAGCTTGTGGGGAAAACGGTCGCGCAGACCCTCCATGATCGTGAACATGCGATGCTCGTCGAAGTGCCCAAGGCCCTTCTGGCCGAAGGCCGCGATGACCTCCGACGGCTCCATTGCTCCGCTGGCCTTCACGATCTCCAGCACCGCTTTCTCGACCTCGCTGTACCGCAGCGGTTCCACGGCGCCGCTCTCGGCCAAGGCAATGGCCTTACGCAGAAGCTTGGCTTTGCGCCGGCAGTCGGCGACGCTTGTCATGTTGCTGGTGTACACGAGGCGAGGAATCACGTCCTCCGCTACCGGGCAGAGCCCTTCCCCATTGTGGAGTCTGCCGGTATAGCCAAGGGGCCAGCCCTTCCTGCCAAAGCGCTCGGGATGCCGGAAGAGCGAGTATAGATACGCGGGCCGTTGGGTGAACCCCGTCCCGAAGGCGCCCTCGACAGCCTGAACCAAGGCTGCCTTGAACACTCCGTAGTCAATGCCTCCGCGCTCGCCACGGAAGATACACGACCAGTAGTACGGCGAAACCTCGGTCCCCGGCAGCTCGGCCCGCGCGTCGAGCCACGGACAGTCCGCGATCGCTTCGTCGAGGACCACGCGCCCGGCCCGATACGTCTTCAGGTATCCTGGGAGCTTCCTCAACTGCTCGACACCGACGGCGGCCTGGAACTCGGTCATGCGGTAGTTCGAGGACAGCACCTCGGGGCTTTCGCCGAAGATGATCCGCTTGTTGATCTCCTCGGCCAGCCTGTCGTCATTGGTGATGGCCATGCCACCTTCGCCGGTCGGTAGCTGCTTGCCCATGTTGAACGAGAAGGTGCCGACGTGCCCCCAGGTGCCGACGTACCTGCCATTGTACTTGGTCAGGAGCGCGTGAGCGCAGTCCTCCAGCAGGTAGATCCCGTGCTCGTCGGCAATCTCCCGCAGCTTGTCCACCTGAGCCGGGAACCCCCACAGGTGTGTCACCCAGATTGCCTTCGTTCGCTTGGTGATCTTCTCTTGCACCGACCTGGGGTCGAGCAGGAAGTTGTCCGGCCGTACATCGGCCCAGACCGGGACGACATTGTTGTGCAGGCAGGCAATCCCGTGGAACTGCACGACCGGGTCGCAGATGATCTCATCGCCGGCGCCGGCGTCAATGGCTCCCGGGATCGCCTGCATCAGCAGCATGGCGGTGGCTGCGCTGACGGCGTGCTCGGCTCCGAGGGCCCGCGCAAAGCTCTGCCGGAGCTCGTCCATGAAGCCGCGGCGCTTGTCGCAGAAGATGCCGCTCTCGATCACCTTCGTCAGATTCCGAATCTCGGCTTTCCCGAATGTCGGCACTGCACGCACCTCCTCTTGCGGCGAACCGAACTGCTCCTGCATGCTCCGACAGGCGCTCCTCGTCTGACCACTCTCGGCCAAAGGGAGGCTGCGGAACTGCACGCGCGACGTCAAGCGCAACCAGCCGTCCCCTTGGGCGACGTCCGGAATGAGGTGGCTGGCAGCAAGCGTGGGCGACCGTAGACGACCGGATTCTCGACAGGCTCGGAGGCCCTATCCCGGGGCCGCAACCGGCACTTCGGCACCTTCCGCCACGAGGGCCTTCTCGATCACGCAGATGCGCTTTTGCTCGTTGTCCAGCGCCCAGAGCCGCTTGCCATCCCACGCCAGGCCATCGCAGCGGCCGTCAAAGGGCTTCTCGCCGGAGTCCACATAGCCACCCTTCAGGTTGCTCTTGATGATGAGTGGGACCCAGCCGTCCCAGTGCCACACAGCCTTGCCCTGGGGCGCTATCCATACCGGGAGTGGGCCGCCAGGCTCAACTGCCGGCGATTCTCGGGATGCGCAGGATCCAGGCTGAACAACCACCCGAAGAACGAGTCCACCAGCCACAGCCTGCCACTGGCCTGTGCCACGCCGCCCACGTGCTCCAGGTAGTCGAGGAGGAGCTCCTGGAGAACCTGCCCATTCTGGGCATCAACCCGCAGCAGCCGCTTGGGCTCTCCCTTCCACGGGTCGCCCTATCTTCTCGTTTATGATCTGCCGGTCGCCTTCCTGCGGACGCCCGAACACGCGCGTTCGCAGCAGCGCCCCCTGAAGGGTCTGGTCGTGCTCGACGAACTCCATGGGATCGTGGCGCAACCCGTAGCGCAAAGCCGGCCGCTCGGTGGTCACGAGGCCCTCCTTGTGTGTCTTGGCGCTGCCGGCAGCAATGGATAGGCCGCTGACTGCCATCAGACTGGCCGCCCAGATCGCGGCCTGCCGCAAGCCCATTGGACCGGCACCTCCTGTTTGCTCACGGCGTACCTTCCCTTCCCCTGGTCGCTAGCCCTCCCAGCCTCCAGCCCGGTACGTTGCGTTCGTGTCGGCGTTAGCCCGGATAATGCAACCGTGGCACCTGGCTGGCAGCGACGGAGGGCGGCAGCCAATATGCGGCCTGGCGTTTGAACCGGAGGCCCGCATCCGGATTCCAGGTGCGGCAGCTTGCCGCGTCGGTGTCCACTACAGTGCACTTGCCACCTTCGCCGTGGCCCTTGACCGCTGACACCGCGTACTCATACACCGTGTAGGTGGACGCATCGCGCAGGACGTTGGCGGCCAGTCCGGGTTCGGGAAACGCCCGGATGACGCTGGCGTTCCGGCCAATGTAGGTGTTCTGACGGCCGCGGAAGGCCCCTGCGAATCCGGTCCCGCCTTTCCCGCGGGGGTAGAGGCGGTAAGCCTGCCGCAACGGCATCAGCAGATCGTGTGCAGATGCTGGACGTTCCGCTCTGGCCGTCGGGCCGCGAGACTACCCCAAGAGCGGTGGGGTCGTCCGGCGCCCACTGTGGGTTGGTAAGGACAGCTCGCGGTTGGCGGCGAACACGGCCCCTGGACGAGTCCGCAGGCTCTGCACGGGCTTTGGGGACCCCACGCGAGCGCAACTTGCCGGCGGCAGGTCATAGAGGAATCCTGGCGGCTTCACGTCGAAGCAGGCGACGAAGCGACTGCCGCTTGGGAGGACGTTATGAAAGCTCTGACAGGCGTTGTTGCTGCCGCCAGCCTGGCCGTGGTCGTGGCTGCTACCTTGCACGCCGAGACAGTGTGGTGTGAGGGGGAGAGCCCCGTCTCGCACACCATGAACCGTCACCCCTGGTGGTACGACCAGGTCAAGCGTGACCAGCTTTCAGGTGGCGACTGGATCAGCAACTTCAGCCCGGAGAAGGAAGGTACAGCCAGTTACGAGATCGAGATCCCCAGAGCCGCGAAGTACTTTTTCTGGCTCCGCGCCAACCCCGTCAAGAGCCAGCTTTCCTATCGGCTCGGCGGCGGCGAGTGGCGTGAGGTAGACTTCGCCAGCGCCCGGGACGTGCGCAACATCGCGGCGGACGGCAAGCCGGACCTGCGCTTCATCGGGTGGGTCAAGGCGGGTGCCTTTGACCTGCCCGCGGGCAAGTTGGCCTTAGAGTTCAGGATGCACAACGACGTCCCTGACTTGCAGAACCATGGCGGGATTGACGCCTTCATGTTCACGTCTGAGGTCGTCCTTCCCGAGGGCACAGGCCGCGAGGGGGGAGCAACGACGCCCGTGACCACCGTCGGCGAGGAAGGCACCTGGCCCTTCACCCCGGCTGACGATCCCTTCAGCAATGACGCTCTGCTCGACTTGCGCTATCTGAATGAGAAGCAGGCGGGTGAGACCGGCTTCATCCATTTGTCCGCTGATGGGGTGAGCTTCGTCAAGGGCAACGGCGAGCCGATACGCTTTTGGTCGGTGGTCTCCGGTGGTTACCGCCTCGAGCCCCAGCAGATGGAGACCCACTGCCGCTATCTGGCCAAGCTGGGCGTCAACATGGCCCGCCTGCACACTCAGCTCTGCAACAGCGAAGAGGGAGCCCGGCTCACCGACGTGAACGAGAAGGAGCTTGACGGCATCTTCCGGTTCGTGGCCACAGCCAAGAAGCACGGCATCTACGTGACCCTCTCGCCCTACTGGGCCAACGTGGGCAAGGTGCCTGCGAGCTGGGGCCTGGCCAACTACGACCAAGGCCCGTGGGGCCTGCTCTTCTTCAACGATCAGATGCAGGCGGGCTACAAGGCCTGGGTGCGCGAGCTCTACACGCGCACCAACCCGTACACGGGCCTTCCGCTCAAGGACGACCCGGCGGTCGCCATCGCCCAGGTCCAGAACGAAGACAGCCTCCTCTTCTACACCATGCAGGACATCAAGGAGCCGTATGCCGGTGAGCTGCGAGGCAAGTTCGGGGACTGGCTGAAGGCCAGGTACGGGTCCCTGGCGCAAGCCCAGGCCGCCTGGGGGAACGCCCAGCACGAGCAGGACAACTTCGAGCAGGGAGAGGTGGGGCTCTACATCATCTGGCGCCTTACCTCCGAGGCGCCCCGGTCGAGCCCCGATGAGGCGAAGCGCATGGCCGACGAGCTGGAGTTCCTGGGATGGATGCAGCACAGGTTCTACGCCGACATGGGTGACTACATGCGCAAGGAGCTTGGCCTGAAGCAGCTCATCAACGCGACGAACTGGCGGAGCGCCGACCCCGTGCTGCTAGACGACGTGGAGCGCTGGACGTACACGGCCAACGATGTCATCGCGGTCAACCGGTACACGGGAGTGATCCACTCCGGCGAGATGGTCGGGTGGCGGGTTGATCCGGGCCAGTACTTCCTCAGCCAGTCGGTGTTGACGCATCCGGAGACCTTCCCTGCGGCCCTGAAGCAGGTTGTCGGATACCCGATGATCATCACCGAGAGCGCCTGGGTACACCCGACAGACTACCAGACCGAAGGGCCCTTCCTCGCTGCGGCCTACTGCTCACTGACCGGCGTGGACTCCCTGTACTGGTTCGCGTATGGTGACCCGAGCTGGACGCTAAACCCCGTGTGGCCGTGGTGGCAGGCGGCTGGCGGGCAGAACTCGATCAAGAAGTGGGAAGGGTCGGTGCCCCAGCAGGCGGGCATGTTCCCGGCGGCCGCCCTGGCCTTCCGCCTCGGGTACATCCAGCCTGCCGACAAGGCCGTCGTCTATGAGGAGCGCAGCCTGGGTGATCTGTGGACGCGGAAGGTCCCCATCATCTCTGAGGAGGGCAAGTTCGACCCGAACCGCGACGTGGGCGACTTCGCGCCCAAGTCGTTGGTCAAGCAGGAAGTGGAGCGGCTGGCCTTCATGGTGGGCCCCGTCCAGGTCAAGTACGGCGGCGACTCGGTGAACAACGCGGTGGCCGATCTCTCCAAGTACATTGATCGGAACCAGGGAAAGGTCCGCAGCGTGACGGGCCAGATAGAGCTGGACTACAGGACCGGCTTGTGTACGGTGGACGCTCCGCAGTTCCAGGGCGTCGCCGGCTTCCTCAAGCGGGCGGGCGGACGTTTCGCACTCAGCGCTGCCACCATCAACTGCGATAATGACTACGCGACGATCATCGTGACCGCCCTGGATGGCAAGCCACTCCGGGAGTCCGGCAGGATCCTGATCCAGGTGGGCACGGAAGCCCATCTGAACGGCTGGACCGTGCGCGATGCCGAATTCGACAGCGGCGGCCAGAAGCTGCAAGGGAAGCAGATCGTCGCGACCGGCGCTCCCCCCTGGCGCCTTACCGACACGAAGGCGACCTTGACGATCAAGAACCCGACGATCAGCAAGGCGACGCTGCTCGACGTGAACGGATACCGGGCTGCAGACGTTTCCGTTCAGCGCCAGGGCGACGCCCTCATCGTGGAGCTGCCTGGGAACACGATGTACCTGGTGGTTGATTGACTCCTGCAAGGCCCCGAGGCTCCGTCCGAGGTGGCCCCTTCGGCAGGAGCAGAGGACATGCGCGGGGAAACAGGAGCGATGGCGCGGCCCGCACGCATGTGGCCGAGGCCGACGATCATACCCAGCGGAGGGTGCATACCATGTCAGCAGTCGCGAAGCGGTTCGTATGCCAGGCAGCGGTAGCCCTGCTAAGCCTGACGCTAGTAGTTGCCGTCGTGGTGGGCGTGACCGAGCCGGGGCAAGCGCAGGAGCCGGCGCTTTCGCTTGTCGTCAGTGAGGGCGGGACGGTGATGATGCCTGCGCCCAAGGATGCCGTCGTGCTCTGCGACGGCAAGGACACGGCCCAGTGGGTCAAGCAAGGGACGGATGAGCCGATTGCCTGGAAGCTGGTGGACGGGGCGATGGAGGTGAACGGCGGCAACATCACGACGAAGCAGCAGTTCACGGACTTTCAACTGCACCTCGAGTTCAACGTGCCGCTCATGCCCAACGCGCAGGGACAGGCGCGCGGGAACAGCGGGGTGTACATGCAGGGCTCCTACGAGATTCAGGTGCTCGACTCCTACGGCCTGAAGCTCGGACTGGGCGATTGCGGCGCCATCTACGGCGTGTCGGTGCCGATGGTGAACGCGTGCAAGCCGCCGGGCGAATGGCAGACGTTCGACGTGCTGTTCCATGCGCCGCAGTTCGACGCGAACGGCAACAAGACCGCGAATGCGCGCATGTCGGTCCTGCAAAACGGCATCTGGACCCAGGACAACGTGGAGGTGCCGGGGCCGACCACGGCGGCCATGCAGCGGGATGTGACCAAGCCGGGGCCGCTCATGCTCCAGGACCACGGCTGCCCGGTGCGCTATCGGAACACCTGGCTGCGACCGTTGGGGCCGGCGGAGCCGTAGCGGCCAGGCACTGCCATCGGTTCCCGGCCGCCCAGGCAAGTTCGGACTTGCGTCGTGCTCAACCAGCTGTGCCGACGGCAGACGGTCTTACCCCCGCCTGGCGGCCACAGGTGGCCTTGTCCGCGCTGCGGGAGGGCCTCTGTCTCCGGGCTTACAGCCCCCACCCTCCAGCGCTAGTCTCAATCCGCAGTGTCGGCCTACATTCCGGCGAGAAGGTCGCTGGCAGCCTTCCGGGTCTCTGCGGACTTGACGTGCTCGACGACTTGCTGCAAGGCCTGCTTCACCTTGTCCGCGTCCCGGCCTCTCATCCCCCTGGCGATCTTGACCGCTGCGCTGCCGGCTGCCTCAGTGAGTGCGGGGTCAGTGAGGTAGGAGGCCGCGGCGGTAATGGCTTCGGCGCTGCTGATGTTGCCCAAGCTCCCCAGGACCAGCTTCTTCTCGTCGAGTCGTCTCGCTGCGCCCATCGCTTCGCGCAGCATCGCGCACTTCTCCTCATCCGTTCTTCTCTGCTCCGCGAGGCGCACGTACCCGCGCAGGGCCAGCACGCAGTGATCGAGGTTACCGGTCGCCTTGGCAATCTCCAGCAGCTTCGGCGCCGCCCGGTCATTGGGGAAATCCGACAGGCTGCGCATGGCCGTGTCCCGCGCCACGGCGTTCGCGTCTTCTAACGCCTGCACCAACACGGAAACGGAAGCGGCGGTGCCAATCCGCCCCGCTGCCCGCAGCAACAAGCACCGCGCAGGAACATCGGTCGTGGCCAGGGCCGGCAACAGGGGCTCGACCCGTTGCGCCTCGTTGGGGATCCGAAGGCACGTGGCGACAAGAGCATCCTCGAGGGCCTTCAGCTCCTCCGGCTCCTGCGCCTTCGGCACCAGCTCTACCAGACGCGGCGCGTACCTGCCCTCCGCCAGCGTGGCGAGTGCCTGCAAGGCCTTGGTCCGCACTGCCGCCTCCTCGTCGCTCGTCAACTGGAAGATCGCATCCGTGGCTTGCGTGGCCCTCCGGTCCATTAGGATGTCCAGCAGGATCCAGCGAGTGGCCGGGCTGCTCGGCCCGTTGGACACGTTTGCCAGGCCGGCCGCGAGGGCATCGTTCACCTTCTCCCCCGGCACGGTCAGCAGCGCTGTCCGGAGGGTCTGTGTCGCCTGCGGTGTCTCTCCCGGCAGGGCGGCGATCAGCAAGGGGATGCTCTTCTCCTGCCCCACGGGTCCCAACGCTGAGATAGCCATCAGCCGCACGCCCGAGTCCTTGTCACTCATGGCAGAGGCCACGGCCGGGAAAGCCTCGGCGTCGGCACGTTGCCCCAAGGCGTACACGACCGCGCCGCGCAAGGCTGGATCGTCGGTCTTCAGTCGCTCAACGAGGCCAGCCGTCGGCGGCGAGCCCAAGCGCGCTGCCAGTACTGCCACCACGGCGTGTCGCATCTGGGGCTCGGCCTGATCGGGCATAGCCTTCCAGATTCCGGTATACATCCGGAGCGCTTCCCGTACGGAGCCAGCCTCCAGGAGGTTGCCCGCTAGCACCAAGCAGGCATCGGAAAGCTGGGTCCGCTCGTGGCCGTCAGCCGCTTCCAGGGCCCGCAACGACGGCTCTACAGCCCTTCGCTCTGCGATCTTGCTCAAAGCGACCGCCGCCGCCACGCGCTCGTCTCCAGCAGTGCCGCCGAGGAGGCGTATCAAGGCAGGAGCCGATTCGCGATGACGCAGCTCACCGAGAGCCTGGATGATGACCAGGCGGTTCCTGCCCTGGGCCTCCGGCAGGGCCTCTGCCAGCGGCGGCGCCGCGCCTTGCTTGATGGCCACCAGCGCTCGAACGGCGTCATCGTAGAGTGTCTCGTCCAACACGAGCTTCGCGATTGGTGCGACCGCCCGCGGCTCGCCCAGGAACTGGAGTTCCTGGATCACGGAGCGCTTCACGTCCTTGGGCGCGCCGCCGTCCAGCGCCGAGATCAGCGCGTCGCTGAACACCCGGTGCTGGTCTTCTGCTCCCGGCCGGCCAACGTAGATAGCCAGGCCATGGAGAAGGTAGCGAGGCTTGTAGTCCTCCCCCTTCCCCGGCTCGACCAGCATGCCGACGAGCTGTAGAACGCTATCCTTGCCGCCCTGGAGGACTGCCTCGTAGATCCTCTGGGCCTGCTCGGGCGCCGGCCCGGTGTACTTGCCGTCCGGGTCAGCGGCCGGCAACTGGTTGACCAGGGCGGCCAGATCGGGTGCGGGCGCTGGCTGGGCGGCTTGTGCCAGCGCCGGATGGGCCGGAACAGCCCACATCACAATGCCGCAAGCGATCAGGACGCACACTCCGATACGATATGGCTGTGTTCTGTTCATTGCCTCCTCCAGGGGTATTGCCTCACAGGTGCCACGGGGCACGCATGGGCTGGTTGACCAGGCGATGGGCCTCTTCGTCGCCAATGACCTGTTCCTTGACCGGGTCGTAGCGGATGCTGCGCCCGACGCGAATGGAGATGTTGGCCAAGTGCAAGATGGTGGCAGCGCGATGCGCCGCCTCCGCCGAGCCGCCGGTCTTCTGGCGTGTCTTCACCGCTTCGGGGAAGCTCGGCCAGGGCTTGGGATCGGGCATGGCCTGAACCTGCTTCCGGCTTTCCTCGTCGAGATCGCTGAGGCTGACTTCGCGCGGCTCCTTGCGATCATAGGGCTCGCCCCACTCCTGGCTGTCCATGACGAACGTCAGGCCATCCGCGTATCGCAGCTCCACCCAACCCCACATGCCGCAGGCCTCGGGGTGAGCTGGGGGCGCGTAAGACTCCACCTCCACGGCGCTGGTGTCGTCCTTGCCGTACTTCCACTGTACCGGATCGAAGTGATGCTGCCCCATGTCAGCCAGCCCCCCGCCTTCGTAGTCCCAGTAGCCCCGGTGTGTGCCGCCATACCGGTGCGGGTGGTAGGGCCGCAGGGGCGACGGGCCGCAGTACATGTCCCAGTCCAGCCACGAAGGCACCGGCTGCGGGGTCGCGTTGACGAGGCCGCTCCACATCTTGACCTTCAGTCCGCCGCGCGCGATGTGGACCCCCTCGCACTTCTTCAGCAGGCCGCTGGTCATGATCTTGTGGACCAAGACGGACTGCGAGTCGCGGATGGCGTCGTACCGACCGAACGTGCCGACCTGGATGATGCGGCCGTAGCGTTTCTCCGCTTCCACCACTGCCCGGCCCTCAGCGATGAAGCGCGTGAAGGGCTTCTCGCAGAGCACATCCTTACCCGCCTGCATGGCGGCGATGGAGATGAGCGCGTGCCAATGCGGCGGCGTGGCGATGGCCACAACGTCAATGTCCTGGCGGTCCAGCACGCGACGGAAGTCCGTATAGGTCTCCTTGTTGTCGGCTGTCTCCTTGAACTTCACGTCGCACTTCGCCAGCAAGCGTACGTCTGGCCCCAGCCCCCCGACCGTACCCATCCCGCGCCCACCGCAGCCGATAAGCGCGCCGCCCAACGTCTCGCTGGGCGGCACATACCCAGGACCTCCCAGCGCGTGGCGTGGCACCACCACGAAAGCCACCGCGCCAGCAGCCGCCGTCTGGAGGAACTTCCGTCTCGAGGTTCGGTTCTTCATGATGTCATCACTCCGGGTCCGCGAGCTGGCGGGCGATCTGCACCCCTCGTGCCGACGATGACCGCCTGCTCGTGGTGTGCACCGTCCATCGCGTGGCTTCCCCGGCCTTCGCCGAATACCTTCTGTGTCAGCCGAATCCTGGCAGGGCCCATCGCCGCCAGCCGGTACAGAGGCTGGAACGTGCGGTTGCACGCCCACTGCGGCGAGGTCCCTGGCGACCACTACCCGGACTGTGAAACCGGGTCGTACCCGCGTCTCATGCCGTTCTGCCGCTGGCCCGACCCCCCTTGCCAGACCGGCCTTGGGCACAACCAGCCCAGCATCCGCACTCGCCGGCGCAGGAGAAGACCACCTCGGCTCGGAAACACCTCGTATCAAATGAACCGTATCTCGGAGGGGGCAGGGAACGAGAGCAATGAAAACCATGCCTGTTAGCATGCCGGGAGTGCTGCGCCTCGCGTCGGCCGTGACGGCGTTGGCCTTGGTCGCTCTGCCCGTGTTCTGCCAGCTCGACGCGCAGGAGCCTGGCACTGTCGTCAGTGGGCGTCTCGTGCTGGAGCGCCCCGCGAAGCCGTCCGACTGGCGCATCCTGGTCGGGCAGCACCTACTGGCCGAACTGCCGCGCGATGCCGCTGGCCGCCCCCTGGGGACGACGCCGAAAGCCAACGGGACGTTCGCACTGCAAGCGGTGGGGCCGGGCTGGATGTACGTTTGCCCTTACGTAGGCGGCAGGCTTGCAGTGGACGCCATCATCCCGCTCAAGCTGACACCAGGCCAAGCCAGCCCGCAGAAGGTGACACTGGCGCCCAAGCCGCCGCGCGCGCGGGTGGCGTTCACTCTGCGTCGCGAGGACGGGACGCCGCCCGGCCGCACGATCAAGGTGCACCTGTACAACGTCTACGGCGAGGTGGACGCCAGCGCTGGCGGCGCATGGTCCGACGAGGCCGGAGTGGTGCCCTTCGAGCAACTGCCATGCGGCCGGTATGACCTTTGGATCGAAGGCCCCGCGCAGACTGGCCCTCCGGATGGCGAGGCCCTGTCCGCGGCCGTCTTCGCAGGCCTGAAGGTGACCGCCGGCAACGATACGCAGGCGATCAACCTGACCATTCCCCGGCCTGGGGTCGTGCAGGGACGCCTGCTGCTCGCAGACGGCAAGACGCCCGCCGAGAAGCACGTGGTCGCAGTTCAGAGCGCAACGGTGCCAGATGAGGAGACCAGTGCCGACCAATGGGCGCCTGCCTATGCCCGTGGCGCCCATGCGTGCTACGCGCAGACTGAAGTCGCGGCGGACGGCACGTTCGTACTCAAGGGCCTCGCGCCGGGACAGCACTTGCTGGACATCCGCCGCCCAGGCCAACGCGAAGCGTGGTGCACAATCCCAGGAGCCAAAGTTACGGCCGGCGCAGTGACTGACCTGGGAGCTGTGGCAGTGGCGCGCAACGGGTGGCAATGCCTGTTCGACCGCAAGACGCTGGCTGGCTGGGTGGAAAGCGACTTCTTTGGCCGGAGCGAAGTCCGCCTCGAGAACGATCGGATCGTGTTGCCCATGGGCAACGACATGACCGGGATCACCTGGACGCAGGAAACGCCGCGTCTGGACTACGAGGTCAGTCTGGAGGCAATGCGCGTGGCAGACAGCGATTTCTTCTGCGGCCTGACCTTTCCGGTGCAGGAAGACTACTGCTCTCTGATTCTTGGCGGCTGGGGAGGGTCAGTGGTCGGGTTGTCGAGCCTGGACGGCCAGGATGCGTCAGAGAACGAGACCTCCCAGTGGGTCCAGTTCGAGGACCAGCGGTGGTATCGTGTCCGTTTGAGGGTTGCGCGCAGCAAGATCGAAGCCTGGCTCGACAGCAAGCAACTCGTCAATGTCAACCTGGAGGGCAGGAGTATCTCCACGCGTCTTGAGGTGGAGCCATCCAAGCCCTTCGGGATCTCCACCTGGCGCACCACGGGAGCCGTGCGGGACATACGTATCCGTAGCCTAGACGCGGGACAATAACGCCGTGGCACGGGTGGTGCCGTCCCATCCGACAGCGAAGCGTCTGGCGTGCAGTTCCAGGAGCAGTGGGCCTCGGCGCATCCGCTGTTCAGGAATGAGTGATGGCGATGAGCCTGTTCGCCCTTCTCGTGGCCTTGGCGCCGATTGTGGCGCAGGCTGCCCTTGCCGAGCGCCAGTAAGACCCTGTGCGGCGGTCGGGCGTCTGCGTAGCCGAATCGGCGATCGCGGTCGTCTCGCCGCAGACACCACACCAAGGCACACCAGAGGAAGACCAAGAGCAGGCGCCAATGCCACAACAGGCCAGAAGAATGCCGGCTGAAGAGGGGGAACCTAAGTTCGTTCTGCGGACGGGGCAAGACGGTTACCTGGCGCTATCCTGACCGCCAGGACTCGCACGCGAGGTTCAGAGACCCCACAGGGCTGCGGGGCGGTACACCACACTGACATCGTTAGCGCCACGATGTACGCTGAATGCGGCCGGCTGGCCGAACACTGAACGGGAGCACAGAAGGGAGCCGTGAACGTGAAGGTGCTGAGAGCGCTGCTGTTGAGCCTGTCGGTGGCTGCCCCTGCGTCGGCGGCCGACTTCGCCTGGATGGAGGGCGAAAGCCCGACCTCCAAGAACATGGACGTCTCGGGCGCCGGCTGGGGCAACCAGCAGTTCCTGTCCCAGCAGTCCTGGTTGAACGTCAGCCTGGATCCCGACAAGGTCCAGAACCAAGCCCCCAAGGAGGGCATCCTTCTGACCTACGAGTTCCAGGCTCCCTCGGCCGGGAGGTACGAAGTCTGGAACCGCATCGGGTTTGAGTTCGTCCGCTCACCGTTCCAGTGGCGCGTTGACCAAGGCGACTGGCAGGAGGTCAAGCCCGAGGACCTCACCACCGACCTGATGGAGATCGCCCTCTGGTGCGAGGTGGCCTGGATCAAGATGGGCGAGGTGGATCTGACCCAGGGCAAGCACGAGCTGGCCATCCGCCTGCTGCCGACCTACAAAGAGGAGAACGGCAAGCAGGTCCTGCGCAACATCTTGTACTGCTCAGACGCGTTGTGCGTCTACCAGGGCGCCTTCCGGCCCAATGGCAAGTACCAGCCGGGCGAGGACTGGCAGACCGAGGAGGACAGGCAGGCCGCTGCGCAGGTGTTCGAGGTCAAGGCAGAGGCCGCCGATCCGGCCGCGCGCCTCGAGGTGCCGTTGTCGGGGTTGTGGCAGGTCTGCCGTTACGACGAGCAGGAGGTCGTTGACCGCGATGGTCCGACGAGAACACTGCCGGACGCGGGGCAGGCCTACTGGATGTCCATCCCGGTGCCCGGCAACAAGTTCGAGGTCAAGCCCGAACTGGGCTTCTGCCATCGCTTCGTGTACCGCACGCGGGTGAACGTGCCCGCCGCAATGGCCGGCCGCTCGTTCTTCCTGCGCTTCCCCTCCCTCAACATGATCGCCAGCCTGCACGTCAACGGGCAGTTCTGCGGCTGGACTAAGGCCATGTACACGCTGTGGGAGTGTGATGTCACCAGGGCCGTCAAGCCAGGGCAGATCAACGAGATCGCCCTGGTCGTGAAGGATGCCTACTATGCGTTCAGCCCCAAGAAATCGGGCAAGAGCTGCCGCCTGTCCTTCAACATCCCCACGACCTGGATCGGCCCGCAGAACTTCGTCCACCAGCACTTCGACTTCCCCGTCGGGTCGGACTATGCGAGCAAGGCCGGCATGCTGGAGCAGCCCAGCCTCGTTGTCACCGGCACCGTCTACTCCTCGGACGTCTTCGCGATCCCGTCGGTGAAGGGCAAGCAGTTGGGCCTGGAGGTGACCGTCCGTAACCCGACCTCCGCTGAGCGGAAAGTGCAGATCGCGAACGAGGTAGTCCCGGCCGCCGGCGGACAGGCCGAGAAGACGTTCGCGCCCAGAGAGGTCACCATCCCGGCCGGCGAGGAGCAGTTGGTCAAGCTCGCCGAGCCGTGGCAGAACCCCAAGCTCTGGTGGCCCGACCAGCCAAACATGTACCACGTGGTGACGACGATCCTGCTGGACGGCAAGGTGGTGGACATCCACCGCACGCCGTTTGGCTTCCGCGAGTGGGAGTGGAACGGCCCGCAGTTCAGGCTCAACGGCGTTCCCTGGCAGCTCTGGGCAGACACCTCGTTCGGCGACGGCGGGAAGGACCCCGAGGCGGCCGTGGCCTTCTGGCGCCAGAGTGGGCAGAACATGTGGCGTTTCTGGGGGCAGCAGTTTGGGGGGATGACCAAGGACAAGGCGCTCGACTTCATGGATGCTCACGGGATCATCGTCCGGCGCAGCGGCATCTTCGACGGCCAGGGCGCCAACTATCTGCATGGCCTGGCTGACAACCAGGAGCTTTTCGACAACTGGATCGTCCAGCTCAAGGCTCAGGTCAGAGAGGAGCGCAACCACCCGTCCATTCTCATCTGGTCCATGGAGAACGAGATCACCTTCATCAACTCGCGCAACCTGGGGCTCTCCAAGGGGGTGGAGCCGCAGATCGCTCGCGCGGCGACCGAGGTGATGGCCACCGACCCCACGCGCCCAGTGATGGTGGACGGCGGCAACTGCCTGATGGACAACTCGCTGCCGGTGAACGGCGTCCACTATATGGAGAGCTACTGGCGCGACTACCCCGACGAGGCCTACACGCTTGCCAAGGCCTACGTCGCGCACGAGCAGGCCATCCTGCCCACCTGGGGCAAGAACCCCTGGCAACTCGTGCCCGACCGGCCGATCTTCATGGGCGAGAGTTACTACCTGCGCGGGAACAGGCCGGCCGACTTCGCCCAGTTCGGTGGTGAGGGGTGCTTCGGTGGGTGGAGCGAGCACACCAAGCGGGGCGCCGGCCTGCTGGCCAAGATGCTCGCCGAGGGATACCGCTGGCACGGCGTGGCAGCGCAACACTTCTGGCTGGGATCGGACGATTGCGGCAACCTCCACCACAACTCCTGGAAGCCCGTCTGCGTGCTCTGCCGGGAGTGGAACTGGACATTCGGTGGGGGGACTGAGGTGTCGCGGACCCTGAAGGTCTTCAACGACACGCACTACAGCGACCCGATCCAGGCGGCCTGGGGGCTCAAGCTGGACGGCAAGCGCATCGCCGGTGAGAAGAAGGACTTCAGCCTCGCCCCAGGCCAGCACCAGGAGTTCAAAGTCAGCTTCAAGGTGCCAAAGGTCGGCCGACGGACGGCCGGCGAGTTCATCCTGACCTGTGCTCGTGGCGGCCAGGAAGTCTTCCGCGAGGTCAAGCCTGCGGCTGTCATCGCCGCCGACGCCGGCCCGAAGCCCGCTCTCCGCAGGGATGAGCTGGTCGTGCTGGACCCCTTCGGTTCGGTCAAGGCCCGTCTCCAGGCCCGTGGCGTGCCGTTCACCGAAGCAGCCTCGGCGGCCGACATCCCGCCCAAGGCCAGGGTCGTCGTGATCGGCAAGGATGCCCTCAGCCCGCGAGACGCCACCGACCCACGCTGGGTCTCTCTGGCCGGGGCCGGTGCCAGGCTCCTGGTCCTCGAGCAGGCCAACCCGCTGCGCTACCTGGCGGTGCCGGCCGACCTGGTGCCGACGGACTACGTGGGCCGCGTGGCCTTTGCCGAAAACCCCGCCCATCAAATCTTCGCCGGCCTGGGCCAGCCCGATTTCTTCACCTGGTCCAAGGACCACATCGTGTACCGCAACGTGTACGCCAAAGCTACCCGTGGGGCCCTTTCGCTGGTGCACTGTGACGAGCAACTGGGCTATTCAGCGCTTTCCGAGTGCCCAGTCAACGACGGGCTGATGATGGTGTGTCAAATGGTGGTGGGGGAGAAGCTGCCCTTCGAGCCCGTAGCGCAGCGGCTGTTCGACAACATGCTGGGCTACTGCGCCACCTATGCTCCGATCCGCAAGGAGACCGCCGTGGTCATGGATGACGCCAGCCCGGCGGCGAGGCTACTGGCCGAGTCAGGCCTGAAGTATGACAAGGTGGCGGACGTCGTGTCGGCCATCACTGACGGTAAGCATCAGATCGTCGTGTTCGAGGCCAACCCCGCCAACCTCAAAGCCCTGGCCGCGGCACCAGACAGGCTCAAGTCGTTCACGGACAAGGGCGGCTGGCTTATGGCGTGGGGCCTGACTGCCGACGGCCTGGCCGACTTCAACAAGATCGTCGGCGTCGAGCACGTGCTGCGCCCGTTCGAGCTGGAGCGAGTGACGCTGCCGGCCATCCGCGATCCGCTGCTGTCGGGCCTCACCGCCCGGGACGTGGCGATGGAGTCCGGCGAGCAGATCTTCCCCTGGGCGGGCGACAAGTACATGGTTGACGACGAGTTCAGCTACCTCGTGGACCTGGACGACATCGCGCCCTTCTGCCAGTTCCCGGGCGCCAAGGCGGGCGACCATGCGGCCGCGCGGCAGGCCGCTGCCGGCTGGTCGCGTAACGCGGTCAACGGCTTCACCAGCGCCGACGCCTGGAAGCTCATCTACTACATGTCCACTCAATCACCAAGGCTCGCGCTGAAGCTCCCTCGCTCGGAGGAGATCACCGGGTTCAGCATCGTGCTGAACACACACTATGCCAAGGCGACCAGGGTCAACCTCTACTTCGACGACGACCCCAAGCCGGTCTCCCTGACCACCAAGCCCACCGACGAGCGCCAGGACTTCAGCCTCGAGCCCCGCAAGGCCAGCTCGCTGACCATTGAGCTGGCCCAGTTCGACAACCCGGGCCAGACGACTGGGATTGACAACCTCTGGATCCGCGCCAAACGCTCGGACGAATGGCACAGGAAGGTCAAACCCCTGCTGAGCATTGGCGGCCTGGTTAAGTACCCCCTGGGCCAGGGCGGCCTGGTCCTCAACCAGCTACTCATCAACCCCAACGAGGCCGTGCCGGCCAACGCGCAGAAGAAGCGCGCCGTGGTCTCCGCGCTGCTGCGCAACCTCCACGCCACCTACGCGGGCGCGCAGATCCTCACGACGGCCAACCTGACGTTCCAGCCGCTGCCGTTCCACGAGCAGTGCAACCAGTACCTCACGAAGGACCGGGGTTGGTTCGAGGGCAACCGCGACCTGTCTCACCTGCCCGTTGGCCAGAACCAGTTCGCCGGGGTGACCTACGTGATCCGGGACTTCAAGACCTCCCCAGTGCCTTCGTGCGTGATGCTGGCCGGCCCAGGCGCGAAGGGCCAGCTCCCCAACGAGGTGAAGGGTCTGAAGGCCGAATGCCGGGCCGACGCGCTGTTCTTCCTGTACGCGTTCAACCGCACGGCGGAATGGCGTCCTGGCAAGCCCGGCGATGTCCCACCCGTGGTCTGCAAGTACGTGGTGCACTACGCCGATGGTGGGGCCGCCGAGGTGCCCGTGGTGTACGGCGAGGGGGTGGACCACTGGATCACCCCGCAGCCCACCGGCCTTAAGTCAGCCGCGCTGGCCTGGGCGGCTCCCTTCCCCGCCGAGCAATCGCCGGAGCAGGCCGCCCTGTATCAACTCCAGTGGAGCAACCCGCGGCCGGAGGTGCAGATCACGAGCATTGACATGATGTATGGGCCCGCGGGCAGCCGGTACGGCACGCCGGTCCTGCTGGCGGTCACTGCGGGCGTCGCGAGGCCATAGCGTTCGGTTCAGCGAGGAGTCAGCCTAGCAGGGGTCGTGCCAATCTGGGCGGCCCTCGGCAACGCCGGGGCCCGCTCGGTGGTGGTCTCTCCCTCCCTTGACCGCCGCAGCTGGTCTCGTTGGCCCTTGACAATCACAACCCGTCCAGTCCTCGATGACGTTAGGGCGACGCACCGAGGCTGCCAGATGGGCGGGTGGGCGCCTGTCCGCTGCCGGAGGCGGCCCGCCGACAGGCTTCGGCGTTAGCCATGGTGCGGCCCGACAGGGAGTCAACACCGACGACATCCGCCTCGGCATTGACATCCTTGTGGGAATCCGCTACCAGGCCGTGTTGAGTACCGACCGCGCAAAGCCCGGAGTCCGATGGTGGAGGACAGCCGGGCGTGGGTGCGGAAACTAGCGGACGAAGGTAGGGACCGTACGGGCCCAGGGCGAAAGACGAAACACTGACCGAACCGCTCACGGTGCAAACACAGAACCTCAGGCCTTGACGCATGTGATTGCATCGCAACCGGACATACCAGGAGGGAAACAGGCCATGGCCGAGCAAGCCAAGCGCGCCAGCGTAGGAGGAGCATCTCGCCGCAGATTCCTCAAGACCTCGGCGGCGGTCGTCTCACTGTCGGCACTGGGCGGCCTGGACATCAGCCGCAGCGCCTATGCGCAGGGCAACGAGGTGATCCGGATCGGCGTGATCGGCTGCGGGGGGCGGGGCCCTGGCGCAGCCATGAACGCCATGAATGTGGACCCGGGCGTGCGGCTGGTCGCTATGGCCGACCTCTTTGAGGAGCGGGTCCGCGCACAGCGGGAGGCGCTTAAGCAGCAGAAGCCGCAGCAGGTCGCGGTGGACGACGCGCACTGTTTCGCCGGCTTTGACGCCTACCGCCACGTGATCGAAAGCGTGGACGTGGTGATCATTGCCAACGCCGCCAAGTTCCATCCCTTCCATCTGCGGGCAGCCGTGGAGGCGGGCAAGCACGTCTTCGTGGAGAAGCCGCACGCCATTGATCCGGCGGGCGTCCGTGAGGTCAGCGCCGCCTGCGAGCTGGCCAAGCAGAAGAAGCTCTGCGTGGTCTCCGGGCTCCAGAGCCGCTACCACACGGGCTATCGGGAGACAATGCAGCGCATCCACGACGGCGCCATCGGCGAGATCGTGGCTGTGGAGGAGAACTTCCTGCGCGCGCCGTATGGGCTCTATGGCCGCAAACCCGGCATGCCCGAAGTCCAGTACCAGTGCAGCAACCAGTATCACTTCAACTGGCTGTCCGGCGACGACGTGCCTCAGTCGCTGGTGCATAACCTGGATCGCACTACCTGGGCGCTGCGCGAGCAGCCGCCCGTCAGAGCGCATGGGCTGGGCGGTCGCTCGTCGAGCTTTGACGAGATCTACGGCAATGTCTTCGACCATCACTCAGTGGTCTACCAGTACGCCAGTGGCGCGCGGGTGTATGCCTTCTGCCGGACCGAGGTGGGATGCTACGACGAGAACTCCAGCATCATCATGGGCACCAAAGGGCGCTGCGACCTGATGCAGATGCGCATCGAGGGTGAGACCAACTGGCGGTATGACGGCCCTGGGTGCAATCCCTACGACGAGGAGCATCGAGCGCTCTTCGCCGCGATCCGCGCCGGCGAGCCGATCAACAGCGGCGACTACATGGCCCGCAGCACCCTGGTATGCGTCATGGGGCAGCTCGCCTGCTACACGGGTAAGGAGATCACCTGGGACCAAGTGGAGAAGTCCGAGTTCTACTACCCTCCCAGGCCGCAGGACTGTAGCTTCGATATGGACCCGCCAGTCAAACCGGATGCCAATGGGCGCTACCCTGTGCCCGTTCCCGGTGTCACGAAGATGATCTGAGAGCTCTCCGTCGTCCGAGGGCGGAGGGGAGGTCTGGTAACGCGCCCGCTTGTCCCTCTCCAGGGCGGACGAGACCACTCTTGGTGGGCTTCCGCTTGGACGGTCCGTCGCTTGCGGGCCCAGCAGGGGAGGGGGCGTGTTCACAGGCGCATCTACCGCGAGGCTCCACCCCCCTGACACGAAGCTGCGGCGGCTACGCCAAGGATGAGAGCGGCATCAGATCGAAAGCGCCTCGAACGACACTCCCGTCCCGGCTGAGTCTGCGCTCTCCCGCTAGGCTTCTGCGTCCCTCCGGCTCGGCGAGGCCTAGGGACGCTCCGCCTCTGCACTCGATGGCGATCACTCCACTGGCGGTTGGGTTACTGCTTGGTCTGCTGACGTTTACCACGGCTGCGCGGCAACCGGCTGGGCAGCCCGGCCGCCAGTGCGCCGGGCGACGTGCCCAAGGTGGTCGTGGAACAGAGCCGGAACGTGACCTTGCAGGGGAACCGAGGCGTGGCAGACGCAGAGATCCGTGACGCGCCGCCCGGCAGACTACCCCAACTCCACCATTCGGAACCGCAGGCCCGCCGGCCAAGATCGTGCTGCTCCCTGACCGGACGACGATCACCGCCGAGGGCCAGGACCTCTCGCACATCGAAGTCCGGCTGGAGGACGCCCAAGGCGTACTCGGGCCCGACGCCGACCGGCTCATTCGCTTCGAGCTGGAGGGCACGGGAACCATCCTCGGCGTGGACAACGGGGACCTGCGCAGCAGCGAACCCTACCAGGCCAATCAGCGGACCACGTACTGGGGGCGGTGCTTGGCGATCATCCAAGCAGCCCGGGAACCGGGAGAGATCCGTCTCACGGCCGCCGCGGCCGATCTGCCACCGGCGCAGTTGTTGATCCGGACAACGCCTTCTCCAGGTCAAAGCCCGTCAGGCCCCAGTTCAGCCTGACCGTGACGGCCCCCCGGACCGCCCGACGATGAGCTTGTCCAACCCTGGGTGCATGAGCAGGCCTCTCGTGCTACGTAGCGAAGTGGCTTCACTACGTCGCAGAGCAGCACTGGACCTACTCGCACAGAGGCACCCAAAGGCCTCAGTTGGGGCGAGCATCGGGTGCGTGCTGCGCTCCCACGTTACTCCCAGGGTTTGAGCAGTACCTTGGCGCACTCGTGGGAAGCCGACGTCTCGAACGCTTCCTGGATCCTGCTCATGGGCAGAACGTGGCTAATGAGCAACTCGAGCAGCGGCGATTCCTGGACCACCTGCATGACCTTTGGGTACTGGTTCAGGTTGTAGTGCCACGAGCCGGCGATCGTGATGCCCGTGCGGATCAGGTCGGGGCTGGCCTTGACGGCAAGCGCCTCGCCGCATTCCCCGACGAACGCTGCCTTTCCCAACCGCCGCGTCGCGTCCAGGCAGAGACGCTGCGCCTTGATGCTGCCGGAGCAGTCTAGCGCGCAGTCCACGCCCGTCCCCTGGGTCAGGTCCATGATCCTCGCGAGGGCCTCCTCATCGTCTGGGTGTATGACGGCCGTCGCCCCCAGCGCTTTGGCGCGCTCGACACGCCAGGGCACTGACTCCACGGCGATGACCCGCGCCCCGCGGAAGCGCGCGTTCACGACCGCGCCCAGGCCCACCGGGCCCAGGCCCGTGGTCAGCACCGTGTCGAAGGCCCCCAGGCCCATGCGCTCAAAGGCGCCGAAGGAGGGCCCCAGCGCACACAGCGCCAGGGAAGCACGTTCGTAGCTGACGTCGTCCGGGATCTTCGACAGGAGCCAGGAAGGCTTCAACACGTACTGCGCCATTGTCGCGCTGCCCTCCCGCGAGCCCGTGAAGCCGACGAAATCGTAGCTGTGCTGGCAGTGGATATAGTCCCCGGCTATGCAGAGGGCGCACTGCCCGCAGGGGTATTGGGGCTGCACGACCACCCGGTCGCCCACCTGCACTCGCCCTGGCTGCGCCACCTCCGCCACTTCCCCGACAGCTTCGTGCCCCAGGAACTCCGACCAGTGGCCGGCCACAAAGGCCTTGTACTCCGTGCACATGGGGGCCACGTGCACCTTCACCACAGCCCAGTCTTCCTTGGGCCTCGGATCCGGCACCTCGGCTAGCTCGGCTCGTCTCTCGCCGGTGATGACCGCCTTCTTCATGGTCTGTTGCTCCCCAACGCGATCGCTGGCAGGCCGACGGCTGCCCTCACCCTCGGTTTCGGCACTCGCTCAAGGGCAACCTCCTATGCTGGAGGCAGGGCTCGCGTTCCCGTGGCGGAGGGCGGCGTATCCCAACGCAGAGGGAGGATGACACGCAACGGCGTCGGCCCTTAGCCATACTCCTCGGCAAGCGCCATCGCCATCGCCACCCAGCGCCACATGCGCCAGGGCTCGCGCCGACAGGTGTGGAGGTCCTTCATGAGGATCTCAACCACACAGCCGCGGGTCTTCTCCAGCGCCCCACGCAACTGACTGCGTGCCAGGTCCTCGTGCCAGGCCTCCATGCCAATGATTGCCGGGTTCGGCTTGTAGGAGAAGATGTAGTCGGCCCCCAAGCCGTCAGCGCCCCGCGCCGGGTCCACCCATGGGCTCATGCTCACGCGGCGGAGGTTCGGGATGGTCTTCACTAGGTCGAGTTTCCCGTCGAGCGGCTCGCAGCAGCCGTAGCTCGCCAGCCCGAAGCGCGAGAGCATACGTCTCTCGTAGGTCAGCGCGAACTCCTCATGCATGGCGGGCGAGACCAGGCTGAAGATCTGGGTCGCCGCGTGGCCCCACTGGTCGCGGGTGCGAACCTGCGCGCCATCGAAGTCCGCCTGGGGCAGCTCGTCCGTGAACCCGAGCCCACCTGGACCCACGCCGTCGTTGCCGTTGTTGAGCGCCAGCACATTCAATGCCTCGTACTGATCGAGCCGGCTCAGGTGCCACTGGGTCATGCGCTCCATCCAGGCACGTACCCACGCCGGCCGATCCAGCATATCCGTGAAGGCGTTCTGGATGCCCCGCCATTCGATGAACTGGTCCATAACGGCGAACCAGTGACCGTTGACGCCGCGCTTGGCTACAGTCAGGATGCCGTCGTAGAGTTCGCTCAACCGCTGGTAGTTGCGCTCTGTTTCCTCCCAGTCCACAGTGACCGTGGGCAGCGGGATCTGGCTGGGATCGGCGTCGTCCTCGATGATCGGGTTGAACTGGCGCGCACCGAAAACGTGGTCGGGCCAGGTGGCCTGGGTTTGCAGGCCCATGCCCGTGTCTCTGACGAGCAGCGGGCAGTAGATCGTCGCTTCGTACACGTGGTCGTCGCGCATGTGCTCCCACTGGTAAAGCGCGGCGCGCAGATGCCACTCCTGCTCGCGGGCGAACGCGTCCTCGCTCTCCAGCTTGATCTCGTCGCCGGTTTCGTGCCAGGTCCCGTTCTGCAACAGCACCATGGGCCGCACTCGCTCCAAGCGGTTAAGCCGCCGCCAGAGCTCGGCCTTCTCCCGCTGCACTGGGAGGGCGGCGATCTCTGCCAGTCGCTGCGCCAGATCACGCACGGTTTTGCTGTCTCTCGCTGGAATAGCCATGTTGCACCCCGCAGCTGGCGGCTTCCGTTCGTGCCCACGTCGAGCCACGCCCAGCAGGCTTCAGCGCACCAACTCCAGGACCCCTGCGTTCTCTACAGCCCAGGTGTAGCTTCCCGTTCCCCGCCACATCAACCAGAACGGCTGGGGCGACGTCTTCCGCACGCTCAGGTTGAAGGCAAACCCGGCCTGCTTTGCTGGGTCAATGCCCAGGGAAGCAAAGGGCACGCGCCACTCCGCCGTCCAGTGGCTAGGGCTTACCACGCGCGCCCTGTACTCCACGCCCTGCGCTGCACGGGCCACCGCGGCGGGGGAAGCCCCGGCCTCGTCGCTGCTCTCGAAGTGACCGGAAGGGTAGCCGCGGAGCACCAGAACGGGCGCCTGGTCGCCCGCTTTCGTGTTCCGCAGCGCAATCTCGACGGCATCGTCCCGACCCCACTGGTCGCCCCGTTGCAGCGGCCGCGACGGGTCCACCTCGTTGTCAATAGCCACCAGCAGACAGGTCTCGTCGTAGGCGATCCAGGCGATGCTCCCGGGCTGGACCTTCTCCCCGTTGATGCCTTGCTCCACGACCATTGCCTTCGACACCAGAGCCCCACCCCACTCCTCCGGCGCGATGGCCCCGTCCAACTGCACAGGCGCTGCGGCGCGGCGGGCCCTGAAGACAGGCGCTGGCCCGGCAGGCTTCGATGCCGTCGGCTGGGCAGGCGGCGTGGGCGTCGGGCGCACCTTGTGCTCCACGGGCCACGAGGCGCGCTGCGCGTCCTGGTACAGCCCGATGTCCTCCATCGGTATCCGCTGAAAGCCGAGTTTGTAGGCAGGCGAGCCGTCTCTCAGTTGGAAGTTGAGCCGCTGGGCATCCACGAACGATGGATCTTCGCCCAGCAGGTTGTCCTGCAAGGTCAGGTAGGGCTGCGCGCGACCCTCGATGTCCGCCCAGCGGCCGCCCCATTGGATGTTCCGGGCGATGACGTTCCCCTTGGGGGCCGCCGGCTCATCCTGGAGGATCCCCACTAGCTTGGCGTAGGCGGTGCTCCACGGTGGTTGCTGGTACGGCATGGCCAGCAGCCTCTCCTTCATGGTCGTATCCACGCTGTCCGCCGCCCACCCCAAGGCGCGGGCATCAACGTGGACAGCCGGAGAGCATTCGACGAAGATGTTGTTCTCGATGGCGTTATCCCGCCCGCCGCCAATGAACGCCGCATTCGTCACTCGGTAGAAAACGTTGCCATAGATCAGAGTCCCGCAGAACATGTCATCAAGGTAAACGCCGACGCACCCGCGCCCGCCCAGGCCGCTGATGTCGTGCAGGTAGTTGTGGCGGATGACCGTGCCGCGCATGGTCCAATCACGTCCGCTGTAGATGGCGCCCGCGTCGTTGGACTCGTAGCATACGCTGTGAATCTCGTTGGACTCGATGACGTGGTTGTTGCCGCCGAAGGCGATGGCCTCGTGAGGGGCGTTGTCCAGCAGGTTGTGCGAGGCGCGGTTGCCCACGCCATCCAGCGAGATGGCGGGCTGGTACATCCGGTGCCAACGGCTGTAGTGGTGGATGTGGTTGTTCTCGGCGTAGTGGCCCGCCGGCGTGAGCGTCTTGCGGTCTCCCCCCTCCAGTGCGATGCCGCCGTCGCCGGTTTCGTAGATGTCACAGCCCACCACGCCGTTCGCTTCGCCGCCCGATATGCGCACGGCCCAGCCCCCGACGTTGCGAATGGTGCAGCCGGCTACCTTGACGTGGGCGCCACCGGCGATGCTCACGGCCGTGCCGCGCGCCGCCTCCAGAACGAACCCCTCCAGGGCCACGTGCGAGACCTGTCGCATGGCCACCAGCATGGCCAGGACGGAGACCGTCGGGCTGCCTTGCTGGATGGGCCCGGGCGGATAGAAGTAGAGGAGGCCGGCCTCCCGGTCCAGATACCACTCCCCGGGCGTGTCCAGCTCCGACAGCGCGTTGAAAACGTAGTACCATTGGCCCTTGCGATACCCGTACCCGTGGTACGGCGGCAGCAAGGAGATCACGCGGCGCTCGGTGTCAATGGACTCGACCTTCTGCCGCTGGTCGGACCAGTCCCAGAACCAGTAGCCATGCAGCCAGAGGTCCTTCTCGCCGACCCAGCGCTGGGGTCGGTCACCCTCGTAGGTGAACTTGCCGACCTTGTCCCCCTTGGTGCCGCGGATGTCGTAGGGCTGCCCGCCGACCACGTCCACTATGTGCGTGAACCCCTCGTTGGGCCACCTGGCCAGAGTCATCGGCCGATCCTGGCAGAACAGCTCCAGGCCTCCGCCCGACACGCCGCCGTAGTCGGTAATGCCCTGCGCGCGCAGGTCCGCTTGCAGCACCTTCCCCCGCGCCCCCTCGTCCAGGCGGCTGAGCACCCGGGGGTCGGTGACCGGGTGGAAGCCTCTCACCTCCTTGCCGCCAACCAGGCGCACCTCTCCGGCCTTTTCGGCTCGGTAGACGACCGGCGCCGACTCGCCGCCAGCGTCCTCCTGCATCAGCTCAAACGTGCGCGCGAGTTCGTAACGCCCTCGGCCAACCACTACGATCACGCCGCCTGTCGGCAGCCCGCCCGCGCGCTTCAGCGTGCGGACCTCGTCTCGCGCCCGCTCCAGGGTCGCGAAAGGCCCGTCTCGCTTGCCCGCCTTGGGCAGCTTTCCTGACCAGGAGTCGTTACCGTTGGCGGCCACGTACAGCCGCAGCCCCTCGCTGTGTGTCGGCAAAGCCGCACCTCCCAGAGAACATGAGACGCAGGCTGCAACCGCCATCCAGCCAATGATCCGGCTAGCACCTGTGGTCATCGCCAAGACCTCCTTGACCAGGCACTGACTTCCTCGGCCGACGGTATCATCCTCCCCGCGTATCCGGGTGCGCGAGCGGTTTGTGGCGCGAGGTTCTCTGGCCGGAGGGCAGCGCGACTGCCACGTGCCCGGCGGCCCGAGGCACCTCTGAGGTGTGCGTTTGCCGCGCGCCACACAGCGCCTGGAACACGCGGTGGAGCTACACCAGGGGGGCTGTCTCACAATCGCCTGCGTCGGTCGAATGTCATCCTGAGCTGCCGACCGTCTGCGGTCCGCAAAGCGAAGGATCCGGCTTTGGGTCCAGAAGCCAGATTCTGCGCTGCACTCACAATGACAGTCTTGCCCGCGAATGCGATTGTGAGACAGGTACCAGGGGAGGCCAGATACCCGCTTGGCGGCCGCTCACGGCCTCCTTCTTGGGGCGACCAGATACCTAAGCCCGCGGGGAGCACACGAGAGCAACAGGCACCACATGGCGGTCGAGCATCTCACTGCTGGCCGGGCAGGTACTGTTTGGCGCGGTCAACCAGCCCAGCGTCTTTGCAGACCTCGGTCACCTTCCTCAGCGCGGCCAGGAACTCGGCGCGGTTCGGCTCCATCAACTCGCGCTGCTGGGCGAGTTCGACCACGGCTCGGCTGGCTTCGGTTGCCAGCGCCGGGCTATCCAGGTACGGCACGACCCAACGGAGCGTCTCGATGTGCCGTGCCGATGAGGCGTGGTTCAACGCCAGGTTGCGCTCGTCGTCCCGGGTGGCCAGCTCCATGGCTTGCTTGTACATGGCGAGCTGCTGCTCCTGCGGGCAGTAGCCGGTGACCCGGATGTAGGCCCGGAGTGCCATGACGCGATGCGCCCCCTTCTCCGCGCTCTGGGCCAGCCTTAGCAGTTCGTCCGCCACAGAAGCATCCGGCCAGTTGCACAGGGCGCGAACGCCGGCCTCCCGGACTGCATCCCTGTCACTCGCCATGGCCGCGTGCACCGCTGCGAGGGCCTTCTCTCCGCCAAGGCGGCCGAGCAAGGGCAGCAGGGCGCAGCGCTCCGCTTCACCAGCGTCCGTCAGCACGGCCAAGACTGGGTCGGCCCGGTTCTGGGGCTCAGGAATGCGGCCGCAGACCTGGAGAATCGCCTTCTCTGCGTCGTCGCGTTCCCGGCCTGGTTGGTAGCTCAGCAGCAGCGCGATCATCGCGGGCACCTCTGCCGGCCCGGCCAGGTTGCCCAAGGCCCGCATTGCTCGACTACGAACGCCGGCGTCCTCGCCCGCGGCCTCTTTGAGCAGCGAGGGCACGGCGACGACGGCGCTGCGCGCCTCCAGCACATCAACGAGCGTGCCGCGCAGGCCAGGCTCCGCCTTCTGCATCGCCGCGATGATCGCCTCGTCAACGCCGTCGCCGAATATCCGTTGGAGGCTTTCCCGCGCGGCGCCGCCGGCATTGCCGCCCGCGGCCATCGTCTCGAGGAGCACGGGCACGACCGAGGCGTCCCCGAGCGCCGCCAGTGCTTGTAGACCGGTCAGGCGAACCTGCTCGTCCTCGCTGCGGACGGCCAGCAAGGCCACGGGCCTGGCCGTCTTGTCGCCCACGGCGGCCAAAGCCGATACGAGCAACACCTGGCCGCTGGTTGGCAGCTTCGGGAACCACGCCGCGAAGGCCTGGAGTGCCTTGGGGCTGAAGACGTTTGCCACATGGCCGGCCGCGACCGCGCGCGCATCGGCGTCGTCGCTGGCCAGCAGGTCGAGGATCAGCGTGGGCGCCTCGCTCCCGGCCGCCCTCAGGCCGCCTTGCAGCGCACCCAGGCGGATGGGCCTGGGCAGGTCCGGTTTGCCGAGCCCCCTGTAGATGGCAAGCGCCAGATCGGTCTTGCCCTCCCTCAGGAACTTGTCAGCACAGCGCAGGTGCGCGTCGGCAATGCGGACTTGCAGTTCGCCGGATGCCTTGACGCGACCCAGCGCCCGGGCCGCTCTGCGGCCACCGATCATGCCCAGCGCGTTGGCGGCAGCAGCCGCGACTGTCGGGTCCTTATCGGCCAGCAGCCTCGCCAGGGGCCCGACACTCGTCTGGTCACCCCGGAACCCGAGCGAGTTGACCACAGCCACTCGCCACACGGGGTCGCCGCCTGCGGCGAGTGCCGCCAATAGCCTTGCGTTGGCTCCCGGAGCCGGATTGTTCTCCAGCGCCCGGCGAGCCGCATCGCGGATCTCACGGTCCTGCTCGCCAAAGAGCATGGCCACGGCCTCAACGCACTCCTCGCGGCCGATGAACTCGAGCTGCTTCAGAAGCCAGAGGCGGGCCGGTTTGGCCGTATCCGGGCCCAGCTTCTGCGCGATCAGCTTGCAGGCCTCGGCCCGCTCGACGTCATTGCCCGGGGCACCCAACTTGAAGCAGGCGTCCTGGAACCGCTGCTGTGCGTCCCTCCGGTCGGCGATCCGCTCCGCCCCCATCCCCGGCAGCAGTTGCTCCAGCAACTCCGCGAAGGTTGGCTCTTGGGCCAGCGCAACCGATAGGCTCGTCGCAGTCGCCAGCAGAACGACGACCAACGCTCCAAGGCGCTTCATGGTCAGCATCCTCTGATGATGAGCTATGACCCTTCGTTGGCTCGGGCTGAAGGCCGGCCCGTTCAGGAGATCGTCCATGGCTCGCGTTTGGGGCGATCCAACCAGCGGTTGGCCTCTGGATCGCCAACGAACTCCTCCTTCCCGGGGTCCCATCGCAGGGGGCGCTTGAGCCAGTACGCCAGGTTCCCCAGGTGGCAAACGGTGACCGAGCGGCAGCCTATCTCCACGTCGCAGATCGGTTTCTGACGGGTGCGGAGGGCGCGAAGCCAGTCTTCGTGATGGCCGGAGCTGTCGTACAGATGCACCTCGTCTGGGCCGGTGGGCGTCCGCATCAAGGTGTCGGGCCAGGTCCGCAGGTAGCCCCGATCAACCTCGATCTTGCCCTCGGTGCCGTTGAAGACCACGCCCCGGCCGCCTGGGCCGCCATGCGTCACGGTCACGCCGCTTGCGTACCGGTACGTCAACCAGCGGACGTCCTTTCCGTCGGGCGGTATGATCTCGATCGGGCCTGTATCGTCCGTGCCCATGCCCCACTGCGCGATGTCGAAGTGGTGCGCGCCCCAATCCGTCATGCCGCCACCCGAGTAGTCGCGAAACGGCCGGAAGCCGCCGTACAGCAACTGCCTGTGACAGGGCCGCCAGGGCGCCGGCCCGAGCCACGTATCCCAGTCCACTCCCGGGGGCACGGGCTCCTCCGGTAGGTAGCAGTCCTCACTGGGCCCGCCGACGTACACCTCGATGCTCCTAAGCTGGCCGATCCGTCCGCTGCGGACCATCTCGCAGGCGAAGCGGAACTCGCGGCTCGAACGCTGCTGGCTGCCCGTCTGGAAAACGCGCCCGTAGCGCCGGGCCGCGTTGACCATCGCCCGGGCTTCGCGGATGGTTAGGGAAAGCGGCTTCTCGCAGTAGATGTCCTTCCCAGCCTTCGCGGCTTCGATGGCCGGGATGGCGTGCCAATGATCGGGCGTGCTGATGACCACGGCGTCAATGTCGTCTCGGGCCAGCAGCTCCCGGAAATCACTGTAGAGCGTAATGCTCGGGTCGGACGCGAACTCCTCGATGCGCGCGCGGTTGACGTCACAAAGGGCGAGCGTCTGGCAATCCTCCCTGCTGCCCATGCCCAGGTGGCCGCGCGCCTGCCCTCCCACTCCAATGAAGCCCAGGGTGAGGCGTTCGCTCGGTGGGGTCCCGTTGGCCCCCAGTGCCGAGGCGTTGATCACCAGGGGGGCCACGATCGGCGTCGCGGCCATCGCTTTCAGAAAGCCGCGGCGTGTGATGGACTTCCTTCGGGCCATAATGCAGTCTCCTCCTGGAAAGCACCGACGCCCAATTCGATGCTTGCTTCGGGCCGAAATGCCCGCGTAATCAGGCGCGTAGTGGGCACATGGTAAGGCTGGAAGTGCCCGACTCGGCCTGCTCTGCTCTGTGACCGCCGGATAGACCAGCCATTGAGCGTGGGCAGCGGATCCTCGTGCCGCACCGTCGTCCGCCGCCTATTCCTCTCGGGCCGCAGGAATCCTACTTGTTGACTAAAGATGGAGGACCGACGCCATGCACACGTCGGCCAAGAGCCCTGAAGATGATGCGTGTACGTCCTCAGCGGAAATGGGCGTAGGGCACTAAAGCTCGTCCGCCGTTGACTGGGCCACACGGTGTCAGCGGCGCTTGATAGGCACAGACTGCTCGGTGATGGTCGGACCGGCACCCTGGATCGCGCCGTTCTCGTCCACGTCGAACGGGTCAATGCACAGGAACCCGCGCGTCTCCGGGTGTTTCTCACCTCGATAGGAGAACCAATTCCGTCCATCCGGACCCTCGAAGACGGCCAGGTGGCCGCCCCAGAACACCTGCCCACGCGCGTCCTTCCGCCACGGCCCCATGGGGTGGTCGGCGTAGGCCACACCGGTCCAGTACCCGAGGTTCTGGGCGTGCCTGTTGTCGCGATAGGGCCCGGCGTAGAACAGGTAGTACCTGCCCTTGATCCGCGTGGCCCAGGGCCCTTCCAGGTAGTCCGGCTTGGCTGCCATGCCGATGTCGCTGTTGTCGGCCGTCACGATCTTCCGCGGCTCGCCCACGAGCTTCACCTTCCCCTGGTGTATCCCACCCAGGTTGATCTCCTGGACATACGTGTCCCCGCGCGGGATGAACGCATAGGCGCGGCCGTCGGCATCTCCCATGAGCGTTGTGTCGCAGGCTGCCCCTTGGATGTAGGTAAGGTGTTCGTAGGGTCCGCTGATGCGGTCTGCGACCCCCACGAAGGCATACCCGGCGGCGCCCCAGGTGCCCGCCGGGTTGTAGTGCTTCGCGATCCAGTTGTCGGCCGTGAAGATGAGGTAGAACTCGCCGCCGATCTTGTGGATCTCCGGGGCCCAGAACCGGTGCTTGTAGGGGCAGTCTGCCGGCAACTCGGAAGACTTCACCAGCCACTTCACGAACGTCCAGTTGCGCAGGTCAGTGGACGCATACAGCTTGATGCCCGGAGACGAGCCCTCGTTCTCCTCGTGGAGATGCGCCTCGTCTCTGCCGCGGAACGGCCAGACGGTGAACACGAGATACCAGATGTTGCCTTCTTTGACGATACAGGGGTCGCGGACTTCGTCCTTGGCGGTTCTGCCCTGGAAGAAGATGGGATTGGCGTAGGTTAGCATGGCTGCGTTGGGCTTCCTGGCAGGGCTCGGCCGGGCGGCGCTCTGGGCCCCGGCGCAGGCGCGGCCGCAGCAGCTCATCGCCGGGCAGCAGGGACCGCGCGGCGTGGGTGACTGTCCACGCGGCCTGCGTCGCGTCTTCCTTGGTGAGTTGCAGTTCGCCCCGCGCTTGGGCCTCTATGGCGTCAAGAGCACGCGCTGCGTCAACCAGCCGCGCTGGCCTTTGGCCGGTTGCATAGCCGACGTCGCAAGTGCGGCCGACCATCCCGTCAGCCCAGACCAGGCCGGCCGGCGCCAGCAGTTCGTTGCCGCCATGGTCGGCAGTGAGGGTCTTTCCAGGATTGAGCTGGAGCCAGCCCCAGAGCCTATCGCCCGAGAGGAAGCCGCCCCCGGCGCGGATGAACGCGGCCACGGAAGCGACCTGAGCTGGGTCGAAAGCAGGCGCCCGAGTGGTCGCGAACACGTTGAAGTCCCTCAGGCTGTTTGGCCAGTCAGCGCCGTCAACCGCCTCCGCTGAGATTCGTTGCTGCCGCAGGAAGGCCAGCAGCTCGGGCAGCCCCTGCACTGCGACCCGAGGCTGAGCGTCTCTGGCCAGCCAACGCACCGCGTTCAGCATCAGCCTTCCCGTATCGGCAACGTCCAGGCTGCCCGGTCCGAAGTAGCCGTTGTGCCGGAACGCCAGAATGCGACCGTTACCCATCCTGGCCGCAGCGACCACTGGCGCTTGCACGCTGCCGTTGGGCTTGCCGGCCACAACGGCAAAGGCCTCGTCGCCATAGACGCAAAGCGCCCCCGTGCTCCCGGTGCCGCGATCTGGCTGGCGCCCTCCAGCAGGGCGTCCAGACCGTCCTCGGCAGCTATGCTGGCGCTGAGGCCAGTGAGCACAAGCGCCGCCGTCAGACAGGCTGTGAGCATCAGCCTTGCCGAACCCATGGGCCAACGGTCCTCTCATGTGCGGACAGGCATGGCCATCCTACAGCAGCAACCCCTGAGGGGCCAGTGCGCATCATAACAGCGACCGTGCTGGCGGCGTCGGTCAGAAGCTCCCGTACTCAGCCACTAGCTCCAGCACGCGTTGGTACTGATCGAAGCTGACGTTGTCAGGGACTGAGTGGTCGGAGTGGTAGATGTAGCCGCCGCCCTGCTTGGTAGGGGGGACCTTGCTGGCGATCTCGCGGACGATGTCGTCTGGGTCTGGCGAGGCCATCGCGCGCACGTCAATGCCGCCCATGAAACACAGGCGGTGCCCGAACTCGCGCTTCAGAGCCACCATGTCGTTGCCGGCCTTGACCTCGAGCGGCTGAATGCAGTCGAAGCCAGCCTCGATGATCAAAGGGATGAGCTGCATCACGTTGCCGCAGCTATGCAGCAGCATGGGCTTGCCGCGGCTCTGGAAGCAGTCACAGATCAGCTTGTGTGCCGGCCACAGCAACTCACGGTACATTGCCGGAGAGAAGAAGGGGCGGTGCTTGAACCCCAGGTCGTCGAACACCCAGCCGGCATCGAAGTGGAAGCCGCGAGCCATCATGGCTTCGGCGATCTGCACGCACAGCTGGGCGTCGGTCAGGAACATGTCCTTGACCCACTCGGGGTCGTCCAGCATAGCGGTCAACGTGCGTTCCGGCCCCACCATGTTGCACACCTTGGTGAAGCCCGGGCCGCAACTGAAGGTGCAGAACAGGCCGCGTTCGTGAGCCTCTCGGTTCGCCTTGAGCTGGTTCTCCCAATCCACGCGCGAGTCGCTCATCACCATGCGCGGCTTGTGCTCTTCCCACAGCTCCCTGCTGGTGATGCGGAAGGCGATCAGCTCGGGCGTGGAGGTTGCGTGCTTCCAGTTCCTCCAGGTATTGCCGTCGCCGGTGGTGGTGATGGTGTAGTCCTCGGCCTCCTCAACGGTCTCGGTGGGTAGCTGCAGCGAGTTGTCCACCCAGCAGCCCCAGAACTCGAAGCCGAAGTAATCCGCCGACGACTGGCCCTCGGGCAGGCCCTCCCTGTGCCACCGGGCTTCGGTCGTGTCCCAGGGGGCGTCATGGATGGGGATGCGGTCGCCTGGTTCGCGATGCAGCGCCACCAGCACACGTTCGCGGGATGTCATGGCTGCTAACCGCCTTCGCCGCCCGGTTCAAGTTGGCAGAGGAGTGCCGTTGCCGCCGCGACCATCCGGTCGCCGGCCTCGGGCACGAGTTTGCTGGACCTGGCCAGCCACGTCTCATACCCGCCGCCCTCGAAGGCCTTCCTGGTCGGCACATAGCCGTGACAGCCGTTTGCCAGCTCGGCGATGATGGTGTGGGGGAAGGGTGAGGCGCCGCGGATCCGCCGCCCGATGTCGGCGAAGACTTCGCCGGGGAGGCCGACGATGGCCGCATCGCCGACCTTCATCACCGTGATCTCCGCGTCTACGTAATCCTGCTCACGCCGCTCGCGGTCCAGCAATAGGTACTCGCGCAGACGGATCCGCTCTTGGTCCTGCGGGGGCGTGCGGATCTCCTCCTTACTCAGCGTTGCTTCCGCCTTCCGCACCAGATCGTCGGGCACCGGCCGAAGGCCAATCCGGACCTGCCTGGACACAACCGCCAGCCGCAGGCTCTCCCGCGGCTGCGCCACCGAGCTCAGACCCGTCGCGAAGCCCGCGAGCCCGAAGCCAATGCGGCTGACCCACTCCTCGCCATATCGTGATCGTGCCGTGTCGTCCACGTTGTCCGGGCCCACGTCGCCGCACGGCCCGTTCAGGTACACCACGGTTGCCGTCGGCCCGTGCAGCCGCCTCAACGCCTCTCGCACACCGCCTGGGTAATCAGCCGAGTAGAAGCAGGCCCCTCCCACCACAATAGGGTGGCACGCAAAGTTGATGCACGCGGCCAGGAGCTCCCCGCTCTCGGCCCAGATGTGGAACCCAGCTATGGTGGGATCGGCTTGGTCCTCAGGACCCAGTACCTCGGGCGACCCCTTCGGCGGGTGCATCTGCACGGTTCCGTCCCGCATATGGTAGCGGCGTGGAAAGGCCAGCCCAGGCGCGCTGCCGCTCCAGGTCGCCACGAGGGCGGGGCGAAGCTGCTCGTTGGCCCTGGCGATTGTGGTGGCGATGGCGCGCGGCAAAGCCTCGACGACTGCCTCATCCGCCTCCGTGCCCAGCGCGTCGGCAACGGGCGGGCCCGTGTGGGTGTGGGTTGCTGCCAGCAGCGCACCATCGGGCCGAATGCCGGTCATGTCAGCAATGAGGCCACGTGCAGCCGCCACCACACGGGCTTTCAGCGACACCACGTCGGCGCTGACGATTGCCACCCGCTCATCCTCGGACTCCAGCACGAGCGCATTGACTAGCAGCGGATCATGCACCGACTCCGCTCTGCGCCGCAGCCACTGGCCCGGTATGAGCCCGCCGACCTCTGGGGTGATGTTCAGCTCGGCTGTGCCGGCCCTCATCTTGCGTGCCTCCATCACTGGCTGAGTCTGATGGCTATGATCTGGTCCGGCGCCGACAGCACTTTCTCAAAGGCGTCAGCGATCCAGCGCATCAGTGTCGGCCCGTTGGGCGGCCAGTTGCCCATGACATACAGTCGCGAGTCAATGAAGTGGTTGGTGACCGGGTAGTCCTCGAGGCGATACTCGACGCCGCCAGTGGCATGCTGGCATGTCCACGGGCAACCCTTGCCGTAGCCCACCCGTGCCTGGAAGATGCTTTGCGCCGGCACCGACATGCGCTGCCAGATGCCCACGCAGGCTCCCTCCGCCCGGAGCGCGGCTATCAGGCGGTCCCTGAACTCGGCTAGCCCGACCTCCAAGCCCAGTTCCTCGGGATGGCAGCAGACCGTGTAGTTGTAGTAGGTCATGGTCCGGTCCTCGGGGACGGTGGGCGTCGAGATGCCCGGCAGCGGCTCAAGCAGCTCAGTCAGGAGTTCGGAGTTCCGCATGCGTGCCTCATTCATCTGATCCAGTCGCTTCAGTTGGCTTCGGACGAAGGCTTGCCCGAACACGTCCCCGCGGTACATCCATCCCAGACCGTACGCGTTGTACTCCTGGTCCGTTCGCTCGCGCCCCGGTACGACCAGCTCGCCCAGGTACTGGAGCAGTGCGGCCCGCTTGGCGATCAGGTCGTCGTCTGTGGCGAAGATGCCACCCTCGCTGCCGGTGGTGAGCAGCTTGGTCATCTGCGTGCTGAAGCCGGCTGCATGACCGATAGTGCCGGTCAGCTGTCCCTGGTAGCGCGAGCCATGTGCCTGAGCGCAGTCCTCAATCACCGCCAGCCCGTGCTGGTGGGCGATCTCCATGATCGGGTCCATGCTGGCCGGCATGCCGTGTAGGTGGACGGGCATGATGGCTCGCGTGCGGTCCGTGACGCGTGCCTCGATCAGCGCCGGGTCCATGCAGAGAGTGTCGGGCTCGACGTCCACGAAGACGGGGATGGCGTTGTGGTGCAGCACGGCGGCAGCCGTGGCCCAGTAGGTGAAGGCTGGGCAGATCACCTCCTCGCCGGGCTCCACGCCTACACCCGCCACCGCCATATGCAGTGCTGCCGTGCCGCTATTGCAGGGGATGGCGTGTGCCACGCCCAGGTACTCCGCGAACTCCTTCGCCAGGCTCTGCGACTGAAGCTCGCGCTGCTTTCCCAGGTCCCCCTCCGCGAGCACCTCCATCACTGCCCGCCGGTCATCGTCAGTGACGTGCGGCCACGGCTTTGTGGCGCCTTCCGGTATGGCAGGAGGGCCCCCGTGGACAGCCAGCCTGGAACTCACAGCTTCTCACTCCGTCTCGGCCGATGCACACGTCGGGTGGCAAGAGCCGTAGGGTCAGGGACCCGTTGTTTGGCGTCAGGCCCGACGCGGAACCGAGTCATCGCCCACTTCGCCCTTGCTGGGCCCCTGCCCTGCCGGGGGTTGGTTGTAGGCGAGGTAAAGCCAGCGCCTCGCCCAACCGGGCCTCGGGAGCCTCGTGCATCGGAGGGAGAGCCTGGTCGTGTGCCGAGAAGCGTCAGCGGATGGCTCTCACGGAATTGGTGCGCTTGCCAACCGCCAATGAGACAGCCTGTCCTCGTGACGGCCTGCGCCGGCGAGGCGGAGGCGAGACCATTGCCCTGGCCCGACAGGTTCCAGCAGGACCGGTGCCGGCAAGAGAGAGGCTGCGCAACACGCCGTTCATCGTCTACAGGAAAGGGCTCCCGAGACGGTCTCGGCGGCATTCGCGCCCGCAGGCGGGCCGAGGCATGCCATGGAACGCCTTACTCGAACCCAATGTCGTCCAGGTAGAGAGTCACCGGCGCGCCCTGGCCTGCCACAAGCCAGGCGAAGCCAGTCTTGAGGCGCGACAGGTCCTTGCCGCTGAGGTCCATGGAGTACTCGCGCCACTCCGTAGTGAGGCTCAGGTTCTCGAGCTTGGCGCCGGCCGTGTCGAAGTAGCGCTTGTCGCGACCGAGAAGGCCAAACTGGAACGTGACGACCTCGCCACCCTTTTCCCCCCGTGCCCAGAACACCAAGCGCTTGGCGCCGGTCAGGTCCCAGCCGCCAGGCCGATCCCCCCAGTCGTCAGCCGGGCTCTGCCAGACCACGCCGCCCCATTCGCCGGGAGTTGTGTAGTCGAACCGCAAGCAGGCCTGCCCGCTGTGGGGGGTCGTCTTACAGCTCTCGTCCATGCGGATTGCCTGGGTGTTGCCCATCCAGCCTGAGGGAATGTAGGGCGGCGTTGGCCGACCCGGTTCGTCGTAGATGATCAATGGGAGTCTAGCCGCGAGCCCCGCAGACGGCTTCACTTCGCCTTTGACCAGCAACGGCACACTTGCCGTTGCTGCGCCGCCATGGTCGTCTCTGACATAGACGAACAGGCGGTACCCGCCAGGGTCGTTGGGCAGCCTCACGGTGGCCCCACGCTTGTCAGACTCCGCGATGGCGCCCGGGAATGCGGGGGGCGCTTGCTCAGAATCGCCCCCGAGTTGGTAAGCAGCGACGTCTGCCTGCAAGACCCACTTGACCTCCAAGGGGTCCCCTTCGGGGTCGTTCGCCTCAAGGGTGGCCTTGACCGTGGTTCCCGGGTCGAGCTGATCGGGCCCGTCCAGCTTCAGGCTCACGATGCGCGGGCAGCGGTTAGCCGGCGGCTTGCCTGACCATAGCTCTGTCATGGCGTCCGCGGCGGCGAGCTTGCTGCCATCGGGAAGCAGCATCCCGAACCAGGTAGCTGTGGCCTCTTGCTTGCTGCCCCAGGTGAAGGCATAGGAACCCAGACACAGGGGTTGGTTGGTGACAGCCAGCTCGTAGGTGCGGCGATAGGACTCGGCCTTCTCGCCGCTCGTGGGTTCCAGAAGCCCGCCCCAAGGCGTCTTGCCCACTTCCCACGTTCCTGGCGGGCCGAACTCCGTCAGGAGGTACGGCTTTGTGCCACCAGCCTCCCGGTAGCGCTTGGGGATCGAGGGCCCGCCCGCGTAGCTGTTGATGCCGACGATGTCAACATCGGGGCATAGCCGATGGACGTTCTTGACCCGGTCGCCGCCGATCTCGGCCAGCACGGTCATCGTGGGATGCTTGGGGTCGAGCTTCTGGGCCAGGGCCGCGAGGTTGTTGAGTGCGGACCAGATCGCGGCGTTGTCACCCTTCTCGTGCCCTTCCACCTCGTTCCCCAGGCCCCACAGAAGCACCGCGGGATGATCCCTGTAGCGCAGGATCGTCTGACGGACTCGCTCGTACTGCTGCGCCACCTGGTCGGCGTTGCTGTAGTCAAACCCCTGGCGTTCCTGGCCGAGCCAGATGCCAACAGCAACCGTCAGGCCAAGTCGCTGCGCCTCGTCCAGCAATGGCTCCAGGTCATCGGCGCCCCAGGTTCGGACCGAGTTGCCCCCGGCATCCCTCAGCCGTTCAAGGGAGCCGCTGCCACCGGCCCCCTTGATGAAGTAGGGCTGATCGCCGCGCAATAGCTGCCAGCCCTCCCCGGCTTTGACGAGCTTCACCTCCACCGCGGCCTGCCCTCGAGCCGGCTTCGCACTCTCCGCCACCAACAGCCCCAGGGCCGTCACTGCCACGACAGTGGTGGAGAGTCCACGCAAGCGCCCCATGGTGAAAGCCTCCAGGACTACTGTCTGGGCCCTCTATCCTTGCCAACCACTGATGCAATCGCTTCAGCGATCGGGCCCCGCTGGGACCAGGGCGTAGCTGCGCTCAAAAGGCCCAGAACACGCGGTTCCGCGCATACTACAGCGGCCTCACCCCCATTTGACCGCCACACCAGAACCCGGAGCACGGTGGCTCGGACTGTCAACTCCCCGCGCCTTGCGGTTTCGACACTGGCGGCAGCGCCGCTGCCTCGCCGCGATCCCGCAGCGCTTGGCTCAGCAGGTCCCGCCTCTCCACCGGCAGGTTGGCCAGCTCAGCGACCAGCGCCTTGGTCACCTCGGCCCCTGGCATCTCGCGCGCCAGCCGCAGGGCCATGCCGAACAGCTCCTGGTTATCGCTCTTGAGCAGCTCGACGAGCAGACGCACGCCTGCCGACCCTCGCTCGAGGACCGCGCCCCGCGCCGCCGCTGCCACAATGTGCGGGGGCAGATCACTGCCGCGAACGCGGTCGTAGAGCGCCAACGCATCCTTGCGCTTGCCCTCAGCCAGCAGCGTCCGCGCACACCACAGACACGCATCACCCACCGCGGGCCGCAGAGCGGCCGGTGCACTGCCTAGCGCCCGCTCCAGCGCTTTCGCTGACTGGAGACCCCCGATCTTGCCCAACGCGCTGGCGGCGGCAGCAGCCACTCCCTGGTCGGCTTCTCCCAGCAGCTTGACCAGGGCAGGCACTGCCTTCTGGTCTCTGCGATTGCCGATCGAGTTGAGCACGCCAATCAGGAGCCTTCCTTTCACCTTCGCCATGGCCGCGCGCAGCGCCTCATCCACGGACGGATCCGGAATCGGCTCCAGCCCGTACCGAGCTATGTCGGAGAGCTTCTCGTCGGCCAGCAAGCCCGCCAGTGCCGGAACGGCATCCTTCGTGCCTATGACCGCCAGCCGCCGACAGGCCACGTCCTTGTCGAACGGCGGGGCATCGGATTGCAGCACCGCTATCAGCTTACCCACCTCTTCGCCAGACTCGCGGCCGGCGGGCGGCTGAGCAACTTGCGCAGCCAGTGGAAGGCTGAGCGCAACGAACACGCAGGCGGCAACGGCCGCCAACAAAGCAGGTCTCATGCGAAGCATCTTCATTCCCGCTCTCCTCCTGTTGATGTTCTCGTCTCGCTCGTTGTTCTCACAGCACCCAGGGCGCACGCATGGCACGGGAGCGCATGCGGTTGGCTTCTTCGTCGCCGATGAACTCCTCTTTCACCGGGTCCCACTTCACGTTGCGCCGCAACTGCATGCAGATGGACCCCACGTGGCAGATGGTATGTGCCCGGCGCGCGATCTCTGCGTTGGCGGCGGCGAGCCTTCGCGACTTCACGCAGTCGAAGAAATCCCGCACATGGTCCAACGCTCGACCGGTCTGCTGCACGTACTCGTCGAGGAGCTTCTGCTGTTCGTCCAGTAGGGACTTAGGCTCCGCCTCCGGCTGCTGGCCATCGGAGCACTGGGCCCAACCTCCGTCGCCCTCAAAGCGCACGCCACACGAGCCCTTGAAGTGCCCCGCGGTAGTGACCAACTCCACGCCGTTGGCATACCGGGCCACCAGGCCCTCCCCCGTGTCGTTGTTGGGGAACTCGTACTCCAGCGGGCTGGTGCGGTCGCTGTTGTTGCCCCACTGACAGAGGTCGAACGTGTGGGCGCCCCACTCGTGCAGGCCGCCCGCCCACAGGTCCGAGTCCCCCATCCGGTTGTCAACGTAGCCGCGGTTGTAAGGCCGCCAGGGCACGGGGCCCAGGTACAGATCCCAGTCCAGCTCCTCCTTGGGCGGCTCCGGCTGGGGCTGCAGCCAGACGTGGCCTGCGAACAGGCGGCCCCAGATGTGGACCATGATCTGGCTCAGCTTGCCTAGCTTGCCGGTACGCGCCAACAGCACCGTGAACACGAACGGTCCTTCGCTGCGACGCTGCGTGCCAGCCTGGAACACGCGGCCATACTGCCTCGCCGTGTCCGCCAGAATCCGGCTCTGCGCCACGGTCACAGCACAGGGCTTCTCGCAGTAGACGTCCTTGCCGGCCTTCATGGCCATTACCGAGGCCAGCGTGTGCCAGCGGTCGCTGGTGGCGATGAGCACGGCGTCAATGTCGCTGCGGGCTAGCAGCTCGCGCAGATCACGGTAGGCCGCACAGTCCTTGTTGCCGTAGCGCTCGTCCACCATGGCCTTGGCGCGCTCGCGCCGGTCGCGACGTACGTCGCAGATCGCGACGGCCTGGACGTCAGGCTGACCCATCATCCAATTGAGGTCTCCGCCCCCCCTGCCGCCCATACCGATGCCACCCAGGACAATACGCTCACTCGGCGCCGCTCTCCCCTCTTGGCCCAGTGCCGCAGACGGGATGATAGCGGGCACTGCCACCAAGGCTGCTGTGCGTCTCAGGAACGCACGACGCGTCATGTCCGTCTTCTTTCCCACGGTCGTTAGCCTCCTCCGTGATGAACTAGGTCTCTGGGCTTCTCTCCTCTGCCGTTCTTACCGGCGAATCCGCCAGGCCTCGCCTCTGTTCGCCTCCTACCAGCCCACCTCCTACGTCCCAGGACTGAAAGCCAAGCAGGCCGTTGTCCCTGGCTGCTCTGAGAGCTTTGAGCAACCTGCCCTTGTCAAGCGCCAGTGAGGCCGTCTAGGCGGGTCAAGGGCGGATCAGGTCGGCCGCGGTGGTCAAGCGCCAATGACACCGGTAGGTGGTCGTCCGCAGCGAGCCCGGAATGCGCGGTTCCGGGCCTACCGGGCCGGTCTCGCGCCCGGTTGACCGCCACATTCTCGTCAACCAGATGGCTGTGGGCTTCGGAGGGCGACAGGGAGGCCAGAACCGGCAGGGCTAGCGGAGGCGCGAGGGTTTCGCCCTCGTTCCAGAAGCTTGGCAGCCAGGTAGGCGCGACGAGCAGCAGCCTCATTGGTCCTCCCCGCACGACCGCCTAACCAGTTCGCCGCCGAAGCCTGCCCTCCTGCTCGGGACGGGAATCGGATCCGCCCGAGGGCCGGCGACGCCCCATTGGAGCCTGTTGCGGCGGTTGAGCGGGCGGGAGACCATCTGCCGTGGTCAACCGCGAGAGAGACCCTATAGTGCGCCTGTAGCCGCGTCTTCTGGGCCACTGCCCAGCTAGGCCATGGCGAGGCCCTGGGCAACGTGATCCCGAGCCCTGGCGGCTCGGGACGCCGGATGATGTATACTACGGGCGCAGGGCTCGCCCTGAGCCTTGCCGAAGGGAAGCTATCCTGGCGCGGCGCAAGAGGCTACGGGCCTGCCTGCCGGCAGGCAGGTACGGACGCTGGTGGCCAGGCGGGAGCACTGTCGCAGGCTGGTCGCCAAGCAGGAACACCCGGGAGCAGGGACACCCAAAGTGCACCTTGACCCAACCTCCAATCCGTCTCACAAACGCCAGAGGCCCCCGCAGAGGACGGAAGAGAGGGAGGTCAATGAGGCTCGAGACGCACTACATGCTACTGGCTCTGTACCTGGCATTGATGTGGCTCGCGGTGACAGCCGGGACGGCCGCACCTGGTGCTGCCGGCCGCGCTGAGGCGCCGGTGACACTGGCGGAGGACCAGTCTTCGTTTACCCTCGCCAACGGTTACGTCACGGCACGTATCGAGAAACAGTCAGGAACCGTTGTCTCTTTGACCTACCAAGACTTGGACCTGCTCCGCCGAGGCCGCGGCTACTGGTCGTCCCTCGGCGGTGGCGGGGCTGGCTCGCGCCGTTCCTCGGCGGTGCGCCTCGAGCCGGCAGGCAATGGCGGCACCCGCGCCGAGGTCTCCTGCAAGCTCAGCTATGACGGGCAACCAGCCAGCCTGCCGGCAGACGTGGATCTGCGCTATGCCCTGGGACGCGGGGACCAAGGGCTTTACGTCTACGCGATCTGGGAACACCGGCCCGGCTATCCGGCCTTTTCCGTGGGCGAGGCCCGCTACGTGGTGAAGCTCAACCCGGACATCTTCGACTTCCTCACCGTGGACGCGCAACGGCGCCGGGTGATGCCGACCGGCTATGACTGGGACCACGGCACGACGCTCAATATGAAGGAGGTCCGCCGCCTGACCACCGGGGTTCACGCCGGCGAGGTGGAGCATAAGTACGACTACGCGGCCATCTTGCCCGAAACGCCCGCTTACGGCTGGTCCAGCACCAAGCACCACGTCGGCCTTTGGATGATAAACCCCAGCTTCGAGTACGTGGCGGGCGGACCCACTAAGGTGGAGCTCACCGGTCACCTCGACGGCAACCCCGGCGGGCTGCCGACGCTGCTGAACATGTGGCTGGGCAGCCACTACGGCGGCAGTTCACTCGCGATCGGCGAGCAAGAGGCGTGGACCAAAGTCATCGGGCCGTTCCTGCTCTACTGCAACGCCGGGCCCGGCCACGGAGAGATGTGGAAAGACGCACTCCTGCGCGCTGCGCGGGAGGCGGAGGCGTGGCCGTATGCCTGGGTCTCCGACCCGGCTTACCCGCCGGCCGCGGGCCGCGGCGTGGTGACCGGCCAGATTGTGCTGCGCGATCCGGTGGTGCCCGACACGCGCTTCAGCAACCTGCAAGTGGGACTGACCGCGCCGCATTACCAGGGGCGCGCGTCGGGAGGCTGGCCCGCCAACGTGGACTGGCAGCGAGACGGCAAGTACTACCAGTTCTGGACCCACGCGGATGCGCAGGGCGGCTTCGTTATCGGCAACGTTCGCCCCGGCACCTACACGCTGCATGCCTTCGCCGAGGGTGTGCTGGGCGAGTTCAGCCTGGCAGACATCGCCGTCGCCGGCGGAAAGACGCGGCAGCTCGGTCAGCTCGCATGGACGCCGGTGCGCTATGGCCGTCCGCTCTGGGAGATCGGCATCCCGGACCGCAGCGCCCGAGAGTTCCGGCATGGCGACCATTACTGGCAATGGGGCCTCTACTACGAGTACGCCAAGGAGTTCCCCAACGACGTGAACTTCGTCATCGGCAAGAGCGACTGGCGGCGCGACTGGAACTACTGCCAGCCACCCAGAATCGAGGGGGACGACGTTCGCAGCACCACCTGGTCCGTTAGCTTTGGCGTGCCGGAAGCCCCGCGCGGCCGGGCCGTGTTGCGGCTGGCCTTCTGCGGAAGTCGCGGCGGCTGTAACGTGTCCGTCTCCGTCAACGACAAGCCCATCGGCGAGACCGGCGCGTTGCCGCCTACCGGCGTGATGCACCGTGATGGCATCCGGGGTTACTGGTTCGAGCGCAACCTGCCGTTCGACGCCGCCCTGCTGGAACGCGGCACCAATACCCTCAGACTCACCTCGCACGCCGAGGATTGGACGCAGGGCGTGCTGTACGATTACCTGCGTCTGGAGCTGGAGCCTGAAGGGCCCTAAAGCGCGAGGCCAGGACGCGCTCGCAAACCAAGGGCATCGGGCAGGCACCACAACTCAGGAAAAGGAGCAATCCATGATGCAGAGAGCCAACCCGTGGGGGTCAAATGGGCCTGGGGCCGCTTGCAGCAGTCAAGGGGCGGCGAGACCGGTTGTGGCGGCCAAAGGAGGGCCAGCGCTTCGTCCCACAGACGCTGACGACGCACACCCGCCGTGACCTCGCCTCCTGCACCCCTAGCAGCAACCCAGCCCGTTTGCTCTTGCTCGGTCACGCGCTTCGTCTCCGGAACCGGGTCGCCCACCACGCCCCCTCCGTGGTCTCGTCAGCATCTGACGGCAACAGACGGTCTCCTTGGCCCTTTCCAGGCAGAGCTGCTATGTGCCGGTGCTGAGATGGGCTCTGCGCGCATCCTTCTGCGGCCGCCAATCCCCGACGCGCAACGCCCGGCCCTACTCGAACCGGAGGGCGTCAATCGGGTTCAGGTTGGCGGCCTGGCGCGCGGGGTAGATGCCGAAGAAGATGCCCACGGCCGCCGAGACGGCCACCGACAAGATGACGGAGGAGGGTTGGATGAGCACGTTCCACCCGAGGAGGGACCCGATGAGCTCGGCGATGCCGATACCGAGACAGATGCCGGTTAGCCCCCCCAAGGTGGCGATCACCAGCGCCTCGATCAGGAACTGACTCAGGATGTGCTTCCGGTTGGCGCCCACGGCTTTCCGGATCCCGATCTCGCGCGTGCGCTCAGTGACGGACACCAGCATGATGTTCATGATGCCGATGCCCCCCACGAGCAGCGAGACCAAGGCGATGCTGCCCAACAGGGCAGTGATGGTGCGCGAGCTCTCCGCGCTGGCCTCCAGAATCGAGGCCTGGCTGCGGACGTTGAAATCGTCATTATCGGGGAAGGGCGGGCGGAGCTTATGCCGCTCCCGCATGAGATTGACGATCTGCTCGGTGGCCAGGTCCATGTCGCTTTCACTGCGACACATCACGTCAATCTCGCTGAGGTAAGTGCGGTTGAAGACGCGGCGCATGGCCGTGCTGCAGGGGATGATGACAAGGTCATCCTGGTCTTGTCCAAAGGCGCCCGCCCCCTTCTCGAGCAGAATGCCGATGATCTTGAAGCGCGTCCGGTTGATGAGCACCTCCCGCCCGATTGGGTTGTTCGTGCGGTCACCGGTCAACTGCTCAATGGTCGTACGACCCACGACGGCGACGCGGACCCGGCCTTTCTCCTCCTGTTCGCTCAAGAAGCGGCCTTGGTCAATGGGCCGTTTCCCCACGGTCTCGTATTCCGGCGTGGCCCCTACCACAGCCGTGGTCCACACTTTGCTGGCCATTTTCACTTCCGCGCTGCCCCGGCTCATCTGGGCGACCATGGCAACCGTGTCCGGGCATCTGCGCTCAACGGCCTCGGCATCGGCTGGGATCAGGGACGTCACCGGGCCCGCGGCCGTCGGAGGTCCCGGAGGTCCTCCGAAGCGCATGCGCGGGCTGCCCGCGTGTAGCACCAACAGGTTTGTGCCCATGGACTCGAACGCCTGGCGGATCCTGTTGGCAGCTCCCTGGCCAATCCCCACCATGGCGATGACGGCCGCCACGCCGATGACGATGCCCAGCATAGTCAGGCCCGTGCGCATCTTGTTGCTGCGCAGGGCACGCAAGGCGATGCGAATGCTCTGCCATGCATTCACGGCGCTACCTCACCTGGCGGCCAGCCGCGCCCTTGCGGCTAGCCAGCATCTGCATATCACTCGACGGGCATTGCCTGGAGCACGTCCACAGCCCGTAGCCGGTCGCTCACCGGCGCGTCGGCTGTGATGTGCCCGTCCCGAAACCACACGCGGCGCTTCCCGTGGCAGGCCACATCCTGCTCGTGCGTGACCATGACGACGGTGATCCCAGCCTCGTTGAGCTCCTGAAACACGGCCATGATCTCCTCGCTCTGACGACTGGCCAGGTTCCCGGTCGGCTCATCGGCAAGGATGATGGCCGGATCGTTCACCAGGGCGCGAGCAATGGCCACGCGTTGCTGCTCGCCGCCCGATAGCTGGTTGGGGAAGTGCCGCAGCCGGTCCCCCAGGCCGACTCGCTCCAGGGCCGCAGCGGCCAGGGCTTCGCGCTCAGCGCGCCCATTGTACAGCAGGGGCAGCTCCACATTCTCCAAGGCAGTCGCCCGCGGGAGCAGATTATACATCTGGAAGACGAACCCGATTCTCGCATTGCGAATCCTGGCGAGTTGCTCGTCATCGAGGCTGGAGACTTCCATGCCCTCCAGATAGTAGGAGCCAGAGGTGGGTGTGTCCAGGCAGCCCGCGATGTGCATGAGAGTGCTCTTCCCGGAGCCGGAGGGCCCCTCGATGGCCAGGAACTCGCCAGCCTCGACCGAGAAGCTGACGCCGCGCAACGCCGGCACCTGTACCTCGCCCAGCGAGTAGACCTTGGTGATGTCCTCCATGCGAATGAGGCTCATGGACGCCCTCCTCCGCCGGTGCGCGCGCCGCCTCCGCGCGGGGGGCCCCCTCCTCCGAAGGGCGTGCGCTGCAGGAAGCGGGGCACCTCGGCGGCACTGCTGAAGCCCTCCACCCCGAGTGCCTCGAAGCCGGCCAAGACCACCGTGTCGCCCTCCTGGAGACCCGACAGCACCTCGGTGGATTCTCCGTCCGACAGGCCCGTCTTCACCTCTCGCACGTCGGGCTTGCCGTTCTTCAGAACCACGACCAGGGAGGCGCCCTCCCTCTGCTTGACTGCTTCGTTGGGTACCAGCAGCACGTTGTCTTTCTTCGTGACCGTGATCTGGACATCAGTGGTCATCTGGGGCTTCAGCATGCCGATGGGGAATTTCCGGAGGCCTACGGTGACCTTGTACGTCACCACGTTTTCCTGCATAGTCGCCGCCGAGGCGATCTTGCCTACGCTGCCCGTGAAGCGCCGGTTGGGGTATGCGTCCACGGTCACCTCGGCTGTCTGTCCCAACCTGAGCTGCCCGATATCGGTCTCGTCCACATAAGCATCCGCCTCCAGCCGGCCCAGGTCCACCACCTCAATCAAGGTGGGAGCCGCGAGCCCAGCCGCCACGGTCTCGCCTTCCTGCTGGGCGAGGGTCACGACATCGCCGGAGATGGGGCTGCGAATGTAGCTCTTCTGGAACTGCGCCTGCTGGTACTTGACCTGCGCTCCGGCCTGCCGCATGGCCTCGTAGGCCGCCTTCACATCCTGTTGCTTCAACTTGTCCTGGGTCAGGTTCGCCAGAGAGGTCTGTAGCGCGGCGCGGCTGCTGCGCACATCCGCCTCTGCGGCCTTCACCTGGCTTTGAGCAGCGTCCAGGTCCGCCTGCGCGCTTTTGATGGCCAGTTGCGCCTGCGTCACGGCAGCCTTGGCGTCGTCCACCTGAGACTCGGCGCTGCGTACGTCCTCGCTGCGCATGACTTCCTGGTAGGAGAGCGCTTGTGCGGCTGCCAGGCTCGCCTGGGCCTGTTCCACCTGGTCGGCCGCGGAGGTGAGGTCCGCCTCGACCTTCTCGCGCGTTAATCGCACGTTGGCTTCAGCCGTCTTGACCTGCTCAGCGGTCACTTCCGCCTGCGTTCGGGCGTTCTCCACCTCCTGAGCAGACACGAAGCCCTTCGCCAGCAGCGGCTGGAGACGGCTCAGGTTAGAGGCAGCCAGCGACGCATTCGCCTCGGCCTGCTTCAGCGCGGCCTGACTACTGGCGACTTGCAGGTCCGCGCTCTTCTGCACCTGTTTCTGGCTAGCCTGCGCGGTGTTGAGGCCCGCCTTGGCCTTCTGCACTTCCGTGGTGGTCTGGGTGGTCTGAGCGCGAACCGCGGCCTCGGCCGAACGCAGCCCCGCTTGCGCCTGCTTCTGGCGTGCCTGGGCCCCGTCGTAGGCGGCTTGTGAGCTCTTCTGCCGGCTCTGAGCCGCTGCCCAGGCGGCCCGGGCGCTGTCGCGCTGTGCCTCGGCCCGGCCCACGGCCTCGTTCGCCTGCTCAAAGGCGCTGGCGAGCTGCGTATGCTGCATGCCCACGCCCTGGAGCTGCTGGTGGTATCTGGCTGTGGCCTGGTCCAGGTTGCGCCGCGCCGATTCCAGGCTCGCCTGGAGGTCGGGGGCGTCTATCTCGGCGATGACTTGGCCCGCCTTCACGTGGTCGCCCAGGTCCGCGTAGAGGCGCTTGATGCGCCCGCTTATCTGCGAGCCGATCTTGACCTGCGCCCCCGTCTCGGCCGCGATCACCCCAGTGCTGGCGATAGTCTTAACTAGTGTGCCTCGCTTCACCTGTGCCGTGCGCACGGCCGAGGTGCCCGCTGACTTGCCACACCCTTTCTTCAGCATCACGCCGGCCACGACGACAGCGATCAACACCAGTGCGATTACGAGCCGTGACCGCCAGCGTTTGCCGGTGGGCTGCCGGATGAGGTCGGTTTGTGCAACCTCTGCCATGTGTCGCTTCCCTTTCGCGGCCCCTCAATGACGGGCGCGCCCGAATAGCGCCTTCGCCGTCGCTCAGTGGTGGTTCTACGGGCCTCCGGCGATCAGCTCAGTGTTTCCAGTGGCGGCCCTGAGGGCTGCCAACGCACTGTTGAGGTCATACAGCGCCTGCACGCGGTCGGTCTCCGCCTGGCGGAGCTTCAGCGCTGCGTCGGTCACATCAATGACCGTGCCCACTCCCCCGCCGGCTGCGTACTTGCCCTCAGCCGCCTCCAGGCTCACCTGTGCGGCGCGCACGGCGGCCTCGGCTGCATCAATGCGCGCATCGGCCGCCACCGCTTGCAGGTAGTCTCGTTCGACCTCAGAGCCGATGCTGATCTGGGTCTGGAGAAGGGTCTCCTGGATGCTTGCCAGACCGGCCCGCGCGCTGTCCACCCTGGCCTTGGTCAACCCGCCGTCGAACAGCGGCAGACTCAGCGCTAGCAACCCCGTCCATTCGTGCCCCTGTAGGCCGGTGAAACTCCCATACGTAAGGCTGGCGTTAGCGCCTAGGGCCGGTCCGTGGAGGATCTCGGCGGCGCGTAGGGTCATGCGAGCCGCCTCTATCTGGGCCTCAAGTTGATGTACCTCGGGGCGGTTCCGATATGCCGCCTGGAGCAGGTCATCGAATACACCGGGCACAGCCAGCCGCGCCAACCCATCCGCCACCTCCATAGACGTAGAGGCGGACAACCCAATCGCTTGCTTGAGGTTGGCGAGCGCCACCCGCGCGTCGCTTTCTGATGAGATGACCTGCAGCCGCGCCTGCGCCAGCTCGGCCTCGAACGGATAGCGGTCGGCGGCGGGCGACAGGCCGGACGCGATCCTGTACTGCGCCGCCTCCAGATGCTGTTCCGACGTAGCCAGAGCGCGGCCAGCTACCTCGACGAGCGCTCGGTCGGCCAGCACCGTGTAGTAGTTCTGTGCAACGTCTACGACGACGCGGCGTTGGGCATCCCTTTCACCGAACTGGGAGGCCTGCACGTTGGCACGCGCCGCCTTGATCTGCTCCCTCAGGCCGCTCTGGTAGAAGGTCTGCGAAAGCACCACGTCTGCGTTCCGTTCTGTCTGTATCGCACCGGTTGTCGAGCCGCCGAAGGAGGACGAACGGCGGAGGCCTCTACTGGCTGACGTGTCAGCATACAGCAGCAGGTTCGGCAGCTGCGCTGCTCTGACCTGATCCGCGGCCGCGCGCGCGTCGCGCGTTGATTGCCCTGCTATACTGACCGCTGGGTTGATCGCGAGGGCCAGCTGGATGCAGTCGGCGAGCGTGAGCGGCTTGCTCAGGTCTGTGCCTGGCGGCAGCGGTGAGCCGGTCGGTTGGGCCCACGCGCCTGGGCTGAGCCAGACAGCCAGCGACAGCATCAGCAACCGCGCCACGGCCACGCAACTGGCACCGCTTGCGCCACGGCTCAAGGCCAGTAGGTGCCGCAGTCCTCGCGTCCTCTCGGCCGCCGCCAGAGCCATCCGCCTCACGTTCACGCTACAGCGCATGCGACGAAACCTCCCACCGTCACTGCATATGCGTCGTGCGCAGACCTGCAACATGGTTGGCAATCTGGGTCAACAGCCCGACCAGCAATCCCCGCTGCTCGTCCGTCAGGCACGCAAGCAACTCCGCCAGGCGCCTGCGGAACGTCTCTGCACCACGCAAGCATACCTCGCGCCCGCGATCCGTCAGTGTGACCGAGATCGCTCGGCGGTCCTCAGGATGGGGACGCCGGCGCACATATCCCGCCCTATACAGACGGTCTATGAGGCCGGTTGTATTCCCACAAGTTACCAGCAGGCGCTCGCTGAGCTCACTCATGGTGAGCCCGTCCGCGCCCGCTTCGCCGAGGACATGAAGGACACCCCATTGAGGTTCCGTCAGGGGCCACTGAGCGAACTCCTTGCGCATTTCCCCGCGCAGGGCCGACATAGCCCGCAGCAGCGCCTCAAAAACGCGCTCGCTGTCATGTTCGGTCTGCCCAGTGTGAAATCCCTGCTGCACACGTTTATTTTACACATCAATAGTTTGGATGTCAAGTATCTGCCCAGTCGGTAGTTGAGTGTCCCCAGCAGAGACGCAGGCGCGCCCACCACGGGTGGATCGTCGTCGAGAGCAACGCCTCGCAGGTCGTGAATGGTGAGCGACTGCTCCGCCGCGAGCCGGACTTCACCCGCGATCAGGGAAAGCTGGATGACCTCAAACCGCGGAACGCGTTGCTTCAGGTCGCGCAAAGCTGGTTGCGCTTCCTCTTGTGCGGGAGCTCCGACGACGGCGACGAGCGTGAGCAGACAGGCAAGGGATGAGCCAATGGTCTTATGCCTCGAGGCAGACTCCCCGGTGGGCGGCTGTGTTGGGCTCTGGTATGCGTCCGAAGCCTCCCTTCTGTGCACGACCCGGCACATCCTGCCGACCGCGTGGCGACAACCCTGCGGGGCTGTCGTTCCCGGAAGCCTTGGCTGGCCAGGTTGTGGCAGTCGAATGGGCGTCAGACCGGCCCGGTGGGCCCGCAACCGCGTTTCTGGGCCATGAGCGGCGAGCCAGGGGACGCCCTGTCTCCCCGTCGAACACAGTCATCAACGCGTGGATCAGCGGGAGCCCGCGGCCAGGGTTGCCCGGGAAAAGCGAGAGCAGCTTGACTCCCACCTGCTGCCCTCGCGACAGGAACGCAGGCATCAACAGCAGGCTGCCGTCGCCGTGGGGGGTGGCAACCACTGTGCGCAGGGAAAGCACAGCCTCACCAGTTGCCAGCTGCGCGAAAGCCATCTTCATGGCTTCTACGGCGGCCGCCAGCGCCTCGTGCAACACCACCCGCGCCGCGAGCCCCAGCAACGTCGGGGTAGGCGCCTGTTCCGGGCCAATGACCTGCTCCAAAAAGCTGCTCAGGCCCTGGCGGGTCTGCTCGCGGGGTAGTATCCTCTGGGCTGATCAACGACTGCACTCGCCGAGGGCCTCGAACATCGCGATGATGTTGCCAGGCGCAACGTCGGGCAGGATGTTGTGTATGGCGCTGAAGACGAATCCGCCCCCGGGCGCGAACACATCCAGCCGGCGCCTGACGTGGTCTTTGACCTCTTGCGGCGTGGCCCGGTTGAGCACCGTGCGCGTGTCGCAGCCGCCGCCCCAGAAGGTGAGGTCCGCTCCGAAATCTCGCTTCAGCCGCTCTGGCTCCATCTCGCGGCACGAGGTCTGCACCGGGTTGACAATGTCATACCCGGCCTCAATGAGGTCGGGAAGCAGCCTGTAGATCGAACCACAGGAGTGAAGGAAGGGGCGCGCGCGGCTGTGTTTCTTGACGTAGTCGCACAGCATTGCGTGCCGAGGCTTGAACAGGCTGCGGTATGTCGCAGGCGACATCAGCGGCCCGGTCTCCATTCCCAGGTCGTCGCCGAAACGGATGATGTCAACGATGTCCCCCACCGCTGCGCACACCTTCTCAAGCGTCGCCAGGTGCTGCTCCAGGAGCGCGTCGAGCAACCGCTCGACCTCGGCAGGTGCCGTGACAAGATCCGCCAGGAAGTTGTCGAGCCGCCTGAGGAATGTGCCCCACTCAAACAGGTTGCACCCGCAGCCCATGATCAGGGCGCGGTCTGACGACTGTCTCAGCGCAAGCGCCCTGTCCCGGAGCGTCTGCCAGAAACCGTCCCTGGAGGCGTTGTCCCACGGGCTGAGCGCGAGCGCCCCCCACTGGACCTTGCCCATGGCCTTGGCCAACCCGGAGTAGTCAGCCGGGTAGCCATCCACATACGGGAAACAGGTCTGGTCGAAGAAGGTTGAGCCCACAGGCATGGTTGCGATGCGTGTCCCATCTGGCAATACAACATCCCAGCACCCATCTTCCCGCGCTTGCGGTCTGAACCATACAGGATACCGGGCAGGACTGCCATCCGGCAGCAAGACATCATACCAATCGCTTTCCTCCGTATTGAAGGCACGCCCCACGTCGAGCACGTCCACTCCAAACCGATCCAGAAGAGCATCCTCGGGCTGGGCAACCTGCTGCACGACATCATAGACCAGCGTATGCCCGCTGTGGATGCCCAGGCGCTTCTTCAGGCGGCCATAGGCTATGGCCGAGATGCCGGAGCTGGGCGTCGAGCCGAGGTCAACCGGCACGCGGTCCGGCTCCTTGTGCGCAATGCTGGTAAGAACCCTTTCGCGGGGTGTCATCAGGCATCCCTCTCTCCCCGACTGGCGAGGCGCCGCAATCGAGCCCTGTCGCCTCCACTCAGTCTAGATGGAAGACTTCCTCCATCTCGGCCCACCATTCACCGGCTGCCCGCGTCTCCAGCGGTTCCTGGAGCGGCTGGCACACGTCCCACCACCGCTGGGTGGCCGGGTCCGCTGCCATCTTCGCCATATCCGCGGCGAAGTCCGACCCGTGGTACTGGAGATACGAGAAGAGAACCCCGTCCTTGTGGTAGATGGAGTAGTTGCTGATGTTACAGTCCTTGATCCGCGCCAGCACCTCCGGCCACACAGCGGCGTGCAGTCTCCGGTACTCCTCCAGCGCCCCGGGCTTCAACCGTATGACTGAACCGTAGCGTTTCATGGTTGCCCTCCCTGCACTTTGACCAACGTGTCCTCGTGCGCTGCGTAGACCAACTCCCGATGCGGCCCGCTGGGGGCCGGAGGGACAGCTATCACCGATACCCCTTCCGACACAGCTCTGACACGACGGCGACGTTTGCCGCGCTGATCACAGCCGCGCCGGCGTCAATGCTGGAGGGGGCGATCCCGTACCGGCAGCGCAGGGCCAGTTGCACCACCGGGTAAAAGCCCTGGATGTAGGGCTGCTGGTCAATGGTGAACCGGATGACGCCGGCTTTGATCAGGCGCAGCGTCTGCGAGGAAAGGTCATATCCAGCAGCCCAATAGCCGCCGCCCTTGAACTCCCGCTCGATGGCCAGCCCCGCGCCTTCGGTGTCAGCCTGTCCGGTGCAGAGGACCACCTTGATATCCGGGTTCTCTTTCAGTGCCTTGGCGACGACTCCGGCAGAGGCTTCCGCAGTTGAGCCGGTGATGATGACCTTCCACGTGACCCCTTTGTCCTTCAGGACCTCCTGGGCGCCGTGCAACCGGTCCTCCAGCGCGGAGACTCCCTCGTCGTGCATCGTCATCAGAATCTGGCTGTTGGGCGCGATGAACGGCGCTGCTTGCGTCCCCGTGGTCTGCCCGGCCTGGTACAGGTTCTGGCACACGGCGCTGAGCCGGGCATTGGGCGTGGCATTGTCATCCACGTTGAAGGCAACCAAGGGAATCCCTCGATCGGCAGCCAACTGCGCCACCTCGTCGAAGGCCACTGGGTCTATGATGTCCAGGGCAATGCCGTCGTACCCCTGGTCAATGGCCTGCTTCACCATCTCCGCCTGTTTGACCACATTGACATCCTCGGTGCCCGTGAAGGTGCAACTCACGCCCATCATGCGCGCCGCGTCGTTCATCCCCTTCTTGACTGGGCCGAAGAACGCTTCCTTGATGAGAGGCGCGATGAAGATGAAACGCAGGGGCTTCCCCCGCGGGCTCGCACTGAGGCCGCCGAGCGTGAACGCGACCAGAAGGCCCAGAACCCCGACCCTGGTGATGTACTTGGCCATCTCGGACTCCTCTCTGCGGGCGCAGCCTCCCAGGGCTGCCACCTGCTGGTAACGGCATGTCGCACCCCCGCCCCGGGTCGAAGCGCAGCACACAGTCTGCTCAAATGCGGAGCGGGAAGTCGCCGTGTTCCCGAAGCGTGGCGAGGGCGAGTTCGTAGCTTTCCGGGGCGACAGCGCTGCTCACCGAGTGGTCCGACTGGAACACCCACCCGCCCCCTTGCGCGGCGCGCAGCTTGTAGAGTACCTCCCGCCGGATCGCTTCGGGGTCGCCGCTCTCCAGAACCCGGACGTCAACGTTCCCACAGAACGCCAGCCGGCCCACGAACTGCTGCTTGAGCTCCACCACGTCGAGCCCCGCCTTGGCTTCGAGTGGGTTGTAGGCATCCACGCCGATCTCGGCCATGTCCTCGAGGATATCCGCGGCGTTCCCGCAGCCGTGGTAGACCACCATCAGCCCGTGTGCATGGCACACCTCAACCAGCGCCCTGACGTGCGGCTTGAACATGGCCCGCCACCGCTGCGCGCCAAACAGCATTCCTCTGCGATAGGCTACATCGCCCCAGATGTACATCCCGGAGAGCCTGCCTCTGCCTGCCTCTATCTGCGCCCGGCACAGGGCCCACAGAAACTCCCCGATGCGGTCCACGAACGCGCCGAGCGGCTCCGGGGCGGCCGCGAGCCACTCGAGGGCATTCTCCGTGCCGACGATTCGCCAGAGGTACTCATAGGGCTCGCAGATGCCCCCGAACAGGGCAAAGTCGTCCGCGTAGGGCGCGAGCCTGTCGTCCCAACTGGGGATGTGACGCGCCAGGGCGTCACCGATGCAGTTTATCTGGTCGTCGCCTGCCTGGAAGAACCGCCTCGGGTCGTCGGGCGGATCGAACGGGAACGTCGCCATCTCCTGGGGGCTATTCACAGAGAACGCCTGGAAGCTCGGCATGGGAAGATCGCCCGACCGGCGGATCGTCGCGCCAAACCCCGTCTTGACGACGATATCCTCGCCCCGCTCCTCCAACACCTCGAACTCTCGAATCTGCGGGTCCATGTTGGGGTTGATGACCACGTAGTCGAGGCCGAAGTGGCAGTACGGATCGAAACTGTCCCCCCACTTCCGCTGGCAGCGCTTCAGGAACCCGGTCCAGTAGAACTCCCCAACCGGGACCCGGTCGCCCTCGCGGTGGGCGAGGGCTGCTCGCAGCCTGTCAGCCTTCTCCTTTGCCCTGTGCATTGGTACGCTCCTGAACTGGAGCCGAACACGGCGCGACCATCAGGCGGGGCCGGCTCAGAACTGTCCCTTGAACTGCGAGGCGTTCTCTTTGGTGATGGCGGGACACGCGATCGGGTAACGCTTTCCCAGCTTTTCGCCCTTCAGGTACTTGATTGCCAGCCGGATGGCGCTCCGGCCCTCTTCTTCCGGCTGCTGATAGGAAGTGCCGGTGAGCTTGCCCTCCTTTATGGCCTCGATAGCTTGCACACTGCCGCCCATGCCGACGATGGCAATGTCCCTGCGTCCGGCGCTGAGGCAGGCGTTGGCAGCAGCGATGGCCTGCGGGTCGCCGTGCACGTAGATGCCTTTCAAATGCGGATGCTTGCTCAGGACCGTGCCCATCTCGGCCACGACCTTGCTGTCACTGCCCTCATGCGGTATCTGCTCCACGAGCTTGACGCCGGGATACTTCTTCAGCACGTCCTGCAGCGCCTTGCTGCGGGCAAGTTGTGGACCGGTCCCGAGCACCTGCTGGAACTCGACAATCTCCCCTTTGCCGCCGATCGCCTTCATGAGGATCTCCGCAGAGGTCACCGCGCCCGCGTAGGTGTCCGTTCCCGTGTAGGCGACGTAATCGCACCCTTCCGCAATCTCGCGGTTGACAATGATGACGGGGATGCCGGCTGCGTTCAGCGCCCGGACGCTGTTGACCAGGCCGTCCGGCTTCATCGGCACCAGGCAGACGATGTCCACCCCCTTGGCAATGAGGTCGTTGATCTGCTGTGCCTGTTTCTGCACGTCCTCCTCGGCGTTCAGGATGGTGATCTCAGCACCGTTCTTCTTCGCCTCGTCCATCGCCCCCAGCCGCATGTTCTGCCAGTATGGATCGTTGAGCGTCATAGCGAAACCGATGCGGCTCCTCTTGTTCTGGGGGCGCCCGGCGCGCTCGGTGGGTCTACTGCAACCGGCCACGAAGGCCACTGCCAGGGCACTTACCAGAAGGACGAGTGCGAGAGAAGGCTTCCTGCGCATGGTCGCGCCTCCTTTGTGTTAGGGGCCACCTCAAGGCGTCCGCAGATGCCGGTTGCAGCCCTCACGCAGGCGAAGACAACGTCTGAGATTGCCACCTGGAGCGCAGGCCCTGCGCAAGGCACAGGCCGATGCCGCGTGCTGCGGCGGCCTCGTCGGTTGACCTCTACCTCTGCTCACTGGCTTGCGCGTCTAAGATACGAGTCTATGGCGACGACGCTCACGATGATCAGCCCAGTGACGATCTGCCGATACTGCGGATCCACGCCGAACTGCGTGAGCAGTTGGTCTATGGTGCACAGGAGCAACAGGCCGCTAAGGGTCGAGAACAGCCCCCCACGCCCGCCGCCGAGGGGCGTGCCGCCCACGATCACTGAGGCGATGACGATCATCTCCTTGCCTTGGTAGTCGGAGGCCTGGGCCGTGGTGGACAGCGCGGTCCAGAGGGTGGCGGCAATGGCACAGGTCAACCCGCTGACAATGTAGGTGATGGTCGTGACGCGCTTGGTGTTCACGCCGGCAAGCCAGGAGGCCTGCTCGTTGCCGCCGGTGGCGTAGGTGTAGTGGCCGAAGCGCGTGAACCCCAGCACGCAGAGGCAAACGACAAACACGGCAGCGAAGACGAGCACCGGCGTGGCGATGACCAACCCCAGAAAACGGAACCCGCCCCAGTACACAAGGCGGAAGGACTCGGTGAGCTGGATGGGCACCACCTGCGACTGCCCGCCGCTGGTCAACACGAGTCCGAGGCCGCGGAAGACGAACATGTTGCTGAGGGTGACCACGAACGGGTTGACGCCCGCGTAGGCAATCAGGCAGCCATTGATGGCCCCCAGAAGGCTGCCGGCCGCCAGCGTGACCAGCGCCGCCAGGGGAATTGCTGTCGAGGCCCCCGCGCCGGCTAGCTTCTGCATCACCAGAACCACCACCACGCCGCATACTGCCGCGATCGAACCCACCGAAAGGTCGAACCCCCCAGCGACCATCACGAACGTCATCCCGCAGGCAATGATGCCGACGCCGGCGGCATAGGTCAGGAGGTTACTAAGCCAGAGGGAGGCCTCGTTCGAGTGCGCAATGGAGACTACCCAGAGAACGGCCGTCAGCATGAAGACCGAAAGCGGCTGCAATTGGCGGAGCGAAACGGCTTTGCTCGTGCCCTTCGGCTGCTGTCGCAGGATGGCCTCATCCGAGGCCTGTTCCATGTGCCCCTCGTCCCGTGCGGGCCGCAAACGGTGAGTCCTCATCGGCCGGCCCTTTTCGGCGCCTAACGGAGGCGCTCCTCCTCCCCAGCGGGTCAGAATGAACCGGTGGGGGCGCGCGGGCGAGCCAGGGGATCGCCATACCCGCAGCGCCTTCCAGGACGCAGCGGCAGGATGACACTGCGACCTGGCAAAGCCAGTCGCCCACGCGAAAGGCCTCTGGACTGACCTCGCGCTATGTTCGCGCTCCCCAGTATGCGGTCCTCACCCCTAGCCGCGGCACGCCCGAGCTGACTGGCCCTGCTAGTGGGTGCATCAACGCGGGCCACAGGCAGTGTCTTCGTGCGGCGGCAATGGGCTGTTGTGGGGGAGGGGTTTGCCGCGCCAAGCAATGGGCGAGCGGCCTCACCTGGCGCGAGAGTCATCGGGGCCAGGAAGGTACAGCGCGGTGCGGCAGGTGCTGCCGTCAAGTAGAAGGTATGCGTGTGGCACCTCTACGCCGCAGAGGTAGTAGAACTCATTCGACTGGCGGAAAGCCTGGAAGCCCCTCACCTGGCCACAGCCCTGAAGTATGGCGACCGCCTCACCGCCGATCCCGTCCAAGACCCTGGCCCGACGTGCGGCCAATTCGGCAGCAGGGAAGTCTGACTGGTAGAGGGTGCATGTGTGTTCGCACTGATCTGGAGGGGTGCTCACTGCAGACCACCGTTGAGCCCGAGGGCCGTGCGCTTTGGCCTGCCCGCGACCTTGAGCGGCTCCGGCCGCAAGCCCTCAGAAGGATTGGTGCTCGGTCCGCGAGATGATCTCGTTCTGTAGGTCCACGCCAATGTCAACGAAGTAGTCGCTGTAGCCAGCGACCCGCACGATCAGGTTCCGGTACTGCTCCGGGTCGGCCTGCGCTTTGCGCAGCGTCTCGGCGTTGACCACATTGAACTGGATGTGGTGCCCGTCCAGCGCGAAGTAAGTCCTCACCAGGGCCGCGAGCCCGTCAAGGCCCTCCTCGTCGAGCAACTGTGGGCTGAACTTCATGTTGAGGAGCGTGCCGCCGGTGCGCGCGTGGTCAATGCGGGCCGCCGATCTCACCACCGCGGTGGGCCCGTGAACGTCGGCGCCCTGGGTGGGCGAGATGCCCTCTGACACCGGCTGCCCTGCTTTTCTCCCGTTCGGCGTCGCACCGAGCACCGACCCGAAGTACACATGCACCGTGGTGGGCAGCAGGTTCACACGGTACCAGCCGCCCTTGGTGTTGGGACGACCGTTGAGGACCTGGTAGTAGGCCTCGAACACGCGCTCCGCAATCGAGTCCGCGTAGTCCTCGTCGTTCCCGTATGCCGGCGTCTTGTGAACCAGAGTCTGGCGCAGGCCTTCGTGTCCTTCAAAGTCGGCGTGCAAGGCGTCTAGTAGCTGCTGCATCGTCAGTGTCTGGTGGTCAAAGACGTGGTACTTCATCGCGGCCAGCGAGTCAGTGAGCGTCCCCATGCCCACGCCCTGGATGTAGGTGGTGTTGTAACGGGCCCCGCCATTGTGGTAGTCCTTCGCCTTGGCTAGGCAGTCGCTCACCAGTAGGGACATAAAGGGAGCCGGCATGTGGCTGGCATAGAGCCCCTCGATGAGGTTGTTGCCGGCGATCTTCAGTTCCACGAAGTACTTGAGTTGCTGCTGGTACGCCCCGAAAACTTGCTCGAACGAACCAAACGTCGAGGGATCGCCTGTGTGCGGCCCTAGCTGCTCGCCCGTGCGCGGGTCCCGTCCGTCGTTGAGGGCCAGCTCAAGGATCTTGGGCCAGTTCATGTAGCCAGTGAGCGTGCATCTCTCCTTGCCGAAGGCGCTGACCTCCACGCAGCCGCTGGGGCCGCCGCCGCGCGCATCGGCCATGGACTTGCCCTGGTTCAGCATCTCCTGGATGATGACGTCGGTGTTGAAGACCGACGGCTGGCCCAGCCCGGTGCGGATTACGCGGGCCGCGCGCTTGAGGAACCGGCCGGGGCTCTTCTTGCTCACTTGCACGCAGCCGCTGGGCTGCGTCAGCTGCATCTCCTCGACGACGTCCAGCATCAGGTAGGACACCTCATTGACCGCGTCGGTGCCGTCGGGCTTTACGCCCCCCATGTTGAGGAGCGCGAAGTCGGTGTAGGTGCCGCTCTGTTCCTCAGTGACTCCCACCTTGGGCGGTGCAGGCTGGTTGTTGAACTTGATCCAGAAGCACTCCAGCAGCTCTTTGGCGGTCTCGGGAGTGAGCGTGCCGTCCGCCAGCCCCTTGAGGTAGAACGGGTGCAGGTGCTGGTCCAGACGCCCGGGGTTGAACGAGTCCCAGGTGTTGAGCTCGGTGATGACGCCCAGGTGCACGAACCAGTAGTACTGGAGCGCCTCGTGGAAGGTGCGCGGGGCCTGCGCGGGCACGTGCCGGCACACTTCGGCAATGGCCTTCAGTTCGGCCTTGCGTACAGGATCGGCTTCCCTGCTCGCCAGTTCCTCGGCCACAGCGGCGTGGCGCTCAGCGAAAGCAATGAGCGCGTCGGCACAGATGGCCATGGCCTTGAGTTCCTCGCCCTTCTCATAGGCCTCGGGATCAGTTAGCGGCTCCAGCTGGGCCTGGCGCGCGGCGATCTCCCTCTTGGTGTCAAGGAGCCCCTGGTGGTAGATCTTGTCGTCGAGAATGGCGTGCCCGAAGGCCCGCTGCTCCATGAACTCGGTGAACACGCCTGCGTCGAAGGCCCGCTGCCACTCCTCGCTCATCAAGCCAAACAGTCGTTCCCGGATGGTCATCCCCGACCAGAACGGGATGATCTCGCGCTCGTAGACTTCGCGCACCTGGTCGCTGACCACAAACTGCGTCCGGTCCCTGCTGTTGAGGACCCGCAGGTCCTCCAGGCTATGGCAGCATAGCTCGGGATACGTCGGCGTCGCCTTGGGGGCCGGGCCGCGCTCGCCCACGATCAGCTCACCCTCGTTGATGCAGGTGGTCTTGTGCTCCATCAGGTACTTGAAGGCCAGCGCCCGGCAGACCGGCACCGAGACCTTGCGCGGTACATCGCTCTGGTAGAACGCCGTGATCAGCTCGGCTCGCTCTGAGGAGAGGTAGGGCCTGGTCTCCACGCTCTGCTGCCGCAGCCGTTGGACTCGTTCGGTCATGACCTAACCTCCTATCCTCACGGCGAGGCCGTAGTGGCGCAGCGCCTCAGCCATCGCCTTCATCTGCTCGCCGCTGGGCCGCGCTGCCGCCAACATGCGGTGGCCTGCTGCCAGCCTGGCCGACTTCCCCGGGCCAGCTTCGTTGTGGGGAAGCAAGTCTATCTGCGAAACGCCAGGCAGCGAGGCAGCGAACTCACCGGTCGCCGCCACATTGGCCATGTCGTCGTTAACCCCTGGTATCACGGGCAAGCGGATGATGAGCCTGGCGCCCAACTCCGCCAGCCGGCGCACGTTGCACAGGATCAGCTCATTCGACACGCCGGTGAAGCGTCGGTGGGCTTCGGCCTCCATGTGCTTGAGGTCGCACAGGTGCAGGTCCACGTTGCTGGCAATGGACTCGACTACCTCCCACGGCGCGTAACACGTAGTGTCCAAGGCGGTGTGGATCTCTTTGGCCTTGCACTGGGCCAGTAGTCCCTCCAGGAAGGCCGACTGGAGCAACGGCTCCCCCCCGGAGAAGGTCACGCCGCCCCCTGACTGCTCGTAGAACGGTAGATCACGTTCCACTGCCTTCATCACTGCGTCCACCGTCATCAGCCGGCCAATGATCTCCCGGGCGCCGGTCGGGCAGGCCTGGACACATGAGCCGCAGAGCTGGCACTTGGCGGTGTCCAGCGCAACGCCGGCCTCTGAGGCGCTCAGCGCGCCGGTCAAACACGCCTCCAGGCACCGGCCACAACCGATGCATCTGCTGGCCAGAAACGAATGTTCCGGCTCTTGCCGGTAGCTCTCGGGGTTATGACACCACACGCAGCGTAGCGGGCAGCCCTTCAGGAAGACCGTCGTGCGGATGCCCGGGCCATCGCGAATGGAGTACCGCTGGATGTTGAAGACCATGCCTGCCGGGCCAGCAGCGTCTCGCCCCGCGATGCTCCGGGGGCGCCCGACCTCGGTTGCAGGGAACTCACCCATGTTGACCGAGTCCATTGCCGGGAACAGCGGCCCGGTGGCCGAGCCGGGCCTGGCAGGCGGCATTATACCAGAACCCCAATCCCGGAACAAATGCAGGGGCCACAGGCCCGGAGACCGCGCCGAACGTCGCTGCCTGCCGGAAGGTGATGGTGCCCTAGCCACACCCAAAGCAACGGCCAGTGCCACCCTCACGGGTGTGTTGAGGGCCAACCTATCTGCACCTTGGCGATCCCCGGAAAAGCAGTCAAGCGGCGCCATATGGGTTTGCGGGTAGGACAGGCCCGGCAAGACCATCAACCCGCACCACACGGGTACCCGGGAAGCACAGGCCTAGATCTCCGACCACGCTCCAGGGATCGGGACCGGATAGCGGCCCTGCGCGTCGGCATGAACCGGCGCCGGGCTGTCGGCAGTGAGACTGTCCACGTTCGAGCAGAACCGGAAGTCCGAGGCCACCGCTTCGTCCCAGGTGATGATCTTCCCGGAGTGGACGGCGGCCCGCCCCATGATGGCCGCCAGGTTCGAGAGAACCGCCCGCCGGGCCTCGTTATGCGGCCGGTCGTTCCGGATGGCAGCCAGCAGCACGTTCCACTCGGCCTGCCAGGGGTTGACCGTCTCGTTCTCCGGCCTCCAGTCAATGCTGTCGTCGGCTATCCGCTGGTCCTTGTACGTGTGCACCGTCGGCGCGTGGACGTTGCCGGAGAACTGCGCCACGCACTTCGTGCCGTGGACGTAGGTGGCGAAATCGTTGTAGCAGTTGGGGATGTTGCGTCCGCTGACTAACGCCTTCGTGCCGTCGGCGAAGGTGAATTCGATCGAGTAGGAGTCGAGGTTCTGGCTGCCATCGGAGCTGTTCGCGGTCCGGCCGCCCAGGCCGTGCGCGGCGACTGGCCAGGAGTCCTTGATCCAGCAGCACTCGTCAATCTGGTGGATCAGCAACTCGATGAACTGACCTGACGAGGCCCAGAGGAAGTTGCCCGCGCGGCGGATCTGCCACAGGAGCTCGTTTTCCGCCGGGTTCCGCGGGCCGAGAGCGCCCCCGCCCTCCATGCGGTAGGCTCGAATGAGCAGGACGTCGCCCAGCGCGCCGTCGCGAATCCTCTGGATCAACGCCTGGCGTGCTGAGGAATGGCGGCACATGAGGCCGCAGCCGATCTTGAGGTTCTTCTTCTCGGCCGCCTCGCCCGCGCGGAGCATCCGCCGCAGACCCCCCGGATCGGGAGCGAACGATTTCTCCATGAAGACGTTGACGCCTTTCTCCACGGCATAGTCCAGGTGGGTCGCGCGGAAGGCCGCGTGCGTGGTCAACAGCGCCACGTCGCCGGGCCGGAGGCAGTCTATCGCCTTCCGGTAGGCGTCGAAGCCCAGGAACCGCCGCAGGGCAGGAACGTCAACCCGATCGCCGAACTGCTCGCTCAGCGCCTTGTGCGATCCGGTCAGCCGGTCATCGAAGAGGTCGGCCATGGCGTGCAGCTTGACGGGGCCACCGGGGGCGGACAGGGCGTTGCCCACCGCACCGCTCCCGCGGCCGCCGCAGCCGATCAGGGCCAGTCGGACCGTGTTGTCCGGCTGGGCATAAACTGCCGGGATAGCTACCCCCGCCAGCACGGAACTCGCGGCGACCTTCCCGCCCCACCTCAGGAACTCTCGACGCGAGGGCTTCTGTGGCCCCGCGGGCGACGATTGGGAATGTCGCTTCATGGTAGCTTTCCCCCTTGGCTGCGAATGTGGATTTCCCCTCTGCGTGTGCCGGCAGCCGCTCCAGGCTGCGCATGGCTCCGCTCTTCTCGTTACGAACCATAGATGGCAGTCTTACAGCGCAGCGTTCGCCAGGATCTCGCATCTGACCTTCATGCGGACACAGACGGCATAGGTGTGCTCCTTGTCGCGTACCGCCCAGCACTCGGCGCTGCTTCGGCGAGCCGGTTAGCGGAGTCACCGCGTCCCTGCTGAGGGCAGAGCAGGCCTGGTGTGGCCGCGTGCACACGGCACCAGAAGCCGCGTTCTGTGGCCCTCTCCTTGGGCTGACGTGGGCGGAGTAGAGGGCACCTGGCCGGGCGTCCGGTGGGCTCCCTCTCCGGCCAAGGCATCGTGCTCGACCGCGCCAAGAGCGCTCACGACACCAGGCGAGGATCGCGAGCCAGGGCAAGCCCAGAGACAGCGCCCTTGCTAGTCCCTGGCAACCGGCTTTCCCGCCCACCAGCAGGAGGACGTCCTCGAGGCGCCGAAAACGCCCGGGCGATGGCTCTAGCGGGTGTACGCCGCCTTGCGAGACTGCGTCGCGCTGGACTGTGCCCGGTTGTGATGGCCATGGTGTTCGGGTGCATGACCACATTGCCACTTACGGCCGAGCCCGGCCGGCTCACGCCGGCGCAGGTCTGGGCCGGATACGATCCCAGAACAGAGCCCCTCGAAGTCGAGGTTCTGAGGCAATGGTCCGAAGCGGGCAGCCGCTTCCGCGAGGTCTACTTCACGGGGAAGAGGGTTGCCGGCCAGCCCGTTCGGGTTTATGCCATCTATGCCGCGCCCGAGGGAAGCCGCAAGCTGCCGGGGATCCTGCACGTCCACGGCGGCGGCCAGACAGTTAACCTGGAGTGGCTCAGGTTCTGGGTCAAACGGGGTTACGCCGCGCTGAGCTTCGACTGGTGCGGCGCATGGCCCGGCCGAGACACGTACACCTTGTGGGGACCACTCAAGCACGCGAACCACCAGGAAGCGGGCGACCGACTGTGCGCTGCCGACCCCGATGTTCGGGCTTCGTCCTGGTATGAATGGGCGGCGGTCACGCGAAGGGCCCTCACGTATCTGGAGCAGCAGCCGGAGGTTGATCCCCAACGACTGGGTGCCTTCGGTGTGTCCATGGGCGGCACGATCATGTGGTACCTCGCGGGGATGGACGAGCGGGTCAAGGCTGGTTGTGCGATCTATGGGGTCGGGTGGGATACCTACCGCCACGAACCGAAGTACGCCGCTGGCTTGGCGCCCCGGCAGCCAGACGAGAGCGTGCGGAGGTGGCGCGCCGGCATGGCGGCCGAAGCCTATGCGCCTTACGTCAAGTGCCCCATGCTGTTCATGAGTGCCACGAACGACCAACACGGCGACATGGACCGGGCCTACGACACATTGGGCTCGATGCCCAAAGGGGTGCCACGCCGGCAGGCGTTCACACCGCGCTTCCGCCACCATATTGGAGCGGCCTTCGCGGAGGACCTGCCGCTGTGGATGGACACCTGGCTCCGGCACGGCAGACGATGGCCCCAGACGCCGGCGACGAAGGTCAGGATTGGCAAGGACGGAGTGCCTGAGCTTCGTGTCGTTCCGGACGCCTCGCAGGGCATCGGTCGAGTCGAGGTGTACTACGCCATCGGGAACCCCTGGGCCGTCAACCGGTATTGGCGATCGAGTCAGAGCCGGCGACAGGGCAAGGCGTGGGTGGCCGAGCTGCCGGTCATGGACACAGAGCAGTACCTCTTCGCCTTTGCCAACCTCCATTACAGTGCGGGGATCTGCCTCTCCAGCAGGCTGGAGGCCGTGATCCCGGCGAGACTGGGCCCTGCCAAGGCCACCGCTAGGCCCTCGCCTGTCATCTACGACGGCTCGCACGGTGTGGGTGGGTGGGTGACGCATTCGCCGAGTACCGACCCCATCCCGCCGATCCGCGTGCCGCTTGAGCCCGCCAGAGGACCAGGCGGAAAGAGCGGCTTCACGGTCTACACGCGTTGCTCGCCTCTCACGCATCAGGTCGGTGACCCGAAGTGGCGTGGTCCGCGAGGGGCGTCACTGGCCTTCGAGATGGTTACCCGCGAGCCGCAGGAGTTCGTGGTCGCCGTGCACGAGCGGGAGTTCCTCCCTGACGCCAAGGAGTACGACGCCAAGGTCACGGTCGAGGGGATGGAAGAGTGGCAGCCCGTGATACTGAGGGCCGATGACTTTCAGTCAGCCAGAGATGGCACGCCGCTGGCCAACTGGGATGACGTGGTCATGCTCGAGCTGAAGTGCCCAGAGGGCGGGTGGAAGGACCAGAAGATCGTCTTCACAGGCTTCCGGTGGCTGGAAGAGGCGAGGGCGTCATAGAGGCGGACGCGCTTGAGGGCGCTCCAGCACATGGCCGCGACCGTGGGACGAGGCACCGCGTGCAGTTGCCCGGCGGCCGTGAGACGGTCCCACTAAGCCCCTAGGGCGGTCGTGACCTGTCATGGCCCCAGACGCCAGCCCCCGCGCGCCTCGAACCGCGTGTACCAGGCCTTCTCCTGCTCGCCGCCCCGCTGCCAGCGGGCTGAGCAGGCTCCGGCAGAGATGCCTGGGTGCGTCTACGTAAGGGTCTCACGCCCATTGGGCCTACCCAGCCGGCCCAACACCAGCGGCATAGGCACGGGAGTAGGCGTTGCACACGCGCGGGGCCAGCGCCCGGCGGCACGAACGGGCAACGCGAAGGCTGGGTGCGGGCCATGGTCAGATGACAGATCCTGGCCAAGGACTTGCATGGCCGGCAAAGACCGGTTATACTGACCGATGAGCCGACCGGTGGCGCAGGTTCATACACAAGGAGCGAAGGGCCGGTGGGACGGAGTCCTGCGCAGACCGCAATCGGCGGCAACTCAGTTGATCCACGGGGGTGTGAACCATGCGCGCGATAGTAACGTGGTGCGTTGTGCTGAGCGTGGCTGCCTGGCTCGGCGGGGCAGCCATCGCGGCGGAGCCCGAGACGGAGGAGGGCTTTGCCTCGATCTTCAACGGTAATGACCTCACGGGCTGGGACGGCGACCCGCGGCTGTGGTCGGCCAAAGACGGGGCCCTCCGCGGCGAGACCACCCCCGAGAACCCCGCTCGCGGCAACACCTTCTGCGTGTGGCGGGGCGGCACGCTCCGGGACTTCGTCCTCAAGATCAAGTTCCGCATCGCCAGCGGCAACTCCGGCATCCAGTACCTCAGCAAGGAGTTCGACAAGTGGCGCGTCGGCGGGTACCAGGCCGAGGTCGAGGACACACCGGGGAAGGTGGGCTTCCTCTACCACGAGGCCGGTCGCGGCTGGCTCGTCAACGTCGGCGACTTCATGATCATTGCTGCCGACGGCGCGAAGAACGTCGTCAGCAAGGTAGCCGATGCGGACGCGCTCAAAGCGGCCGGCTACTACAAGCTGGGCGACTGGAACGAGTACATCATCATCGCCCAGGGCAACTACCTACGCCAGTACCTCAACGGCTACCCGACGATGGCCCTGATTGACAACGACCGCGTGACTGATCCCAAGGACCCGAAGGACCTGAACGGTGCCGCCCGGGAGGGGATACTGGCGCTCCAGATCCACGCCGGGCCGCCCATGGTCGTCGAGTTCAAGGACATCCGCATCAAGCACCTCAAGTCGAGCTTTGGCAACGCCGTGCGCTTGTTCAACGGCACGGACCTGGAGGGATGGGTGCCCTCGAGCGACGCCTGCAAGGAGACCTTCGGCGTCAAGGACGGCGTCATCACCGACACCGGCCAGCCCGCCGGCTACCTCCGCACGATCACAGACTACACTAGCTACGCCCTACACCTCCAGATGCGGCACGTCCAGCCGGGCAACAGCGGCGTGCTGCTGCGGATGGTCGGCCAGGACAAGGTGTGGCCGAAGTCCATCGAGTGCCAGGGCCAGTCGGGCGCCATGGGCGACATCTGGAACATTGACGACTTCCCCATGAAGGTGGCGCCGGACCGCACCGACGGTCGCCACACCGGGAAACTGCACCCGTCGAACGAGCGACCCATCGGTGAGTGGAACGATTACGAGATGACCCTTGATGGCGGCGACCTTGAGATCAAGGTCAACAACCTCGTCCAGAACACCGCCACGGACTGCGAGGAGGTAGCCGGCAAGATCTGCCTCCAGTCCGAGGGCTCGCCGCAGGAGTTCCGCAACATCGTCCTGGTGCCAATCGAGAAGGGCGGCAAGTAGCGCGCGGGGTCTGTTCGTTCCTTGCTGACTGCCATCTGTCGAAAGGAACCTGTGCCTCTGGGGAACTCCTGTGGGGGTCAGATGGCCGTGAGACCGGCCCCCGGGCACCCGTGGGCGCTTGTGCTGGGTCACATCGGCCGGGAGGCGTGCCAGCCGCATTCACCCTTGACCAGCACAGGGCGCCTGATCGGCGGCCAACGAAGCTACGGGGGTCAGGGCGGCGTCTGCACGAAGCCCTACTGGGCCAGCTTGTAATCCTCGGGCTTCAGCCCCTGCTTGTGCCCCCCCGAACCAATCGGGTTCGGGTTGTACTCCCCGACGAGGTCAGCTTTGCTTCTCGCCGGTATCTGATCCTCCATGCCCAGCGCCCAGTAGCAGGCATTGACGAGCAGGCGGCGGAATCCCTCGCTCTTCAGGTCGCCCCCGTGGCCCATCGTGGTCGCGAAAACGCGAGAAGCCTTACCTTGGGTGCCCGTGTACGTCTTGGTCCAGGCCACGGGCAACGGCTTTTTGTCCTTGCTCGGTTCGTCCTGGGGACTCATCCCCACCAGCACCTGCCCCATGACCAGGGGCTGGCTGTCCCCGGACAGCGTGGTGACAGTGTAAACGTCAGAGGGCCCCCAGATGTCCTCGCAACCTCTGACAATGGGATGGTTCTCCCTGCCTGGAGCAATGACCCCACGCGTGCTCTCCGTCTGGTGAGCTCCGTAGTGGCTGATCCAGGTCTCGCCCAGGACCTGTCTGCCCCACCCACCCTCGTGGTCGCCGGTGGCGCGGAAGCTCCAGACCGCGTAGGGGCTGCTGGTGTTCCTGGTGTAGTTGAAGGCGTGGGTGGCGGTGCGGAGGCCCACGATGGGCTTGCCGGAGTTGGTGTAGTCTATGATGTGCTTCATCTGCTCGTCGGGGAGTTCGCGGAAGCGGAGGAACACGACCATCAGGTCGGCCGTGTCCAGGGCTTCCAGGCCGGGGATGTTGTCGTTGGTCTGGGGGTCTATCTCACCCGTTCGCTTGTTGAGGGCGAAGAGCACCGTGCATTTGAAGCCGTGCTGCACAGCCAGGATCTTGGCCAACTGTGGCATGGACTCCTCAGACCGGTACTCCTCATCGCCGGTGACAAAGACGATGTGCTTGCCGTTCCCGGGGCCCTTGAAGCCATCGTACGTCACAAACGCATCAGCCGAAGCCGACTTGCCCATGAGACTCACCATGGCTGCGATCAGCCATCCTGTCAGTTTGGCGTTACCGTTCAGACTCGACAACGCTTGGCTCCTTTGCCGCTGGGGTTGTGCCTGTGCCGGTTGACTTCCTCGCGTGACGCCCTCTTCCTCCTCGCGCCTCCGAGCGTGTCCACGCCGCAGCGCCAGCCCATTCCGACCTGCCAGAGAGAAGGATGGCTCCCCTCAGGCGCCGAAAACCGCCCGCAGATGAGTCCCGAGGCCGTACGGGAGCGGAGTGCTCGCAGATCGCGGCCCTGAGGCCCTGGCAACCCGACAGGGACGCAATCTGGGCTGCGTTGAGCGCCGCGGGAGGCGCTGCGCCATGAAGGCCCCCAACTGGCGGAACTGCGGCGCCTGGATCGCCTTTGCGGCCATCTGGGTGGGCCTCGGCATTGCTCAACCGGGCGCCCTGACGCTGGGTAACCTGGTTAGCATCCTGCGGCAAGTCAGCTCGGACTACATGCTCGCCATCGGCGCCACGGTGGTGATCATCTCCGGCGGCATTGACCTGTCACCCGGGGCCGTGCTCGGACTGGCGGGGATGGTTGCCAGCCTTGCCATCCCGCGCTTCGGCATAGAGGCCGGTATCGTCGCCGGCATGGGCACGGCAGTCGTCTGCGGGCTGGTCAGTGGAGGGCTGATCGCCTGGACAGGCCTGTGGCCCTTCGTGGCGACCCTGGGCATGATGTCAATCGCTCGGGGCCTGACGTACGCCATCTCTGGTGGGCGAGCCGCCTCGGACCTGCCGCAGGCCTTCTTCGTGCTCGGCCGCGGGAACGTGCCCATCCTCATCGCACTCGCCCTCGGCCTGGTAGCGCACCTCATCCTGACCAGGTCCGCGGTGGGCCGGAGGCTTTACGCGCTGGGCGGCAATGAGCAGGCGGCGTTTCTGTCGGGCGTGCCAGTTCGCCGGCTCAAGGTCGGAGTCTACGCGACGGCCGGCCTATGCACCGGGATCGCCGCGCTTGTCTTTACCTCGCGTCTCCAGTCGGCGCAGGTTGAGCCTGGGATCGGCTTTGAGCTGCGTGCCATAGCGGCGGCCGTCATCGGAGGCACGAGCCTCGCAGGTGGGCAAGGCTCGGTCATCGGTACGCTGGCCGGCGCGCTCATCATCGGGACCATCCAGAACGCCCTCAATCAACTGCAAGTGCCTGCCTTCTGGCAATATACCGTCGTGGGCACGGCGATCATAGCCGCTGCGCTACTCGACAGAGCCGTTAGGCGGTCCCGGGCAGGGCGCGCCGACGCCCGATGATCCGCGCTGGTTTCGGGAGCCAGGACAGGATGATGGCCACGGGCAGGCACTCCTGTCCGTGCCCACATGCTGGCGAGCAGCAGGGCCTGGGACGGTTCGCAGACTCGGCAGACTCAGTAGGTTCCAGGAGGTCCACTCATGAGCAAACTGCTTCGCGCCGCGCTAGGTGCCATCGTCGCGGGTGTACTGGTCGCGTCCGGCTGTGCGAAAGAGCCGGCGACGTCGGGGACAGCGCCAGAGCCCGCGCCCAAGGCCGAAACGCAGCCCCAGGGCACTGGGCGAGTCGTGTTGGCCTATTCCCTCTCGTCGCTGTCGCATCGGTTCTTTGTGGACATGCTAGACGGGGTCCAGGAGGAGGCGAAGAAGCAAGGGGTCAAGCTGCTTGAGGCCGAGGCGGGTGCCGACGCCGGCAAGCAGCTCGCGGACGTCGAGGACCTCCTGCAAAAGCAGCCGTCCGTCATGATGATCACGCCGCAGGACAGCGATGCCATCAAGCCGGCGGTGGCCGCCTGCAACGAAAAGGGCGTGCCGGTGGTCATCATTGACATCGGCGCCAGTGGCGGCCAGGTGGACTCGTTCATCATCTCCGACAACTACAGGGGCGGCCGCCTGGCCGGCGAGTACATCGCCGCACACGTCCCCCGGGGCTCCAGAGTGGCGCACATCCGCTGTCAGTTGGGAGCCGCCAATGCCCGCAAGCGCGGGGAGGGCTTTGCTGCGGTGATGAAGGAGAAGGGAATCCAGGTGATCCCTCCTCAGCCGGCCGACTCCAAGCGGGACATGGCCATGACAGTGATGGAGAACCTATTGCATGCCAACAAGGAGATCGCGGCGGTATTCGCGGAGAATGATCCAATGGCAATAGGAGCCATGCTCGCGGCCGAGAACGCGGGACGCCTCGGGCAGATGATCGTGGTCGGGTTCAACGGCGACCCCGAGGCGCTCGAGGCGATCCGGGCCGGCAAGCTGGCCGCCACGGTCATGCAGTTTCCCTACGACATGGGCGTCGAGGGAGTGAAGCAGGCAACGAAGCTCGCCCTCGGCCAGCAGGCCACCCAGCAGGTGGACGTGCCGGTCGAGTTGGTCACCGCCGACAACATTGATCGGTTCGAAGGGTATCGCCGCAAGCAGGAGCCCTAGGCATGACCTCACGCGAACGGGTGCAGGCGGCGCTGCGCCACCAGGAGCCCGACGGCATTCCGCTCGACCTAGGCGGCAACCAGTCGGGGATCACGAGGGGAGCCTACGAGGCGCTCCTCTCCTACCTGGGCCGCCGGGGCCAGGAACAGATCACCGTCATGGACACGGTGCAGCAACTGGCCCAGCCCAGCGAGGCGGTGCTGGACCTGCTGGGTGTGGACACATGCTACGTGCGGGCGCGGGCGGCCAAGGGCGGGGAGCCTCGGTTCAGCGAGGAGACGCTCCGCGGCGAGCCGCACCTCTCGATGACCGACGAGTTTGGCGTTACCTGGTCGCGGCCGCTTCCCGATGGCCTCTACCACGACATTACGCACTCCCCGCTGGCCCACGCCACGACAGTTGCGGACCTCGCAGCCTACCCCTGGCCGGACGGCGGGGACCCGAGCCGATTCCGAGGCCTGGCGGAAGAGGCCTCCCGCCTCCGCGGCGAGACCGACAAGGCTCTCTGCACCGGCATTTCGGGCGTGGTCTACGAGTTCGGCTGGTACCTCATGGGGTTCACCCGCTTCTATGAGGCGCTAGCCATCGAACCCCACCTGGTAGAGGCCATTCTTGACCAGACTCTGCGCTACTGGATGGACTTCGAAGCCGGCTTTCTCGCCGCCGTCGGGCCGTACGTGGATGTGGTGATGGTCGGCGACGACCTAGCAGGGCAGAGCAGCCTACTACTCGCGCCCGCGACCTACCGTCGGATCGTCAAGCCCAGGCAGGCCACGCTGTACGAGCTGATCCACGCCAAGACCGAAGCCAAGCTCTGCTATCACTCGTGCGGCGCCATCCGGGAGCTCATCCCAGACCTCATCGAGATCGGCGTCGAGGTCCTCAACCCCGTTCAGGTGTCAGCACGCGGGATGAACACAGCCGAGCTGAAGCAGGAGTTTGGGCAAGACCTGGTGTTCTGGGGCGGGGGATGCGACACCCAGCATGTGCTTCCCCGGGGCACGCCCGAGGAGGTGCGACGCGAGGTGCGGCGACGGATTGGTGACCTGGCGCCCGGCGGTGGGTTCGTCTTCACTGCCGTGCACAACATCCAGCCCGACGTGCCGCCCCAGAACATCATCGCCATGTACGACGAAGCGCGCCTGTTCCTGCCGTAACGTCACTCCGCCTTCCCGGCGTTCCCAGATTGGTCCACGGCTACGATCCTATAGTGGTATTGGGCACCAGGGGTCGCCGCTTCGTCGGTGAACTCAGTGGCTATCGTCGAGCCCATCTGGTTCGCGACCGTGGGCGCAAAATCGCTCCTGTCCGACCTGAACACCCGGTAATAGCACAGATCCGGCTCCGTGCTGGCCTGCCAGGTCAGGTGCGCCTTGCCGTCGGCGTCTCTGTCAACGCGTAGGCCACGGACCGGCGCGGGCGGCCGCTCGTCATACCCCGTGGTGTACACCGTTAGCGTGTCGGCGCCCAAGGTGTCGCTCAGACGCCCGTCTCGCATGGGGATCGTCCCGGCGGGAGGCTGTAGGTCGCCGAAGGGGTGCATAGGTACGTTCGCCGGGTCGTACACGTACTTGCGGAACCTGGCCGTCGGCGACTGCCCGTCCAGGCGTATCGCCACGGGCACGCTGCCCTTATACCGGTTGACGACCGCGACGGAGTAGGCCTTCGTGTCGTGGTGCTGGACGGCCGCAGCCCGCACGTAGGGATCGTTGCACTCGACCTTGAGCACCGTGGCCGGGCCGCGGAAGAACTTGGTGAGTAGCCCGTAGGCGTAGTAGTGGGGGCGCGTGGAGTGGTCGCTGCCACTCCACTTGAAGGTGCCCCACTTGTTGACGTAGGTCTTGCTGTACTCGTCGGGGAAATCCGCGAACGTCCAGTTGGCGACGGCGTACACGCCGGCGTTCAAGGCGGCGATCACGGCTTCGGAGAGTTGTATGCCGACCAGCAGCTCCTGGGGCGTGTCCCAGTAGATGCAGGCATCCCACGTCACGCCGTTGCGTACTCGTCCGTCCTGCCTTGCCCCGAACTCGCCAAGGATGAAGCTCTTGTTGCGGCTCTTCGCCAGCCCGGCCGCCCATTGGAGCTTTGACAGGAACCAGGGGTAGAACAGCTCGTCGTCGAGTTCGCGATCGTTGAAGTAATGGTGTGCGCCGTAGACGCCGGTTATGTCGTCCATGTTCTGGGTCGCCCACTCGAGGCTGTACCAGCGCTCGACCGGAGACGCATCCGTGGCCAGAAGCTGGATGTCCAGGTTGCGAGCCCCCAGCTCGCGGAACAGCTCCCGGTGGTAATCCCTGAACTTGGGCAGGTCGTTGATCAGCTCGCCCCACCCATGCAGAGACAACTCGTTGGTCATGCAGTAGTACCTGATGTTGCTGCATCCCTTGACGCGCACCAGGTACTCCAGGTCATCGGCGATCTCCCGGGCATAGGCCGCGCGCTCCGCGCCTGGCTGCGTCTCCTTCGGATCCCACGTGGTCAGATACACCTCGGTGCCTGTGCCCTTCAGCCGGAGCAGGTAGGCGGCTACCTCGTCCAGCCTCGCCTGGTCCCACTCCCGACTGTGGTTCAGGCGGGCGAAGGACGGGTTCATCTCGCGCCAGCGCTTGGCGATGACATTGTCACGGAGGGCCTTGGTGGTGGGGAACACATGGTCGAACACGTGAAAGCCCACGCCGCCGAAACTCGGATGGACGACGTCCCTGGTGTGCACGGTGATCGAGCGTTCGGCGGCGCCCAGGTCGGGCCAGCGCTCCAGTTGGGCCGTGCGGACGACCTCCACATCGTCGAACCACGCCGTACCGTGAGCATGGAGCACCAGATCCACACGCGCCTTCTCGGTTCCCTTTGGGGCCGTCGCGGAGATCACGAGCCGCTCCCAGCCGGCCTTTCCGTTGTCCACCGAGACCTTGCTGTGCGCGATCCCGACCCGCTGTGCCTGGGCGTCGAGGAACTCTAGGGCGCAATACGCCCCGGTCCCGTCCGCCAGACCCGCCGACCGGACCCAGGCCGTGACCTGGAACTCGTCCCCACGGGCGACGGGGCCGAACTCGCGGTTGAGCTGTTGGTACGCGAGTTCGGTTCCGGGGCGAACGGTGATCCGCGCGCACTGGCCGCCGCCGTGAGGCTGCTCCTGATCCACAGTTAGCTCCGCCTGGCCCTGTTGATTCCATCCTGCCAGGCCTTGTTCGAATCCGCTCTGTAGGATCATGGACCCGTCCCCCTGCCCTGGGAGGCCGCCGTCGTCTTGGCAGACGAGGGTGCCTGCCAAGACCACCAATGCTACCAGCGGCAGCCCAGGCATCTGAAACGTCCTGCGAGACATGAGCGATGGCCGCCTCAGCATTTGTTGTCCTGTGGCCTGGGTTACTCGCCGGCCTTTATCCTCAGGATGGTGAGCGAGTAAGGCGCGCACATGTACTGGAAGGTCGGGCCCAGGCAACGGAAAGCCTTCTCGACCGGCGCGACCTTCCGTGGTTCCGCCAGCGAGTTCTCGTTTTCCGGCTTCTCTGACGTCAGCACAACAGCCCTGGCCTCCGGCTCCACATGCCGGACACCCTCAAGCCGCACGGTGGTGTCCTGCGCGGCCTCGTAGAGGTTGACGGCCTTGACGATGAGCTCGCCTGACCTGGTGTCGCTGCTGGCCGTGGCATAGAGGCCTTGTGCTTGGGTGTCCATGGCCTCCGTGATGAGCTGTCCTTGCAGGTAGCAGCGGATGCGCGGCCCCTTCAGTTCGATGCGGATGTCGTACCAGCGACCGGTCTCGATCTGGCCCGGCACCGCCTGGCCCACGAGGCTCTTGCCGCCGCCGGCGCACTTCTCGATGGCGTGCCGGGAGTTGCTCCAGCCGCCCAGGTTCCACCAGAGCCAGTTGCTGTCGTCGCGGACGTGGAACATGATGAGGAACCCCTCGGCCCCGCCGAGCTTGCGGGCCTTAAGGGAGCAGGTGTAGTCGCCCCAGCCGGCGTCGCCCGCTACCGAGCGCAGGTCCACGTCGCCGCCTGACTGCCGGTAGGCGCCGTCAACGACGCTCCAGTCGCCCTTGAAGACACGCCACGCCGGGGTCCCCTTGGAGAAGTCCTCAGCGAAGAGAACTCGGTCGCCGGAGGTGACCTTGATGTCCTTGAACTCAGCCTGGGTGCCCCAGGTGCCTAGCCCTATGGCGCCCCGGGCCTGGACGGGCAGCGCCTCGCATTCGACCTTCGTCGGCAGCACCACCTCACCGCGGTTCTCGCTGAACATCCGCTGGGCGTAGTAGGACGGGGTGCCATAGCAGCGGGAGCTGTCGAAGCAGATCATGTCGGGGTTCCAGGCGCGGTTGTCCACGTTGACGAATAGCGGTGCGTACGAGGCCATGATGACCACGTCGGAGTTGCGCTCCATGCCGGTCATGAAAGCCGCCTCGCCCAGCGCCGCCCGCAAGTTGCCCCGCCCGCAGTTCTGCGTGCAAGCGTACTCACCGACGTAGATCCTGGGCCCCCGGCGGTCGTAGCCATCGTACCGGTAAGCCTGCGAGGCGAACCACTCGGGGCTCGAGTAGTAGTGCTCGTCCACTATGTCCATGGGCCGGCTGCTGACCGGCACGTTGGCGACAAGCTTGATCTGGGGATAGCGAGCCTTGATCGCATCCCAGAAGAGGGCGTAGCGCTCCTCGTAGGCCGGGCCCCCGTTCTCATTGCCGATCTCCACCAGCTTGAGGCCAAACGGCTTCGGGTGGCCGTTCCGGGCGCGGAGGGCACCCCATTTGCTGGTAGTCGGCCCGTTGGCGTACTCGATAGCGTCGAGGGCGTCTTGGACCCATTCCTGCATCTGATCCATGGGCACGACGCCGCCGTGAGCCATACCGCAGTTGATGACGAACAGCGGCTCGGCGCCGAGGTCCTCGCACATCTGGAGGTACTCGTGGAAGCCGAGGCCGTCGGTCGAGCGGTAGCCCCAGAGGTTCGAGTGGCCCGGCCGGCCGGCGATGTCGCCGATGGTCTTCTTCCAGCGGAAGGCGTTGGCGAGCTGGTCGCCCTCGACGAAGCAACCACCGGGGAAGCGCACGAAGGACGGGCGCAGTCTGAAGAGCATCCCTGCCAGGTCGGCTCGCAGCCCGTTGGGACGCTTCTTCCAGGTGTCGGCGGCGAACAGGGACACCACGTCGAGCCAAAAGGTCCCGGGCGCCGCGCCGGAGATAACGAGCTGGGCCTCCGGGTCAGTGGCCTTCGAGACCAGCTTGCAGGCAAAGCGCTTCCAGTCCGCCCCCAGACCCACGATCTTGCTCTCGGCCAGGACTGTGCCCTTCGTGCCTCGCAGCCCTACGGTAAGCGGCCCTTCGAAGCTCTCACAGCGGGCGTAAAGGGATAGCCGGTAGGCTACCCCCTTCTCCACCGCGATGCCCCAGTAGCCGCCGTTGCCCACACCGGCGAATCCCTTCCCCACCTCGGTGATCTCAACCCGCAGCGAGTGCGGCGTTGCTTGGTTGAGTGGGCTGGCGGAGTCGAGCGCCATCGAACCGCGGGCGCCATCGGCCTGCACCAGCGTCCATCCGTCGGGCTGCTGGCCATCCTCGAAGCCCCGGTTGCGCACCAGCTCGGCATAGAGCCCGCCGTCACCGGCGTGGTTGATCTCCTCAAAGAAGATGCCGTACAACCGGGGGCTGATCCTGGGGCCGGGCTTGCCGGCTTGCACGGTGAGCGTGGCTCCATCGCCCAGGGCCGCGCCCGTCAGCACGACGAAGGACGCGGCGAACACCAGGCACGGCCGCGAGAAGCGGCTCAGACTCATTGGGCGTCTCCTCCCGTCTTGATGGCGCCCGCCGGCCACGCACCCAAGACACGACAGTCGCTGCACGGCCTTTGCATCTGGAACCGCGTGTTGCGTCCCAATACGCGCTGTTGGGTCCCGGTCTCCCTCTTCCTCGGCAGCCTGTCGTTCCCGAGAACCAGTGTCGGCCGGGTTGATGGTGAGCCGACCAAGCGCCTAGCCGTACGCAGCCCGAGCACCGCTATCCAGCGCTGAGCATTCCCGGGTTGCTGCTGGGGGGGAGAGCCGGTTGGTCCCCGTGCGGCTCCATGGGGCCAGCGCCCCAGGCCTATGTCATGGCCTCTGCTTCCCTCCACTGGTTCCGTAGGAAGGCCAGCGCTTTGGGTATCTCGACCTCCCGATCGCCCTCTACGCCGCACTCGAAGCTACAGAAATCGCGGTAGCCGATCATCTGTAGGCCCCGGAAGCCTCCTACGAAGCTGCGGTCGTCCTGCCCGGGCAGCACCCGGCGGCGGGAGGCCAGGTGCACGTGGTGCAGGTACTGGCCGGCCGAGAGGAAGGCGCCCAGGTCGCTGGTCTCTTCGATGTACATGTGGTAGAAGTCGCCCATCATGCCTACGCCTGGGTTGTTCACATCGCGGCAGATGGAAGCGGCATCGGCGAGCTGGCGCAGGAAGAAGGCTTCACCTCGGTTAAGCGGCTCCAGTAGCAGTCGTGTCCCACACCGCTGCGCATGGTCGCCTACCTCTCGCAGCAGATCAACCAGGATCGGCCGCGCTTCGCGGTTGCTGAGGTTGCTCTGGCCGTTGAACGCGGGCACCACGATGAGCCCGGTGGAGCCCAGCTCCCCCGCGGCCGTCAGGATCTCCTTCATGCTGGCCACGCACTTGCGGCGCTCCTCCGCCGCGTCGGCGAGCAGGCAACTCGCATAGCCCGCGCAGATCGCGCTGACCTTGATGGGCGTGCCCTCCAACGCCCGCTTGATCTCCGCCACCCGGCCGGGCAGCCCACCGCCGCCGACTTCCAGGCCCTGCATGCCCCACGCCGCCATCTTCGCCACTTTCTGCGCCAGGGCGGCGCCGGGGATGACCCCGTCCTGGCTCGACAGCTTCAGCTCTGCCGGCCCGTTTGGCTGGCTCTTCTGCGCGGCGGTACGGCTGCCCACTGCCGCGAGGAGGGTCGCCCCTAGCACCGAGCCACCTATGACGAAGTCGCGTCGGTCCATCGCCATCGTCGGACCTCCGGTTTGAGGGTCTCACCGGCCGATCTGCGCGCGGCCCAAGTCTGATCGGCTCGGCGGCCGCGGGGATGCCAAACCGGCATCTCCTGCGGTTGGGTGAAGCGGCCACGTACTTCGGCACACGTGGTGCTCAGACCTTCGAGCCGACCAGGGAGCGGTCGAAGCGCGCTGGCAGCAGCGGGCGGGGCATGTGAGCTAGGGGTGCCGGGGGCTCGCCTCCGGGGGCACTGGGCGCCAGATGACAGGAGAGGGGCCCTCCAGGCAGGCGTCAGGGCCGGCATAGGACCGTCTGATTGGCCCTGGACAAGGGCATTACTCTCCGCGATGCTCGTCTTCCGCTTGGTCTGGGCCTGCTCGCGTACGCGCCGTGCTGGCCAGACACGTTTGGGGACGTCTAGCCTCACCGTCACTTGGCCTTCTGCCATTCCGCCTTGCGCCAGCGGATCAGGTTGCGCATGATGGTCTGTGCGGGCCCGGTCTTATACTGCTCCGCGAACACCCCCATGAGCGGGCTGAAGACAATGCAGCGTCCCCGGCCCACGTCGTGGGTGGCCACATAGGGGTATTCCCCCTCCGAATCACGCAGCACCATGGGGATGGTGAGGTTGTTGAGTACGGGCGTCAGACGGTAGACGGTTCCTCCGTAATCGGCAAAGCCCATAGGGACCTCCTTGACCTTGACCTGCTTGAGCGAGCCAAAGTCTCTGACCTGCGGATTGGCTAGCTGTTTCCCGTCGAGGTAGACTGCGAGGACTCCAGCCTGCGCCGGGAGGCATACTTCCACCAGCCCCGGCCATGCCGACCGGCTAGTGGCTGTCTTGCTCTGCAACAGCCAACCCAGCAGGTTGTCCAGCATCAGGGGCCCCAGTGCGCGCTTGACGAAGTACTTGTCTCGCTCCGGGCCAAACCCCAGCACGGCGGTCCTGCCCGCGCCGAACTGGCCCAACACGCCTAACACGTTGCCCGCGGCGTCCCGCGCGACCGGGATGCCGCCCTCGATCGGGGCCACGGACACGATCTCCCAGCTCCCGCTGGCCTGGTGCCCCACTACTGGCGGGAAGGAAACGTCGCCATCAGGGATACCTTTCGCTAGCGGAGTACCCGGGAGGAGGGTCATGCCCGTGATTCGTACACTGCGTGTCTGACCGACGTGGCACACCTCGCGCAGCAGGTCGCTCGCGTCCATCGGTCCACCCCAGCTTCCGTAGAGCGCCCCACCCTGCGCCACGAATCTCCTCAGGTTCGCGACCTGAGAAGGCGTGAAGCTCCTCTTGATGTCCGAGGCCACCAGGTCGTGCTGCGAGAGGAAGCCGAAGTCATCCAGGGCCTCGGGCTTGACGTACGTGACCTCGAAGTGCCGCTCCTGGAGTGCGCCGAAGATGGCCGCATCCCAACCCCAGAAGTTCTCCGGCTCCAATACGATTGCTTTGAGGCCTGCAAAGGGCCTCACGTCGGCTTCCTCGGCCTCTGGCCTCCCTACGATCGGCCGGGCTGCATTTCGGAGTTCGGCGCCTGGGTCCTGGGGCCTTGCTGAGCCCTCCCTTGACCCTTCCGTCTGATCGCCTGCGGCGGCGAAGAGGCGCACTGTGCTGACCATGCAAACCGTGGCCGCTACGAGCACCAGAACCACTGGTCGGCCCCTGCGCATCTCAGTCACCCCTCCGTTTCTCCGGCAATTCCTCGTACGTCCTCACAGCCGTTCCGACACCGGCGGCGTTGTGGAAGGTTGTAGTCGGGGCCCTGTTGGTCACTCCTCGCCCCGCTTGCACGACGCCAGGTCATCTTGGCGACTCAGTTCCAGGTTTCGGCGCTAGAGCTCCCTTCTCCTATTGGACATCCCTTCGCCACGGCCTTCGTAGACGCCGGCCGGCCGTAGGCTGCCCGGCGGGCGCACAGCCCCTGGAGTAGGTCAGGCTGCGGCAGTCAACTGGCCGTGACACCAGCCCTCGTGCGTCTGGGACCGCATGTTCTGGGCCCGTTCCTGTAGCCGGAAGTGGCCCGGCCACGGGCCTCATTGGGGAAAAGCCGAAGGCGCTGACCCCAACTGCTGTTCTAGTCTCCCTTGTGCGCCAGGACTCCCGGCGCTGGAGGCACGAGCGGGGCAGAGATGGGGGCTTCCAGGCACACGCTGGCGACGGTCTCACACGTGCTTCGCCGCCGCAGGCGGCCTTATTCGTGCTTGGCAAGGCCAGACGGTCTCATTGGCCCTTGAGAAGGACAGCCAGTCACCGGGAATGGCCGTGAGAAGGTGACGCCGGCTCAAACGACCGTGAGACCAAGCTCGTCGCGAGTCGCAACGCGCCCCCCCGGCGGGCGGCACGTTGTCCGCGAAGCAGCGCGGATGCCCTTCATCTCCGCTCCAACCGAACGCAGTCCAGATAGTACCGCGCCTTGTTCCCCTCCACCACGATGGCCATCTTCTTGATTCTGCTCATGTCGAACGGCCGACCGTTCTTGGCGCACAAGCCGCCCAGCTCGATCTCCAGCGTGTACTTGCCCGGCGGGATGACGAACGATTCCAGGTCGAAGCGGTCGTCATATCGGCCCATGGCGCGAGGATAGGGCGCTTTCGTGCTGGCATCGGTGAGACACAGACTGGCGCTGACGGGCCCGTCGGTTGGATTGTAGAAATCCATGCGCAGCAGGTCGTATCCTCTCCAGTCGCCGTCAAAGTTGATCAGATGCAGCCCCCCGGCTCTTGCTGCTGGCTCGAAGTGCAGGGAGTACTGGCCGTGTGTGGCAATGCTTCTGTCGGGTTTGGCCGGCATGAGGTCGGGATCGAACGGATCGTCCGGATTGAGGGCGTCGGTCTCCAGTTGCTGGAGGCAATCGTCGGTCTCGAAGTCAAACAGTAGCTTGGCGCCCGGCTGCAGCACCGTTCTCTCGACCTCTACCGCATCCGCCGGCCCGCCGCCTCCCGCTCCCTCCAGTGGCACAGGCGCAGGACCCGTCGCCGCCGGGAGTCGCCCGAACTCGAACCTGGAGTAGGCGGCGTAAAGCGAACCCGGATCGGTCGGCTTCCGGCCCTTTTGCGCATCCTCAAGTTGCAGGACGCAGAGCGCCAGGCGCCAACGGTAATGGTCGAAGTATGCCAGCAGGTGCACCGGGTCACCAGCCCCGCCCGCCTCGGCCCCTGTCTGCAAACCAGTGGCGGGGTAGTCGGGGACGGCGGCCGCTATCTCTGCCAGCAGCTTCTCTGCTTGCCTGCGCGCCTCGCCCGCCGCTGGCGCGTCTGCTTCCCTGAGCTTCTCGAGCAACGTGTACAGGTACTTGTAGTCGTCTATGCCCTCCCGAACCCACTCGTACTTCGGCGTGGGGATGATGCGGTCGGCAAAGCAATAGGCCGGTGCGCGACCGGTGTTGCTCTCACCTTCGTTCTCGAAGCCTCCCGTAGGGAGGGGCGAGTACGGGTCGCCGCCGCCGTAGCCGAAGTATGCCCACTGCCAGTTACCCTTGGCCCCCAACTTCCACAGACTGAGTCCCCAGGCGAGGCGGGAGTAGCCGTTGTTGTAGACCCACAGCGTCTTGCCCAGGCGCTTCGTCTCGGCGATGAGTTGGGCTGACCCCGACCAGGCGTGGGTGCTAAGGATGTCCACGAGGCCCGCGAAGGGCGTGTAGTCCTTGTTGTCGCTGGCGTCGCCCATGGGGTTGACGCTGAGACGGAGGCCCGGCACCCGCCGGCATAGCTTGAGGTAGGCCACTGTCTGATCGAAGTTGCGGTTCCATGGGTTCAGCAGGCTCTCGCGGGGCTCATCGTAGATCACCAGGACCATCTTGAAGTCCGGGTGGGCGTTGAGCCAGGCTTTGTACTGGCGCAAGGCCGCCTCAAAGGCCACGTCAAATCCCGTGCCCAGCTCTTCGCTGCCCCTCGCCGTGATGGCACTGGTGATGGCGCTGACGCCAGACTGCTTGATGCCGTTCATGCCGAGCTCCGCGCCTAGCTCGCGGTAGCTTTCCCAGTTGCCGAAGTCAATGTCTGCCTGACCTTCGGGCGTCAGGGACCGGATGGTAGGCTCGGGAACCGTAACCGTGTTGAATCCGTGGGCGCGCATGTCGGCAAGCTCGGCCCGTCTGGTCTGCGGGTTGCCGCCGGAGTAGTACCAGCCGAAGTTCATGTCCGGGTCTTCCAGCAAACGGAACGGCAGCACCACCAGGCTGAGGCTCAGTTCGGACTCGGGCCTGTTGGCAGGCTTGAAGGTGACGCTGCCCCTGTATGCGCCGGGCGCTGCACCCTCCGGCACGTGGGCGGTCAGCCAGAATTGGGTCGTTCGTCCCTGAGGGATCTCAAGCGAGGCGAACGGCTCCAACGCCTCCGGGCCGACCATCCAGATGAAAGACTTGACGCCGCGAGCCAGTTGCCGGGCGAAACGCACGTCTACTTCGTCCGGGCCCATGACCGATCCGCCCGGACCTCTCAACTCTGAGCAGGTGACCGTGACTGCACTCAGGTTCTCCAGAGGTTTGACGGAGAAGCTGACCGGCTCATACTCGCCAGGCGACGCGAACAGCCTCAGCTCGTTGGTAATCTCGCCCGGCCTGGGGTTCGTGTTGTAGTAGACCTCTTCCAGGTAGTTGCGCGTGAAGAGAAGGTAGCCAAGTCGGCGCTGCGTTTCCGTAGGGGTGGGCGCTGGCGTCGTCTCCTGGTGCTCGATGAGGAAGAACTTGTTGAGCCGCTGGAGCACGCGCACCGTGGACTTGATGTCCTGGTTCTGGAGGAGGTCGAGTTGCTCTTGTAGCAGGGCGTCGGCCTCCCCTGCCCACAGAGGCGTAGCGAGTGCGAGTAGCAGCCAGGCGAACAGGATACGGGTGTTCAGGGATGCACCCCCAAAGCCGGACAAGCGCTGCCGCGGGGAGGCAGGGGGGCTCACCTCCCCATGGCAACGTCCGCGTCAGGAGCCCGATAGCCTGCCCTCACTTCGGCGCTTCCAGGATCACATCGCCGAACACAATAGTCGCCGGGATTTCCGAACTGAAGTACCACTGCTTGATGGTGGACAGATCGGGCGTTGAACCGTCGTTGTTGCTGGCTCCGGCCAGAGGAATTCTGATCTCGGTTCTGCCCGGCGGCAGCACGACTTCCTTGTCCATGCGCGTCCCGAAGTCCCCCTGCTTGGTGCCGTTGTGCTTGATGACGAAGTCCAACATCACCGGTGTAGTGCCAGGATTGAGGACGGTGCACCTGATCGCCGCGTAGCCCCGGAGGTCTTTGTTCAAGCGCGACTCGCCCCAGGACGCTCCCTTGACGAAGGTGCCCTTGAGAGCCACACCGCCGAGTTGAGGTTCGTCCACCAACGCGAGCTGCGGGTCGCCGTTGGTGTCGTTGGGCATCTTGCCTCTCGAGATAGCAAGCAAGGGCGCGTCCATCGTAGCCGCTGCCGCGACGGCGGTCGGCCCGCCGACAGCGCCCGACACGGCCGCAATCCCTTCGGGCGCCACGATGATCGCCTGGAGACCGGTGATGGTTAGATCCACGGGAGCATCGCCGATCCTGCCGGTAATGCGGATCACGGGTCCAGCCGTGGGCCCTGGCAAGGGGACCGGGGCGGACGCGGCAGTGCCGACCCCGGCGGGTACGGCTCCGGAGGCAGGCTTCGGCTCGCCCGTGAGCCAGAAATCACCGAAGTAGAGGAGCGCGGCCTCGTTATCCGTGGCAATGTACCAATGCTTGACCAGCGAGAGATCGGGCCGCGTGCCGTCGTGATTGGACAGCTCCGCCAGGGGGAAGTCGAACGTGCTCGGGCCGGGCTTGACGATGAAAGACTGATCCACCCGGCTGGCGAAGTCCTTCGAGTTGCGGTGCTTGATCGTCAGGGTGACGGCCACCGGGTTGTCGGTCGGATTGTGCACGTCGAACTTGATGCTGTTGTAGCCTTCCCAGTTCGGGATGCTTACGCGTGTCTGGCCGAACGACGCCCACTCCTTCGAGAAGTTGACCTTGAGCACCGTGCCGTCGTACTCCGGTTTGCTGTCCAGAGACACCTCGGCGTCGGTAGTGTCGTTGGGCAACGCGCCCCGGCTTACGGCGAGGAGGGCCGACTTCCTTTCAGGCGGCTGGGCAGAGGCAACAGCGAGGGCAAACAGGGGAAGGGCAATGGCGGCAAGTAGTCTGATCGGCTTCATGGTTTCCTCCTCTACACGAATTCCGTTGGCGAGGCGTCGCTGGTCAACGCCTAGGGCCGCGCCCGCGGGCCTTCGTTGGGCCCGGTCGTCTGCACGAACTCGAAGTCCGTGCCTTTCAGTCGCTTGAGTTCCTCGAGTCCCTTGAGGCGAGTATCGGGTGCGCTGGAGATAAGCCAGTTCATGCCGTTGTCGGCGACGAACATGCCATACTTCTTCATCCCCTTGAGGATCGCCTGCACATGGGGGGCGAAGCCAGTGGTGTCGAAGTCCCGTTTGAGCCGTAGGCGGTACCCCATGCCGGGCAGGTTGGGATCATCCGATCGGCTTGCGAAGTGCGTGGCAGGATAGGCGTACTCACGTCGCGTGCGGCTGAAGGTCACGCGCATGGCGTGTTCCACCATGCCGCGCTCGCATTCGTCGTAGCGGACCACCGCCGGGAAGATGGGAAGCCCGGCCGCGTCTGCCGAGGTCCACCCGTCCGGTCGGAGCTGGTTGGACTTGAGGTCGAAGCTGGCCTCGCACGCCGCTTGCCACCCCTCGTCGGTCTTGCGGATCACGAAGAACTCGTACAACATGGCCTTGACCGGATCAACCACCAGACAGTGGCGGTCGCCCTCGCCTTCGCGCTGCACTCTGTCCCGGTCCGCGCCGTAGAGGGGCCAACCCTCGATGGGTGCGTTGTCCGGAACGGGATATGGCCCGGGGTCAGATTCGCCCGCGTAGGAGACGAGCTTCAGCGGCACGCGCTTCTGGTCGGGCGGCACGAGGATGAAGCACATGTCGAGGTTGAACCACAGCCAATGGTCGGGGTCAGTGGAGGCAAGCAGGTTGGCGTTGTTGGGATGGACCGGAAGCTGGGAGATGTCCTCGTTCCACGGGTTGTCCGGAGGGAAGACCTGCATTGCCTCCAGGATCCGGTCAGCTTCCGGCGTGTTGAACATGACGGGCCCTGTGATCTTCGGCAGGGGTGGTCGAGGGCGTGATGACACTGGCACGGGCGCACCAGCAGGCGTTCCAGGGGCAAAGACCTGCCGGCCGGTGATGGTCAGATCAACCGGCGTGTCACCCACGGTGCCGGTCACACGGACGTCCTGTGCCCGCGCCTCACTCGTCGGGAGAAACGCCCCCAGGCCCAACCATAGGAGCACCATGCCGGCTAGCCGGCTGCGCGCCCCAATCCCACATCGGGCATCCGGAATCCACCATCCCACCACTACTTCGTCTCCAGTCTGAAGTTGGCGAAGTACACGGTCGCCTCCTGATCGCACGGGATGAACCAGTGGCGAATGTCGGTCTTGTCCAGTTGCTTCCCCGCGTTGGTGACGATTGCGCCGATGGCGAGTTCCACCTTGTTGAGGCCAGGCGCAAGGCGAAACGGAAGGTCGGCGCGGTTCTCGTAGCCAGGGTTCTGGTCGCGGATTCCCAGGTAGCAGCCGAGCAGCTTGTCGGTGGCGTTGAAGGCCTCGAAGCGGAGCACGTTGTAGCCCTCCCAGTTGCCCACGAACCGGGTTCCTGCGCTCCAGGCTCCCATGCCGAAGGCCTCCTCTTTGCTGGTGTAAGTCACCTTCACCGACTTGCCGCCAAGCTCTTGCGCATGGTCTTCCGAGAGGCTGAATGTTGCAGGGCCGTCGTTGGGAACCTGCCCGCCGAAGGTGTCCAGGAGCACGAGCTTCTGCGGACCGCCTGGAGAAGATGCCGTCGCGGCCGGACCAGGTGTCGCTGCCGGTCCGCCTGGCGCCAATCCGGCGGCGACCAGATCCTGGATCGTCACGCTGTCAATCTCGATTCGGATTCTGCCTTCCAGGATGAGCTTCTTGAGTGCCTGCGTGGCTTCGGCGGGAGCCGTGGCCGGCGGAGCTTCTGCTCCAGCGGCCGCAGGCTGTGCGCCCCCTGCTTCAGACTCCAACACGATGTCACCGAAATACAGGACCTGGTCTGGGGCTTCTGCCTGCGCGGCAATGAACCATTGCCGAATGGAGGCCAAGTCTAGCGGCTTGGGGTCGTTGTTGCGCTTGAGGGTTGACAAGTCAAGCGACACGTTGTTGAGTCCTGGCTGAAGCGTGAAGGATAGGTCAGCGCGGGTGTCGTAGTTGGCGGTGTCCTTGTCACGGACCGCCAGGTACAAGGCCACCGGCTTGTCTTGCGGGTTGTGAGCGAACAACCTCAGGTAACGAAGGCCGGTCCAGTCCTTGAGCTTGGGGTTGTACTGGCCGAAAGCTCCCTTGCCGAAAGCGACCTTGAGACTGACACCGCCCTGCTTCTCAGGGAATTCCGTCGTCAACGCCACCTGGGCGCTGGCATCATTGGGGAGCTCGCCTTTCTGCACGTTGAGCAACAGAACCTTCTGCCCTTGAGCCGCTCCCCATCCGGACGTCAACAGCGACAGCACAACAAGATACCGAATCATACCATGACACTCCCTTCTGTTCGCCAGTGTAGGCTTGTGACTTGGGGTCAGTCCGCGGGCCTCCCCGACCGCAGACGGGTGCATGTGGAGCCTCGTCGAGGTGGCCTGCCCTGATGACTTGCGCATGCAGCCATCGGAGCCCTGATTCGACGAGGGCAGGGCTTCTCCTTCGTCAGCAAACCGGTGGGTCTCGCCGTGGCGGCCAAACGGGCATAGGACTGTCGCAGCGGCTCTTCCCTTTGGGCCGGGAACCGCGTGTCTTGGGTTCGTTGAGGGCAGCAGGGCCTGGTCTCGTCCGCCGTTGACAAGGATACGGCGTAACCCGAGGAGAACCTGGCAAGAACGGGAAGAGTTCGCGAGGGCGCGGGCCACCAGCAGCCGTAGCTGCGAAGCCACACGATGCGTGTCGTGCTCCCGCTCTCGGCGTGAAGCGCGCAAGCAGCCGCGATGAACAGCGACTCAGCGATCCGCCTGGACGCGGGCATGGCGGTCAACGCCGAGACGCTGCGCAAAGCGCAGGCCGACCCGGAGCAGTACCGGAACCTGATCGTGCGGGTCGCTGGCTACAGCGACTACTTCGTTGACATTGGCGTGGACCTACAGAACGAGATCATCTCGCGGACCGAGCACCAATCCTTCTGAGGGCTTGCGGCCGGAGCCGCTCAAGGTCGCGGGCAGGCCAAAGCGCACGGCCCTCGGGCTCAACGGTGGTCTGCAGTGAGCACCCCTCCAGATCAGTGCGAACACACATGCACCCTCTACCAGTCAGACTTCCCTGCTGCCGAATTGGCCGCACGTCGGGCCAGGGTCTTGGACGGGATCGGCGGTGAGGCGGTCGCCATACTTCAGGGCTGTGGCCAGGTGAGGGGCTTCCGGGCTTTCCGCCAGTCGAATGAGTTCTACTACCTCTGCGGCGTAGAGGTGCCACACGCATACCTTCTACTTGACGGCAGCACCTGCCGCACCACGCTGTACCTTCCCGGCCCCGATGACTCTCGCGCCAGGAACGAGGGGGGCGACCTCACCGCCGAGAGCCACGAGGCGATCCAGCGCCTGACAGGGGTGGACGCGCTGCGCGCGCCGGAGGCACTCTCGGAGGATGTGGCTGGCGCACGAGTCATCTTTGCCCCTCACAGCCCAGCCGAAGGGGCCATGGCCAGCCGTGATGTGGTACAGGCGGCCGATCGCGGAGTTGCCCAGGACCCCTGGGACGGCAGGCCCACACGCCAGGCACGTTTGCTGAGCTTGCTGTCGGCCTGCAACCCTGAGGCGGAGGTGCGGGACCTCTGCCCGCTACTCGACCATCTCCGGGCCATCAAGAGCCCTCGCGAAGTAGGCCTGCTGCGACAGGCGGCCCGGCTCGCGGGCCTGGCAGTCATGGAGGCCATGCGATCCACGCAACCAGGGGTCGTGGAATACCAGCTTGCCGCGGTGGCCAACTGCATCTTCCTGGCCAACGGTGCCCGCGGCGAGGGCTACCGGTCCATCGTGGCCGGGGGGCCGAACGCGTGGTATGGGCACTACTGGCGGAATGACTGCGAACTCGAGGACGGCGACCTGGTGCTGATGGACTGCGCCCCCGACTACCGCTACTACACCTCGGACATCGGTCGCATGTGGCCGGTCAACGGGACGTACAGCCCTCAGCAGCGGGAGCTCTACGGCTTCGTGGTCGAGTACCACAAGGCGCTCCTGCCGCGCATCCGCCCTGGGGTGATGGCCGCGCAGATCATGGAGGAAGCGGCGGGGGAGATGGCGCGGGTGGTTGCAGGCTGGAGCTTCTCAAAGCGTGTCTATGAAGAGGCTGCCCGCCGCATGCTCGAGTTCACTGGTCATCTCTCACACCCCGTCGGCATGGCCGTGCATGATGTCGGCGGCTACCACTCGCGGCCCCTGGCGCCCGGCGTGGTGTTCGCCGTGGACCCGCAGATGTGGGTCCCCGAGGAGAAGCTGTACATCCGGGTGGAGGATACCGTCGTTGTGACCGACACCGGCAGCGAGGTCCTCACCGGGGTCGCGCCGCTGGACTTGGGCGCGGTGGAAGCCTTGATGCAGGAAGAAGGTCTGTTGCAGAGGATGCTGCCAGGGCTGGCGGCCTAGATGGGCGCAGCGCCGTGCCGTCGCACTGCCGCGCAGTCTGGAGTCCAGCAGCCCACGGGAGCGGCGATGTCGCACGTTAACACGCGAGAGGAGCTGGAGGAGTATGACCCCGATGTGGCCGAGTTCATCGCCGAAGCCTTCGGGCACATCAAATGGCGCTGGTGGTCCTCCAACGCCCGTTGAGGCGCTTCCACTCCCCTCGGTCGGGTGGGGGGGAGTCTCTGTCCCTGCCAAGCGCCGGTGAGGCCACTGGCGCCGGTCAAGCGCGGCGCAGACTAGCGTGACGCGCCGCCACGAGGAGGAGCACAGATGCGCATACTGTCATGTGCCCTGCTGGTTCTCGTTTGCGTTGGTGGGTGGGCGCAGGATGCTGAGGTACCCACGCCAGCCGTCGGCGCGCCGGGCGGGCTACCCGAGATCAAGGCAGTTGGCATAGGGCCAACGCGCGAGTTCCGAGTGAACGGCAAGCCGTTCCTGCCCATCATGGGTTGGCTACAGGCCCCGGCAAACCTGCCGAGACTCAGGGAGGTGGGGATCAACACCATTGCCGGTTACTGGTGGGACGAGGAGAAGAGCCTGGGTGCGGGAGAGACCAAGAACGCCGCCGAGTATGCCGCGCACGCCCGCGAGGCCGGCCTGTACTTCATCCCGCCGTACATGCCGCAGCAGCTTGAGGCGATGGAGCACCTCGCCCGCGCGGACAACGTCCTAGCGTGGATCCACGATGATGAGCCCGACTTGCCCACACGCGTGAGTGATGCCGAGATCGTGCCTGGCAAGGGTCTCATCATCAACCCCAGCACCCCGCTGTGGAAGCTCCTGGACGGCGACAGGAGCAGTTGGTCGGTGCTGGACCCGCTGGAGGGAGCCACGTTGACCATCAAGTTGGGGCGCCCGGTCACGGTCGCGAGCCTGTCCGTGTGGCTGACGATCTCGCCGGGGCTGGCCGTGGCAAAGGAAGTTCGCTTCCTGGCAGACGGAAGGGAGATCATACGGGCGACCTTGGGGAGCAAGACGGGGGAGCAGAGACTGGACTTGCCGCAGCCGGCGACCTTCCAGGAGCTCACCCTCGAAGTGCTCTCTACCTACCCCGGCGAGCAGGTGTGGGGTTCCCTGGGCGAGATCGAGGGCTTTGACCGGGACGGCGGCAACGCGCTCCTGTGTCCACCCCGCAAGGTGGTTCGGCAAACGCCAGAACAGGTCATGGCCCACTACCAGAGGATCAAAGCTCTGGACCCTACACGCCCGGTGCTCATGACCGTAACGTGCTTCTTCATCAACGACAAGGGGGCCTTTGACTACTGGTGCACCCATGAGGAAGCCGACAAGCTCTATCCCGAGTTGCTCAAGGCAGCTGAAGTTCCTGGCTTCGACGTGTACCCAATCTACGGCTGGAACCGCCCGGAGAAGCTGTACTGGGTGTCACAGGGCGCCCAGGAGCTGCGGGCCTACGCCGGAGGCGAGAAGCCGCTGTACGTGTGGATTGAGACGCAGGCCGGGTTCTTCGGCGACAACACCGTCCCGGTGACAGGGGTGGAGATCCGCAACGAGGTCTACCAAGCCATCATCCAGGGCGCCACGGCCATCGGGTACTTCACGCACCGCTTCAAGCCGACGTTCGCGGAGTTCGGCGTGCCCGAGGAGAACCAGACAGCTTTGCGCGAGATCAACGGTCAGTTGCAGCGGTTGGCTCCGGTCATCCTGAGTGCCGAAGCCAAGACCCGGCCTAGCATCGAGCTTGACGGTGGCCTGGCAGCGCAGTGCACGTCCCGGGAGCTTGACGGGCACGTGCATATCTTCGCGCTGAACCTGGACATGGACCGCAGGAGTGCCAGGGGCACGATCAGCATCGAGGGGCTGAAGGCTGGGACAGCGGTGGAGGTTATTGATGAGGGGCGAACGATTACGGCGCATGAGGGCGGATTCAGCGACGATTTCGCGCCGCTGGCCGTGCACGTTTACAGGATCAAGAGGTGAGGCGCAGTGTGGCGGCCAAAGGGCCGTGAGACCGCCCTGGTGCGTCGGTAACCACGCGTTCTGAGGCGCTGCTTGGACGTGGACCACGCGTGGAGACAGAGATGCCGCCTGGTTGACGAGGCGAGGCCGGTGCGCCTGGCCCTGGGCGCATTCGGGCCCTGCGCGTCGCGGTAGACGGCGGCGGATGAGTTACGGGACCGTACGCAGCGTACGGCGCCGACAGGGGGAAGCATGATGCGACTGCCCCATGCTCTGCTGATGGCCTTGACGGTCGCTGCTGCCGCTCTGGCAAGAGACGAGCAGCCTCTGATCGTGAACGGCGGCTTCGAGGACGGCACGCAAGGCAACGTGCCCGGCTGGTCCCGGAGCTTCTACCCCCCTCGCGCCGGCATTGAGGCTTGCGTGGAGCGCTCGGATAGGCGGGCGAAGTCCGGTGGCTGGTCGCTCAGGATTGAGACAGGGCCCGTGCTGGATGAGGAGGTGACTCTCGTCTTCAACGGGGCCGTGTCCGAGACAGCGGCGAATCTGCGTGGGCAGTCCCTCGTGCTCTCGGGTTGGGTATATGTTGAGCCAGGCACAGCTGTGCGGCCGGTCGGCATGCGCTTGCGTACGTTCGGCCCCGACCGAGAGGGCAACAACGCTTTCCTGGGCGATGTGCTGTCTGTGCAGGTCCTGGGCAAGCCGGGGCAATGGACCTCGTTCAGCGCTTCCGGCACAGTGGCGCAGGCGAGCATCTCCAGCATGGACCTGCACTGCGGTATACGGCCAGACGCGGTTCCGACCGTCCAATACCTCGACGAAATCCGTCTCGAACCAGTCATCCCGCTGCCTCTCGAGATACGTACTCTCCGTGATGCTCTATGGCGAGATGAGACCGTGTTGCCTGTCGAGGTCATTGTGGGCCAGCAAAGGGCGGCGGCCAAGGCTTTGCTGTTCCGGCTGCTTGACGCAGGCGGCCGGGAAGTGGCCCACTGGGGCCGCCCAGCGGCTACCGGGATGCTCGGCCTGCCTTTGCCCGACCGGCTGCTCCGTGAGGGGTCATACACGCTGCATGCCGAACTGCGGGGAGCCAATGGGGAAGCGCTGGCCTCCGCGGAGGCGCCGCTTGAGCTAGCGGCCAGCCCTTGGGAGGACGCGCCGCGGGCTCCGCCCAGACGAAGCGGTGCGCCCCCCGTCGGCGAGGAGGCAGAGGGCTTTCGGGCGATGGGAACGGTGGCGCCAACTCAGGCGCCGGATCTCGTCCCCGAGCAGCCGGAGACTACGAGCCCCGACGCGAGGTCGGCGGCCTGGGAAGAGCGCGGGTACGCCGTGTTCTCTCGCCACTACCTTGAACCCGTGTCGCGCTTGGGCAGGCCCAGGCCCGGCGAGACGGGCCCGCTCCGTCTCTTTGCTTGCCCGGGCGAGTACGAGCCGGCGCAACTCTCGGTCTGCGCGATACGCCCGCAGCAGGGCGTGGCTGTGGCGGCGAGCGACTTGCGGAGCCAGAACGGAGCCGTCGCAGCCAGCAACCTCGAGGTGCGAGCCGTTCGCGCGCTCTCCGGCTTACCACCCTTTCTGGAGAGACGGCAGACGGTTGATATATCAGCGGGGCAGACGCAGACCTTCTGGCTCACCCTTCGCATCCCGCCTGATACGAAGCCGGGATTCTACTGGGGAGAGGTCACCGTGGCGCCCAGAGGCGGCGTACCGACCCGCCTCGACCTGCTTGCTCGCGTCCTGCCTTTGCGCCTGCCGGTTCCGCAGAAGGGGTACGGCTTCTGGTGGAAAACGGACGGGCGGTGGCAGGGCTACCATTCGGCAGACCGAGATACGGCTCTGGAGCACATCCGCAGGCAGTTCATCCTGCTCCGGGAGCATGGCTGCAACATGGTGTCCTGCTACGGCATGCCGAAGATGACCAAGGCCGAGGATGGCACCATCGCCTTCGACTTCGAGCAGGACCACTGGGGCCATGACAAGTATTCGCTAGCAGACTTCTTCCGCCTGGGCCGCGAGACGGGCTTCTTCTCACCCGAGCACCCCATACAGTATCCCGGCGCCGAGTCACTGCACTCCAGTTGGATCGCACAGTTCACTGGACTTGAGGCCGACTCGACGGCCTTTGCCGAGTTCTACCGTAATGCCTGTCGCCGAGTGGATCGCTGGGCGAAGGAGCAAGGCTTCACCCTCGCCTTCGCCTGCGTTGATGAGATTGGTAACAGCGCAGAGCGGCGTCAGGATGCCCTCAGGTTCTACCGTCTCGCCCAGGAGGCCGGGGTCCTCACGTCCGTGACCGACAATTCCATGCACGGGGGCGTGCATCTGATGGCACAGCCTCGGTTCGACAGCATTATCGCCATGCGCCTGTACAACTTCATCACGCCAGAGATGATCGAAGACTCCCGCAGGTCGGGCGACCGTTTGTGGCTTTACAACATGGGCTCCGGTGGCTGGAATGCCAAGTGCGACCGGTTCGTTTTCGGCCTGCTCACGGAGCGGTGCGCGGCAGAGGGCTGCACCCAGTGGGCGTTCCAATGGCCAGACGGCAACGTAGATCCATACGAGGCCGCCGCAAGTGGTAAGCCCAGCGGCTATCACTATGCCTTGCCGGCCCCTGACGGCCCGCTGCCGACTCTGGCACTCGAAGGGGTGCGCGAGGGCATTGACGATGCGCGCTACCTCGCGCTCCTTCGCCAGCGTTCGCCGAAGTCCGCGGCGGCCGCGCTGGACGACATCGAGCCGCTCAGCACCGCTGTGTCCGCGTATCTCAGCAGACACAGCGGGAGCTTCTTCGACGTGAGACGGTGGCGGATGGCGAGAGAGGCGATGGAGAAAGAGGCTGCCCGCTGACGCGGGGGGCCGCCGTTGCCTGCCCGGTCACGGATCAGGCCTCCAACCACGTGTTCTGGCGCCCTGCCCCTCGTGGCGCTGCCCCTGTTAGGGGCGCGAGTCGGCAGAAGACACAGGGACCGGGCTGGGCTCTGTCGAAGGTGCCACTGGCGCTTGGCAAACACACTCACGCCCATTTGGCCACCACAGGCGCTCCCACGAGCGACAGCTAACAGAAGGAGATCTGCAATGGCCCCCAACGATCCGAACCGACGGGAGTTCATCAGGAAGGCCGCGCGCGTGGGGCTGGCGGCGGCCGCCTTCCACGTTCTTCCCCGTCATGTGCATGGCGAGGCCGGCCGCGCGCCGGCGAGCGAGAGACTAAACATCGCGGGGATCGGCGTCGGAGGCATGGGCTTCGCCAACCTGGGCCAGATGGAAGCGGAGAACATCGTCGCGCTGTGCGATGTGGATCATGCGTATGCCGCCAGGGCCTTCCAGCGGTACGACAAGGCGAAGACCTACACTGACTACCGCGTCATGCTCGATGAGCAGAGGGACATCGAGGCGGTGATGATCGCCACACCGGATCACACGCACGCAGTGATCGCGCTGGCGGCGATGCGGGCCGGCAAGCACGTCTATTGCCAGAAGCCCCTAACCCATGACATCCATGAAGCCCGCGTTCTGGCGCGTGCCGCCAAGAAGACGGGTGTCGTGACGCAGATGGGCAACCAGTTCCACTCCGGGGAGGGCATCCGCCAGGTCTGCGAGTGGATCTGGGACGGGGCCATCGGGCCAGTGCGTGAGGTGGAGGCATGGTGCAGTCTGAAGTACAGCCCTTTTGGGCACGCGGGATGGAGTACGCTGCTGCCGAATCGGCCGGAAGAGACGCCGGCGGTTCCCGACACGCTGGACTGGGATACCTGGATCGGACCAGCACCGTACCGACCGTACCACCCCACGTACCATCCAGCGCGCTGGCGGGCGTGGTGGGACTTTGGCTGCGGCATGATGGGCGACCGGGGCGTGCATACGCTTGACAGTGTGTTCTGGGCGTTGAGGCTGGCGGCACCGACCAGTGTCGAGTTGGTGAGCAAGGAAGGCGGCAACGACCAGATCCACCCCGACGTGGCCGTGGTCCGCTTCCAGTTCCCGGCCCGAGACGACATGCCCCCGGTGACGGTCAACTGGTACGAGGGCATGGTCCCGCCGCGGCCCGAGGAGCTGGAGGAAGGCCAACCGCTGGGCGATGGCGAGGGCGGCGTGGTCTTCAAGGGCGAGAAGGGTAAGATCATGCACGGCACCTACGCAGCTACGGTGTCCATCATCCCCGCTAGCAAGATGAGGGCCTACGAGCCCCCGCCCAAGTCCCTGCCTCGCATCGAGACCTCTCACGAGCAGCACTGGATCCAGTGCTGCAAGACCGGGGCACGGGCCTCTTCCGACTTCAGCTACGCGGGGCCGCTCACCGAGTTCGCGCTGCTAGGCAACATCGCCATTCGCCTGGGCGGCAAGATCGAGTGGGATGCGAAGAAGATGAAGGCGCTGGGCCGCCCGGAAGCCGACGAGTGGATTCACAGACCCTATCGCAAAGGCTGGAAGCTGTAGGCTGGAGCCGCGAGTCGCTGACGTAGGCGAGGATAGAGTCGCATATCCATTGCCTAGGGAGGTCGTCACATGAGCGGAGCAGTTCGACGCACGTGTTCGCGTCGTGGGTTCTTGAAGGACACCGGCCGGATCGCTGCGGCTTCGGCGCTGGCGGCCGCGGCCAGTACGTACGTCCACGCGGCGGAGGACAACACCATCAGCATCGCCCTGGTCGGCTGTGGTGGCCGGGGCGCCGGCGCAACGTCAGACGCCCTGTCCGTCAAGAACGGGCCGATCAATCTTGTCGCTATGGCTGACGTATTCGAGAACCGTCTTACTGGTAGTTACAGGGCTTTGGAGGAAAGGCACACCGAACAGGTGGACGTACCCGAGGAGCGCAGATTCATCGGCTTTGACGCCTATAAGAAGGCGATGGACTGTCTTAGCCCAGGTGATGTAGTGATCCTTGCGACGCCTCCGGCATTTCGCTGGGTCCATTTCACCTACGCCGTTGAGAAGGGCGTCAATGTGTTCATGGAAAAGCCCGTCACCGTGGACGGTCCGACCTCGCGCCGGATGTTCAAGCTGGGCGACGCCGCCACTGCCAAGAACCTCAAGGTTGCCGTAGGCCTGATGAGCCGCCACTGCCGGCCGCTGGAACAACTCTTTCAACGCATCCATAACGGCGAAATCGGCGACATCCTCCTGTTGCGTGCCTACCGGATGCAGGGGCCTATTGGCTTTTTTGCCTCCGACCCCAAGCCGCAAGGTATCAGCGAACTGCTCTACCAGGTCCAACGATTTCACAGCTTCCTCTGGGCCAGTGGCGGCTGCTACAGCGACTTCTACATCCACCACATTGACAACTGCTGCTGGATGAAGAATGCGTGGCCGATCGAGGCCCAGGCGCTGGGCGGACGCCACTATCGCGGCAACTCGGTGGACCAGAATTTCGACACCTACTCGGTGGAATACACCTTCGCAGACGGCGCCAAGTTTTTTCTCGACGGGCGCTGCATGACGGGGTGCAGCGACATCTATTCCAGCTACGCGCATGGCAGCAAAGGTATGGCGATCATCTCGGAGGCGGGTGACTGCGGGCCGCACGCCAGCATTTTCAAGGGCCAGAATCCGACGCCCGCCAACCGGCTGTGGTCGTACGAAGGCAGACCGGACGATTTGGGTCCATATCAAAACGAGTGGTACGACTTAATAGATGCCATACGCCAAGACAAGTCCTACAATGAGGTAAGACGCGGCGTCAAAGCCAGCCTGGTCGCGTCGATGGGCCGGATGGCTGCGCACACTGGCCGGATCGTCACCTACAATGAAATCCTCAACTGCAAGCATGAGTTCGCTCCCGATCTCGACAAGCTGACGATAGATTCTCCTGCGCCCCTGCAGGCCGGGCCTGATGGCAAATATCCCGTCCCGCAGCCGGGCATTATCACACAGCGAGAATACTGAGGTTTGGCATGCGTAGGGTATGACCTGCCCCCATTGTGAGGTCCACCTGGAAGGTCAGAATCTCGCCTGTAGTATGAGCTCGCCGCGGCGAGCGCTTGCCCGATCTGCGCCCTTCATGGTACACTCTCCGTTGGCCGCCTGGAAGCCGACGAGTGGACTCGCAGACCCTATCGCAAAGGCTGGGAGCTGTAGGCTGGAGCCGCGAGTCGCCGACGTAGGCGAGGATGGAGTCGCATGTCCATTCCGTAGGGAGGTCGTCACATGAGCGCAGCAGTTCGACGCACGTGTTCACGTCGTGGGTTCTTGAAGGACACCGGCCGGATCGCTGCGGCTTCGGCCCTGGCAGCGGCGGCCAGTACGTACGTCCACGCGGCGGAGAACAACACCATCGGCATCGCCCTGGTCGGCTGTGGCGGCCGGGGCACGGGAGCTGCAGCGAACGCCCTCTCCACGAAGAGCGGCCCGACCAAGCTGGTGGCTATGGCCGACGTCTTCGAGGACCGCCTTAAGTCCAGCCTACAGAACCTATCGAAGGCGTTTGGGGACCGGGTCGAAGTCCCTGCCGAACGCCAGTTCCTGGGTTTTGGCGCGTACAAGAACGCAATTGATTGCCTGGGCGAGGGCGACGTGGTCATCCTGGCCACGCCACCAGCTTTCCGGCCCAGCCATCTTGAGTACGCGGTTGATAAGGGCCGACATGTCTTCATGGAGAAGTCCTTCGCCGTCGACGCGCCCGGCATTCGGCGAGTGCTCAAGGCGGGTGAGGTGGCGACCCAGAAAAACCTGAAGATCGCCGGCGGGTTGATGAGCCGCCACTATGCGCCGCTGCAAGGTGCGGTTGACCAGATCCACGAAGGCGTCATTGGCGAGGTCATCACCTGTTGGGCCTACCGCGTGCACGACCCAGTGGGTTTCGGCCCGAGGGCGGAGGGAATGAGCGAACTGGAGCACCAGATACGGAACTATAGCAACTTCACGTGGCTGAATGGCAGCTTCTTGCTGGATTGGCTGATCCACAACCTCGACGTGTGTTGCTGGGTCAAGGACGCATGGCCAGTATCGGCCCAGGGCCAGGGAGGACGCCAGGTCCGCACCGCACCCGATCAGTTGTTCGACCACTATGCGGTGGAGTACACCTTCGCCGACGGTACGCGGCTGTTCGCCCAAGGTCGGCACATGGCCAACTGCTGGGGCTTCTTCGGTGACGTGATCCACGGTGCGACAGGCATGGCCGTTCTCGGTGAGGGCATTGGCGAGCCCCGCATCTACAAAGGGCACAAGCAGACGCCGGAGAACCTGATCTGGGAGCACAAGGGACCCAGAGCCAGTCCGTACGACGTGGAGCACGAAGTACTCTTTGAGGCCATCCGTCAGGACAAACCACATAACGAGACGGAGCGGTGCGCCTACGCAGCGATGACCGGCATACTCGGGCGCATGGCCGCCGAATCGGGCCGTGAGGTGACCTGGGAGGAGGCGTTGGCGTCCGACTTGGTGTTGGCGCCCGGCCTGGACGACTTCACCATGGACTCCGATCCGCCCGTCAGGCCTGACGCCGAAGGCCACTACCCGGTCGCCATGCCAGGTTTCACCAAGGCGCTCTGAGCGGCACCTTTGGGCCGGTCGCCTTGAGGGGCCCGTGCGGGAACACACCTTGCCCTTCCGGGAACGCCTGTGGCGGTCAGACGGGCGTGAGACCGTTGCAGGCGCCATTGCCGGTACACCTCGAGCCGCGTGTTCTGGGCCCTTCCTTCGCGCGGCACTGGCGGCGCCGAGCCTATTGACTACGAAAGGGATCGGTTTCGACGGGAACACCACCCTCGAAGTCGCAGGCGCCGAGAACGTGCGGCTGTCTCTCGCGCGTTTGCGGGAATGGAGCGCAGCATGAACCGGAACAAGCTGACCAGACGTGATTTCGTCAAGAACGCCGGCGGCGCCGTGCTGGGCGCGATCACGGCCCCGTACCTCATCACCTCCGCCGCCTTGGGCGATGCGGCAACGCCGCCCGCGAGCGAGCGCATCACGCTGGGGCACATCGGCGTGGGCGGCCGGGGAGGTGGCTTGCTCTGGGGCTTCCTGGGGTTGGCCGAGGTCCAGTGCGTGGCTGTCTGTGACCCGTTTCGATCCAAGCGAGAGGCATGGGCCGAGAAGGTCAACGCCTACTACGCCGGCAAGCCGGGTACAGGGTCCTACAAGGCCTGCGCTGCCTACAACGACTTCCGCGAACTGCTGGCTCGAGAGGACGTTGACGGGGTCGTCATCGCCACGCACGACGGATGGCATGTACCCATTGCCCTAGCTGCCGCGCGCGCCGGCAAGGACATGTACGTCGAGAAACCCCTGGGCCTGAGCGTCGAGCAAGACAAGGCCCTTCGCGAAGTGCTCCGGCTCTATGGGACCATCTTCCAGTACGGCACGCAGCAACGCTCGATGGGTCACTGTCGCTTCGGCTGCGAGCTAATCCGCAACCAGCGCATCGGCGACATCCAGTCCATTGAAGTGGTGGCGCCCGCCGGCGCGGGTGGCGGCTCCACCGAGCCCATCCCAGTGCCCGACGATCTGGACTACGACATGTGGCTCGGTCCAGCCCCAGTCACGCCCTACACCAGCGACCGCTGCTCGACCGAGGGCTCCTACTTCGTCTACGACAACTCCATCGGCTTCCTGGGCGGTTGGGGCGCCCATCCGCTGGACATCCTGGACTGGGCCTATGGCAGCGACGAGATGGTGCCCGTCGAGTATCAAGGGACCGGCGCTATCCCCGTCGAAGGCCTCTTCGACACGGTCACCACCTGGGACGTTGCCTGCCGTTATGCCAATGGCGTTCCGCTGACATTCAGGAGCGGGCCCGGAGACCTGACGAAGCTCGTCGGATCGCAGGGATGGGTCGCCATCAGCCGCGGAGGCCTCGACGCCGAGCCCAAGTCGCTGCTGACCTCCACCATCGCGCGCGACGAAATCCACTTGGTCGGGAGTGAAGACCACGCGCGGAACTTCGTGGGTTGCATGAAGACGCGAACGCCGGCCGTCAGCACCATTGCATCCGCCGTGCGCAGCGACACGATCAGCCACCTCAGCGACATTGCGATCCGCACCGGCCGGAGGGTCCGATGGGACCCAAAGGCGGAGACGATCATCGGCGACGAGACCGCGCGCCGCATGCTGTCGCGGCCCATGCGCAGTCCGTGGCGGCTTTGATGCGGCTGCTGCGCGTCTCGCGGCGCCGGTCAACCGTGCATTAGACCGTGCACAGCGCCCGCGCCGTGGCGCGCGGAGCCAGCGCCACGGGCTTCCCCATAGGGCAGGCATACTCTCACCGCTCTGGCCAGCACACCCTTGCCGGCGTGGGCCAGAACAGGCCCCCACGCGTGCAGCAGGGCGGTGCCACGCCCATCTGACCGCCACGGCAGGTCACCAGGGGCAGGCCGTCGAACAGGGCCGCACATACCTTCCGTTCCCGACAGGCCAAACGGGCCGCTTGGAGGGACTATGAACGCGCTCAAGGAGGTCCGCATGCGTCGCTGGCAGTTGCTCGCGTGGCTCACTGTGTTGGCCGTGGCAATAGTCGCGCTGGGCGCGGCGGACGAACAAGCCGCGGCGCACAGGATCAAGGCCGTGCTCTGGGTGGGTGGGTCCGCCCACGATTATGATGCGTTTGCCGCAATCATCACCGACTTCTTGCCTAAGCAGATCCCAGTCGACCTCGAAGTCGTGCGCGACGGCAGCTTCCTGGACTCACCCGCGGCCAAAGACCTGGATGTCATCGTCATGAACCACTGTTTCGAGTCGGTCGAGGGCGTGCTGAGCGACCGACAGCAGCAGGAGCTGCTCAGCCTGGTACGCGGCGGCGTCGGTGTGGTGGCGATCCACGCCTCGTACTACTCCTTCGTGGGATGGGACGCCGTTCGCGAGTTCTACGGGGCGCGGTTCACCCAACATGGTAGCTCGGACGTCTACGTGGTGGTGCGCATGGTGGACAGGTCGCACCCCATTACCCGCGACCTGCCCGCGACGTTCCGCGTCCGTACTGAGCTGTACGAGTCAACACCCTTGGCAAAAGACTGCCACGTCCTGGCGCAGGCCCATGAGGAGGGCACTGACCAGGAGCACCCGTCGGTGTGGACGAGGGGGTATGGTAAAGGCCGTGTCGTGACGATCCTGCCGGGGCACTGGCCCGATGCCTATAAGGTGCCGGAGTTCCAGAAGCTCATCGCCAACAGTACGCTCTGGGCGGCGCGGGCGGACAGGCCCTGAGCGGGAGGCGGCACGATGGCAGACGCCAGGTACAGCCGTCGGCAGTTCCTCAAGACGACCTCGGCGGCCGCACTGGCTGCCTCGTTCACGTCGTCGCAGTGGGCGCGGCCCCAGGCGGGGTCCGCGCCTCCCTCGACCATCCTCAACCATAACCCCAAGATGGGGTATCGCCGCCTGGGCAAGACGGGGTTCATGATCTCCGAGGTGAGCCTTGGTGGTCACGGCGGAAGCACTGTCGAGGATCGCATCCCGGTGCTCGAGCGGGCCGTGGAGTTGGGGATCAACTATGTGGACAACAACATTGACAGCGAGTGCGATCTCTACGGCGAGGCGATGGCCAGGTCGGCGCACGCCAGGCGCGAGAAGTGGTTCATTGGGTTCGCTTCCTGGCCCGAGAAGATCACGACTGAATACGAGGATCAGCTTACCCCACAAGGCATGATGCAGAACATCGAGGCCCGCCTGAGGTCGTACCGCACCGACATGCTCGACATGTGGCGGCCTGTGGGCGCCACCTGGGGTGAGGGCCAGACGAGCATCGCTACCATGCTCATGGTCAGCCCCAAGGCCCTCGATATGGTCGTGGAGGTGTTCGAGAAGGCGAAACAGCAGGGGAAGGTTCGGTACCTCGCGGTCTCGGCTCATAACCCCAAGGTCTTCCGCCGGGTGCTTGAGCAGTACCCACAATTCTCCGTGGTCATCTTCCCGTATCTCTTCCTCACCAAGGAGTTCGGGGGCGACAGCCTGCTGGAACTGGCTCGACAGAAGGACGTCGGGGTCATCGGACTGAAGCCGTTCGGAGCTGGCACCGTGTTCGCGCAGAGACCCAGCCAGATTCAAGGCCGGGTGGACGCACGCGCCCACGTCTTGATCAAGGAGATGCTTCAAGAGCCACGCCTAGCGGCGGTCATCCCCGGCGTGAACGTTCCCGAGCAGCTCGAGGAGAATGTGAAGGGTTCCTACGAGCGGGATGTGCCGCCCACTGCTGCAGACAAAGACGCGCTGCTTGGGTGCACCAGGAGCTTCTACGCAAACCTCACGCCTGAGTACCAGTGGCTGCGTGCCTGGAGGACCGTATGAGCCGTGGACTCCTTGCCGCCGTGATCCTCGCCGGGCTGCCGCTCGTCACGCTGCCTCGCACAAGCTTCGATGGCTCCGCCGCCTCGCCACAGGCGCACTCCGCGACCGGTCTCCGCGGCTCGGGCAACGGTAGACTGACCGACCCCCTGGGGCCCAATGCGGCCTGCTACGTCTGCCACCTCACCTTCGTCCGGGAGGAGTTGTCGAAGACCCATCTGCACGCGAAGGTCACCTGCATCAAGTGCCACGGTCTGAGTGCCAAGCACGCCAACGACGAAGACATCGGCGCCACCAAGCCCGAGGTGACGTTCGAGCGGCCTCAGGTGAACGCCGCGTGTCGCAAGTGCCATCGCAGGCATGACGTTGCGCCGGAGAAGGTGGTCGCTCGTTGGCTGGAGCGAGGACTCACTGAGTCGCCCCCGGTGTGCACCGATTGCCACGGCAGTCACAGGATCGAGACAGCCGCAGAGGGCGAGCGGGAGTAACTCGGGCCGTGCCGTTCCCCTGGCCTGGAGCGCGGCACGGCGGCGACAGCCGAGCGGCGGCCGGCGCGCACGGCGTTAGTGCGTACTCACCTACATACCGTCTTGCGGGAAGGACACCCAGCTCCCCGGTGGCCTCCAGAATGGCGCCCGACGCTCTGACACCGCCGACGCTTTCAGACGACCGGCAGACCACAGTCATAGGCACAGTCACCGAAACGAACACCGCCTGCCAACGTCCGTACAGGCGAGTGGCGATGCGGCAGCACACAGGGCGGCCATTGGTAGGGAAGGATGATGACAGTCCATTGGTTGACCTTCGCGGTGCTCTTGCTCTACAGCACGAGCGCCATTGCGCACGCCGACTACGTGGGGGAAGTCCGGAAGGATAAGCCGCTGGCCTGGTGGCGGTTCCAGGACGCCGCCGGTGACCGCGCGATGGCGAAGGATGAAGGGGGAGCGCATCCGGGAACCTATCATGGCGGAGTGGTTATGGAAGCCGGTGTGCCCGGCACTGGCGGCCAGGCGGCGCGGTTCGACGGCAAGGCCGCTTACATCGAGATCCCCCACCACGAGGACTTCGCCCTGAACACCCTCTCGGTCGAATGCTGGTTCCGCTCCACGCAGCCGTGGACCGCACCGAACTGGCCCGCCAGCGCCACGCTGGTGACGAAGGGGACCCAGGGCGATGGGTCCAGCGACTGGGTGGTTACCGGCGGGTCCAGCCAGACGGGAGTCCAGGGCTGCGTCATGGCTCGGCCTGGACCCAGGCCGGGGTCCGATGCGCCGCTGACCTCCTCGCTGGGAGACCTCAACGACGGCGAGTGGCACCACGTGGCCTGGACCCGCTCGGCCGACGGGCAGAACCGGCTCTACATTGACGGGGCCTTGGCCGACTCGGTCAAGGACAGCGGCGGCGCCATCACGAACAACCGGCCGATCCAGATCGGCGGCGACCCGTGGCTGGGCGGAGAGTACCTGAACGGCTGGATTGCGGAGGTGGCACTCTACAGCGAGGTTCTGGATGAGGCGCGCGTGGCCGCTCACGCCCAGGCCGGCGGCGCGAACCCGCAAGCACGCACGGTGGCGCGCGGACCCGCAGGCGCACCTCTACCGGCACGGCGACCGCTGGTCCTCAAGCCCGAGGCCTTCGGGTACTACGTGGACGCGTTCAACCAGCATGACCGCGAGACGATCGTCCAGCACATCCCCAACGCGGGGGCCTGGGCGTGGATGCGGCAGAACGTGCCGCTCTTCCAGTGCCCCGACAAGGACATCGAGGAGGTTTACTACTTCCGCTGGTGGACCTACCGCAAGCACATCAAGCAGACGCCCGCGGGCTTCGTGATCACCGAATTCCTTCCGCCCGTCGGCTGGGCGGGCCTGTACAACACCATCTCCTGCGCGGCCGGACACCACTTCTACGAAGGCCGCTGGATCCACGACCCGCAGTACTTGGATGACTACTCGGCCTTCTGGTTCCGGAAAGGGGGCGAGCCGCGCCGCTACAGCTTCTGGGCCGCGGATGCCCTCTATGCCCGTTACCTGGTCGGCGGGAACTCAGCGCTGCTGACCGACCTGCTCCCCGACCTAATGGGGAACTTCGACGCCTGGGAGAAGACCCACCGCGACCCGAACGGCCTTTTCTGGCAGATAGACGACCGCGACGGCATGGAGGTCTCCATCGGCGGCAGCGGCTACCGGGCGACGATCAACAGCTACATGTACGGTGACGCCGTGGCTATCGCCCGAATCGCCGAGCTGGCCGGCAAGCAGGACGTGGCAGACCGGTTCCGCCAGGAGGCCGCGCGCATCAAGCAGCTTGTGGAGGGGGAGCTGTGGGACCAGGGCACACAGTTCTTCAAGGTGCTGCCGCGGGGCGAGAACCAGAAGCTGGCCGACGTGCGCGAGCTGCACGGCTATACGCCCTGGTACTTCAACCTGCCGGGCGAGCAGTTCTCGGTGGCGTGGAAGCAGCTCACGGACCCGGAGGGGTTCTACGCGCCCTTCGGACCGACAACGGCGGAGCGCCGTCACCCACGCTTCATGTTCGCGCACGAGCACGAATGCCTCTGGAACGGCCCGAGCTGGCCGTTCTCCACATCGGTGACGCTGACGGCGCTGGCCAACCTGCTCAACAACTACAGGCAGGAGTTCGTCGGGAAGAGGGACTACCTGGAACTGCTCCGAATCTACGCGCGATCCCAGCACTTGAAGCTGCCCGACGGCACGGTCGTACCGTGGATTGACGAGGACCTCCACCCCGATACCGGCGAGTGGATTGCGCGCAGCATCCTGGAGACGCGGGGAGCTGAAGACCGGGGTAAGGACTACAACCACTCCACCTTCTGCGACCTGGTGATCAGTGGCCTGGTGGGCCTTCGCCCCCGGGCCGATGAGACGGTCGAGGTCAACCCGCTGGTGCCGCCGGGGACCTGGGAGTACTTCTGTCTGGACCAGATTCGCTACCACGGCCGCTGGCTGACAATCCTGTACGACAAGACGGGCAAGCGCTACAACAAGGGAAGGGGTTTGAGAGTGTTCGCGGACGGCAAAGAGATCGCCGCCTCCAAAGAGCTGACCCGCGTGACCGCGCCGCTGCCACCCCGGCAGGCTGTGTCCGAAGAAGTGCAGACTACGGCCGGCTGGGTCAAGTACGAGGGCAACCCCGTGCTGGGCGGCAGCTACGGCACCTGCTTCGACATCTCGGTGCTCAAGGAAGGCGATACCTACCGGATGTGGTTCTCCTGGCGGCCCAGGAAGAGCGTGGCGCTTGCGGAGAGCAAGGACGGCATCCACTGGAGCGAGCCACTGATCGTCCTCGGCCCGAACGCGGCCACTGACTGGGAAGAGGACATCAACCGGCCGGTGGTGGTGAAGCGGGAAGACGGTTACCACATGTGGTACACCGGGCAGGCGCGCAGCCACTCGTGGATCGGCTACGCCACCAGCACCGACGGGAGGACCTGGAAGCGGATGAGCGAGAAGCCGGTGCTCTCGCCGGAGAAGCCGTGGGAGAAGGTGGCCCTGATGTGCCCACACGTCATGTGGGACGCGCAGAAGAAGCGCTTCCGCATGTGGTACTCAGGCGGCGAGCAATACGAGCCCGACGCGATTGGTTACGCCACCAGCCCCGACGGCCTGAACTGGACCAAGTGGGAGGCCAACCCGGTCTTCAAGCCCGATCCGAATAACCCGTGGGAGCAGCACAAGGTGGCGGGCTGTCAGGTGGTCAAGCACGGCGGTTGGTACTTGATGTTCTACATCGGCTATCGTGACACTGACCACGCCCAGATCGGCCTCGCCCGCTCGAAGGACGGCCTCACCGGCTGGGAGCGCCACCTGGCCAACCCGATTGTCCGGCCCGGCAAGAATCAGTGGGATCACGACGCTTGCTACAAGCCCTACGCCATCTTCGACGGCAAGCGGTGGCTTCTGTGGTACAACGGACGCCACGGCGGGCCCGAGCAGATCGGCCTGGTCATCCACGAGGGCAAGGACCTGGGGTTCGGCGCCCACAGCTCAACTCGGTGGGTGTGCAACCAAAGAACCAGCGCCCAGTGCGGAGCCCCTGTTCGGCAACGGCCACAGACGCTCCAAGCGTCGCTTTGTTGCCCCAGCCGCCACGGCCGACGTTCATCGGCTCCCTTCTGGCGGCCTGTCCCTGGAGAGCGGCTCCTGGGCCCTCACTCAGGCATATCGCGAGTCCGCGCCCGGATGCCACGGGCACCATCGAGCTGCAAAAGGCGGCATGCAGCAACCATCTGCGGACTCGCTTTGTGGCCTTCCCTCTTGACAGCCGTTGGGCCTCAGGTTAATATTTCAACATCCCTTTGAATGAGGGCCACGACAATGAACATCGCCAACGACCCCGATGCCCAAACCCAAGTCCTCAAGGCACTGGCGGACGCGACCCGTGTGGGGATCCTCGCGGCCCTCGTGGAGCGGGGCGATACGTGTGTGTGCGAACTGGTTGAACTGCTGGGGACCAGCGACTCCAGCCTCTCCTTCCACCTCACCAAGCTGAAGGGCGCGGGCCTGGTGCGGGCTCGCAGGGTCGGCAAGTGGATGTTCTACCGCCCGGACCGCGAGACGGCCGCAAAGGCTCGGGAGTGGCTGGCCGCATTGCTCGATACCAGCCGCACCCCCGACGGCCCCGCGGAGGGGTCCATGGCTGCCATTTGCTGCGGCGCCGACGTGCCGGTTAGCCGGAAGGAAGTCACACTCCGCAGGAAAGAGGGCCACTTGGTCGCCGAGCGCATGTAACTGTGGACGGATCGCGTCTCGCAGGCGCGGCGGAGGTGGCATCGCACAGCCGGCCTGCTCGTGGCGCGCATCCTACAGCCATGACCCAGGAGTCGGAGAGTATGAGAGTCAAGCGGGAACTGTGGTTCTTGCTCATTCTGGCGGCCGTGCTGCTGCTGAACGTCGGCTACGACGTCGCCACGGCAGTGCGCGTGCTCAGAGTGCTGAAGAGCGGCCCGACGGGCATTCCCATTGCGATCCCTGAGGTGCTCAACCCGCTGCGCCTTGCGTGGGGCGTTGCGCTGTACGCCGGCGGCGTGTTCTTGGAGCTGCTGCCGTACTTCGCGGGCGGCGTGATACTGGGCGGGTTCCTGATCGAGTTCGTGTCGCGCGAGAAGCTGCAGAAGTGGATGGGCCGAGGTGGACCGACCTCGATTCTCATCGCTACCGGCGCGGGCTGCGCAGTGCCGGTGTGCTCGTGCGGGATCGTCCCTGTGGTGGCGGGCCTGGTACAGAGCGAATTGCCGCTCGGGCCGGTGATCGCCTTCCTCATTGCCGCGCCGATGCTGAACCCCGTGACTCTGGCAATGACTGCGGGCATGATCAGCCTCAAGATGGCCATCGCCCGGGTCATCGCGGTCGCGGCAATCAGCATGGCGACGGGACTGGTCGTGCGCAGGCTACTGAGGACGGGGTGGTTGCGGGACCCCATTCGCCTATTCGTTCCTCCGAAGCTGACGCCGCAGCAGCAGCAACTCGCGATGCAGGTGGGCATGGCGCTGGCCAATGCGCCCGACGGGCTCACGACAGGCGAACTGGAGGCCCAACTGCGCCGTCCGTTGGCCGAGGCGTTGGGCGTTTTCGAGCGGGGACGACTCGTACAGCACGCCAGCGACAGATGGACGCTCGTCCAGCGCGACATGGACGAATACCAGCACGCCTGCTTCGTCATGGCAGACGAGGGCGAGGTCGGTGCCCCACTGGGACGACGGGTCGGCAATGCCTTCAGGTTGTCGTGGGCTTCCCTGCTCGGCTTGGCAAAGTACATCCTGGTGGCCGTACTGATCGCCGGCGCCATCCGCGTCTTCCTGCCCGATGCGCTCGTGTTGCGCTGGGTCGGCGGGGTCACCATTCACTCCGTGTTTCTGGCAGCGGTCATCGCCACCTTCCTGTACATCTGCACGTGCTCGGACGTGCCGATGGTCCAGGCCCTGGTGAGCAAGGGTATGGGTGGGGGCGCGGCGCTGGCGTTCCTGTTAGGCGGCCCGGGGATGAGCTTGCCCTCCCTGGCGATGCTGTCCAGCGTTTTCAAGCGCCGGCTCTTGGCCGTCTATTTCGTGGTCAGCCTGGTCGGCTGCATCATCGCCGGGTACGTGTACAACCTGCTCTGAAGGAGGGATCAGGGTCGTGGAAGACAAGCCGCGGGTCACGTTGGTGACGATGCCGCAGGAGTTTCCCTGCGGCGAGGGGTCGAGCTGTTGTGGGCCCCTGGGGCAGAGCGAGGAGGAGATCGGGGCCCTGAGAGACGCCTTGGAGAGGGACCTGGGGGTGGGCGTGGACGTCGTCTATGCCAACGACGGCGCACAGATGCGGGGCCGGCGCAGCGTGGCGGCGGCACTGCGCACGTTCGGCTTCTTCTGCCTGCCGATCCTGACGGTAGGAGACAGGCTCGTCGCCATCGGAGCCTCGCAGCCGGCCCAGGCGGTTGAGGCGGCACGCGAGGTGTTACAGGAGGTGCAAGCGTGATCTACACATATGCCTGCGCGCGCTGTGCAGAGCAAGTCGAGCTGACGTGCTCGGTGGCAGAGAAGGAGGCGTTAGAGAAGACGCTATTCTGTCCTGCGTGTGGCCGCCGCAAGCTCGTGCGAGTGTTCAACGCCATGGTCATGCGCCGAGGAGACGGCTCAAGCAAGGCGGCGTACGCCTGCGGCCCAAACGCGAGGCCCGGTTGCTGTCCGCGACGCTGAGCCCATCGGGTCTTGCCAGACGACCAGAGAGTCCCCAAAGGAGTCGGAGAGAATGAAGAGAGCGATGCAATTGGGCGCGGTCATCTGCGGGACCGTGCTGGTGATCGGAACGCTGGCAGGCTGTGGCACAAAGCAGGCAGCGGCGGCGAAGCAGTCGGCCGCTGCGAAACCGGGGCCTCCTCGTGCGGAAAAGGTCGCCATGACGGGGACGGCGATGGCCGCTGGTGGGCCAGAGAAGCCCAATCCCAAGCCCACAAATGCGACGGAGGCCCTACAACAGGCCCAGCGTGCACACAAGCATCTCGTTGTGCTTGCCTACGCTAAGGACGATGACAAGACAAAGCAGATGAAAGCCGTGTTCGCCAAGGCGCAGAAGTCTCTGGCGAAGCAGGCGATCCTTTACCAGCTCAGAGTCGGCGACCAGAAGGAGAGCGGATTCGTCCGCGAGTACCAGCTTGCCGGCGCGCCATTGCCGCTGACGCTGGTTTTCGCGCCGAATCGTGCCATCGTCAATGCGTACGTGCAGAAGGTCGTGGACGAGAGGCAACTGGCCGACTCATTGGCGTCGCCCAAGCTCGCGGAGGTCCTGAAGTTGCTCCAGGAGCGGAAGCTGGTGCTCGTGTGCATACAGGGCAGCGGCACGAAGCATAACGCGGAGTCCATGAAAGCCGCGAGAGACGTGGTGGCCGACGAGAAGGCCAATGGGGCCATCCAGTACGTACGGGTTGATCCGCGCGACGAGGGCAGCGCCGATCTGCTCAGGCAGTTGAACGTGGAGGGCGGGGTGAGGGAAGCGGCCCTCGCCATTCTGGTTCCGCCCGGGACCGTCGCCGCCACCGTGCCGGGCGCCACCACGAAGAATGCGCTGTGGGACGCGATCGTACGCAGCGTGCAGTCCTGCGGGGCCGGCTGTGGGCCCAGCGGATGCGGCTAGACGCGAGGGAACGCACGACATGACAACGCTGCGACTTGTGTGGACGGAGATGCGAGAGCGCCCCGGGCAGTTGCTGACGAGCTTTGTCAGCATCACCCTCGCCATAAGCGTCATCGTGGGCATCAAGACGGTGGCCCACTTCTCCGAGAAGGCGGTGGCAAGGCAGCTCGACGAGCTCGGCGCCAATGTGCTTATCCTTCCGAAAGGGGTCTCAGTCACCGACTACTACACGGCGGATGTGCACGGCGAGGAGATGCCCGAGGACTACGTAGATCGGATTACGACATCGGCGCTTCAGGGCGTAGATAATCTCTCCCCCAAACTCACTGCGCCCATGCAGATGCGCGGTCATCGGGTCCTTCTTACGGGCATTCTCCCCAAGAACGAGTTCGCCAGCAAGCCCCTGTGGGCCAAGGCTGGAGGGATCTTCACGCGCCCGGAGGGCTGCGGCACAGTGTCGCCACTCCTCGCCTCGCTCACCGGCGATGGGCAGTCTCGCGCCGCGGTCCGGCGCGCCGTCGTCGAGGCGCTCGGCGACGAAGAGGTCCTCATCGGCTCCGACATCGCGGCGGAGCTCGACCTCCAAGTCGGCGACGAGCTCTCCCTCCAGGGCCATGCGTTCACTGTGAGGCGGTTACTTCCTGAAACCGGGACAGTCGATGACGACCGGGTCTTTGCCCACCTGCACACGGTCCAGCGAATGCTCGGCAAGCCTGGGAGGATCAACGGGATCGAGATGGTGGGGTGTTGCAGGGAGATATCCAAAGGCCTCATCACAGGGCTGAACCAACTCCTCCCCGATGCCCGAGTTGTGACGATCAAGCAGATCGTCACGACCCAGTCGAAGACCAACAGCCTGATGGAGAAGCTGTCGCTGATTTTTCTCGTCATCATCGTAGTGGTGGGCGGCGGAGGCATCGCCAATTACACGCAGTCCAACGTCCAGCAACGGCTGAAGGAGATTGGCACGCTCATGGCGATGGGAATGCCGGCCGCGACCATCCTCGCCGTGTTCCTCTGCAAGGCCCTGTTCGTTGGCGTGGCAGGCGCGGTGGTCGGCTACGTGACCGGCACCGCCTTGGCAGTGGTACTCGGGCCACAGCTCGCGCAGGTTTCCGTGCTGCCCATGGCGTCCTGGCTCGGCTGGTCGCTGCTCCTGTCAGTAGGCATCTCGATCCTCGCGAGTCTGGTACCCGCCGCTCGGGCAGCGCGCCTGGATCCGGTCATCGCCCTCCGGGAGCTGTAGACCCAGATGCTCACTCTGGATTCCGTGACCAAGCGGTTTCACCTGGATGGACGCGACGTGGTGGGCCTTGACGCCGTCAGCTTGACGGTGCCGCCAGGCGAGTTCCTCGCCGTGGTCGGCCCAAGCGGCAGCGGCAAGAGCACGTTGCTGTACACTGTCGGAGGCCTCGCGCAGCCGGACACTGGCACGGTCATGCTAGACGGTCACTCATTGTACGGCCTGTGACTCGCCCAGAGGGCGCGGGTGCGCCGCGAGACCATTGGCTTCCTGTTCCAGACCTTCAATCTGGTTCCCTATCTCACGGCTCTGGATAACGTCCGGCTTCCGCTCTACCTGGCGGGAAGACAACCTGCCGAGCAAGAAGAACGCGCCCGGCAGCTCCTGGCGGACTTCGGATTAGAGGAGCGCCTTCACCACAAGCCTGCACAACTCAGCGTCGGCCAGCAGCAGCGCGTGGCTCTGGCGCGAGCGTTGGCCAACGAGCCGGCACTGATTCTGGCTGACGAGCCCACAGGCAGCCTCGACCCTGAGCAGGCCAAGGAGGTCATGGACCGACTTGAGGCACTGCACGCCGAAGGCACCACGATAGTCTTGGTCACCCACGACCCGGCGGTGGCCGCCCGAGCTGAGCGACAAGCGCGCATAGAAGACGGCAGGATACTCGCGTCGTAGGCCGACGACGCCACGGGGAAAGTGCCATCGCCCTGTCGCTCAGCGCAACGCAGCCTCGAGCGCGTACCGGGCCACGGAAGCTGCTGCCCACAAGCGGCCTGGGCGGCGGTGCCGCTCTTCTGGTACAGCACACTGGACGGCCGCTCCGAACGGCCGCCAGCCAAGGCAATCGCCGAGCACCAGCAGGTCATGGCCTGGTACGCCCGGTTCATCGTCAGGAAGCAGTAGCTGATCTTGACACCCGAGAACAGGCCTACGTGTACGTCCTCAGCATTGGCGGGACGGATCGGCAGTTGAATCAAGGTACAGTCCTGTCTGCCGGCCTGCCTGCCGTCAGGCATGGCAGGCAGTTGAGGCGTCTCTGCTTCCGGGTTGGCACCCCTCTCCACCCCCGTGCGACAGTGCTCCGCCTGGCCCGCAGCGTGCGTGCCTGCCTGCCGGCAGGTACGCAGCCCCCTCGCCGCTGACCTGTCCCCGCAAGTGGTGCCAGTCTTTGTGTTAGGATTGCGGCTTGTTCAGGCAGGGCTGGCAAGGTCCGTGGGCTCGGGGCCCAGTCGGGCGGCCAGGGCATACAAACGAGAGGGCCCCAGGCGGTTCCGCCTGGGGCCCAGGGATGTCGGACAGGACGGCTACCCCAGAGGGCCGGAGGGTGCTCCCGAGAGCACGCGCACATTGCTGGCACGTGGCCCCTTGGGCGAGTCCTCAACGTCGAACTCGACCCGATCGCCCTCGTGCAGCGTCCTGAACCCCTCGCCGAGGATGGCGGAGTAATGCACGAACGCATCGCCGCCCTCCTCGCACTCAATGAACCCGAATCCCTTCGACTCGTTGAACCACTTAACCGTACCGGTCTTCATACTGGCATACCTCCTGTATACCGGTTAGGTTCTGACTGACCGCATGCTCGTCACGGCTTTGCAGGAGGATTCCAGCAGAGGACCGTCGGAGCAAGCGAAGCAGCCTGCTGCGGCAGGTGCCCCTCGGCTCGTCCGCTGGACAACCGACACCGGCACCCGCACGCTATCTACCATCACGCTACGCTAGTACCGGCTTCTTGTCAAGTCGCGGTGATACCATTCTGCTCAGGGACAGAGCTCAGCCGCCCTTCCGCCGTGGGTTCGGAATCCTGTGGACAGGGGCTCAGAGGCGGTCGCGTTGCCGCTCAACGGCCACAGGTGGTCTCATCCTGACAGCCAAACGGGTGTTCGCCGCGACAGAGAGTCACCCAAGGGCTTGATGGGCTGACTCCTGTCGGCCCGGAGCAGTGGTCTCACGGGCCCTTGACAGGGGCACGCGGTCGCTCTGCCCGGCCGCTACCCCAGGTCGGGCAACTCATAACCCTTCCGACGCGGACGGGACAACAGCTTGTTCCCCTCGTCGCAGTTCGTAAAGCGCTCCGCGCCCGGGTCCCACCGGAGTGTCTCGCCGACGCGCCCCACCTCCCGCGCGATGTTCACCAGATAGCAGAGCGTGGTGGAACGCTGCCCGTACTCGATGTCGGCCGTGCACCGCTCGCGGCTCCTGATGCACGCCACCCAGTTCTCGACGTGGTACTGGGACTCGTCCTTCTGATTCGGCCCGGGATTGTCGGGCGAGTTGACGAGGTCTTCCGGAGTGCTGAAGATCTGGTTGCGCTCGATCTCGATCGTCCCCTGATCGCCGACGAAGGTCGCTCCCAGTCCCAGGAGCCCCTGGCCCTGCCGGTCGCCATGCAGCAGCAGCTCGACTCCCTTGGCGTACCGCATCCGGACCTTGGCCCGTGGACCTGCCAAGGTCATGTCCGAGGTGTCTTCGTACTTGCCGGTGCCCCTTACGGCCACCGGTTCCTCCAGCACTACCTCGACGGGGCCCGTCTCGTCTGTCCCCAACGCGCGCTGGACCTGATCGTAGGAATGGGTGCCCCAACCGGTGACGCCGAACGAGCGACCACCACCGTCGTAGTCCCACCAGCGCCCCCAGCCGCGGTGGAGCTGGGAGTGATAGGGGCGGAGCACCGCCTGATTCGTCCAGATGTCCCACCACTTGTCGCTCCCACCCTCCGGCATCGGCTGGCCTGGTTGGTCGCCCCACCTGTCGGGGCCGACGAAGTTGGGGGCGAGCACGGTCTGCACCTTGCCCATGGCGCCGTTCTTGACCAGGTCGCTCGCCCAGTTGTTGATGGGCATCGAGCGTTGCTGGGTGCCAACCTGGGTGACGCGGTCGTATCTGCGTGCCGCCCGGATCAGGTAGCGTCCCTCGGCGACGGTCAGACACATGGGCTTCTCGATGTAGACATCCATCCCCGCTTGCATGGCAAGGACCGTCACCCAGGCGCGAGCATGAGTGGTGGTCTCGATCATCACTCCGTCCAGGTTCTCCTTGTCGCACATCTCGCGGAGGTCTTCGTAACTGGCCCAATCCTGGCCCTCGCCAACGTCTTTGATGAAGGCGGCGCAGGCCGGGAGGAAGCAATCGCAGACGGCCACAATGCGCATCTCAGGGATGAGTGCACACGTCCCTGCCAGCGCGCGCGCTCGGCCGCCCAGTCCGATGATGCCGATGTTGAGCCTCTCATTGGCTCCAGGCTGGCCCGCCTGTCCCAGTGCTTGGGAGGTGAGCACGTAGGGGATGGCCAGGGTCGCGCCACCGGCCTTGAGTACATCGCGTCGTGTCCACTTGCGGCGCGTCATGTCTGGCACTCCTCACCCGAGAGGTGTAGTCCGGCCTTGCCTCAGCAAGGGAGCACGGCGTCGCGCAGCCGAAGGCCCAACGGCTCCTCCGGGGGCCGAGAGGCGGCGACAGCAGACGCGCTTCCCGGCGAGCCACCGCGTCTCCTGAAGCTTGATTCCGGGTCGCTGACCCGCAGACCTTCCGCGAGAAGGCTACCTTGCTCGCATGCCTCCCGGTCATGCACCGGTTTCAGGGGCGCTCGCCAAGGCCGATTGGTCCCATGTGCGCAGTCGTTGGACGGGTCGGTCAAGAGCGGCACTGGCTTGAAACTTCAGTCCACGGAGGGCACGGCACACCACAACGAGAAGGCTATGCTCGGCGAGCGGGCCGGCTCCGACGTGCTCTGGAAAGCGCGGTTCGTTGAGGGGCGCTTCTGGGGAGGGATACGCCCGAAGGGCTCAAGTGCCGAAGGGAAGGCCGCCTCCGGGTGGCGGCAAGCATGCCTGCCAGAGAGAGAGCGTGAAGAGGCCGATGCGCATGACGATCAGACGGTTGCTCGCAGGTAACGCTGGCAAGATGGCTTCAGGGATTGCGGCCATTCGGCTGGTGCTGCCCTTGGTCGTCCTCGTCGTCGTGGGTGGGGCAGCGCGACCCCTGGACTCGCAGGAGTCGCGCGAGCCAAAGGAGTCGGCGGTCCGCTTCGTCATGCACCGGGTGGGGACGTTCCGCAGCGAGGCGTGCGGTGCGGCGGACTTCGACGGCGACGGCAGGCGGGACATCGTTGCGGGGCCCTATCTGTACCTCGCGCCGGACTGGCGACCGGTCAGGGTCCGCACCATCGAGGGATCAGTGGATGACCAGGGCAAGGGGTACCACGACGACTTCATGAACCTCTCGCTGGACGTGGATGGCGACGGTAAGCCGGACATCGTGTCTTGTGCCTGGTTCTCGCAACAGATGACGTGGTGCCGCAACACGCTCGGTGCCCCGGGCGACTGGTCGGTGGAGGTGGTGGACCGAGGCGGCAACTACGAAAGCGGGGATCTGGTGGACGTGGACGGCGATGGGCAGGCCAACGAGATCGTCCCCGACACGCAGCAGACGGTCTGGTACGAGCGGGGCACCCTCGCGTCCGGCAGGCGAGGGCTGGTGAAGCACGTCATCTCGACCAAGACGATGAACTTCGGTTGCGGCGTGGGCGACATCAACGGAGACGGCCGCCCGGACGTGCTGCGCCCCGACGCTTGGTTCGAAGCACCGGCCGATCCGCGTGGCGGCCAATGGACCCAGCACCCCTGGGCGTTGGGCGGCAACGATGGAACGGTGGACCACACGCCACAGATCCTGGTCTACGACGTGAACGCGGATGGCCTCAACGATGTGATCACCAGCAACGCCCACAAGCACGGCATCTTCTGGTATGAGCAGGAGCGCGAGGGCCAGGCGATCGAGTGGAAGCAGCATGTCATTGACGATACGTGGTCGCAGGCGCACAGCCTGGCGCTGGGCGATCTGGACGGCGACGGCGACCTGGACCTGGTGACGGGGAAGCGGTTCATGGCACACAATGGCGCCGATCCCGATGCCTTTGGTCCGCTGGGCGTCTACTGGTACGAGCTGCGCCGAGGGCCGGGGCCCGCGTGGACCAAGCACGTCATCTCCTACGACCAGGGCATCGGCTCAGGCGTGAACCTCTGCGTGGTTGACCTTGACAGCGACGGCGACCTCGACATTGTCGTCACCGGCAAGTGGGGCGGTCCAGCCTGGTTCGAGAATAAGCGAACCCAGTGACGGCACGTCCGGCGACCAAGCATACGCGACACCGCGGGGCGGCCCAACCGGCGTGGTGCCGCGGTACTGCGCGTGTGACCGCGTGTTCCGCGTCGTTCGGGCGGTCAGGGCCGCGGTCTCACCGGCGCTTCGCCGGCGCCACCGGTCTCAGCGGCCCTTGACCGGCGCAGCCGGTCTCAGCGGCCACTGACCGCCGCAGATGGTCTCATTGGCGCTGGACTGGCGCAGCGGGTGGCGCCTCTCGCAGGGCGAAGATGCGTGTCTGAGCATCCGCCGGGAGTACAAGGGTGAGGCCCGTGTTCCCGTCGAAGTCGCGCAGCACGATCTCACGCGGCGCACCGCCCATGACGCAGAGCGGATCGTACGTGGCAATCAGATGGTAGCGCCCCAGCTTCACGCGGCGCACGATCGGGAGCGTTTGCGCGAACTGGTTGAGCGCCGGCACGTCCACCTTTACTTCGCCGTGGCGCAGGATGGACTCGAAGGGCTTGACCAGCGCCAAACCTTCAACGGCTCCCGCCACCGCCTCCGAAGGCGGACGCAGGTGAGGCGTGAGCTCGGCGATCGGCAGGGCGTAGCTAGGCTTGCCCTCCTCGAGGCGCGGCCCCCAGCGCTGCGTGGCAGTGGCGATGTGTTGAAACTTGACGATGTCGGCCTGCGCGTTGACTTCCGTGACGGCAAGAACGTCGTAGCGCCTGAAGACGGTGGGCGGCGCCTCCGGCCTCGCCCCCTCGGGACGCAGCTCAAAGCCATCCTTGAGCATCACGTCCGCGCCGACCCCGCCTTCGACGACTTGGTCGCCGACGGCTGTGGTTGCACCCTTCCTCCATAGCTCGGGGGCGACGTGATGGTTGCCGACATCGGACCAGTTCCAGAGCACCACCCCATCGCAACCGGCGAAGAAGCACAGCGCGAACATTGCGCGCTCATCCTCATTCGGCAGTGGCTGCTGGGCCCACCAGTGAGGGTCGGCGTCCCCGCCATGGAGCAGCGGCCAGAAATACGGGCGATAGGGCTTGCGCTCCGGCATCGCCCTGATCAGCTCCGTATCAAAGTCAATGCGCGCCAGAGCGTAGGCAACATTCTGAGGCGACCAGTAATACACATAGATGTCCGGGTAGAGCACCTCCTGGGCCTGGTACATCGTCTTCCCATAGCGCAGCCAAGGCCAGTAGGTGGCGGGGTCAGGCAGCCCGGGCAGACCTTTCTCGGCAAGACCGAGTAGCGCGTACCAGCCAGAGCCGTAGGCCTGCGGATAGATGCCGACGCTCGTCCAGCCATTCCTCCGCAGTGCCTCAATCGGAGCGGCGTAGGTGAGCACGTAGCCCTGGTAGTACTTCCGCTCGAAAGCTCGTTTCTCGTCCTCAGTGCCGTTGGCCGGATACCAGTCCTGCCGCCGGAGGTCCTCGGGCGACAGAGGACCACCATGCTCCAGATCCAGCATGGCGATCCAGTCACGCTCGTAGCGCCAGGTCTGCCCACTCTCGACCAGCTCTTGCACGACGTCGAGGTCTGCCAGCCGGTCGAACCGGCCCCAGGGAATGCCGCGACTGGCGAGGAACTTGCGCCAGTCCACGAAGCTCCCCCAGCGGAGCCAGCGCGTGCCTGGGGGAAAGTGGGAGCGGTCCTCCATCACGTAGGGGTAGATCACGCTGAAGCCGTGGCTCGCCGCATACTCCATCATGCTGAAGTTGTGCCAGCCGCCGTAGTTGAACTCCGCCGTGAAACTACGCAAGCGGAACGGCCGGACGCCGGCCGCGCAGTACGGGGCCATCCCCGGGGCAAAGCCGTCAGTCTGGTGCTCGGGGTAGGGCTTCGCGGGCGCGCCCACCACGGGTGGGTCGTCGTCGAGACCGACGCCTCGCAGGTCATCAATGGTGAGCGACTGCTCCGCCGCGAGCCGGACTTCACCCGCGATCAGGGGAAGCTGGATGACCTCAAACCGCGGAACGCGTTGCTTCAGGTCGCGCAGAGCTCGTTCCGCTTCCTCTTGTGCGGGAGCTCGGGCGACGCCGACGAGCGTGAGAAGACAAGCAAGAGATGAGCCAATGGTCCTGTGCATTGGGGCAGACTCCCCCGTCGGCGGGTGCCTTAGGCTCACGTATGCGTCCGAAGCGTCCATTCCGTGCGCCACTGGACACATCCTGCCGCTTCCTCGAAGGAGAGCCAACGGAGAGGACACCGCGGCCCCGGCGGCGGGCCCGGCCACCCCCGGACATGAGAAGCGTCTACCGCCAGTCGAATAGCAGAACCTCGCAGCGCGGCGCTCGGACCGCGAGACGCCACGTCTTCCATACCTTCCATTCGCCCCTGACCGGCAAGACCGCAACTGCCTGGCTCCTGGCCGGCACCACCCCAGCCACCCCCTCAGCAAAGACTTGCCCTCCCGCCTCGACCGGGTTCGCCAGGCTTGCCTGTACGTCTTTGGCGTCCTGGTTGCCCAGGTTGAGGAGGCACACCCGCATTGTCTTGGGTTCGACCAACACGTTGGGATCGGCCTTGCTTCGATTGGGCTCAACCCATAGTGGCGAGCAAACGAGGGTCGCCTGGGCCTGGCGCTGCGAGAACGTCTTGTGAAGCTCGATTAGCTCTGCCGGAAGCCCGGAGCCGTCCGCAGGGATCTCGAAGAAATGCCCACAGAGCTCATCGGCGCGAGCGAGGAGTTCGGGGGATGCGCCGGGGGCGAAGAAGCCAACCCCTGGGGACTCCGGCGCAACCAGTCTCACGAAGCGTAGCTGTTGCTCCAGTTCCTCGTTCGTCGTAGCCCAACGCTCCCCAGGGTTGCCGCCTGTGCCCAAAGCCAACGCGACGATGGTTTTCCTGAGCAGGCCGTGCCTCCGGGCAGCCCACACTTGGGTTGCGATCCACCAGTAGTTCGCCTGGTCGCCCACGTAAGCCTCGAGGAGAACCAGGTCAACGACCTTGCGGTACGCGCGGGCCAGGGCTTCCGGGATCGGGCCCCTCATCTGCCACACTGTCAGGCAGAGCTCCGGTTTCCTGTGCTTGGCCTCCTCCAGGATCTGCGCTGACTTCTGGTCAGTCTCCCCGCCGAAATCGAACCCGAACTCGTCAATGCAGACAACCGGGTTCGGGTCACCGCCGTAGTCGAGGTTGGCGAGGTGTGCGGCCGCCTTGCTCACGTCTGCCGGGGGGTTAAGCAGGGCAAACCAGGTCTGCCCGACGGCGGGTGTGACTCCTCGGCCCCTCCAGTACTGCCAGTCTGTAGGGCTGGTGGGGGCGCAGAACGTCAGCGAGCGAAGCTGCTTGGGATCCTCCCGCAGGTAGGTGAAGGCGATGATCCTCTCCTGGCCCAGGACCTTGTGTTTCCTAGCGGCTGCATGGGGTGCTCCGGCTTCCTGCGTCGCCCCGATGGAGTGGTCGCCGCAGGCGGCAAGCGCGGCCAGAAGGACGAGCAATCCAACTGGCACGCAAACCAAGAGATATGGCTCTGCGACCGGCCGACTCCTGCGCACGGAAGAGCCTCCTCTCACCGGAGCGAGTGGTCCGTGTTCGCCTTGCTGGGCGCACGCCAGACGCGCGGCCATCCTCGTGTCGCTCACCAAGGGAAGCGCAGTGGTTGCCTCTGGTCACAGCATCCAGGAGGGCCTTGCCCTGCTGGCTGCTTGCGCCAGGCCCTCCCTACTCCATGCCTCCAGCCTCGCCCCTCCCGACCACCTGCTGCGATCACCACTGACCGTCCCGCGCGCGGTGCGTTTCCCCTTTGGCGCACTGTGTCCTTCCTGACGGCTGTGCTGCAAGGCGCCAACCTCAGCGCCGTTGCCGCTCCAATGAGCCACGATCCCAGTTCACTGCGCGCGTAGACCAGCCGCAGGAGCAGAGGGAATCCACCGCGCCCCGGCGAACTCGTGCGGCGGTCTGTTGGCCACTTGGCCGCCGCACGCGGTGCGGTCCGCTTGCTCTCCCGACCACTTCGCCGCTGCGACTGAAGTCGGAGATGGGAGAGCGATCCGGAAGGAGGAAAGCAAGTGCCCAGCATTGCGAGAGTCTCGACGACGGCAGTCGCCCTCATGATCGGGCTGGCAATGACCAGTTGGGCGGGAACCGAGTCGTCTCCAGCCCACCGTCTGCTCGCGCCGTACGGGCTCAAGCAGTTCCCGGATCTGTACCGCCGCGCCCTGGAGGCGTTTCTCACAGCCGAGAAGCTCTACCAGAACGGTGACTACGGAGGCGCCCTGAAGGGGCTCGAGCAGCTATGGGCCCAGTACCCGCCGGGCAGTGAGGACTGGGCCCGCTGCAACAGCTCCATCGCCGGGATCAACATCGGCTCGCCGCCATGCTACTACGGCCTGCGGATGCTGACGGATTGCGCTCAGTGGCGGCTCCAGCGCGGGGCGCAGCGCTCGCGGCAGGGGCGCCCGCGCATGGCGACGTTGACCGTGGTGCTCGTTGGCCGCTCCAAGGGGATCCAGCCGACGTCCTGGGCCGAGCTCGAGAAGAACACCGGGCGCGAGGTGGAGCACGTCCTCCATCCTATGCTGCTTGCGCACAACCAGCGCGTGATCCATCAGTCGCTGCGGCTGTTCCGTGAGTACGTGCTTGCCATGACCGAAGGACGGCTGGGCGTACGGACGGAAGTCCTGTACCTGCCCGACCTCTGTGTTCCCGTCCACGCCGTCGCCGCGCCCTATCGCGTGGCGGAGCTGGCAGACGGAGCGATGGACCAGATGTGGGCGGCCATACCGCCCGAGGTGGTGGCGGCGACCGATTGGTGGTGGGTGCTGTACCCGTCTCACGTGCCTGAACAATACCCGGGCTTCGAGACCACCGAGTTCATCACGGGCGGCATGGGACGTGGGCCCGACGGTGCCTCGCCCTGTTTCATCATTGACGACCTGTGGCTCGTCCGCAAACCTCCGCACCTGGGTCGGGGTCCATACTCCGAATGGGAACGACGTGCCTACCTGCCCCAGTGGCTGCAGCACGAGTTCTTCCATCACTTGTTCGCCTGCTATCCAGAGTTCGAACTCGAGGCGAAGGACCACCAGTGGTTCAACCACGAGACTTGGCCGAAGGACTTCGAAGGTCGCTTCGAGGCGGACTACTTCTACGAGGCTCTACACAAACGATTGCAGCCGCTGGGCAACCCGCCCCTTCACGTCACGCTCCGCTACGCGGCTCCCCCCCAGGAGCTGTTCAGCGCCCTTACCACCGAATCCCTGTACGGCACCTACCGCCACCGTCCGGTAGAGAACGACTGGCACGTGGGTACGATCCAGCCCGACGCGGAGGCCGGTCGGGACGGGACGCCGGTTCTGCGCTGGACGAACACGGCCGGGGTGTCGTGGCGGCTCTGGCCCGCTCTAAAGGAAGGTGTGCTTCGCACGGGCCCGGACAACCCGTACTACGAGTCCAATCCGACGAACGGGCGGGCATTCAGGATAGTCTTGCGTCGGGACAGCAACGGTGAGTACGTCTCTGAGGTCGCTGGCTTCCAGTTCCAGGAGGGGTTCTACGGGCGGGAGACTCCCTGACCTGGAGCGGCACCCCCTAAGGCGCCTGGCAGCACGTGTCCCCCTCAGACGCGCGCCAGTATGCCTGCTGGAGGGATCACAGTGCGACCCTCCGGCCGAGCTGCATATGCTCAGCGGCCTTGAGCACCTCCCAAGCAGCCGCCACGTCCTGCACGGCAAGGCCAACCGACTTGAAGAGCGTGATCTCGCCTGGGCCGCGGCGGCCAGGCCTGATCCCGGCAGCGAGTTCGCCCAGTTCCGCGAGGATGTGCTCCGGGCCAATCAGGCCCTTCTGTATGGGGATCAGAAGGTCACCGGCCTCTGCCAGACTCGCTTCGCGCTGGTCAACGAAGACGCTGGCGCGGACCACCGTTTCCTCAGGGATCTCGCGCGTGCTGGGCGTATACGCGCCGACAGCGTTGATGTGGACCACCAGTTTGAGGTCGCCATCGCGGAAGACCGGGGTGGCGGAGGTGGTAGCGGTGCAGACTATGTCAGCATGTGCGAGCGCTTCGGACGGCGTCGAAACCGCCTCCAGGTCCACGCTGAGCCGTTGACGCATGGCCTGCGCGAAGGCCTCCGCGCGTGCGGGAAGGGGGTCGTATACCCATGCCTTGCTGATCGTTCGCACAGCGCAGACGCCTTCGAGCTGCGTGGCCCCCTGGGTGCCGGCGCCGAAGATGGCGACCGTGTGGGCATCGCTGCGGGCCAGCAGGTCGGTGGCGGCGCCGGAAGCGGCCCCCGTTCGGATCGCAGTGAGTGAGCCGGCGTCTATCACGGCCAGGGGACGCCCTGTCTCCCCGTCGAACACGGCCATCAACGCGTGGATCAGCGGGAGCCCGCGGCCAGGGTTGCCCGGGAAAAGCGAGAGCAGCTTGACTCCCATCTGCTGCCCTCGCGACAGGAACGCAGGCATCAACAACAGGCTGCCGTCGCCGTTGGGGGTGGCAACCACTGTGCGCAGGGGAAGGACAGCCTCACCAGTTGCGAGCTGCGCGAAAGCCATCTTCATGGCTTCTACGGCGGCCGCCATGGGCAAAGCTCGTTGGACATCCGCTGCCGACAGGACTAGCAGGCTGCGTTCTGTCACGTGCTAGCTCCCGAATCCGGTCTTCTCCCCGAGGCGATGCCGCGAAGGAGCCACGCTCTTGCCGGGACGCGTAGCTATCACCCCTGCTACCTGAGCCGGGCCATCTGTTCCGCCGAGGGCGTCACGGCGAGGCCGCCCTTGGCGGTGCACCTGAGCTCCGAAGGCAGCATTCTGCCCACCGCCATCACGGCGTCAATGGTCTCGTCCAGAGGCACCCTGTTCTCGTAGCCCGCGAGCACCAGGTCCGCGCAGACGAAGGCTGCCGAGGCAGCCACCGCGTTCCGGGTGTGGCAGGGGATCTCGACGACGCCTTGGACCATATCGCAGACGGATCCCATGGAGTTCTGAAGCGCAACAGCGGCCGCGTCGCAAGCCTGCCTGGCCGTGCCGCCAGCCGTCTCCACTACCGCCGCGGCCGCCATGGCACCGGCCGCACCGATCTCAACCTGGCAGCCGGCCACCTCTGCCGCAAAGGTGGCGCGGGTGGCGATGATGAGCCCAACGGCCGCTGCTGCGAAGAGCGCGGTCGCCGCTTCGGCGTCGCTCAGGCCCCGCTCTTCAGCGAGAGTGACCAGCACTCCAGGAAGCACGCCGGCCGCCCCTCCCGTCGGCGCAGCACAGACCACGGCCCCGCTGCAGTTGGCCTGCATCGCCGCCAGGGCGCGGGCGGCCGCGCGCGTATGGAGCCCCCCTAGAGGCGCTCTCCCCTCGACTTCGGCCTTCATGATCCGCGCCGCTGAGGGACGCAGAAGCTGCATGCGCGCGTTCCCGTCAACGAGCCCGTGGGAGACAGCGCTACGCATGATCTGCAAGCGCCGCCTCATCTCCCCCATGATCTCGGCTTCGGGCTTCCTGAGCAGCTCTGACTCGTAGGCCAGAGCCACTCGGCCCAGCGACCAATCGCGTTGTTCGGCGAGTGCCACCATGTCCTGCGCGTTCTGGAAGATCGCCTCGCCGGGCTTCACGAAGAACAGCGGCCGGCAAGACCAGATCCGCCGCACTCCGGGCAGGGCCTCCAGCCTGGTGATGTCCCTCGGCGGCACCGGCTCCAGCCCCTGGCGAATGAGCAGGACCCGGCGCCCTGCCGCGCGCCTTTCGAGCCCAACTGCCCCACATTCCGACTCGCCGAGGGCCTCTCGTGCGGCGTCCTCCGCCCCCTTGTCCACCTCTGCGGCCAGCACGTAGGTGTCGCCCGTCAGGTTCACCGGCCACCCCGCGATGGACGAGAAGAGGATGCCGCCTCCGCCTGTCGACTTGGCCATGACGTCGAGTGTGAGCCCTCTGCGGCCCGCCACTGCGATCTGCACGCAGTTGGGATGATCGGCGCCGGGCAGCTCGGCGATCTCGAAGGCGAGTCCGAGGCCGTGAGACGCCGCATGGTCCAAGGCATGATCGAAGCGGTCGTCGGTGATGTCCCACCCCAGAACCCCCGCGGCGAAGCCGAGGTCGGACCGCTGCTGTCGGTACACGTGGGCGTAGGAGCCGCCAGGGTCGAAGGTGAAGGTGGCGGTGCGGGGTTCGTCTCCCAGGAGGTCACGGGCCAGTCTGCCGATGTGATACGAGCCGGCCGTATGCGAACTGGAGGGCCCCCGCATGACCGGCCCGATCACGTCGTTCAGGATGCTGACCGCCTTCGTGTTCATGGCTCGTGGGTTCCGGGTGCTTGGCAGGTCGCTCCCGGCCTGTAGTGCGGCGTGGGGCCGCCTGAGTGGGATCTAGGCAGTGTTCGCCGTTGGCTGTCGGCCATCCTTGCCAGTCTCGGAGCGGGACAGGCAGCCGCACGGGCGCACAAAGGCTTGGCCGCGGAACCTCGACGCTCGGGATCGCGTGCCCATGGTCTCGGAACAGCAAAGGAGGGGGGCGCGACGGCCTGGCCTCCTGCCGTAGCCACGACAACGCCTCGGCGGCAATGGCTGACCAGGCGACAGGACAGGTGGCACGAGGTAGCCTGGCCTTCGTCTGCCCTGGGACAGTGAAGCCGACAGGAGGGCGTTCTCGCGTACGCCTGACCGCCGCCAGGCGGTCCCATGCCCATTTGACCGCTACGACTGGTCTCACCGACGCTTGGCCACCGCAGGCGGTCACCCGTTACCTCACCCAGACCGTCGTGGGCTGCTGCGGCTTGAGGCGCAGCGTCACGGTCGAGTCGGCCATCGGTAGCTCGGAGACCGGCTCCTCGATCAGGTTGCACAAGGTGGCCGTGGGTAGGTTCGGCACGCCGACAGTCAGGCGGACGGTGACGGCCCTGGGCTCGAGCGAGAAGAGACGTATGATCAGGCCCCGGCCGGCCTCGGGCGCTTTGATCGCAGTGATCAGGACGCCGCGGCGGTTGGTGTGGCAGAGGCTGGTGGGCCTCGAAGGAAGCGGGCCGTCCTGCGCCCCGTTGATGACCTGGGCATGGAGCGGCATGGCGGCCTGCCAGCCGAACCGAGCGGCCTCGGCGTCGTTTGCCGCGCGAGGGGTGACGGCGTAATGGAACTCGAAATCGCCGGACTGATCCGCCTTGTAGTTGGTGAACCAGTAGTTGTTCATGACGTACGAGTAGAGGTGGCCGTTCCTGACCTCCAGCTTCTCGGGCCACAGGCCGCGGTTGATGTCCCCCACGCACACAAGCGGAGCATCCGGAGAGGCCCAGGCAGTGCTGCCCTCCTTGCCGGCGATCCGGGCGAAGTGCTGCAGACCGTACCACTCCTTGCAGGCGCCGGGAAGCTGGTCCATCTCCGGGCGCATCACCCCATTGGCAATCTCTAACCGCACCTCCGGGTCCGTCGCTGCGAAGGGAAAGGCGAAGTAGGCCGCCTCCTTCTTCCGCTCGGATTCCCGGCTAAGACGGTTGGCGGTCTCGAGCCGGTCGGACCCATCCCATAGGGCCACGACCGACTGGATGCTCGGCGTCTTCTCGCACTGGGCATTGACGACCACCCACGCGCCCAGACCCGGGAAGACGGCCTTGGTAATGCGGACATCCCGCGGCTCGTGGATCGTCAGTTCGGCCGGCTTGTTCGCGCCGAGGTCCACGATGTTCGTGCCATCGCCGCCGGAGACGTAGAGGTACTCGTTCAGTTTGTGGGGCGCTGTCTGGTCCACGCACTCGCGACCGTTCGCCTTGTCGAGGAGGCTCGCGACCCCGCCGGTTGCCGGATCGAATCTGACGCGCAGATGCTCGTTCTCCAGCACCAAGGCGTGGACGCCTGTGATCGCCTGAGCTTGCGCGAGGGGGCCCTGAACCAACGGGCAGACCGCGTATCCCCATGCCGCGACCCTGGGAGCGCGGAAGAGGACGTCATGTAGGGGCCCTTGGGCCCCGGCCTCCAGGTCCGCGGCGGGCAGCGGGCGGCGGGTGCGGGGATCGGCCGGCACCTGACCAGGAGGCAGGAGGACCCGGATGACCTCGCCCTCGCGATCCCAGCTTGTGGCGTTGAAAAGCAGTAGCGCCGGGCTCGGGGTAGGGACAAGTGAGGCCAGGCCAGAGAGCCCCTCCACGAGGAGTTCCTTGCCCTGCTTGTCCGCCTCGTGGGCGAAGCTCGCCTTCACCTTCCATTGCTCGGTGGTCTGCTCGGAATCCGGCTCCGAGATACTGCACCACGCGCCCCAGGTGTGCTCGTCGTAGAGGAGGATGTTGCGCCAGAGGGCATAGAGTTCGGTCTTGGGGGGACGCTTGCCGCCCGCCGCGTGCGAGAGGGCGAAGAGCGCATCTGCGGCGGAGGCCCGCTCATGGGCCCGGCGGTTGATCGTCGTCTCCCATGCACTCGACGCCGCCCCGTCCTCCCAGAAGTGCCCACCGTCGCCCCGCACGACGGGCAGCTCGTCGCCGTATGTGGCCTCCATGTACTTGAAGTACTCCGCATTCGGACCCACGATCACCTTGGGGTACTCGTACATTCCGGCCCACCGCTGCGCCGTGTCGGCGACGCTCTCCTGGAGCGGCTGGTTGTCGCCGAAGCCGCCATAGAGGAAGAGGGCGTCGTAGGGGAAGTCGGCACGGTTGCGTGTGGCCCCGAGGATCCAGTTCCGCAGCTCCTCCACGTTCTGCAGCGGCCCGCCCGCCTGGGCATAGCCCGGCGAGAAGTAGGCCAGCACCCGGCTTCCGTCCGGGCCCTCCCACCAGTACGGGTGGCCGCTCATGAGCTTGGTGAAGGTGTAACCGCGGGTGGTGTTGACGCCAGTGGCATAGTAGCGTATGCCCGCCGCGGCGAGCGTAGAAGGGATGCTCCACACCTGAGTTGGCACGTCGGTGGTCAGGGCCGACTCGAAGGGCACGCCGTGCCTGCGTTTCAGAGAGGCGGCGTAGTAGAGCCACCGATCCAGCTCCTCATGGGAGCAGAGCGCGGTGAGCATGTTCAGATAGCTGGCCTGGATGCCAATGCGGCCGTCGCGGGCCAGGGCGTAGAGGCGCTCGGACTGATCGCTCGGGCGGTACCGGGAGTAGACCTCGGCCTGCCAGGCCGTCTCCAAGTTCCAGCCGAAGGCGGGGAACCTCTCGCACAGGGCCATCGCGCGATCGGTGTTGTCGTTGTGGCGCTCGGTGACGCGGGCTTGGAGGTCCGTGTAGCCGATATCGGTGTGGACGGAGGGCGCCATGTAGACTCGCCACTTCCGCTCCGGCTTCAGTGTCATCTCGGCCTGGGCGGTGGCTTCACCTGCCTTGGCCTGCACGGTCAGCGGCGTATCCGCCTTGACCTCCGGGACCAAAAGCTCCTGTTCAATGGTCCCGAAGACGATGCCCGGCTTCAGGGAGACCTCCATCTGCCGGCCCGCTGCGTGAGCAGTCAAGGTGACGGCATCGGGCGGTCCGTCTATGTCGATCCGGGCGATCACCACCTGGCCCAGCCCCTTCCCGTCGGGCAGGCGCTTGAACATGATCGTCGGCTCCAGCGTAAGGGCGCGAATCGTCGGCTTCATCGGGGCACCCACTTCCGCCGAGAGGCTAATGGCGTCGTACAGAAACCACGAGCCGGTTGACCAGAGCACGATCTTGTTCGCACCGGCACGGAAGAGCGAGGCGGGAAGCAACGCCGACACCACCTGCTGCTTGCCTGCCGTCGGGTCGTGAATGCTGTTCTCATTCCCGTTCCTCAGCCGGAAGAGGCCCTCTGCCTCATTCACCCGAAGCCCCAGGGAGGTGGGCACGAATCCCTGCACATCCACCAGGTCCACGACCAGCCGCAGCGCGGTCGTGGGTGCAAGGGGGAAACCGAACTCGAGGGTGAACGGATGCTCCCGCGCACCGGCCCAGGGGTCCGCCGGGCCGGGGTTGACGAAGCTCCAGTCCTGCTTGGGCTTCGAGACGCCGATGCGATAGGTCACGTCCTTGGGGAACGTGGTCGCGTAGGCGGCGTAGTTGCGCGCGCAAGCGAACTCGTCATAGGTGTTGTCGAACTCGCCAAGGCGCCACAGCTCCTGGCCGGATGCACTGGAGACCAGCCCTGCGAGAAGCAGCATGCCAACCAGACGCCTCATGTTGCGGCCTCCTCGCTCTCTTCGGCCTCGTCTTCCTCCGGGTACATCTCCGGCAGGCGACGGTACCAGGTGAAGTAGAGGATCGCGCCTGTGACGACCACCACACCCAACAGCCATGCTGCAAGCTGCCAACGGTGCAGCACCAGGTAGATGGGGAAGACATACATGCAGAGCAGACAGGGCAGACCGATCGCGACGTTGACCAGATCCCTGGAGAACGGCGAGTGGCGCTTGAACTCCGGCTCCAGTTCCCGAAGCTGTCGGGCAATCGGGCCCCAGAACCCCGCGGGCTGAACCGTGCGGTAGAAGCGGACGAGGGTCTCCTCGGGAGTGGGCCGCGTGCCAAGGGTGACGATGACGGTGATCACCAGGACGCCACCGGCGATGACGGGGAAGGTGATGAAGAGCGGCTGCCTGGCGAAGGCAGGCACGACCGCCTGGAGGAGAGAGAGCACCATCCCCGAGATGGCCCCGGCCGCATACCCTTGCCCGTTCACCCGCCACCAGTACCAGCGCAGCACATTCGGGAGCAGGACGCCGGCGCCAAGCGTGCCCATGATCCAGGTGAACATCTGGTCAATAGTCCGCGCCCCGAACTTCGCCAGCGCCGGCGCAATGCTGTGGAACGTCGCGTTCATGATCTGCGGGAAATAGCCCACCAGAAGGCCCAGTACGATGAGCAGGGACGACGAGGCGTAGCTTGCGTAGATCAGGGTGCGCTGGGAGGCCTGGGGCCGGAGGTACTTGTGGAAGATGTCCTTGACCAGATAGGAGCTGCCGCCGTTCACCGTCGAGTTGAAGGTCGCCAGGAACCCGGAGAGCAGCGCCGCAATCGCCAGGCCGCGGAGGCCGATGGGCAGAATGTCGTTGATGACCATCGGCAAGACCTTCTCCGGGTCGGCGACACCCCTCAGGCCGACGATCGCCATCGCGGCAATGGCCATGGCCATCGGCCAGCGGATCGTGTGGATGACTCCCCAGAGGGCGCCGAGCTTCGAGGCCTCGCACGGGGTCCGAGCGGCGAGGAACCGCTGGAAGTCGTAGAGCTGCTCCGGCCCGCTGACGTCGAGCAGCAGGCCCTTGGTGACCCAGACCAGCGTGAGCAGGCCCAGGAAGTAGTACTCAGTCTGCTTGAGGTAGTCTACCGTCCACTGCGGCGCCATCGTCGCCCACCCGGGCGGCCGGTTTGCGATCACCGTCTCCCACGACACATGGCGGAACCCAAGGTAGGCGATAATGAGCGCGCCGGTGCTCAGAACGACGGTCTGGAAGATCTCCACCAGAACGACGCCGCGGAAGCCGCCCAGGACCACGTAGAAGCCAGTGAGGCCGATGATGAGCAACGCGCACCAGTGCTCCGGCAGGTTGAGGTAGACGCTCCCGAACTTCCCCATGCCCACGGACCCATAGGCGAGGAAGGCGGTGATGGTGAGAACCGCGTAGATCGTGTAGGCCAGACGCGCCGACTCGCCGGGCTTCCCGCTGCCGAAGCGCGTCTCCATCCACTCCGACCCGGTCATCACGCGGGAGCGCCGAATCCAGGCGCCCATGTACGCCATGTAGAACACGGTGATGGGGAAGCCCCAGATCCACTGCACCCACATCCCGCGCAGCCCGATGGTGAAGAATAGCCCCACGATCCACATGGTGCCGGTGATGTCGAAGTACGAGGAACTCCCCGACATTGCCAGCGCCCACCACGGGAGCTGCCGCTCGCCCAGGAAGTACGAACCGAGGCTCTTCTGCGCCCGGCGCTTCATGAGGACGCCCAGCGTGACGACGATGGCCAGGTAGAGGATGATGATGGCGATATCGAGGGGCTTGAGGGTGAGCTTCAACGGGTCTCCCCCCCGGGGACGAGTCTCTGGGCTTCGACGGGGGGCAATTCGGGTCGGGCAGCCGATTCTCCTCTGCCCGGGCCCGTCGCGGTCTCTTGGGGTGCGGCCACTGATCGCGGGCAGACGTGTCCCCCTCCGGGATTACCCGTACCAGACTGGGCACTTCGGTCGTTGGCCAGATAGTCACCCATTCGGAACCTGTCCTCCCGACTCAGTGCGTCCGCGCTGATCCGAGGTCGTGCTGAGCGGCAGCCGCATGTGTTTCGCGGCGTATCCTTTCGCGGCGCGCATGGCAATCCTGCGGCGGACCCGCCGCTGTAGTTCGGCTTGCCCTGTGTGGGTCGTCAGGCCGCCCCCCGAACCTGCCTGGGGCGGCGTCCTCCCAGGATGGGAAGGGAGACAAGCTCGGCGCGGCCGTCGGCTGTCTGGCCGGCTCCCTGTCGGGATCATCCCGCAGCAGAGGAAGAGGGAATGCGTACGGGGGAGCCAACAAGACGAGAGGCAAGTGCCACCACACACGGGAAGGATGGCCTTGCCGGACGGGGAAGTCAGCACTGTCAGTGGGAGCCCAGACATCGCCCGATCCGGGCCCTCGAACCTGCGCGTACCAGTTCTCGGACCTGACGCCGCAAGGGGTCAAGCCAAGGTAGGCACCAGGAGAAGCCCGACGAAACGCCAACCGAGGAGGACGGCATGAGACCATCCGAGGCCCTCTCGCTCGTAATCCTGGCATGTGTGATCACGGCGCTGAGTCGCCCAGTCTGCCAGGCCCAATCCGCGGTTGCCCTGCCCCAAGGCGTGAAAGCGGTGTGGGACTTGAGCAAGGCGTACCGGGAGACAACGGCCACGCGCGAGCGCATCTGCATTAACGGCCTGTGGCGTTGGCAGCCGGCCAAGGACGCCACGGACCTGGTGCCCGCCGGCAACTGGGGCTATCTCAAGGTTCCTGGGTGCTGGCCGGGGATCACCGACTACATGCAGAAAGACTGCCAGACGGTCTTTGTCCATCCGGGCTGGCAGGACGAGAACCTGGGCGACATCACGACGGCCTGGTACCAGCGGGAGATCACCATTCCTAGCGAATGGGACGGACGCCGTATTGCCGTCTACGCGGAGTACCTCAACTCCTATGCCGCGATCTACGTGGACGGCACGAAGGCCGGCGAGATACGGTTCCCAGGGGGCGGGGTGGATGTCACCTCGGCGTGCCGCCCGGGCGGGACGCATGTCCTCAGCATGCTCGTCGTGGCGATGCCGCTGAAGGGCGTCATGCTCTCGTACAAGGACACCGCCTCGGCCAGGGAGGTAACGGGGTCGGTGGCGCGGCGCGGCCTCTGCGGTGATGTCTACCTCATCGGCACGCCTGCGGGCGCGCACATCGCTGACGTGAAGGTAGACACCTCTGTGCGCAACTGGGAGATCACGTTCGAGGCCGGCCTGGAGGGCCTCGCGGCGGACGCAGAGTACGCCCTTCGTGCCCAGATCACGGAGAGCGGCCGCAGGGCCGGGGAGTTCACGAGCAAGCGATTCGGGCCGGGCGACCTCAAGGACGGCCGCCTCGCCTTCGCCGAGAAATGGAGGCCGGACAAGCTCTGGGACCTCCATACGCCTCAGAACATGTACCGCCTTAGCCTCTCGCTGCTTGATGCCGAGGGCAAGGTCCTGGACACCGCCTGCCCCTTGCGCTTCGGGTTCCGCGAGTTCTGGATCAACGGCCGGGACTTCTTCCTGAACGGCAGCCGCCTCTTCCTTTCCGCCGTCCCGTTGGACAATGCGCAGGTGGCGGCCGCGGCGGCGAGCTACGAGGGCGCGCGGGAGAGCATGGAGCGCCTCAAGAGCTTTGGGATCAACTTCGTCTACACTCACAACTACGACTGCGAGCCGGGCTCCCACCTGAGCTTCGCGGAAATCCTGAGGGCCGCCGATGATGTGGGGATGCTCGTAGCCCTGTCCCAGCCGCACTTCAGCCACTACGAGTGGCAGGCTCCGGACGCTGACCAGACCAACGGCTACGCGCGCCACGCGGAGTTCTACGTGCGCGTGGCGCACAACCATCCGTCGGTCGTGGCGTACGCCATGAGCCACAATGCATGTGGGTACAGCGAGGACATGAACCCGGACATGATTGACGGAATCCAGGACCCCCGGGACCAATGGGCCCTGAACAACTCCAAGCTTGCCCTGCGCGCGGAAGCCATCGTGAAACGCCTGGACCCGGGCCGTGTCGTGTACCACCACGCTTCGGGCAACCTGGGCTCGATGCATACCTCCAACTTCTACCCGAACTTCGCCCCGATCCAGGAGCTGTCCGACTGGTTCGAGCACTGGGGTACCCAGGGCGTGAAGCCAGTTTTCCTGTGCGAGTACGGCGCGCCGTTCACCTGGGACTGGACCATGTACCGCGGGTGGTACAAAGGCGACCGGTCCTTCGGCAGCGCCAGAGTGCCGTGGGAGTTCTGCTTCGCCGAGTGGAACTCGCAATTCCTCGGGGACCGGGCCTTCCAGATCAGCGAGATGGAGAAGGCGAACTTGCGCTGGGAGGCCAAGCAGTTCCGGGCCGGCAACCTCTGGTATCGTTGGGATTACCCCTACGAGGTGGGTTCGAGAGTCTTCGAAGATCGGCAGGCGGTCCTTGCCAGCTACCTCACCGACAACTGGCGCGCCTACCGCACCTGGGGAGTATCGGGGATCTCCCCTTGGGAACACGAGCACTTCTGGAAGCCGCGCGAGGGCGTGGACCGGAGCCGCAGAGAGCTCAAGGTTGACTGGGAGAACCTGCAGCGGCCGGGGTTCAGCCCGGATTACCTCGACCAGCCGTACGAGCGCATGGACCTGGCCTTCGAGCGTGCCGACTGGATCCCCACGGCCCCGGCGCAAGCCCTGATGCGCAACAACCTGCCGCTCCTGGCCTACCTCGCCGGCAAGCCGGCCCGCTTCACCAGCAAGGACCACAACTTCTACGCGGGCGAAACGGTCGAGAAGCAGCTCATCATCATCAACAACTCACGCCAGAAGGTGAGCGCCGACTGCGAGTGGTCGTTCGGCCTCCCGCAGGCCGTGCGCGGCAGTAGGAAGGTCAGCGTGCCGACGGGCGAACAGGAACGCATTCCGCTGCGCTTCGAGCTGCCGGCCGCGCTGGCGCCCGGCGAATACGAGCTCACCGCGACCGTCAAGTTCGGCAACGGCGAGAGCCAGGAGGATTCCTTCGCCGTTCACGTCATGCCGCGCACGCCGCCTCTGAAGGTGAACGGCAGGATCGCCCTCTTCGATCCCAAGGGTGAGACCGGTAACTTGCTGCGGCGTATGCAGGTCGGCTCTCAGCCCGTCGAGGCGAGCGCGGATCTATCCCCGTACGAAATCCTCGTGGTCGGCAACGGGGCCCTGGCGGTTGACGGGCCAGGACCGGACGTCGGTCGCGTGCGCCAGGGGTTGAAGGTCATCGTGTTTGAGCAGACCTCGGAGGTCCTGGAGAGGCGGCTCGGTTTCCGTGTGGAGGAGTATGGGCTGAGGCAGGTCTTCAAGCGTGTGCCAGACCACCCCCTCCTGTCCGGGATCGGTCTGGAGAACCTGCGCGACTGGCGCGGTGAGGCGACGATCCTGCCGCCGCACCTCAAGTACGAAATGCGGCCCCGTTACGGCCCGACGGTGAAGTGGTGCGACCTCGACGTGACGCGGGCGTGGCGGTGCGGATGCCAGGGCAACGTGGCCTCTGTCCTCATCGAGAAGCCCGCGCGAGGCGATTTCCTGCCGATCGTTGACGGCGGCTTCAGCCTTCAGTACAGCCCGCTCATGGAGTACCGTGAAGGGCAGGGGATGATCCTCTTCTGCCAACTGGACGTGACGGGCCGCAGCGAAAGCGATCCCGCGGCGGAGACGCTGACCCGCAACATCCTCCAGTACGTGTCAAGCTGGAAACCGGCTCCGAACCGCAAGGCGCTCTATGTCGGCGACCCGGCTGGCAAGCGCCATCTCGAGTCGGCAGGCATCGCCCTGGGCTCCTACGAGGGCGGGAACCTGTCGGCCGACCAGGTCCTCGTCGTGGGATCCGGCGGAGGGAAGAAGCTTGCTGGAAACGCAGCAGCCGTTGCCGACTTTCTGAAGGCGGGCGGCAACCTGCTAGCCCTCGGGCTCGACGAGCAGGAGGCGAACGCGTCCCTGCCGCTGAAGGTCCGCATGAGCAACGAGGAACACATCGCCTCCTTTTTCGAGCCGCCTGGCGCGAACTCCCTGCTGATGGGAGTTGGGCCAGCGGATGTCCACAACCGCGACCCGCGGGAGTTGCCCCTCGTGTCGGCAGGAGCCGTGGTCATCGGCGACGGCGTTCTGGCCAGGGCGCAGAACGCCAACGTCGTCTTCTGTCAACTCCCGCCTTACAGTGTCACCAGCGCGCAGGGGGCTGTGCCTTCCTTTGTGGTGGACGGTGAAGACGCCGTGGAGGGAAAGCAGAGCGTACTGGTGACAATGGGCACGACGACGGAACAGGGCGGGCAGTTTGGGCAGAAAATGCAGGCCGGGCAGGCTGGCAAGACGTACACCTTCGCCGTTTTCGCCAAGGGCGTCGGCGGGCCGGTGCTTGCACATCTGGAGGTGGAGCGGGCGGGTAGGCCCTGGGACCGGGCCGTGAAGGGCGGGAACGTCCTGGTGAGTGAGAACGAGTGGACGGAGCTGCATGTCACCTTCAAGGTCGAGAAGCCCTTCCCGGAGGGTTGGCAGGCGTACATCGGTTGTGCACAGGACGGCGGCCGGTTCAGGGCCGACATGTTCCGACTCAACGAAGGGGACTATGTCCCCTGGGGAACTCCTGCCCAAGGAGCGGCGACTCCGGAGCCCGGGGGACTCCAGAACCTCTTCACGAACCCGAGTTTCGAGACGGGGTCTGATCCCTGGTGGTTCATGTACGGGGAGCAGTACAACCTCAGGCGGACCTATCGCCGCGCCAGTTTCCTGGTGACGCGCCTGCTGGCCAACATGGGGGTCGCCGGTTCCACTCCGCTTCTCAGCCGCTTCAGCACCCCCTTGGCACCGGCCAACGGGGACAAGCGCTGGCTCGATGGCCTCTACCTCGATCAGCCCGAGGAATGGGATGATCCGTATCGCTTCTTCCGCTGGTAGCAGACGGCGCGCGGCCTGAGCGAGCACCGGCCCACCCCCCGAGGCGGCGCGGAAACGGATGTCGGGGGCACTGGCGCCGTGCGCCTTGGTCGCCTGGTCCGGCGCCCAGGCAGGATACCCCAGTGCCCTCAAAGTGCCAGCGGGGTTCAGTCACCTACATGCGGTCTTCGGGAAGGACAGGACGCAGTGAGACCGAGGGATAGAGTGCTGGCGGCGCTCCAGCACGAGCGCCCGGACCGGACGCCGCGCGACTTCTGGGCGGAGCCGCCGACCTGGAACCGGTTGCTGGCGTACGTCAGGCATGGGGATAGGGAGCGTGTGCTGCAACACCTCGGCGTTGACATACGGCACCTGGACGCGATCGCTCCGCCTGAGCGCAAGGTCGGGCACGGCCTCTGGCGCAACATGTGGGGCGAGCAGTATGTCTACAAGGAAACCGGCTGGGGGCCCATGCGCCAGGATGTGACGGGCGCTCTCGCGAGGGCCCAGAGCTTGTCTGAACTGGAGAGCTTCGACTGGCCCCAGGTGGACGACCTCGACTACTCCCAGCTGCTGGACGCGTGTGAGCGACACCAGGAGTACGCGCTGGTGTATGGATCGGCCGATGTTTGGCAGCGGCCGGCGCTGGTGCGCGGCTGGCAGCGGATGTTCATTGACATGGTCGAGCGGCCGGAGTGGGCGCACTTCCTAGGCCGAACCTTCTGCGACTTCTACCTGGAAGACTACACGCGCGCGGCGGAGATCACCAACGGTCGCTTCGATCTGTACCTGCTCATCAGTGACCTAGGCAGCCAAAGGGCCCCGCTGATCTCGCCGACCATGTTCCGGGAGTTCGTCGCGCCGTACGTGAAGCGGATGGTGGACTGCATTCACAGTCTCAGCGGGCGCGTCCTGTTCCACAGTTGCGGAGCCATTCACCCGCTGATCCAGGAACTGGTTGAGGTCGGCATAGACATGCTCGACCCCATCCAGCCGGTCGGCCCTGAGATGAGGCCGGAACGACTGAAGTGCGAGTTCGGCCACCATCTCACCTTCCACGGCGGGATCGACGCGCAGGCCCTACTCCCGCGCGGCACGCCCGCAGACATACGCGCCGAGGTGCGTCGGTACTGCCGGACCTTGGGAGAGGGCGGAGGGTACGTCCTGTCGCCGGCCCACTTCTTCCAGCCCGACGTGCCTCCGGAGAACATCATTGCCGTCTACGACGAGGCCCCTTGACTCGCACTGGAGCTGAGGCCGTCGTCCGCCGCGAGAGAGAGTGTGCTGGTCAGACCAGCGTGAGAACGCCCCGTTGCACGGAAGGAGGCGTACCATGAGTCCTGTCAGACTCGGGGTCGTCGGTTGCGGGGTCATCGGCCCCAGCCACATGGCCGCAGCGGTGGATTCGCCGCTGTTGGAACTCGTGGCCGTCGCCGATCTGATCGAGGAGCGGGCCCAGGCCGCCGCGGAACGCTTCAACGTGCCGAAGGTCTATCGCCAGGGTGCCGATCTGGTGGAGGACGCGGATATCGAGGCTGTCGTCCTGGCCTTCCCCGCAGAGAAGCGCACCGAGCTGGGGCTGCACGCCCTTGAGAGGCGCAAGCACCTTCTCACTGAGAAGCCCGTCGCCATGAACGCGGACGAAGTGAAGCAGCTCATCGCCGCGCAGGGCGACCTGACGGCCGCGTGCTGCTCTTCGCGCTTCCGCTTCCTGGAGGGGGCGCAGGCTGCGGCTGAGTTCATTGCCACCGGGGCGCTGGGCGACCTGCGGACGGTGCGCTGCCGACAGGTGATTGCCTGCGGTGAGAAGCCCGACACTCCGCGACCGGAGTGGCGCCTGAAGAAACAGCTTAACGCGGGCGGCATCCTGTGCAACTGGGGTTGCTACGACCTGGACTACCTGCTGGGCCTCACCGGCTGGCAGCTGAAGCCCAGGACCGTTTTCGCGCAAACGTGGACGATCCCCCCAGCGTTTGAGTCCCACCTAGCTCCGGGGTCGGATGCGGAGACCTACTACCTCGCGCTCGTCCGCTGTGAGGGCGGCACGATCATTGCCCTGGAGCGCGGCGAGTACATGCCGGCACAGGACGACGCGGCCTGGCAGATCATCGGTACGAAGGGTTCGCTCAAGCTGAAGATGGTCACAGGTAATCCGAAGGCGATCATCCACGACGAGACGACGACCCAGTATGGCGTCACCTCAAAGACGCTCTGGGAGGGCGACGAGGACTCTAGCCTCACGGGCTCGGGACCAGTCACCGACTTCGCCGCCGCCATCCGCGAGGGGCGCCAGCCAGCGACCAGTCTCCAGCGCGCCCTGGTTATCGCCCAGGTTACCGATGCTGTCTACGCCTCCGCCGAAAGGGGTAGTGCCGTTGAGATCGAATGAGCCGGGGGGACGCGCTGGCACACCTCTGCCGGTCACATGGGCGTGAGATCGTCGTGCTGCGCCCGGAACCGCGTGTTCTGGGCCGTCTGAGTGCTGCCGTGCCACGGTCTCGTCTGGGGCCGCAAACCACGGGGGGAACGGCAGGTTGACCAGGTCGGGGCCTGCCACGGGGCCTCGTCCAGTGCTCGCGGCAGCGCTTCCGCCGCCAGGCGCTGCCGGTTAGCGGCTGGCCGAAGACCAGCACCTGCCGCCAGCGAGACCAGACCCCAGACAGCCACGCGCGCAACAGTCGGTCGGGTAGCCGGACCGAAGGACGCTTCCCCCTGCGCTGGTAGGCAGCCACTGCTGGCGCGGAGCCAGGATCCCCAGCCGCATGGGCAGGCGGCTACAGCAGGTCAGAGCCACCACAGTGAGGAAGCAGCAGATGGGGCCGATCACGGCGGCCCAGGATGGCGTGGGGCGATCTGCCTTTGACGGCGACGCCGCTCGGGCCTTCGCGAGGCCTCGTAAGAGGACCAACGCACACAGCATGGGTTTCCGGGAGGGAGAGAGTTCCCGATGAACGACTCTAAGTTGGGCCGCAGGCAGTTCCTACGGACTGCGTGTGCCGCAGCGGGCGGCGCATGTCTGGTGAGCCAGGCCGGCCTCTGGCCGCTGTCCATCTTGGCCGCGCAGGAAGGGGGCTGGCCTAAGCTGCCGCCGGTGAGAATCTACAAGGTCTACGTTGGCCGGACTGGCGACTACTACCTAGCCCATCCGACCGAGGAAGTCGGCAGATTCGAGAAGTACCTCCAGGACCTGGAGCAGAGGCTAGGCGATGTGAAGTTCGTCGGCGGTGACATGGTCCCGCCTGCCGATGCTGGCCAGGTGGCGGAGAAGGCGCGCGAGGCGGACGGCGTGCTCCTGATCCACCTTTCCTGGCACGGCGGAGACGCGCCCACGCTGGGCACGCTCATTGACGTGGGTCTGCCCACCACGCTGTTCTCGCAGCCTTTCAGCGGCCACGGATGGATGGACTTCCCCCAGTGGCACAAGCAGGGCAAGAAGGTAGTGCTGCTCCCCTCCAGCGACTGGGGCGAACTCGACCGAGTGGTCCGCCTGATGCGCGCACCGGCTTGGCTGAAGCAGACGCGCGTCCTCATCGTCGGTGCACCTCAGGGAACTGCTGCCGCGTGTTCAGCTGAGGAAGTCAAGAAGCGGCTCGGCGCGGAGTTGGTTCCCGTCAGCAACGACAGGGTCATGGAGGTCTTCAAGGCGGTTGACCCCAAAGCCGCCGAAGCTGAGGCCAGTGAGTACTGGTTGAGCAAGGCCAGGAGAATCGTGGAGCCCAGCCGCCAAGAGATAGTTGACTCCGCGCGGTTGTACCTGGCCATGAAGGACCTGATGATCAAGGAGCGGGCGCGCGCCGTCGCCAGCTCGCACTGCATGGGCACCCCGCGGGGCTGCCTGACCTTCAGCAAGCTGAACGATCAGGGCCTGGTCGGCGCTTGCGAAGGCGACATGGACTCGACCTTGACGATGCTGATCTTCGCCTATGCCTTCGGCGTCCCCGGCTTTATCAGCGACCCGGTTCCCGACATCGCCAAGAACGCGCTGATCCACTTCCATTGCACCTCGGCCACAAAGATGGATGGCCCTGGCGGCAAGCGACTGCCGTTCACCATTCGGAACCAGACTGACAGCAAAGGCGGCGTGTCGCTGGAAGTGCAGCAGCGCATCGGGCAGGAAGTCACCTGCGCCAAGCTCGTGGGCCTGGACACGATGCTGATCTCGCCGGGCAAGATCATCGAGACCAGCACCAGCCCGCTGGCCTGCCGCACGCAGTTCACGACGCGGGTCCCCGATGCGCGTCGGATGTTCCTAGATTGGGGAGCCGGCGTCATCCAAGGAGGCGTCATGACCTTGCTGCATCGCGTCGTGTTCTACGGTGACTACATGCAGCAGGTCCAGGAGCTGGGCGACCTGATGGGCCTCAAGGTCGTCGAGGAAGGCGGCCCGGCGCTGCTGGGTAGCGTGCCCCAGACATGAGCAGGACCTCTGCGGTGCTGGCCGCGCTCGTGACACTACTCACCTTCTGCGAGGGGACCACCATGGCTGCCAGACCGACCGCCGGGGAGCTGACCCTGGCCACCCGGTGGGCCCGGGCCAAGCTGCTGGGCGAGACGACGCCCGCCGAGCCGTTCGAGGGCCTGGCCGTGTCGCGCAACAACGGGCCCCTCATCCGGTGTGAGGGCCCGTTCGGGCGACCGATCACCATCGGGCAGAAGGCCTTCGAGCACGGTCTGTTTGTGCACGCCGTCAGCGAGATCACCGTCGGCCTCGCCGGCCCCGGGGCCCGCTTCCAGGCCCAGGTCGGGGTGGACAACAACCAGAGCACCGGCGGCGAGCGTGGGTCGGTCGTCTTCGTGGTCACCGCCGGGGGCCGGCACCTGTTCCGGTCCGAGGTGTTGCGCGGTGGCCAAGCCCCGGTGCCGGTGGAGGTGGCGCTGGACGGCGCGCGGGAGTTCGTGTTGCGGGTCGAGGACGGCGGCGATGGCATTGGGTGGGACCAGTGCGATTGGGCCGACGCGGCGGTCACCCTCGAGGACGCCACGCAGACCTATCTCGACGAGATGCCCCTGATGGAGTCCCAGCTCTACGACCTGTCGCCCCGGCCGCCCTTCTCCTTCGTCTACGACGGCAAACCATCGGCCGAGCTACTAGCCAACTGGGCCAGCACACCCGAGACTGCACCTCTCGACCCCCGGCGCACCCGCGTCGTGCGCACCTGGACCTGCCCGAAGACCGCGCTCCAGGTGCGGGCTGAGGCGACCCTATACCACGACTTCCCCGCCGTGGAATGGGTGCTGCACTTCACGAACGGCGGCACCCAGGACACGCCGATCCTGGAGAACGTGCAAGCCCTCGACGTGCGCCTCGAGCGCGAGGTCAGCAACGCCGAGTTCGTGTTGCGCCACTCGCGCGGGAGCCAGTGCGCCCGCAACGACTTCGAGCTGCTCGAAGAGCCCCTCCCGCCCAACTCGCAGCTGCGGTTCACACCGGGCGAAGGGCGCTCCTCGAACCAGTGGCTGCCCTTCTTCAACGTCATGCACCAGAACCAGGGCGTCATCCTGGCCCTCGGCTGGACCGGCGAGTGGGCCGCCGCCTTCACGCGCGACGCCGACCGCGCGCTCGACGTGCGGGCGGGCATGGACCTGACGCACCTCAAGCTGCACCCGGGCGAGTCCATCCGCACGCCGCGGGTGCTGGTGCTCTTCTGGCACGGCGGCCCCGTCATCGGCCCCACCGGGCGCGTGGGCGCCCAGGAGCCGCGCGAGGGGTCGCTGCACGGCCACAACCTGCTGCGCAGCCTGCTGCTGGAGCACTACACCCCGCGGCCGGGCGGGCGGATCCTGCAGGCCCCCTGCATCACCGGCAGCACCGACCTCCTGGGCTACAACGGCACCACGGAGGAGAACCAGATCGAGCACGCCCGGCTCTGGCACGCGAACGAACCCGGCATGGAGTACTGGGAGATGGATGCCGGCTGGTCGGGCGACGGCGGCTGGCCGACCGGCATGGGCACCTGGACCCCGAACCCGGAGCATTTCCCCCGCGGGCTGCGACCGCTCAGCGACGTCGTCCACGAGCTGGGCATGAAGTTCGACATCTGGTTCGAGCCCGAGCGCGTCTGCCCCGGCACCCAGCTCCACCGCGAGCACCCGGAGTGGCTGCTCGGCGGCACGCTGCTCAACCTGGGCGACCCCGCCGCGCGGCAGTACATCACCGACCTCATCGCCAACGCCCTCGACCGGTGGCGGATCGACATCTACCGCCAGGACTGCAACCTGCCGCTGCTCCCGCACTGGCGCGCCGCCGATCCGCCCGACCGCCAGGGCATCACCGAGATCCGCCATGTCGAGGGACTGTACACATTCTGGGACGAGCTGGTGCGCCGCAAGCCTGACCTCTTCATTGACAACTGCGCCAGCGGCGGCCGGCGTCTCGATCTCGAGACCACGGCCCGCAGCATGCCCATCTGGCGCACGGACTACTGGAACGACGACATCGGCTGCCAGTGTCACACCTTCGGGCTCTCGTACTGGTTGCCGCTGCACGGCGGCGGCGTCGGGCACTACACCACCTACAGCTTCCGCAGCGTGCTGAGCGCCAGCCTGGCGATGGGCTACTCCCCCGGCCAGCTCGCGTTCCCCTGGGAGTGGGCCCGTAACGCCGTAGCCGAGTACCAGCGGGTGCGCCCCTTCTTCTACGGCGACTTCTACCCGCTCACGCCGTACAGCCTCTCGCCGGGCGACTGGCTCGTGTCGCAGTGGGACCGCGAGGACCTCGGGCAGGGCATGATCCTCGGCTTCCGCCGCGAGGAGAGCATCTACCTCGCCGCCCAGCTCAAGCTCCACGGCCTGCAGCCGGACGCCCGCTACGAGCTGACCAACGAGGACACCAAGGAAAAGCAGACGCACACCGGCGCCGAGCTGATGGACCAGGGCCTGCGCTTCGAGGCCCCCGAGGCGCCGAGCGCCTTCCTGTTCACCTACCGGCGGCTGTAGCCCCGACATCGCTTAGCGGCGCGAGTCGCTTGGTCGGTTCTGCCGTTACATAGGTCGGATGGTGGTCAACCGGCAGTCAGGGGCATTCGTTCCTTCTCAACGCCCCAGACACTGGTGGACTATCCGAGAGGCCATTGCCGGGCGTCCCGATGGGCAAAGCGGGCGCGTGGAGGGCGGACTGAGGGGCGGCCACACTCTCGTTGTTGACATCGTTCGCCTTCATGACCACGAGAAGGCCCTGGTGTTCGGCGACGTCATGCGCACGGTCGCCCACGCTGTTGGTGAGGGGCGGAGGGCTGGTGGCAGTGGCGTGGGCCCTACGGTAGTCGTGCGATGCCACAAGTGCAACGAGGAGAACCCGCCGGACGCCCGCTGCTGCAACAACTGCGCAGCAGCCCTGGTGAAGACGAAGGCTTGCTCCCAGTGCGGCGAGCGGAACGACCCCGACGCGGAGTACCGCGAGGCCTGCGGCCACCGACTGGGATAGGAGAGCCCGCACCGGTCAAGGTCCTGTGGGACTGCCGCAGTTGCCTGCTTCTCGTGTGCCCTGAACCGCGTGTTCTGGGCCGCTGGGGCGGGCTCCACCACGGCCTCATTGGCGCTTGACAAGGGCAGGAGGAGCCGGATGCGGGTCTGTGAGGGCGAAAGCCGGATAGCTGAGCTTCTCGGCCCTACACGCCGCAAGATCGGGCCCCAAGGGGGGCAGCAAGGAGAGATCAGCTTGAGGACGCTAACAGCCCCGTTGCGCCACCTCGCCGCGGCGTGCGCCGCCGTTGTGCTTCTGCTCGGCTTCGTCGGCCTCGCCGCAGCTGCCGAGGACCTCGCCGAGGGCTTCAAGAGCCCTCCGGCCTCGGCCCAACCGTGGGTCTACTGGTTCTGGCTGAACGGCAACATCACCCGCGAGGGCATCACCGCCGACCTGGAAGCCATGAAGCGCGTGGGCATCGGCGGCGTGCTGATCATGGAGGTGGATCAGGGGGCGCCCTTGGGGCCGGTTCCGTTCGCAGGCACGAAGTGGCGTGAGCTGTTCCAGCACGTCGTGTCCGAGGCGGGCCGGCTCGGCCTCGAGGTCAACATGAACAACGACGCCGGGTGGTGCGGCAGCGGCGGCCCCTGGGTCACCCCCGACAAGGCCATGCAGAAGGTCGTCTGGACCGAGACGCAGGTTGAGGGGCCCCGCCGCTTCGAGGGGATCCTGCCGCAGCCGCAGGCGGTGGCAGGCTACTACCGCGACGTCGCGGCCCTCGCCTTTCCCACCCCCGACGACTACCGCATCCCGGACATCCAGGGCAAGGCCGCCTTCGTCCGCCAGGACCTCCCGCCGCGCGCGGAGTTCCCCGCGCTGCCCGCGGGCCAGGCCATCACTGGTGCCCGCATCCTCGACGTCACGGCCAGTATGGGACCAGACGGCCGCTTGGCGTGGGACGTGCCCGAGGGGGAGTGGACCGTGCTGCGCGTGGGCCACACCCCCACAGGCGCTATGAACGCGCCGTCACCGGAGTCCGGCCGCGGCCTGGAGTGCGACAAGCTGGGCCAGGAGGGGGCCGAGGCCAGCTTCTACGGCTTCATGGGGAAGCTGATCGCCGACGTAGGGCCTCTCGCCGGCAAGACGCTCGTCGCGACCCACATTGACAGCTGGGAGGTCGGCTCTCAGAATTGGACCCCCCGCTTCCGCGAGGAGTTCCTGCGGCTACGCGGCTACGACCCGCTGCCCTACCTGCCCGTCATGACGGGTCGTGTCGTTGCGAGCCTGGAGGTGTCCGAGCGTTTCCTGTGGGACCTACGCCAGACCATCTCGGACCTGCTTGTCCAGAACTACGCCGGCCACACGCGCGAACTGGCGCGGAAGCACGGTCTGCGGCTCTCCATCGAGGCGTACGGCGACTCGACCTTCGACAACATGGCCTACGCGGGGCGCGCCGACGAGCCCATGGGTGAGTTCTGGTCCTGGCCCGGCTTCGGCGCCGCCGGCACTCTCATGGAGATGTCATCGGCCGCTCATGTCTACGGCAAGCCCATCGTCGGCGCCGAGGCGTTCACGGCGGGGGACGGCGAGAAGTGGCTCTACCACCCCGGCTCCATCAAGGCCATGGGCGACTGGGCCTTCTGTCTGGGCATCAACCGGTTCGTAGTCCACCGGTACGCGCTGCAGCCCTGGCCGGATCGGCGGCCCGGCATGTCCATGGGGCCGTGGGGGCTCCACTACGAACGCACCCAGACGTGGTGGGAGCAGTCGAAGCCCTGGCATGCGTATCTGTCGCGCTGCCAGTACCTGCTACAGCGGGGGCTCCCCGTGGTGGACCTCCTCTACCTGGCGCCGGAAGGGGCGCCCCGCAGCTTCACGCCCCCGCTGTCGAGCAACCGATCCGGCTACAAGGCCGACGCCTGCCCGGCGGAGGCCGTGCTGCAGCGCCTGACGGTGCAGAACGGCCGCCTGGTCCTGCCGGACGGCATGAGCTACCGGGCGCTGGTGCTGCCGGGGGCTGAGACGATGACGCCGCAGTTGCTCGGGCGCCTTGCGGAGCTCGTCGAGGCCGGGGCGACGGTCATCGGCTCGCGGCCGGTGAAGGCGCCGGGACTGTCGGACTACCCGCGGTGCGACGCCGAGGTCCGAGAGCTCGCCGACGCGCTCTGGGGCTCGGGCAAGGTCATCACGGGCAAGACGGGCGAGGAGGTCCTCGCCGTCCGCGGACTGCCTCCCGACTTCGCCGCCGATCGGACGCTGGACTTCGTCCACCGGCAGATTGGCGATGCGGACGTCTACTTCGTGGCCAACGGCGCCACGCACGGCGTCAACGCTGCCTGCGCGTTCCGTGTGGCTCGCAAACGGCCCGAGCTGTGGCGCCCCGAGACGGGCCGCATCGAGCTGGTCGCGGTCTACTCGGAGTCCCGTGGCGTGACGCGCATCCCGCTGCGGTTCGAGCCGGGCGAGTCAGTGTTCGTGGTGTTCCGCCAAGGCGCTCCACCAGCCGATCCGGTGGTGCGCGTGACGCGCGCCGGCCTGGACGTCTGGCCTGCCCCGTCCGAGGTCGCGAAGATCGTCATCCGCCGCGCCCTCTGGGGCCCGGTCGGTGATGAGGCACGGACCAAGGACGTCACGGACCAGGTGCAGCGCATGGTCAACCGAGGCGCCCACTCGTTTACGGTCGCGGAGCTGGCGTCCCAGGGCGATCCGGCATTCGGCGTGGTCAAGACGCTCCGCGTGGAGTACGAGGTCTCAGGCCGAGCACTTACGACGAGCGCGACGGACCCCGAGCTCATCACCTTCGAGCTTCCCTCCGACGCGGCGCCGCCGGTGCGACTCGAGCGTCTGCCGGATGGCCGGTTGCTGGCCGAGGCGGCAGAGCCGGGCGTGTACGAGGCGACGGCCAAGTCCGGCCGGGCCCTGCACTTCCGCGCCTCGGCGCCCCGGTCGGTGGAGCTGGGCGGCCCCTGGGACCTGCGCTTTCCGCCCAACTGGGGCGCGCCGGAGCGTGTCGCGCTGGACCGACTGGCGTCGTGGAGCGAGAACGCCGACCCGGGGGTGCGCTACTTCTCTGGGACGGGCACCTATCACAAGGCGTTCCGGCTGGCGCCGGAGATGCTGGCGCAGGGGCGGCGGGTGTACCTCGACCTCGGCCAGGTGGAGGTCATCGCTCAGGTGCAGCTCAACGGCAGGGGCCTGGGTATCCTCTGGAAGGCGCCGCACCGCGTCGAGATCACGGGTGCCGCGCGTTCGGGCGATAACGCGCTCGAGGTTCAGGTGACCAACCTCTGGCCCAACCGGATGATCGGCGACGAGCAGCTGCCCGACGACAGCGCGCGTAACCCCAACGGCACGCTGCGCGAGTGGCCCCAGTGGCTGCAGGAGAACAAGCCAAGCCCCACGGGCCGGTTGACGTTCACGTCGTGGCGCCTCTGGCCCAAGGATGCGCCCCTGCTCCCCTCGGGCCTCCTCGGCCCGGTGCGGGTCATGTCGGTGGCGACAGTGGTGGTTGGTAGTATGAAGTAGCACCGGCCGCCCCGGTCCAGCGTTGATGAGACCGTCTGTCCCGGTCAGGTAGGCATGAGACCGGTGCGGCGGTCAAGCGGGCGTGAGACGGTCGTCTGGTGCAGGTTGGCCGGCTCGTCGCGGGTGATGAGCGGCTAGCGCAATTCAAGAGGAGGAGTAGGCATGAAGCAGTTGGCCGCAAGCATCGTTGTTCTTCCAGCGCTGACCGTACTGGCGCTGGCCCCGCTCGCCCAAGCCGCTCAGGCGGGCAAGAGTCCGCTGAAGGTCTTCATTCTGGCGGGCCAGTCGAACATGGAGGGGCAAGCGGTGGTGGACCTTGACGACGAGGAGTACTACAACGGCGGAAGGGGCAATCTCGAACACGTCATGCAGGATCCTGCCAAGGCCCATCTGTACAAGCACCTCAAACACGGGGACGGCAACTGGGCGGTGCGCGATGACGTCTGGGTCTGGTACAAGACGGAGCAAGCAGGAGTGAAGAAGGGCGGGTTGACGATAGGCTACACGCCCTACCCCGAGAAGCATCATTTCGGCCCGGAGCTTCAGTTCGGCCATGTGCTGGGGGATTACCTCGACAATCAGGTACTGCTCATCAAGACGGCCTGGGGCGGCAAGAGCCTATACCGGGACTTCCGTCCGCCGAGCTCCGGCGGCCAAGTTGGTCCGTGTTACACTCGGATGCTTGACGAGACCCGCGAGGCCCTAGCGAACATCGGGAAGGACTTCCCCGACTACGACGGCCACGGCTACGAGATTGCGGGTTTTGTCTGGTTCCAGGGCTGGAATGACATGGGCGACGAGGCGGCTGTTGCTGAGTATGAGGAGAATCTGGCAAACCTGATCAAGGATGTGCGCAAGGAGCTTGGCGTTCCCAGGCTGCCGGTGGTGATCGGAGAGACAGGGAACTGCGACAACATGACTTTCCGAAGGGCACAAGCCGCCGTGGCGCAGCGCCCTGAGTTGAGGGGTACGGTCACGTTTGTGGCAACCGGAGAGTTTCGGCGGCCGGCGCAGGAATCGCCCAATGTGGGGCATGGGCATCACTGGTATGGTAACGCAGAGAGCTACCTGCTGATCGGTAATGCGCTCGGCGAAGCGATGAAGAGACTGCTTGCGCCCGTCGAATAGGCGTTAGACTGCCTGCGCCGGGCAAGCGTGCGTGGGGCTGCCTTGCCGCACTTCTAACCGCGCATTCCAGGCCCCTTTCGGCCGGCGGTCCTTCTACCCCGGGCCTTGTCGGAGACACCCGCGGACCCAGGAATGGGCCCCGAGGCCTGTCTCAGGCCCATTTGGCCGCCACACAGAGACCAGCTCGGGTCCCTCGGCGTAGGCGTAGACGAACAGCGCAATGCCGGGCCTATGATACACGGTGTCCAGCCCGACTGGGCTCTCGCTTGGCACCAGAACGACGTTCTCGAGCTTCTCCGGCAGCCTTCGGTAGTTGTCGTTCGGGTCCTCGGTGCCTCTGGCCCAGACATCGGGTTGCCCGAAGAACGTGTACATGGAGTTCTCCGGGAAATCGGCAAGTCTGTCCAGGAGGCGCCTCACGTACTCGAGGTATCCCTTGGTGTCGCTGAAGGGCCGTTCGACGATCCACTGCGTGCACCATTCCGCCCGGTAGACGAACCCTTCGTCGTCCCCAGACGCGCTCAGGCACGCGCGGCGAGAGCGCTGCCACACCTCGGGTCATGTCCAGGCACTCGCGTGTGGTGGCCAGCAGAAGCTCCAGGCCGTTCCCCAGCGTGACCCTTTCTCCGGTTACATGCTCGCACAGCTCGATGTGCTGGATGATGTCGAAGATCGGCACGCGGTCCACGGGTGTGCCGCTGAGGGTCCCCATGACCCGCTCGCGGGCCGTCATTGTGTCTTGAGAGCGGTGTCTCCTCGTTCCATCTCATCCGCTGGTTGCAGGGATACCAGTACCTGTCTTGGATGACGTGCCTGTTCCTTCCGCCGACGGAACGAGGGCCTCTTCGGCTGGCGCTGCGGGCAACGTCGAACTCGGTGGCACATAGGCCCTCACGCCGCTGACGAACATGGAGTATGGCTTCTGCGCCCCATGGCTCTGTGCGCTGATGATTAGGTAGAAATGCTGCTTGGCCCCGACCTCCGGCACGTAGGGAGCCCCGGCGCTCATCTGTTTCACTCCATCCACCCACCACGTCGCAAGTCTGTGGATGGGATCATAGCTGGCGCCAAAGGTATGCTTTTGGCTACGATCGAGCGGCAGTGGTGAAATGTGGTTGTAATCGTTCAGTATTCTCTCCCAATTCGGGTAAATGCCCCATGTATAGACGACGCTTCCCATCAACCCGGGGCCGAAGTTTCCTTCGCCAACGTCGAGCTCCATCCAGCGCTCGAATTCGGGTGGATCGCCAGGGTAAACATCGCTCTTTGCGCGATTGTGCTCGGCTGGCATCAGCCAGACTGCGGGAAAGCGGTCCGGGTCGCTATCCGACAGCCAGTAATCGAACTCAACGTAGAAACCGTCACAACCGGGCAACAGAGGCAGCTTGCCACCCGAGAAATCGCGCGGCGTGCTTACCAGATCGCCGCCCAGACTTAGCGCGAGAACGCCATCCTGTGTCCAATAGTGGTCGAGCGACGGCGGCGGCGAAACCCACCATTGGCCACTGAACCACTTGTAGTTGCCGTTACTGCCAGGAGCGATGTCGGCTGCAGTGGGCCTCTCATTGATGACACACTTCGTGTAGCCCAGCGCAGCAGCGCCAGGAGGTACAGTCAACGGCGGCGCTGCAGCCGCGGTGCAGCCGGCTGTGATACACATGGTCGCGACAGCACAGTGGAAGAGCATGACTCCTCACTCCTCCCATTCCGGCTCTGATCCGGGATTGCCCACACCAGACGGGCTTGCTGCATCGGTGGGCCGAACAGCCCCCATCCGGTGTCTTCGTTCGCCCCGGGAGCGACAGACGCCTTCCGCTGGCGTCGGCTGGCCTCCATCGAGGCGCCTCCTCCGCCACCTGGGGCGCGCCGTGAGGCTGGAGGTGACCGTGGAGGAAGTGGTCCCCTCTACGGGCGAGAACACCGGGCAAGTCCGTCTGGGCCTTAGGGGCGGGCGAGAGCCGTACCAGATCGCGTGGGGCGACAAGCCGAAGCAGGGCGGCGTGGAGCGCGCTTTCCTGCCGCCGGGGGAGCACCGCGTCCTGGTGAAGGACGTGAACCTCACGGCCAGCGAGCAAACCATCGCGGTCAAGGACCAGCCCGCCTTCACGCTGGCGCGACCCGTGTTCGAGAGGTCACCCTCGGGCGGCGTGCGGATCGCCAACCCGCAGCAGGGCTTCCGCTACCTGTGGTATGCCGAAGACTGTCCCCCGTACATCCTCCGTCCGCCCAGGGGCCTGTACGAGGGCACCTTCGCCGCCAGGGACGGCCGGGTGTTCGAGGTGCAGAAGGCGGTGATCCCCAACACGGACGGCAAGTGGGCGAACCCCGAGACCGTGGATCGGGAGAACAACCGCACCAACAACGACTATGGCTCCTGGGTGCGCCTGGATGCCTACGTGTCCGGCCGCCAGGCCTGGCCGCTGACGGTGAAGCTGGAGACGAACCACAAGGGCGAGCCGGGGGCGAAGCTGGAGGTGTCCGGCGAGACGAAGAGATCGGCGACCTCGACGGAAGTCCTCGTGGAGGGCAAGTGGAATGGCGTGGTGGACCACGGGCGACTGACGGTGCAGGGTGATGGGCCCGACGGAGGACGCTTCGATCTGCTGTACACCGCCCGGCATGAGAACATGAGCCGCCCGCTGCATGTGGGCAATGATGGAGGGCTAGAAGCCCGCTCACACGTTTCGGGGTTGCCGCTGCCGGCGGCGCCCACAGGGGCGCGGAACCGGTGGCACCCACGTTTCCGGGAGACACGAGTCCCACCGGCTCTTGACAAGGAAACGGGGAAGTGGTATATGTAATCTACATGTAGAGGAAGGCCATCATGCCTCGAGGTCGTTGTCATCGTCATGGACGTCAGTTCGGCCCTTGCTCTTGCTCCCTGGGCAAGCTGTCGCGTCTCGTGGAGCCTATCCTGCTCTACCTACTGGCGGCAGGCGAGGCGCGCTACGGTTACGAGTTGTTGGAGCGGGCGCGGAGAATCGCCCTCACCGACGCCGAGATTGACGTCGGGGCCGTCTACCGGACGCTGCGCACACTGGAGGCAGCCGGTTGCGTCCGGTCGTACTGGGAGCCGGGCCCGGGCGGCCCGGATCGGCGCATCTACGAACTCACGGACGCGGGCCGCCAGCATCTGCGGGATTGGGTTGTGGTGTTCGAGCGCATTGGCAGGCACATGATGGACCTAGCCGAGGCGTGCCGGGAACTCGAAGGCCAGCCGGCCCAGGCATAGCAGGGGGCCTTCTTTTTTGCGCATCATGTATGTTGATAACATATAGGAGGCATCGGAACAATGAGGGTGGCGATCGCCGTAGACGGGGACGAGGTTTCGCCGCATTTCGGCCGCTGCGAGCGCTACGAACTCGTTGACCTGACAGATGGGAAAGTGGCGGCACGGCAGCGCCTGGCCCACCCAGGGCACGCGCCGGGGGAATTGCCGCCCTACCTGAAGCAAGTTGGCGCAGACTGCATCGTGGCCGGCGGCATGGGGCCGCGTGCAGTAGGCTTGTTCGAGAGCCTCGGGATGCAGGTCATCGTTGGCGTCAGCGGGCCTCTGGAGGACGTGGTGACCGCTCTGGCAGAGGGCCGGCTCGAGGGCGGTGATAGCTTGTGCGACCACTGAGGCCGCGGCCGAGCGGACAGGGCTCTAGGCGGGCGCGAGCCGCCTGAACACCGCGGGTGGGAAGCCGCCCGCTAAGGAAAGGAGCGAGTGACCATGCGACACCGTAACATGTTTTATCTCACCGGATTGCCGGGCTGGATGCGGTTCGGATTCAGCCCGGGGTGGATTGGCCGGAGCCCGTCGGGGCTGGGACCATGCGCCCAGTTCCTCATGTCGGGTCAGTGGCCCACGCCGCAGATGGCCGCCGCCTGGCAGGCCATGCAGGCCGGCCAGCCCAGCGCTCCCGCGGGCATGACGAGCCCGATGGGTGGCTGGGCCCCTTGGGGCGCGCCCCAGCCGGACGCTCACGCCCAGCTCGAGTGGCTGAAGGGTCAGACGGAGATGCTCCAGCAGCAGCTCGAGCAGGTGCAGAAGCAGATCGAAGAGTTGGAGCGGAGCGAGTAGCCGAGCGAAAGGAGCGACACCATGAAGATCGCTGTGGCCTCAACGGGCCCCAACCTGGAAGCGCCGGCGGATCCGCGCTTCGGGCGCTGTGCCTACTTCCTGATCGTGGACAGTGACACCATGGAGTTCGAGGCCCTCGAGAACGCCGCGGCCATGCAGGGCTCTGGCGCGGGCATCGCCGCTGCGCAGTTGGTGGCCAACGCTGGCGCCGAGGCGGTCATCGCCGGCAACTTCGGGCCCAACGCCTTCCAGGCGCTCAATGCCGGCGGCATTCAGCTCTATGCCGGCGGCGGCGGCACCGCGCGGCAGATGGTTGAAGCCCTCAAGGCCGGCCAACTGCAGCCCCTATCGGGCCCGAGCGTCCAGGCCAAGTTCGGCATGGGTGGTGGGGGTGGTATGGGTCCTGGTATGGGTATGGGTGGAGGAATGGGCAGGGGTGGTGGTGGCATGGGCGCGGGCATGGGTCGTGGGATGGGCAGAGGTGGCGGTCGGGGGATGGGCGGCGGCCGAGGTATGGGTGGAGGACGAGGCAGGGGCCGAGGCGGTGGGATGGGGATGGGCATGGCGGGCGGGGGTGGCTGGCCGCCGTCGGCTCAGCCCACCCAGGGCGCCGATGTGAGCCAGCTCAAGGCCCAGGCCGACGCCCTGAAGCAGCAGCTTGACCAGATCCAGCGCACGATCGAGGAGCTGGAGAAGAAGGGCAAGAGGTAGGGAGGTGGGCCATGCCGCTGTTCGAGTTCGAGTGTCAGGACTGTGGGACCGTCAACGAGGCGCTCCTCAACCGCGGTGAGTCGCCTCCGGACTGCGAGGAGTGCGGCAGCAGCAACGTCCGCCGCCGGCTCTCGACTTTCGCCATCGCCGGCAAGCACTGCTCCGGCGTGGGCGCCTGCGAGCGTTGGCCGGACGGGGGCCCCTCTGAATGCCCGCCGGGGCGCTGCTGCGGCATCGGCGAGGCCTCATGATGACGAGGCGCGTAGGGTTCAAGTGACACCACACGGTGCAGACAACACGGGGGCCCTGACCATCAGTGTCGCCGCCGGCAAGGGCGGCACCGGCAAGACGCTGGTGGCGACGAGCCTCGCCGTCGCACTTACCCGCGATGCTCCGCCGGGGGTGGAGCTCCTCGACTGCGATGTCGAGGAGCCCAACGCTGACATCCTGCTGCGCCCACACTGCAACCATCGCGAGCCCGTGCACGTCATGGTGCCGCAGGTCAACCAGACGCTGTGCACGAGCTGCGGGCGCTGCGCCGAGGCCTGCCAGTTCAGCGCCATTGCCGTGATCCGCCAGGCCGTGATCGCCTTCCCGGAGCTCTGCTGCGGCTGCGGGGCGTGCAGCTTCGTGTGCCCCGAGGATGCGATCTCGGAGGTCGCGCGCTCGGTGGGCGTGGTGGACAGCGGCGTCACCGCTGACGGCATCCGCTTCTACCAGGGGCGCGTCAACGTGGGCGAGCAGCGGAGCGCCCCGGTCACCAAGGCCGTCAAGCGGCACATCCATGACGAACTGGTCACCATCATTGACGCCCCGCCGGGTACTGCCTGCCCCATGCAGGAGGCCCTGGATGGCAGCGACTACTGTGTCTTGGTCACCGAGCCAACGCCCTTCGGTCTGAGCGACCTCCGGGCTGCCGTAGACACGTGTCGCCAGCTCGGCGTCCCCTATGGCGTCATCATCAACCGAGACGGTGTGGGGGACGCGGGCGTCGAGGCGTACTGCGCGGACCAGCGCATCCCCGTTCTGCTGCGCATCCCGCAGGAGCGCGTCATCGCCGAGGCCTACTCGCGGGGTGAGACGCTGGCGCACGCCTTCCCGGAGTGGGTCGCGCCGCTCCAGGACGTGTTCGCGCGCGTACGCGATCTGATCGGCGGACCAGCGGCGGCTCGATGGCGTGGGCCCATCGAGCCAAGCACATCCGTGCAAAGGAGGCGATAGCTGTGCCAGGGAGAGATGGGACCGGGCCAGCGGGCGGTGGGCCGGGCACTGGCCGGGGCGCGGGCGGGGGCCAGGGACGCGGCCGAGGCCGCATGGGCGGCTTTGGCCTGGGCGCCGGCGGCAACTGCGTCTGCCCCAACTGCGGCGCCACTCGGCCGCACCAGCGCGCCGTGCCCTGCTACCAGACCAAGTGCCCCAACTGCGGCGCCGCCATGACCAGACAGCGGTAACAGGCTACGAGTCTGCTCGCAAGTAGTGAATAGACGGACGAAAGGAGCGTTGAAGATGCCAGGATTCGACGGAACCGGACCACGAGGCATGGGCCCCATGACAGGCGGGGGGCGCGGCTGGTGCAACCCGTACAGCCCCCTGTACGCCGGTGGGGGTAGTCCCTACGCCCCGGCCGGGGGCGGGGGGTATTACCCAGGTGCTCCCGCCATGCCCTACGGGCCGTATGGTGGCGGCTATGGCGCGCCGATGGCCTACGGTGCTCCGGCCATGCCTTACGGAGGCTTCTCTCCCTACGGAGCCATGCCCCCGTATGGCGCCGTCGCGCCGTACGGCTACCAACCGTACGGCTTGGGCTACGGCGTCGGCATGGGCATGGGTTTTGGCCGGGGCATGGGCATGGGCATGGGCTTTGGCCGTGGTATGGGCTTCGGCCGTGGTAGGGGACCTGGCGGCGGCTGGGGCGGCCGTGGTAGAGGCCGTGGCTGGTGGTAGGAAGAGCCACCTGAAGGGCGGGTGAGTGCATCACAGCAGGAGCCCGACTGATGGTCGAACGACCTGTACAGATCACCGTCGTCAGCGGCAAGGGCGGCACGGGGAAGACGACCGTGGTCGCGTCCTTCGCGGCGCTGAGTGACCGCAAGGTCCTGGCCGACTGCGACGTGGACGCGGCCAACCTCTACCTGCTCCTGCACCCCAAGGTGCGCGAGCAGGGCGAGTTCCGGGGCACCAAGAGGGCCGTGCGGGACCCGGCGAAATGCCGCCAGGCCGGCGAGTGCGAACGGGTCTGCCGCTTCGGCGCTATCACCGTGCGGGCTGTTGACGCCATGGCCTGCCAGGGCTGCGGGCTGTGTTTACTGGCGTGCCCGAACGACGCCCTGCGCCTGGAGCCGGTGGTGAACGGGCACTACTACGTATCGGACACGAAGTACGGGCCCATGGCGCACGCGAAGCTGATGCCTGGGGGTGAGAGCTCCGGGCGATTGGTCACGAAGGTGCGTCAGCTCGCCGAGGACCTGGCCCGAGGCGAGGGGCGCGGGCTGATCCTCATTGACGGGCCGCCGGGCATCGGCTGCACGGCGACGGCCTCGCTGGCCGACGTGGACCTGGCCCTCATCGTCACCGAGCCCACGCTGTCCGGCATTCACGATATGGAGCGCGTCATCTCCCTCGCCGACCACTTCCGCCTTCCCACGGCTGCCATCATCAACAAGGCGGACATCAACGCAGACAACGCGCGCCGGATCCGCGACTTCTGCGGGGCGCGTGAGATCCCAGTCCTCGGCGAGCTGCCCTTCGACGACGTGGTGACGCGGGCCATCACAGACATGACGCCGGTGGTGGAGTACGATGACGGGGCGGTCTCCCAGGGGCTGAGGGCAGCCTGGGGGACGCTTGCCGAACGCTTGGGGGTGCAGGCGTGAGCCGGATCCTCAGCTACGATGAAGCCAGCCGATTTCACGGACACAAGTGCCCCGGGCTGGCCATGGGCTACCGCGTCGCCCTGGCCGCCCTGGACGCTCTGGGTGGCGAGCGGGCTCTCGACGAGGAGCTCGTGGCCGTGGTCGAGAACGACTCCTGTGCCGTGGACGCCATTCAGGCCGTGCTTGGGTGCACCTTTGGCAAGGGCTCTCTGGTCTTCCGGGACTATGGCCGACACGTGTACACTGTCTACAGGCGCGAAACAGGGGAAGGCGTACGTATCAGCCTGCGCGCGCCGGACCAGGAGGCCCAACAGAGCCGCCAGGAGCGCCGGCAGATGCTGCTTACAGCCCCCCAAGAGGAGTTGCTACTGGTCGAACCGGCCACCGAACCGCTGCCCGGCTACGCGCCAATCGAGCCCTCGGAGCCCTGTGACGCCTGTGGGCAACCGACCATGCGTTCGCGCCTGGTCGAAGTGGACGGGCGGCGGCTGTGCCGGCCCTGCGCCGAGCGGGTGGCCGCCGAATCCCAAGGTTCGTCAACATAGGTCAGTCATGCTCAAGCGTAAACAGCCTCAAGCTCAACCGGGCTTATGGCCGGAACAGGCCGAGCGGCAGCGGCAGTTGGAACAGCAACAGCAGCGCCTGGAAGCCCGTGTGGCCCGCATCGAGCACGAGATTCTCATCATCAGCGGCAAGGGCGGGGTGGGCAAGAGCACCGTGGCCACCAACCTGGCCTGGGCGCTGGCCAAGCGGGATTTCCGCGTCGGCTTGCTCGACGCGGACATACATGGTCCGACCATCCCACTGATGCTGGGCCTGCGCGGCAAGCGGGCCCGGAGCGACGGCCAGGCGCTCTTGCCGGTGGCCGTCAGCCACAACCTACACGTGATGTCCATCGGCTTCTTGACCGAGGATGGCACTCAGCCACTCATCTGGCGAGGCCCACTGCGGGCCAACGTCATCCGCCAGTTCATCGCTGACGTGGCCTGGGGCGACTTGGACTTCCTGATCGTGGACCTGCCGCCCGGGACGGGAGATGAGCCACTCACCGTCGCGCAGAGCTTCCCAGACGCCGATGGTGCCATCGTCGTGACCACACCTCAGGAGGCAAGCCTTTCGGATTGCCGCAAGGCTGTCAATTTCGTGCGGGCGGTCAATTTGCCCGTGCTGGGCGTCATCGAGAACATGAGTGGCTTCGTGTGCCCACACTGCGGGCGCCAGACTGACATCTTCGCTCAGGGTGGGGGGCAGCGGATGGCCGCGGAGATGGCCGTGGCGTTCCTGGGTGCGCTGCCGCTGGTTCCGGAGATAGTGCGCCTGGGCGATGCAGGGAAATCTGCGCTCAGTTCGGACGTCTCGCAGAGCGTCCGAGAGCCGCTGGAGGCTGTAGTCGGGGCCCTGCTCGACCAGATCAGGCTGACGGAGGCCGCTGCACGGCCCGTCGAAGAGTGACCCGTTCTGCCCCGGGAGAGACCATGCGAGCCTACTTGGATTGCGTGCCGTGCGTCGTCAGACAGAGCCTGGAGGATGCGCGCCTGGCGACCGACGACGAGGCCATCCAGGGCGCCGCCATGCATCGCGTCCTGGAGGCCCTCGCCGAGGCCGATTTTAGCCGCCCACCGATCCAGCTCGGCCGTCTCGCCCACAGCCTGGTTTGCCAGGTCACCGGGAGCGGGGACCCTTACGCGGAGGTCAAGCGGGAGTCCAACCGGCGGGCCTTGGCGCTCTATCCTCGGCTGAAGGAGCTGGCGGGTCAGAGCCGGGATCCCCTACTGGCAGCCACCAAGATCGCCATCGCGGGCAACATCATTGACTTCGGCGTCCCCGGCGAGTTCGATCTGGAGGCCACGCTTGACCGCGTGCTCGAGGAGGCCCTCGCCGTTGACGACTATGAGCCGTTTGCCGCAGTCCTGCGCCGAGCGCAACGCGTGCTCTACCTGGCCGATAATGCCGGAGAGATCGTGTTCGATCGGGTCCTTATCGAGGCCCTACCTGCGGCTGCGGTTACCGCCGTAGTGAAGTCGGAGCCGTTCATCAACGACGCCACGGCAGTGGATGCCTCAGCCACAGGCCTCGAGCACGTCGCCGCGATCATGGAGATCGCGCCTGGGGTGACCGAGCCGCAGGCCTTCGGCCAGGCATGGCACGAAGCGGACGCCATCATCGCGAAGGGACAGGCCAACTACGAGGCGTTGAGCGCTGCCGGGGGGCCGACCTTCTTCCTGCTCATCGCCAAGTGTGACCTTGTTGCGCGACACATCGGCGTGAAGCGCGGCGACGTGATATTGCAGGCGCAGACAAGTCGCGTCGCCGCGTCGCATGGGGCCCGGGCACCGAGTGAGGCGGCCGAGTGAAGCTCCCTCAGCAACGGCATGTCTTCGGTCCCGTCCCCTCCCGGCGCCTGGGACGCTCGCTGGGCGTGGACCCCGTCCCCTTCAAGACCTGCTGTTACGACTGCGTCTACTGCCAACTGGGGCGCACGACCGACCTCACGACCGAGCGGCGGCCATACGTGCCCGCAGCGACGCTCATAGACGAGTTGGCGGCCTGGCTGGCGCGGGGCGGGCACGCGGACTACATCACACTGTCGGGGTCTGGCGAGCCAACCCTCAACAGCGAGGTGGGCGAAGTCATCGCCTGGGCGCGCGCGCACGCGCACACACCGGTGGCCGTGCTCACCAATGGCGCGCTGCTCTGGCGGGAGGAAGTGCGCCGCGACGTTTCCTGTGCCGACGTCCTGATCCCCTCCCTCGACGCGGCGGCGGGGGACGTCTACCGGCAAGTCAACAGGCCCGCTCCCGGAGTTGACCTGGAGCAGGTCGTAGAGGGGCTCGTGGCGGCTCGCCTGGAGTGTCGCGGCCAGATGTGGCTGGAGGTGATGCTGGTGGCTGGCCTCAACGACACGCCAGAGCACCTGCGGGCGCTCCGGCGGGCCAGCGACCACGTGCGCCCGGATCGCGTACACCTCAACACCGTGGTGCGCCCTCCCGCGGAGCCTGGCGTCATGCCTCTGGCCGCGGCGGACATGGCGGGAGCTCAACGAGTCCTGGGCCCGCGGGCCGAGCTGATAGCGCCGCGCACGGAACATCCCGCTGAGCACCAGGAGGCGAACCGTGCTGACGACCTCATGGCCCTGCTGCGCCGACGACCGTGCACGCTCGAGGATGTGGCCGTGGCCCTCGGCGTGCACCGGGCAGAGGCCGCGAAATGCCTGGCGCCGCTGCTCCAGGATGCCACCGTGCGAACAATCAGGACGTTGGGCACGACTTACTACGCGGCAACTGCTCCCCCCGGCCACGACGCCCCCAGCTGACCCACGCCGGCAGCGGTCGCTGCTGCCGCGGGGCCGCTGAGCGTAGCGAGGTAGCGATATGAGCGCAATCCCGACGTACGAGGACATCGCACGCTTCCACGGGCATACCTGTCCCGGCCTTGCGCTCGGTTATCGCGTCGCCTTGGCGGCACTGGGGGCGCTGGGCGCGGACCGGGCGCTGGACGAGGAGTTGGTGGCCGTGGTGGACAACGACTCCTGCGCGGTGGACGCGATCCAGGTGGTGCTCGGGTGCACCTTCGGCAAGGGCAACCTGATCCACCGCGACTACGGCAAGCACGTCTACACGATCTACCGCCGCGACCACGGGTCGGGCGTGCGGATCAGTCTGGCGCTCGAGGAAGAGCCGCGCGAGATGAGCCGCGAGCAGCGCGAGTGTCTGATCCTGACGGCGCCGCAGGATGCGCTCTTGTGCGTTGAGCCAGCGGAAGGCCCGGTGCCGGAGCGGGCGCAGACCGAGCCCTCCGAGCCCTGTGACGCCTGCGGGCAACTGACCATGTGCTCCCGGCTTGTCGAGGTGGAGGGCAGCCTGCTGTGCCGTCCGTGCGCCGAGCGGGCAACGACGTCCTCGGGCAACCCGCGCAGGTGAAGGCAGTGGGCCCACCGACAGCACCCGCGGGCGCGCGGCAGCGGGAACTCGCGCCCGTGAGGCAGCGTTGGCTTTGGTGAAGAGCTGATGAGAAGGGCCTACCGGCACAGTACCATCGCTCTGATCCTGGCCCTGGGCCAGTTTCTGCTGGCCGGGCCGATGTACGCTTTCCATCGGCACCGACCTGCGCAGCCTCAACGCACCTGCTACCGCGGCGACCGCCTTGCCCGCGACACCGCGCGCCAGTTGGCCCACGAATGCCCGCTCTGTCGCTTGGCCGCCCTCGTCCGTTCCGAGCCCGAACGGGGCGATCCGCTGCCCGTCCCCACAGCCGTCACCGGCGGAGCCCCCATTCCAGCCGTGTTGATCAGCCCTGCCCGCGTGGTCAGGCCGATCCTCAGCCGCGCGCCTCCCCTGAGTTAGCCCGCTCGTCCCCTCGACGTTACTCGTAGGCTTGTCTGGATGCCCTCGCATCCGCTCAGGGAGGTGAGATCATGCGTCTGCTGCTAGCCGTTGTGATGTGCAGCACGGTGACCACGCTCGCGTTCCCTGCTTGGCCCCAGGAGGCCGCGCAGGAGACGGCGCCCGAGGCCATCGAACGTCTGACCAGAGAGAATCAAGAGTTGCGGCAGCGTCTGGAGGCCCTGGAGCAGCAAGTGCAGCAGCTCCAGGTACGCCTGCCACCACCCGGGGGAAAGGAGGTAAGCGAGGAGGAGCTGCTCCAGCCGACGGTCTCGGGAGTCGAACGCGCCCCCACGGGCGAGCAACCCGGCGGGGGCGGCAACCTGAACCCCGATATCGCCGTGGTGGGCGACTTCGTGGTCAACGTCGGCGACAGCGCTTTGATGTACCCGAAGACGAGGACCGTCAACCGCGAGATCGAGTTCAACTATACCCAGCGGCTCTCGCCCGCGGCCCGGGTGTGGGTCACGCCGACGTTTCACAGCGGGGCGGACCACGAGCAGGCGGACGTCGAGGAAGCTTTCATTGACTTCGACCGGCTGGTAGACGACTTCGACTTCCGCGCTGGACGTTTGCGGCTCAAGACCTCCCAGTACAACTTCGCTCACACGCACGAACTGCCCTTCGTCAACTCCCCCTTGGTCATCACCAACTTCTTCGGCGAGGAAGGGGCTGTCGGCGATGGCGGCTGGGTAACCTATGCCCTGCCCACCAGGGGCAACCTGGGGCTGACGGCGGGGCTGTTCGACAACGACAACATGGAGGGAGCCTTCGGCACCCCGGGCGACGGCAGGCTGTTCTGGGGAAGCCTGACAGGATCCACGGACTGGACTGGCGGGAAGAACCAGTTCTACTGGACTGTGAACTACCTACATGGCGGGCGCTTTACGCCGCCCTATGGCAGCAGAGACACCGACCTGTACTCCGCCGAGTTGGCGTACCGCCACCAGAAGGATCAGTGGCGCCGGTTTGAGGCTCGCGGGGAGTACCTGACGGCCAGCCTGGGCGGCCCTCGCCGTTACCGACGAGACGGGGGGTACCTCAACCTGCTCTACCGCTGGCCGGATGAGCACAACCGTAAGCGGGAGGCGGGGCTGCTGCTGGAGAGGACGCACTGGCCCGAATTCCAGAAGCCTGGGGCCATTGGTGCGGCCTCCGCCTATTATACCTGGCAACAGACCGAGCGCATTCAGTTCCGCACGCAGTACACGCGGCTGTTTGGCGACTGTGTCACGGACCGCAACGACGATCTCTTCTTCTTCCAGCTGGACTGGCTGCTGGGCTTCCATCCACCACACGACTGAGTTCACACGGCGCAGAGAAGGAGGCTGAGAGAATGCGCACTGTACTCAAAGGGATGTCCCTCGTAACGGCGGCCTTGTCATGTTTCAGCCTGCTGGTGCTCTCTTCCGCACCGGCCGAGGCCAAGTTCACCGTGGCCGCCACAACCACCGACCTGGCCGATCTTGCGCGGATCGCTGGCGGCGATAAGGTCATGGCGCACAGCATCTGTGATCCTGGCGAGAATCCTCACGAACCCAACCTCACTCCCAGCGACAAGCAGATCATGCGCAAGGCTCGCCTGTTCCTGCAGAATGGGCTGTCCTTGGAGCTGTGGGGCGACAAGCTCATTGCCGACAGCCACAACAGCAACCTGATCATCGTGACCTGCACCAAGAACGTGAAGGTGCTGGAGGTGCCGACGGGGCGCATTGACCCGAGCATGGGCGACATCCACCCGGAAGGCAATCCGCACGTCCTCCTCAACCCGACGAACGCCAAGATCATGATGAGCAATGTGCTGGGCGGCCTGATGGCCGTGTCGCCAGGCGATTCGGACTACTTCAAGAACAACGTGCGTGCTTGGTTCGCCCAGCTGGACGCCAAGGTCGCGGAGTGGACCAGGCAACTGGCGCCATACAAGGGCCGCCCGCTGGTGGAGTATCACGCCAGCTTCACCTACCTGGCTGACAAGTTCGGCTTCAAGATTGCCAACCACGTGGAACCGCGGCCGGGCATACCGCCCGGCCCCCAGCACATCCGCGCCCTGGTCGGGCAGATGAAGGGCCAGAACATCAAGGTGCTCATCACCGAGCCCTTCTGGCCCCGGCAGACGGCCGAGTCGGTGGCCAAGCAGACCGGCGCGCAACTGATCGAGCTTGCGGGCTATCCGGGAGCGCTGCCGGGCACGGACAACTACATTGCGATGATGGACTACAACGTGCGGACCCTTGCTCACGCTCTGGCCCAGGGATAGCCGCGAACGGCAGGACATGCGAACCGCCGGAGGGCCCGGACCATGGCACTGGTGGAGTTGCGCAATGCGACGCTCGCGTACGGCCGAGAGCCCGTGCTGGCGGGGGTGAACCTCGCCGTTGAGCAGGGCGACTTCCTCGGCATCGTTGGCCCCAACGGCAGCGGCAAGACCACCATTCTCCGCGCCATGCTGGGTACTCTCCGGCCTCGGGCCGGCCAGGTGGCCTGGCGAGGGGCCGATTCCGGCAGACCACGGTTCGGCTACGTGCCGCAGCGAGGCGCGTTGGACGAAGCTTGGCCCTTGAGCGCCCGGGAGGTCGTCCTCATGGGCGTCTTCCCGGGCGCTCCACCCGTGCTGCCTCTGCGCCGCGAGCATCTCGCCGTGGCCGACGAAGCCCTGGCGCGCGTCGGCATCAGCGAACTGGCCCACGCCCTATACCGGGACTTGTCCGGCGGTCAGCAGCAACGAGTTCTCATCGCTCGGGCGTTGGCAACCCAGGCAGACGCGCTTCTGCTGGACGAGCCTACCTCGGGGATGGACTTGCGCAGCGAGGCCGAGCTCATGCAGCTCACCGCCAACCTTCACCATCGTGGCGAGTTGACCGTCGTCATTGTGAGCCATCTGCTGCAGGTCGTGCTGAGCTACGTGCAGCGCGTCGCCATCATCCACGATGGGGCCGTGAGGCTGCATCGCGTCGAGGATCTCGTGGACGGTCAGCAGCTTGCCGCCCTGTACCACATGCCGGTGCGCGTGGTCAGCATGGACGGCCAGCGCCTGGTCGTGGTGGGGGGCTCGCAGGGCGAGGGAGCGGACGGGTGACGATGGAGAGCCTACATGAGGCGTGGCTGACCATGGGCCGGGCCTTCCTGGCGGCCGCGCTGCTGGCCACCGTGCCCGCAGCACTGGGCGTCTACGTCGTTCTGCGCCGCGTCGTCTTTGTGGGCATCGCTCTGGCTGAGTTCTCTGCGGTGGGCATCGCGCTCGCCCTCTCTTTTGCCCTTCCGCCCGGTCTGCTGGCCCCCGCTTTCGCCCTGGGCGGGGTGCTGCTGCTCTCGCAGGCCGCCGGCAGGAGCGTGTTGCCGCGAGACAGCATCGTGGGGCTCAGCTACGTTACGGCCGGGGCTGCCGCCATCCTGGTGCTCAAGCACTTCGGCCAAGCCAGTGGAGAAGAGCTCAAGGCGCTCATGTGGGGCTCCCTCATCTTCGCCGACGCGGCGGATGTCAAGCTCCTGGCGCTGGCGCTTGCTGTAGCGGGACTGCCCTTGGCGCTCTTCTCCAGACAGCTCCTGTTCACGGGCTTCGACCCGGAAATGGCGGCCGCCAGCGGCTACCGGGTCCGCTGGTGGGACCTGCTCTTCTTTGGCGTCCTGGGGCTGGTCGCCGCGGCCGCCACGCGTGTTGCCGGCGTCCTCGTCACCTTCGGCTTCCTCGTGCTGCCGGCGGCCGCAGCGCTCCAACTGGCGCGCAGCCTGCGCCGGGCCGTCATCTTGGCCGTCGTCTTCGGGCTTCTCAGCGCCGCTCTGGGGAGCCTGCTCTCCCTGCAGCTCGACTCCCCAACTGGGCCCATGATCGTGGCCTGCAGCTTCGTGCTCTTTGCGCTCGCCAGCTTGGTCCGGCTGATCGCCCGGATAAGCTGAGGCGCATCGGGTTGGCCCATCCGTGTAAAGCGGCAATAAGGCCGCCTCGTGCACCCGCGGCCGCGTGCTGCGAACCTCCCGGCGGCCCGGCAAGACCACAAACCTGCACGGCGGGGGTCTTCGAGAAGGACAGCCCCCGCGGACGTGCAGGTTGCGGCTCGACAACGGACGCGGAGGGCGCAACCGTCCACACCCGGCGAAAGGAAACCGCAGGTAATGGATGGAGCAGATGCGCGGGAGGCCTTGGCCGGCCGGTCGGTCGCTTCGCTCGTGGTCGTTCTCGCGCTCGCACCGGCGCTCTGCTGGGCGCAGGGGACCGTCGCCGTGGATCCGCCGGATCGTCTGGCCCGCGCTGCCGTACTGGGTGACTGGCCCACGGCGGGCGACTTGCAGGGGTGGGTGGCCCGGGGCGCGCGAGCCGAGGCAGCCGAGGGCGTTGTGACCGTCACCGCCAACGATGCGGCGGACGCCATCCTGGAGGTTGCCAGCCTGGCGAACGGCCCCGACCTCGACCTGGGCTTCAACGACTTCCTGCAGCTGCGGATCCGGGTGCCCGCCGACTACTCCGGCGAGATCCGCCTCGCCTACGGCCTCAGCGTCAAGCCGGGGTTCGGCGCCGAGCGAAGGCTGGTCATCCCGGCGGAGAGGATGGGCGACGTGCAGCGCCTGGAATCCAAGCACTTCTGCTTCTGGTGGTCGCCCCATAGTCGCGTGGTGGACAAGGACTTCGATCCGGCCGTCATGGGGCGGCGGGCGCTGCGCATGTCCGAGGAATGCTACCAGGTCTACTGCAAGCAGGCGGGCTACCGGGAGCCCTTCGAGAACGCCGAACCCGCCAGGCGCGACGGCCAGCACTACAAGGTCAACATCACCACGTGGTACCAGGGCACGTGGATGGGCGGGCAGAACGGCTGGACCTACCTCAACGTCCCTGGCTGGGGCCTGCGGGACGAAGGCTGGGGGAACCCGGTTCTGCACGAGTTCGGCCACGCCTTGCAGGGGGCGCAGCCCGGCTTCCTGACCGGTGCGCACTGGGAGTCGCACGCCAACTACCTGTCCGAGTTGCGCAACCGCCATTTCGGCGCGCTGTTGACCGGCTACCATACTCGGCTCGAACGGTGCATTCTGGAGCAGTCCTGCCTTCTACAGGACCACTTCCGGCACATCTACAGCGACTTCCGCGTCCACATCATGCTGGACGACCTATCGGAGGAGATGGGCCTCGGGTCCTCGCTGGCCACCAAGCTGTGGACCGACGGGCCGAAGGAGATGACGGCCTACGCGAAGCTGGCCTTGGTGCTGCCTCCGGGCCAGTCGGTGAAAGACACCGCTGGCCGCGGGCTGCGGCACTGGGTGCTGCTGGACTTCTCCGACGGTGCCAACTACAAGGCCGCCCTCTGGGGCACGCCTCGGGACCGGGCCGCCTTCGACCAGGCCACTGGTAGCTTCCTCGAACCGTGCCAGGACCGACCTGGCTGGTGGCGAGTGCCGTGGGCCCGGGCGCCGATGCGCTACGGCTTCATGTACCACGAGCTCGCGCCGGACGCGCCCGCTGGGACCGTGACGGTCGAGCTACGGGGGCTTGACATGCCGGGTTCGGGCGAGGACTGGCGCTGGTCGCTGGTGGCTGCCACGGACAAGGACGAGCCGCGCTACAGCGACGTGTGGGGTCCTGGCCGGCACTCGTTTACTCTCCGGCCAGGCGAGACGCGGCTCTTCGTCGTCGTGGTGGCCACGCCAGACGTGCTCGCGCCGTCGCCGCACGGCCTGCACAACGCGTTCCCGGTGGACAAGCACCCGCACTTCCTGCGCTACCCGTATGAGCTCCGCCTCGCGGGCGCCCGGCCGGCCCTACGGGCGTACGCGTGGCCCCAGCCCGCCGGCCACGCCCACCCTAATGGCGGCGGCTGGGTGGCGGACACGGCCCAGGTGGACGAATCGGCCTACGTGGGGCCCCACGCGCGCGTGCTCGACAGGGCCAAGGTGACGGGGCGTGGGCGCATCGAGGACTACGCTGTGGTCGCCGATGACGCCGTCGTCGAGGAGGACACCATCGTCTCGGCGTGGGCCTGGGTTGGGGGCAGGAGCGTGGTGAGAGGGGAAGCCCGCGTTCGCGACCACGCCCAACTGTGGGGCGAGACGGTGGTCGAGGGCGAGGCGCGCCTGCACGGGTACGTCAAGGCGGACGGGGTGAAGGTCAGGGACCAGGCCGTCTTGCGCGGTAACGCCTGGCCGTGGGGGTGCACCATCAAGGGGCACGCCAGCGCGGACCACGACTACTCGATGAACTACGAGCTCAACGACGGAGTACACTTCAACCACGTGCCGTGGGGTGAGTGGTTCGACGCCTACTACGCCCAGACACTCCGCAAGCCGCGCGGACTGATCGCCTCGTACCGGATTGAGGAACCGGAGGGCGAGGTGTGCTGGGACGAGTTCGGGGCGCTGCACGCCGTCCTCCGCGGCGGCCCAGCGCGCGTGGAGGAGGCGACGTTCCACAGCCGCGTCCTACAGCTTGACGGCAGGACCCAGTACCTTGCCCTGGACCGCAGCGTCTGTGACACGCGCGATACGTCCTTCGGCTTGTGGTGTCGGCCATCTGGCGCCCGCGCCAACCGGCCCCTGGTCTTCCTGGGCAGCGCCGCTGACCGGTTCCTGAAGCTCACGGCTCGCGACGGCGCCGGGCGGGCGCGCTGCGCCATCCAGCGCGGGCCAGGCGCCAGCGTGGAACTGGCCTCAAAGGCCGTGACGCCCGCCGACGCGTGGACCCACCTGGCGGTGACCCTCGCGGACGGGAACGCCCGGCTGTACGTCAACGGCCAGTTGGCCGCTGAACGCCTGTGCGACGTGACCGCGGAGTCCCTCCTCGCCCCGAACGACTACTCCCGGCCGCAGGCCAACTACGTGGGGCGGGACTGGGGCGGCGCCCTCTTTGCCGGGCGGGTCGAGGATGTGCGCTTCTACAATGTGGGCCTGACGGCGGAGGAGGTGGCCCTCGAGATGCAGCGGGCCGGGCACCTGCTCGGGCTCTTCCTGCCGCGGGAGACGGAGTTCGACGGCCGCACGACGGCGCTCCAATCGGGCGTGCGGAACGGCCTGGCGCGCACCCTGACCGCCTGGATTCGGCCCCGTTCCTCCGATGACGTCGCAGGCTACGAAGCTGTGTTCGACTCGCGGGATGAACGTGACGCGAACGCGTATGGCTCCGGAGTCGGCCTGGACAATGGGCAGTTCAGAGTCCGGCTCGACGGCCTGGGGTTCTGGGACACGGGCGTGCCCGTGGCGCTGGACCGCTGGCAGCACGTCGCGCTGGCCTTCGGCGGCACCAGCGCACGGCTCTACGTGGACGGCCGGGAGGCGGCCAGCACGAGCTACTCGGTCCAGGAGGGCAGCCTTGCCGCCAAGAACTACCGCATCGGGTTCACCCAGGCCTCTGAGGAGACGACCAGCCGGGAGTACTTCCATGGGCTGATCCGCGATGCTCGCATCTACGACCGTGCCCTGGCCCCGACAGAGGTTCAGTCCCTGGTAATCCGGACGGGGGTCGGAGCAGAGCGGACGCGTGCGGCCGTCAAGCACGCGTGAGAGCGGCTGTGGCGGTCAGAGGGGCGTGCGGCTGCCCTGCTGCTCCCGCAACTGCGTGTTCTGGCGCGCATTGGCTCTGCCGCACCGGTCTCAGCCGCGCTTGACATGGAGACAAGGGCCCGCTCAGGCAGGGACCATGGGCGCTGGGCAAGGGCACTCGTCTCGCGGGCAGGTCCTTGCCGGCCTGTGGCTGGCCGGCGGGACCCCCGCCAGCGTGCTGCAACGCGTCTTGGCCCCACAGATTGGAGGAGCCCTCCGATCCGGGGCCGAAGACGGCCTGCGGGTGAGTTGTGGGGCCCCACGGGCCATACGCGCTGGCGCAGGCTGGAGTGCGCCCCTCAGATGAAAGGGGAACGACAATGAACGCCCGCCTCGTTGTCTTGTTGGCCTTCTGTGGCGTCGCCGTATCCCTGGGAGCTTGCCGTTCGGCGGCCGACCCCGACGTGACCCTGACCATCAGCCCCGAAGTCCGCCACCAGAGGATTCTGGGCTGGGGCAAGACGACTCCCTGGCTTCCCGCCCCCAGGATGCTGCGCGATCAGTGCATTGAGCGCGCCGTCAATGACCTGGGCATCAACCGGTTGCGGTTCGAGGGACTGTGCGGCAACGGCACGGGGCGTCGGAGTTGGGAGTGGCTGAACGACAACGACGACCCCTTCGACATCAACTGGGATGGGTACAACACCAAAGCACTCGACCAACGCGTTGTCGAGTGGCTCGTACCATGGAAGAAGGCCGTGGAGGCGCGCGGCGAGTCGTTCAACCTCTACGTGAGCCCTTCGTTCTTCCGCGGTGGCAGCAGCGGCGACCTGCCTCCGTGGATGCTGGCCAATCCCGACGAGTACGCCGAGTGGGCCCTGGCGCTGCTCCTGCGTCTGCGCGACGTACACGGGATCACGGCCGACTACTACAGCATCTGCAACGAGGCGGGCAACGGCAACGTCTTCACGCCCGAAGTCGTCGCGCGCAACATGAAGGCACTCATGCCGCGCCTGCAACGGCTCGGCTTCTCCACGGTCGTCCAGTTCCCGGAAGCGGTCAACGCCCACGTTGCCTGGCGCTACGTCGAGGCCCTGCGCGACGATCCAGACGTATGGCACTGGATCGGCCTCATCTCCTACCACTGGTACGGCACGGACAACCAGTCATCCATGGTCAAGCTGCGCGACTTCGCCCACGAGCGAGGTCTGCCCACGGCGCAGACCGAGTTCATGGACCTGAAGATCGACCACCTGTACGACGACTTGGTTCTGGGCGGCGTGTCATACTGGGAGATCTACGGCCTGGCGACGCCCGACTACAAGGCCGCACTCAGCCACGTCAGCAGCACTGCCTTCCACGGCGGCGATTGGTACTGGCACTTCCGCCAGGTGTCGCACTACGTCCGCCCCGGTGCCGTGCGCATCGAGGCGGTGTCCAGCGATCCGGCGGTGCGCGTGTTGGCGTTCGAGCAAGACGGGGCGACGACGGTAGTGCTCATCAACACGACTCCTCCGCAAGCTCCCCGGACCGTCACCGTCCGCAACCTGCCCCCAGGAAGCTACGGCAACTGCCAGTCCGTCGGCCAGAGAGCCTATGAGGAGCTTGGCCTGCGCCGGATCGGTGATGACGGCGCACTGACCGTCACCATCCCGGCCAACTGCGTCTTCACCATCTACCCCCATAAGGGCCCGAACCTGCCGCCCACCCTCACCGAGTGGCGCTCCAAGCCCGACTTCCTGACCATGCCGGGCTCGTCGGTGGAGCTCGTGTGCTCCGCGACAGATCCGGAACTCGACAACCTGTCGTATGAGTGGTCGGTAGCCGGCCAACCGCAAGGCGCCCAGGTCACGCTGGCGCAGCCGGACGCGGCCACGACTCGCGTGGACGCCCTGACCGTGCCGGGCGAGTACGTTTTCCAGGCCCGCGTGAGTGACCGAACGCACCAGGTAACGCGCCAGGTGCTTGTGAAGGTGTTCGACGGCAACCAACCACCGGTGCCCGTGGACGTGCACAACCGCATCCCGGTCTGGGTGACAGTCAGGGACGCCGGCACGCTGCTGCGCGCGGGCGCTTGGGACATCGAGAACGATCCCGTCTCGTTTCGCTGGAGCGTCGCGAGCCAACCCCAGGGGGCCTCGGTGGTGCTCGAAACGCCAGCGGAGGCCGGCTGCAAGGTGACCGGGATGACCGTCCCCGGGCAGTACGTGTTCGGGCTGGAGGTCCGCGACGCGCTACATACGGTGACGGTGAACCACACCGTTCCCGTGTACCCCTGAGGTAGCGCCCAAATGGGTGCCAGACCGTGGGGGCAGCCGTTGCCCGTACACCTGCAACCGCGTGTCCTGGGCCGTGCGGGCGCCGCTGCGCCCAGACCCTTCGACTCCAGCAAGCGCCCCTGGGATGGTCTCACGCCCACTAATGACCGCCACAGCCGGTCCCAAGGGCGCTTGACAAGGACAGGATGGACTACCTCGGGGCGGACAACGGGACCTCCAAAGACAACGCCACCTGGGCGGAACCGAAGCTGCTGCTACCACGGAAGGACGGCCCGCTCTCCCCCGCTGCTGCCGGTCGCCTATCCGTCGCGCTTGACCGGGCGGCTCGCCCTCATCACATCCTCGTACAGCCCGATCTCCGAGAAGGGGATCGGCCGGAAGCCGCCGCCCGTGAGCATTGGCGAGTCCGCCTTGAGTTCGAAGTCCATCGCGGCGGCGTCCACGAACCCGGGGTCTTGCGCGGTCACGGTGTTGTCCATTAGGTCCTGAATGCCCCGGTCGCGCGTCAAGAACTCCCCGCAGTTGTACACCAGATTGCGCCACACCTCGTTGATCCCCTCGCCCGCCGCGAGCCGTGCCAGGCCCGGGTACCTCGTGCTGTACGGAGGCTTGGTGATGTCCACCTCTTCCCGCGTCTTCCTGGCGATCTCCGGGCCCTCGATCACCTCCTTCCAGCGCGCCGGTCCCCAGCCCGAGAAGCTGATCCCGTACCTGCACTCCGCGAAGACGTTGTTCTCGACGATGTTGTCCTTGCCGCCGTGGATCTGCACGCCCCCGAACTGTGCCCGCGAGCAGCGCAGGAACACGTTCCCGTAGATCAGCACTCCACAGATCGCGTCATCCAGCCGGATGCCGGCTTGTCCGCACTCCCGGTCGTTCCCGATGTCGTGCCAGAAGTTGTAGCGGATCACCACGCCCCGGTAGGTCGGATTGAACCACATGTCCAGGCCGCCCTGGTCGTCCGTCTCCCGCACGACGTCGTAGATCTCGTTGAACTCAATGAGGTGGTCGTTGCCCTCGATCCGCAGGGCATGGCCGGGCGAGGCGTGGATGCGGTTATGTGCAATCCGCGTGCCGACGCCGTCCGTGGACACGGCAGGCGTGTACGTGCGCCACAGTCGCGAGAAGTCGTGGATGTCGCAGTTCTCGATGAAGTGCCCGCTCGGCGTCAGCGTCTTGCGGTCGCCGCCCTTCACCGACGTGCCGTTTCGCCCGAGTGTGTAGATGTCACAGCCAAGGGCGCCGTGGTTCGTGCCGCCGTCGATCGTGACGCCCGTGCCGCCGATCTGCCGGACGGTGCAGCCGGCCAGGAGGCAGTGCTCGCCGCCCTTGATGATGATGCCGTCAGCGCGTCCCAGCTCAAAGGTGAGCCCCTGTAGCGTCACCCACGAGACGTCTTCCATCTGCACGAAGGGCTCTGGCAGCATGGACAACTGCACCTCGGCCGCCGTCGGATCGGAGGGCGGGTAGAAGTAGAGCTTCCCGGCTTCGCGATCGAGGTACCACTCGCCCGGCTGGTCGATCTCCTCCAGCAGGTTGATCGCGTAGAAGGGTGCGCCGGGCACGATCTCTCCGTAGCTCGTCGTCTGAACCGTTCGGATCTGGCGGGCCTGGGCGTCGAGGGCCGCGACCTTCAACGTGTCGTCGGCCCACAGGAACCGCCAGTAGCCGTACAACCACGGGTCCTGGGCCTGGGTCCAGCGCGTGGGCCGGTCGCCCTCGTACCCAAACACCGCATCCCGCGCCGGCTCGTTCGAGCCCGGGTCAATGACCTTCGTGACCCGCATGTAGTCCCCGTTCGGCCAGCGCGCAAGCTGCATCGGCTTCCCGTCGAAGAACAGCTCCAGCATCGGCGCTGCTGGCCGACCCATCCCCCGCGGCGGCATCTCCCCATAGTGAGTGATGCCTTGCGCCTTCAGGTCCGCCTCCCTCACCTTCCCGCGCGCCTCCTCAGGCAGCCGCGCCAGGATCGCCGGGTCTGTCACCGGCTGGAACGCCTTCACCGCCGTGCCGCCGGTGAAGCGCACCGTCCCCTTCGTCTCCGCGCGGTACACGATCGGTGCTTGCTCGGTGCCCGAGTCGTCCTGCTCGAGCGTGAGCGTCTCGGTCGCACGGTACACGCCCGGCTTCACGATCACCGCGACGCCTCCCGCCGGCAGCCCGTTCTTCCGCAGCGCCCGAAGCGCATCCCGTGCGCGCTGCAGCGTGGCGAAGGGTCGCGCCTTTGTCCCCGGATTGGTGTCTGAGCCGTCCACTGCCACATACAGCTCCAGCCGCGGCTCCGGGCGATCCGGCATCTTCACGCGTGACCCCGCCGGATCGCGGGCGGGCTGGCCCGCCTTCAGCCGCTCGATCTCGCGCAGGCACTCCTCCGCTTCCCACGCGTGTGACTGCGGCACGCCGTCCAGATCGCGCACCAACTCGTACGCCGACTTGGCCCTCACCCAGTCCTTGCGCTGCACGTAGGTCCGCGCGGTGCACAGTTGCGCCAGGCTGCGGTACTGCGCCGGCGCGTCGGCGACACTCATGATCGCCGCGTACTGCTTCCTCGCGCCCTCGTAGTCGCGCGACTGCGCCGCCGCGTGCCCCGCCTGCAGGAGCACCTCGAGCTTCTCGCGTCCGGTCAGGCTCTCCATGCTCAACAGCTCCTCGAACTGGCGCTTCGCCTCCGCATCTCTGCCCGCCCCAGCATACTGGCGCGCCAGCTGCACCCGTAGCTGCGCCACTTCCGTTGGGGTCAGCCCATCCGTCCGCTTGAGCAGCATCTCGTACACGCTGCTCGGTGCGCCCGCCCTCTGCTGCGCGAGGCCCTTCAGCGCCGCTAGCGCCGCTCCGACCAGGCTGTCCGGCAGCCTCGGGGCCTCGGCGATCTTGGCGAGCTCCGTCAGCCCCGCGCCGCTCTTGCCTGCTGCCATCAGTGCCTGCCCCAGTCGCAGCCTCGCCAGGCCAACCCACTCCTCCGCGATGTCCGTCATCCGCGTGATCGCCGTGAACTCCGCCGCGGCCGCCGCATGGTCTCCCCTGACCATCGCCTGGCTCCCGGCCTCGAACCGCGCGGCGAGGGCGTCAGTCAGTGGCGCCTGGAAGAAAGCGTGCTGCAGGATCTCGCGGTTGGAGAGCGCGCGGCTGTAGACGGCGACCTCATCCACATCGAGCTTCGACGAGCCCCAGCCGAATCCCGCGTACCCGATGCGGAACTGCGCTCCCGGCTGGGGCAATGTGTACTCGCCCGCGTAGTCGCCCTGCGCCGCGAGCAGCCCGTCCACGTAGATCCTCGTCTGCTTCCCGTCCCACGCCGCGGCGACATGATGCCAGACGCCGTCCGCCACCGGTCCGGTGCCGATGCCCAAGGCGTTGACCGGTGCCGGCCGCCCGATCTCAAGCCCCAGCACGCGGTCCGGGTAGAGCAGCGTCAGGCGCCAGCCGTCCCAGTATCCGATGCCCGCCGAGAGCAACGTCCCGCCCCACGGCACCGCATCGCCCCGGATCTGGCCCGGCCCGGTCGTCCGCAGCCACGCCTCAACCGTGAACGACTTGTCGGCCACCTCGAACGGGTCGGCGCCCAGGAACGCGCGGTCGAGGTGCACGGCCTTCTTCTCCGGCCAGCGCCCCTCGATCACCTGCAGCGGCTCCCGTGACCCGTCCGCAGTCCCGAAGCTCAGCGTGCCCGGCTCGCCCTTCAGGTTCGCGACTCTCTGCCCCTCGCCGACCGCCTCGAACGTGTAGTACCGCACGAGGGCCGGGTCCCTCAGCACCGTGTCCCGGTGCTTCAACCACGCCTCGTAGGTTGCGTCCGCGCTTGCGGTGCGGCTCCCAACAGGCACAAGCGCAGCGACAAGCGGCATCACCAACGCGACACGCAAGACCCTCGCTGCCATGACGGGTTCTCCTTGCAGTGACCCATCCACACGCGCCAGGCGGTATGAACGGGCCCTATGTCGTGTGGAGGGCCGGATAGGGGCCTGGCCCGTAGCACTGGGCCACGCCCCTAGCCAGCCCGAAGACGCCGCAACCGCAGCCAGCCGCCTGATAGAGCCTATTCGGCAGCCAACGACCGCGCGCCTCCCTCTCGGCACACCCCCGAGAAGCGAAGGCAAGCAGCGATGACCATCCCTGTGGCGGCCAGATAGGCGTGGCACCGGCCTATTGCCGCCGTAACCGCGTGTCCTGGGCCCGTATACTTGCCGGGACTGCTTCCGCTGGGGGGGCCCGAGCAGGGGCGGGGTACAGGCCCCGCGCCGGGACCCTCCGACGGTCTCCCAGGCCCTTGACCACCGCTCCAGGCCAGTTCCGACGCGACAAGCCTCAAACGGCAGCAGAACGCACGGCAGGCACGAGAGGCAACAGCTGGCAAAGTCTCTTCGAACCTGTGAACTGGCGAATAGCGTCCATTGCCTCAGATCGTGGGATTCCCGTCGGGCGTGCGAGGGTTAGAGATACCGCACGTCACACGCATGTAAACCGACTCTAAGGCCTCTTTGCGTTACCGAAACACCTGGCTGCGTTGCTCGCGGCGTCTCACATGGCCGGCTGAAGCTCTCCCGCCCTCGATGCCCCTCGCCAAACCCAAGGCGACACTGGGTCTCCCTCTCAAGCAATCGCACTCCACCGTCAAACCTCTGACCTTAGCTCGTGGCCGGCGAGAGCCGGCACCACGCTTGCTGGTGCAGGCTTGTCGCCATCCCCGGCCTCGGGATTGACCGGGCCCATGCCCGTGCCAAGGCCGGCCAAACGCGGGTAACGCGGCACCGCCCCTGGAATGCTGCCCAGGCGTGCCGCGAGTGTGTCGAAAAGCTGCGCCGAGTTACAGTCCCGCCATCATCACCGACCACGGCCCACACGCCCTGTCGCCACCAAACAGGAGCGCCGTCTCCCCTTCGACGTCCCTGTAACGTTACCATAACACATTCCCGGACCCCCACCGAGACCCCTCCTCAGGATCCTCCCTACCACCCCGGCAGTTCGTGCCACTCGTCCCCGGAAGGGCACTATCGCTCTGGCCTGCTCTTGCTGTCCGCCCGCTTGCCAGCAGGGCTCCGAAGCACGTATGCCGTGCGCCCTGCCACCGCAGCCACGTATGCTGCGTCGTCGGATAGCTCCAGCTGCCAAACAGCGCGAGCGGCGGGGCCCTCGTAGGCATCCAAGGACAGCTCGCAACTGCCCACAGTCTCCCCCCGACGCGACACGAATGAGATCACCTCGCGCGTCGCCCGGTTGGGGTCGGGCGCATCGGGCGTTGCCAACACCACCCAGTTGCCGTCCGCGGACAGTTCAGCCCCTTCCCAGGGCGTCTTGGCGTCCGGTAGCTCAACAACGTCCACGCTGCCCACCTCCGGCTGGCCCGCTTCCTCACCGGCCAAGCGCATCACGTAGAGGGACCGGTGCCGTCCCTCCCAGACCATGACGATCTGTGTCGAGCGATCCGCCCAACCTATGCGGGCTTCACGCACGTACACTCCCATAAGCGTCGCATCGGCAGGAAAGGCCGGAGCCATGCCAGGTCCGCTGAGCGCAACAGTCGAGAATCCCCAGATGGGAACTCCCCAACGGTTGACCACAGCGAGCCCCTCCGACTCTGTGCGAAAGGTGAGAAGCAAGGGGCCACGCCCTTTCTCCTGCCATATCTCCTTGGGCCATATGCTCTGCGCGAGCCATTCTCCCCCCCGCAGCAACAGCAATGACCCGTCGCGAGTGACCGCAGCCCCGGAGTCCCAGAGATGGGCTGGAAAGCTCCCCAGGCGCTTGCCAGCCATGCTCTCGGTCACGATGCCTTCGCCCCTGTCCAGGACGAGGTACTGCCCGTCCGGGGACACCGCGACGTTGCGCATCGCCTCCTCGCCCTCGCCGCCGATGCGGCGCAGCAGGTTCCCAGAGGCATCGAAGACATACACAGCCCTCAGGGCCTCCATCATCCACTGCGCCGCCACGATGTGCTGAGCATCAATGAACACGGGTTGGAAGGGCGCCTGCCCCCGCAGGGCGAACGAGGGGCAGAAGGGGAGTGCCCGACCACCTCAACCGATGGGGCCAACTTGGCCCACCCACCGGGCGACTACCGGCGCTTCACGGCCGCTGGCCTGCGCCTGCTGCTTCGGGACTGGAGCCACGTCGAGATGCAGCCCTACGGGAATCCGCTCCTGGCCGGCGAAGCCCGCCGCGGCCGCGACGTCCGCGACATAGACCACCGCCTCCTCACCAAAGTGGACCCCATTGCCCCCCTCGGCTACCTCTGCACGGCCCGCGAATAGCCCGCACGGCACGCCTCGGCCCCCGTTTCGCCCCTGCTGCCCGCGACAGGGGCACGGAACCCTGGTTCAGGTCCTTGCCCCCTCCGTTCTTCGCGCTGCGGCCCACAACAGGGCCACTGCCAAGCCCAGGAATGGGCCTCGAACATGCCTTCAGCGCCCAACTGGGGATCCTCCTGTCCTTTCCGCAAACCCATGTCAGCCCCCCGGAAGGCCATCCAGCGGCGCGACGTGGGTTCTAGGGAAGGACAGGTCTCATTGGCGCTTGACAAGGACATCGTGTCTCTCTTGTTCAGGTTTTCCTCCTTCAGACTCCTCTCCTTCATGGCTTATTCCTTGGCCCCGGCCCTTTTGACGATGACCTCCTTCACCCAGATATCGTCCGGGGAAGACACGGTGGAAATGCGGAGATTCCAGCCCCAGTTGTTGGCGAAGTTCGCATCGTTGACTCGGAACGTGTGTTCATGCCACCCTGGCTCAGCCGGGACCGTCCACCATTCATCGCTTTGGCGATAGCCTGTGACTGACTCGTAGGTGAGGTTGCAGCCGCCTGGCTTGGCTGGGTCCGCCCGCCTGGCGACGACCGTGATCTCGACCCGGTTGTCGCCGACCGACGCGTAGCTATCGTCCACGTCAAAATACGTGTAATAGCACTTGTTGGCCCGGTCGGTTCGGCGGGCATAGCTGCCATCCTCTTGGATGCCGACGACCGTCTTGCCGTCGCCGCGCTCGAGTTGGATTAGGCCGCTCTCTACATTGGCGGTGCCCATCCGGCAGGACACCGACTCGGCCGTGCTGTAATCCTTGAGCCACGGCAGGGGCTTGCCGTGGTTAGCCTTAGCCTGGGCCACGGTCGCTGCTGGTAGGCCGGTGATGAAGACCGGTATCCGGGTCAGCGCCACATCCTGGTTGGCCGCCACTTGGGTCGCTTTGCCAACAATGTCGGTGACCGTGACATCGCCGGGGAACTTAAGCGTGTCGCCCTTGTCGCTCACGGCCCAGACGGCCAGCACCGGCCCGACGGCGCCCTGGAAGGCGAACCCGTAACTCTGCCCTGTCGGATTCAGCCAGCCCAGGTGCTCCGGACGGGGACCCAACAGACCGGTCATGATGCGCAGGGCCTCGTACGACGGCCGCTTCGTCCATTCCTTGTCACTGCGTAGCAGGCCCATGTGATAGGGGCCCCGGCCCTCGAACCAGAACACCCGGTCGATCCCCTGGCCCAGGCAGGCCACATAGCCCTTCACGAGTGCCTCCGCCTGCCGCTGCTCGTCCTCGGGCTTGTCGGTGGTTTCGCGGCCGATCTCGCCCACGAAAATGGGAGTGTCCTGACGCTGCCTGGTCTTTTCCAGCATCTTTCGCAGATTCGGCACGATCTGAAGGAAGACGGGCTCATGGCCGTCCATCAGCGCCCCCATCAACTCGTAGGGATGGACGTCAATGAAGTCGAAATGGTCAGCGGCCCCTTCCAGGATCGCCTGCTCCAGAAAACTGACGTCCACGGAGGAGGTGCCCAGGCCGATCTGGCACTGGGGGGCTATCTTCTTGGCGACCTCATACGTTTCGCGGACCAGTTCGGCATAATCCTTCACCGTGCCGTTCACGTTGAACCCTTGGAACTCGTTCCACACCAGCCAATACTTGACGTCCTTGTGGTATCGCCCCACCACCCCCGCGACATAGTCGCGCCAGTACTGGATATCTTTGATCGGAAACGTTCGCGTGTTACCTGGCACCGCGGATGCCCAGGGGGCCAGATAGGCGAACCCGGCCAGGATCTCCATGTCGTTCTTCCGGGCACTCTCGATCAGTGCATCGGCGGACGAGAAGTCCCACTGGCCCTGCTGCGGCTGGAAGTTTGCCCACTCGGGGAACATACGCACCATGGTGACACCCGCCTCATGTAGCAAGGGAAGCAGGCGAGGATGGTCTCCGAACGCCTCGGCGCTGGAACAAATGCCGAAGGAACCGCCAACGGCCTTGGCGTCCTCCCCCTTCGCGGCATCGGCCGGCACGCTCGTCTCGCCACCCTTGGCCGGCGTCACCCACACCTGGAGTTGACGCTCAAAGAACGTCCTGGCCGCGTCGCCCCAACTCGGGTCGCCCGCCATCCAGAACTGGATCCAGCGCCCCGGACCCCCGGCGTCCGGATTGGCGGGGTCGCGCGTGTAATACCGGATGTACAGCGTGTCCGTGTTCAGGCCCTCGGCTTTGAAGTCCTTGACGAACGGCTCGATGATGCCGCCCTCGTCCTTCTTGGCCTCTCTGATCGTCTTCCATTCCTTCCCATCAACGCTGTACTCCACGCCGGCCACGGTGTTCTCCGCCAGGCCCACTTCCGTCCAGTTCGCCCCGTAGCGGAACGAGCCGATGGGCTTGTCGAAGTGCAACTTGAAGGTCAGCACCGCATTGGTATTGCCGTCGGAACTGTGGAACTTGGCCAGGGCCCCAGGCTCGGCATCGTACAGCACGCCGCGCACCTCGAAGTAGGACTTCGCGTTCTTGCCGTAGGGAAGGTAGATGTGGGTCTCGTTGGTCTTGGCGTCGTAGTCCTGCTTCGGGCCGTAGGCGTAGTTGTCCGCCTGCACTTGCTCCCAGGTGCGCCCGATCGTCGTGCCCAGGTGGACTTCGATGAGGCCCGAAGCCTCGCCCTCCGCCGCATAAGCCCCCATTGCCCCCGCCCACACTCCCGCCACAACCGCCAGTGCCCCCCAAGGCCTTCCCATGTTCGCCTTCTTCATGTTCTTCTCCCTGTGCGTCCTCAGCGTTTCTGGGACGAATCGGAGGTCGCATTAAGGTAGAGTTGGGGCGTCTCTGCTCCTGGATTGGCACCCCTCTCCACCCCCTGCAATAGTGCTCCGGCCTGGCCAGCAGCGCCCGTACTCGCAGCCGCCTTGGCCGCCTCAGGATGGCTTCCCTGCGCCCCAGTATACATCATCTGGGGCCCGCATCAACGAGAGGGAGCCTCACGGGCGGCTGGCCCCGCTATACACCCTCACGTAATCAACGTACATGTCAGCCAAGCCGTCATACCTGGACAAATCAACGGGCCAGCCGCCGCCGGTGGCCAGGTTGACCATGAAGAAAAGCGGCTGTTGCTTGGAGAGCGGAAGCGTCGGGTGGCGCCCCACCTCGATGTTGTCGCAATAGTAGATCGTGTCGGTCTCGGTGATCTTGCAGCCATAAGTGTGAAACGCCTCAAACCAAGTGGAAGGGACGCCGAACTTGCGCATGTGAATCGGGTTGTGCATCCCATCGTACGCCTTCTTTTCGATGGCCTTGCCTTGCTCGCCCTGGTTCCAGCAGTGGGGGCAAATCATATACGTGTCGAACGCGTTGGGCTCGCGAGGGCCCTCTCCGCCGTAAGCCTCGATGATGTCCAACTCATCGCACGGCGTCTTGTCGCCCTTCAGCTGGTAATTCGTCATGTAATCCGTCATGAGCCAGAAGGCCGGCCACGTGCCGGGGGCGTTGGGGCCGATAAACCGGCATTCGAAGTAGCAAGGGGCCGAGACCTTGATGCCGCTGCCGTCGTTCTTTAGGGAGGAAATCAGGCCGGAACTCTTAGCCTTCTCGCTCGCCCTGATCCGCAGATACGAATCGACCTGGCTAAAGGGATTGGCCGGTTGATCAAAACTCGTGAATCGAAGCGTACTGAAGTCCTGCCAGCCGTTCGGCGGCTTGTGGTCGTAATAGGTGGCCTTGGAATCGGTGCTGGAAATGGAAAGCGGGCCGCTGAAGTCATCGGCGAAGACCAGCGTCATGCCTTTCGCCGCCGGAGGCGGATCCTTCGGCATTCCTTCGTTCCAGGAAACCCCGCCCTTGTTGTAGAGCTGCAAGTAGCAATTGTCTTTGACGGCGCCGCTGGCGCCGCTGATTCTCACTGTGACGGGACCATGCGGGTAGGCATCGGCCGGGAAGATGAACGAACCGTTGCCGTTCGCATCGAGGGTAACGGTGGCGACGGTGGAATCGGAACCAGACACACCGCCTTGCTTCCAGCATTTCACGGTCACGCTTTTGAAGCCGGGGGCCGCGAGGGTGACGGTGGTGTCCCCTTTTAGGTCGGAGCAATAGGGCGGCGAGACCACCGACACCTGGCAGCCCAAGGTCTCCTCGGCGCTCTTCTCGGAGTCTACGCTGAGGGCCTCGAAGTACAGATCGCCCTCGGCGGGCAGCGATTCTTCCTTTCCGCCGGCCCTTTCCATCGGCTGGCCAACGGTGAGGACGATCGCAGTGATGGGGTGATCGAGCTTGCCGTTCTTGTCCCCACCCCACGTCTCGTGCGGAGTGTCCAGGTCGAAGACGACTTCTTTCCAGCCGGTGAAATCGACGATCCCGCCTTGGCCCGTAGCGGCGGACAGCGACCTGTACTGGTGCGTCTCGCCGCCGGCGTCGGCCACCTGGAGCCCATAGGAACACTTCGAGTTGTCCCCGTTGAGCCAGTAGTGCAGCTTGTGGACGGGAGCGTAGATCTTGACCCCAAACGGGATGCCGAGGTATTGGAAGCTCCCAGTGCCGAGGAAGTGGTAATGCAGCTTCAGGCACTGTTTCCCATCATGCGGGTGGTCGGTGGATAGCTGCACCGACGCATTCTCGTTGGGGATATTGACCACCCACACCTTGGGCAGCGAAGAAGCCTTCTCAAAATCCTGCACCATCACCGGCGTCCATCCCCACGCCGGCGCACTCCCCAAGGTCAGCACGACAGGCAATAATAGCGAGCACTTCATCTCTTGTTCCTCCGCAATTGTTTGCCGCCTCCTGCCCCGCGCCGGGCATTGCAAAGCAAGCCTTCGCTGCTGGTCAGGAGAGCGGGAAGTCAACCATCCTTCGTTCGCGCGCCGACCGGTAGATGCCCTCGAGCAGTTCCGTCAGATTGCGTCCGTCGCGCACGGTGATGGTCATGGGCTCGTCGCGCTCGATGGCTGCGATCCACTGGCGCATGGGTGAGGGGAGGGCGTCAGGCAAGCGCTTCGCGGTTAGGTCGCCGCGGAAGCCCGCATACTCAAGGCCCTCCGACATAAGGATCGGGCGGCCGTCCACACCACGGATGCCCACGAACCCCTTGGTGCCGTATAGCTCGATCGGGTTCGGACCGGCCCGATGTACCCAGGCGACGTCCAGAATGCCGAGGGCCTTGCCCTCAGACTCCACGACGGCCACCGCATTGTCATCCACGTCGGGGTAGACGCCCGTGAAGCTGTTCATGTTGGCGATGACGCTCTTGGGCGTGCCCATCAGCCAGCGCATGACATCCACGGTGTGACAGCCAAGATCGAAGAGCGCTCCCCCGCCCGCAGCTTCTGCCTCCGCGAACCAGGCCGTGTGCCCACTGAACCATCTGTCCAAGGCCGCGCTGTGGGCGATGCGGGCGCGCATGAGCGTGAGGTCGCCGATAACGCCTTGGTCGAGCACCCTCTTCAGGAAGAGGATCTCCGGCGAGCACCGCGAGGGCAGCGAGATCATGAACTTGATCCCCGACTCCTCGACCGCCTGCACGATCTCGTCCGAGTCGGCCGTGCTGACCGTCAGCGCCTTCTCCGTGAAGACGTGCTTGCCCGCCTGGATCGCGTGCATGATGACCTCGTGGTGCAGCTTCGTAGTAGCGTCGCAGGCAACCGCCTGCATGTCCTCGAAGGCGAGGAATTCGTGGAGGTCTGCGACGAAGGGGACGTTCCATTCCCTGGCCGCCGCTTCGCCGCGCTCGGGGATCTCGTCCCAGATGGCTACGAGTTGGGCCTCGGGATGATCCATGATCTGCTGCACATACCCGCGGGCGTGTACGTGCGCCATGCTGAGCTTCCCAATCTTGACCAAGGCAGTCACCTCGCGCTGGGTGCACTATGTCCGGTGTCGTGCACCGGGTAGGGCGGCCGAACACACCTGAGGGCGCCCCGCCCTTGCCCGGGTGCCTTCGCCGCTAGCCTGATGCCCTCCTTGCTCGCCTGCGCCCGTCCACCTCCTCCGTGCTGCACCGTCGGCATCCGCGGTTGAGTGCCATCTCAGCCGAACGCCGGCAAGGCCTGCGTGCCGCCCCTTTGGGACCCGACGCGGCTCAGTCGGCGTTCGTCTGCGTCCCCGTGACTTGCCGGAGGACTGCGATCTCGGCGGGATTGTAGGGAGAGCCATCGCACCGCAGCAGGTCGTGGAACCAGACCACGGGCTCCGGGGCGCCTCGCTTCGACCACCACGGAAACTGCGCCTGCGTGCGCCCGTTCACCAGCCCCCAGCAGTAGCAGCCCACCTTCTCCTGCCGGAGCAGGGGAAGGTCCGTGTCCCAGCGGCTGCCCTGGAGACGCGCCATCCATTCTGTGCAGATGACGGGCCGGCCGTGCGCCCTGTGCCGAGCAATCGCCTGCTGCATACCGTTGTAGTCCGTATAGGCATGGAAGCTGATGACGTCCGAAAGGGCGATCTGCCGAGTGGCTAGGGAGAAGTCAGGTCGAGGCGCAGAGCGCCTGGGCAAGCCCCCCTGCGCTGATATCCGGGCCCTGGCCCCGCGGGATGGAGTTCCGGGACCCTACGATGCTGGCCGTGCCCAGCCGGTTACGCCGCCTCGGGCCCCGGGACTTCGGGGAGCAACGGCGCGGGTCTGCTCAGCGCCCTGGGGCGCCCGGTGAAAGACGCGTGTCCGCCTTCGGGGGCTCGAGGGGGGCGCTAATGGAGGCCGCCAACTCCTCGAACCTGGTGGCCTGCCCGCGCGAAAGCAGTGCGCGTTGGTAGGCCAGCAACTCCTGCCGATCCTTGAGCTGACACACCTTTATGTCGGCCGGCAGTCGTGACAGTACGTCGTGATGTGCTCCTACGAACAGGACTCCGACCTCGCCGGGCCGCAGCGTATCCGCGATCGTGCGAGCGACAAAGCCATCGCGCCGCCGCAGCAGTCGCCCCTGGTGTAGCTTGTAGCACAGCCCGGCCCAGGCTCTGCGCGCTGCCGACTTGGCGCGCACGATCCTGATCACGTGGTCAAGCTCTGCTTTTACCAGGCTTAGATCCTCCGTCTTACGGATGGCGGCCCCCCGGGCGACGAGGGACGAGATGATCTGGTAGTTCATGCTCCCCTTGCTGGCCGCGTCCTTGACGATCTTCATGCCTATCTCGCCCTCGGCGACGAGGCCGTCCTGGTAGATGCGCAGGTGGGCTGCGTCTACGCGCCCGAAATAGTCGGCCAAGGTCGCCCAGAAGGCCGTGATGGTCTGCTGGTGTTTGCGCCACCGCTCTTCCCCGCACAAGGCAACGCCTTTCTGCTCCGCGGCGGCGGCCCCACTGCCAAGGTCGGCCGCTCCATGTATGACAGGGACCAGAATCAGCTTGCGCATGGCCCCTCGCTCTGGCGGCGACGGCTGCCTGCCTCCTGGCCACGGGGCAGCGGCGTGGGCCCGTCTGCCGCCAGCAGCCCGCTGGGGCCCTCGGCCACTACGGTCGCGGCGAAGCTATAGGGTGGCCACGGGCCCGTAAAACGCACCTCCAGCCCGGCCATCTGCCTCAGGGCGCTCAACTCGGCACCGATCTCAGGCACTGCCTCCTGGCATGCCAGCACAGAGAGACTGAGCAGCGTTTCTCGGTCCCCACTGGCCTTTACCTTCTCCGGCAGCACTCGGGCAGCGTGCCGGGCAACCTTCTCCAGGCATGACCGAGCCCACTCCTGCGCTTTGGCCTCCATCTGGCGCCTCAGAACGCCCTCGATGCGCTGGCGCCACAGGTAAGCAGCGCCCGGACCCATGGCCTCCATTTCCCGCCGGAGCCTGGCTATCTCGTCGCTGCTCCGGGCGATGGCTGCCATCACCTGCTGCGGCCTCCAATATAGCTGAACGCCGAACTCGGCTTTGCCTCGAAGCTCCTCCAACTTCGCTCTCAGGGGTGCTTGCGCCTCCGCAAGCCAGGCAACCACGTTCTCCACTGCGCTCTTGCCACGTGTGGCACCGACGATGGTGTGGAAGACCATGGGCAGGACCGTGCCGGCAACCCGCCAGCCCTCGCGCACCACGGTGTCGTGGGCGAGCACCCACTGCTTAAGGGCTTCCTCATCACCGTTGTAGGAAGCAGGCGGGCAATCGTGGACGAGCGCCGCAATGTCTGCGGCGACTACCGGATAGACTCTGGCCCCCCCGAGGCCAATGGCACCGAAGTCGGATTCCTGCGTCCTGGGGATGACGCAGTAGACGTACCTCGCCGTGCTGTCCTCGCGGACGTCGTCCTCGGGCACACAAGAGTCGCGGATGGAGGTAGGCGTACGCGGGGGCTTCATGTAGCAGCGCCACCTTTCACAGCTTCCGAAGAGTGAGTGTGAGAATGCCGTTCTTGCAACTCCTGACCAGCGTGCGTGGGTCCACCGGGGCCGGCAAAGGCACTGTCCTGCGCAGGCCGACATCGCCATGCCCGGAGAGCACGAGCAAGTCTGGCTGCGCGGTCACCGTAACAGCATCGTGCGCGACGGCCGGCAGTTGCACCACAACCCGCACCTGCTGCTCTTCGTCGAATACGTCTACCTCGGCAGCTTCAAGGCCTCTAGACGACGCGTGCCCCCGGACAGCGTCCGACAGCCACCAATGGCCGAATACCGGTAGGCCGCTGACCGGGTCGGGGCGGCAGTGCTGGAAGACGACGAGGGGCCGGCCCCACATGCGCTGCGCCGCAGCGTTAATGATACCGTGAATCTTCGCCAGCACCATCATATCAGAGGCTGCGCCCATCAGCTCGGCCAGCTCGTCTAGCGGGGCGTGCCCGTGGCGCCAGAGATGCCAGATGAGGTCGGCGCTGGCGGGATCCACGCTCTGCGTGAGTCGCTCCAAGGCGGCGCCCGTCGTCGGCTGCGCCCAGCACGTGGCCGTCCGTTCGCCGCGGACCACCTGGTCAGAGGCGCGATGCTGGAGCACTGCTGGCGGCTCAGGCACGCTGGGCTTGCGCCTCACGCGCCCACCTTTGGGGGTTGATGATCTGATCCAGCGCATCGTCAACAATGTCATCCAGGCTGGCGCGCACGTCAGCCACGACGTGCGCCAGCCCGTGCTCCTTTTTGATCTCCTCAATGGCCTCGTCGAGATCAAGGAGCGCCTGTCCCAGGCGTTCGATTTCTGCATCGGTGAGGGAGCCGCTCTCCATCCGCCTCATGGCTTGATGCCGCAAGCCATCGCGGATGATCTCCAGCAGGGCCATGACCAGGCCGAGTACGCCCTGCTTCACGTTGCCTTCGTCAATGCAGATGGGCATAGCTGGGCCTCACGCTCCCGGCACGGGCACCGCAGGGGACGTCCTCTGCGGTTCGGGCAGCGCTGAGCGAATGGCCTCTGCCCAGGCCGCCAGTGCCTCAGCATCCGGCGGGGCCGTGCAGAAGAGAGCGGCGTCGTGGTGGGCGGAGCCGTTGTGCGAGACCACGAGCACTGGGCGCCGGCCGACTAGGCCGTCCAGGTCACGCACCTCGACCGCCGCACCAGTTAGGTCGGCAAGTCGAGCCTCGAATAGCACCCGATCATCGAAGGAGTAGACCCAACACAGTCTGTCGGTGGTCAGCAACAAGCGTCCCCTGCGCCAAGTGGGCCCTAGGGCGCGGCCGGCGGGGACCCGGTACCACATGACCTCGTCCACAACCACGTCAGTGACCTCAGCCGCCGGGCCCGCCAGCTCCGTGAAGGACGGGTGGCTCTCTGTGAGCACGCGGCCCTGCTGACTTGCGGCTGCCGCCAGCGCTTGCTTCAGTGCCTCGGGGTCACGGGCACGCAGGCGCGCCGGCTCGCCGGTGGCTGGCCAGAGCCACAGCTCGGGCAGCTCCGAGTCGGTGCCCGCAAGGGCCCCGTGGTGCAGACCCAGCGCCTGGATGTCGCCCAAAGCTACCTCCAACAACGCCTCCGGCTGGTTCTTGCGCAACACCAGCAGGTGCCGGTCCGTGAGGTAGATTGTGCCCGGCCGCCAGGCTTTCCAATTGTCCCGACTGTGCCAATAGGAGCCGGGCATGGTCATCAGGAGGCTCTCGCCGGCCGCTAAGGGCGAAGCGACTGTAGCAGTGCCCTGTGCTGCTTGGCGGATGCGCTGGTCCCAATCCGTCAGTACTCCGTACCGGGTCATGGTCTCCATGCCGGCTAAGGCTAGGCGGAGGCTGGCGCCGACCAGGGGGACGCCGGCGAGCGTGATGACTACATCGGCCTGGAGGACAACGCCTCGGTCCAGCACGCGGTCGAGTAGGTCAACCAGCGTGGCCCTCCGGTGCAGCACGGGTTCGACAGGGAGGCAGTCTCCCCATGCTAACGTGCCATCCGCGTCGGTTCCCCAGGATGAAATGGCAGCCATTGGCTGGGCCTCAAAGCGGCATCCTGAGCTCCTGGGCGGTGCGGGCCCGGTGACTCAGCCAGCCGCACCAGGGGCATCCGGTGTCCAGTAGTTCCCGCTTGGTCGCCGTCTTCTGGCACTGTGGGCAGGTGTCGAGGCCGGCAGCCGCCTCCTGCCAGGCCTGTGTGCTGAGATCGGTGCCGGCGGGGAATTCCAGGCCGTACTTGGCCGCGGTCGCGAAGGAGGCAAGTGCGGCGCGGATTCTGACGCCCAGGAGTTCGACCCCTGCGACTGAAACCAGGATATCGGCATTGATAACGAGTCCCTTATCGAGGACTCTGTCAATGACCTCGATGAGCGTGCCCTCGGCCGGCGCCAACGCGGTCTCGGGTTCGTAATAGTTGTGGTCCAAGCGGAAGTCCCACCTCCCAGTGCGGCTGCGCTCGCGCACGCAATCAGGCTCTTTGCAGCGTCACATGCAGCACACCGTTCCTATAGCTGGACTGCATGTGGCGACCGGCAACGCTGACCGGCAGTTGAGGCTGCACACGATACTTCCTGCTACCACCCTCGGCGGCGATGGTCAGTGCGCCGTCCTCCAGCGTGCATTGGATCTGGTCTTCCTCGACGCCGGGCAGCTCACAGACCAACAGCACCCGGTCGGGCTCGACGAACATCTCAACGACTGGTTCCCTTCTCTTCTCGCGCGCAGTCTGCTCGGGTTCGCCGGCGCTGTCTTGGAGCGCGCCGAAGACATGCTTTTCCGACTGATGCCCGCCCACCCCAATCTTGAGCGAGAGGCCGAACAGGCCTTTGGGCTTCTGGGGGAGGCTTTCGATCTGCTCGCGCGTGGGTGGCTCGGTCATCCCTGCCTCCTCCATCTTAGCCACGGCGCCGAGCAGGCCGCCCAGGCCCTTCAACACGTCCTCGACGCTGAGGTTCTCCCCAAGCGCGTCAGCGTTGGGCTCTCGCTTCGCATCATCCTGTGTACTCGGCATGTCAAAGCCTCCTTCCCTGCTGCCTCGCGCAGCCGCCTTCCGAACTCACCTGTAACTGCTTCTGACGGTGACGACGCCGACGCCCTTGCACACGGCGCAGTTAAGCTTGCTGTACTTGCGGTCGCGGCCGGTGGCGCGGCAAGCATCGCACGTGGCGGCGGGCTGTTTGACGTGGACCATGCCTGTGCCCTTGCAGACGGTGCAGGGGAACTTGGACGACATGTCCGTGCCCGAACCGCCGCAGTAGGCGCACCTCACAGCCGGCTCCCTTATACTCACCCAGCCCTTGCCGCCGCAAACAGTGCAGCTCAGCCCCTGCTTGCTGGGCGTCTGGCCCCTGCCGCGGCAGTAGGCGCACTTGATGACCGGCGGCCTCAAGGCCACCGTGCCTTTGCCGCTGCAGCCGACGCAGGCGCCGCCGCTGCGCCAATCGGTGCCGGCTCCCTTACAGTTCCCGCACGTCATGACGACCTTGCCATCCTCGGCCTGCACTGGCTGAGCGGCGCCGACTGGGCCTGGGACGCCAGTAGGGGCGTCGTATCGGCTGAGCGCGATCCGCTCCCACCCAGCGGCGTCATGGCAGCCGTGGGCGGTGGGGACCCGCAGGCCCGTGTCGGCAGCCCTGCCGTCATCACCTGCCCGCCAGCGCTCTGGTCCGCGCGGCGGCACCTGTTCTGTCGCTGGCCCGCTTGCCGCGGCATCCGGGCTTTCGGCAGAAGTGCTGCCTGCTGACCCATCCACCTTCGGCGGCTTTACGATCTCCCATCGAGCCATCTCAATCTCCTCTCACCCTTCAGGTGGCGGAGCCAGGCGCCTCGCGCGTGTGGGGGCGCCACTTGCTCTGGGAGGCCGAGGCCGCCCATTGCGGCTCTCTGGGCTGCGGCGCCGCGCTCTGGGGCCGCTCGGCACTCTGGCCCGGGACTATCGGGGCCTCAAGGCCGAGCTCGGCCGCGATCTGCTTCTGGCGGTTTTCAATGATGTCGAGCTGCCGCTGCAGCCGCTCGCACTGCTTCACCAGGGCCCGCTTCTGCCTTTCGAGTCTGGACTTCTCTCTCTCCAGGACGGAGTTCTCCTCGTAGGGGCTCTGCTCGGTCCGCGGCACGGAGCGAGCGTAGATGTTGGACATGGTGTTCATGTCCTGGACGCCCCTCAGGCCGCGGGTCGGGTCGGTGACAAAGCCCTCACCTTTGCAGACGACGCACTTCTTCTTCACTGGTGCCCCTGGGCGTAGCATGGTCAAACCCCTCCTGTTGATTTTGCGCACTGCTGTGCGCTTCGCTGTCACCGGTCTCCTTCCAGGGCTTGACGCTCCCTAAGGCGCCGAAGCCGCCAGCCGAAGGCGCGCTGCATTGCGCCCAGTCGCGCGGTGTGCGCCACGCGCTCGACTCCCAGCCCTCGGCAGCAGCGACCGATGTCGCGGGCGCGCGCTCACGCTCTTCGATGGCCCGCAGGTTGCGGGTGTAGTAATCAGGGCCGGGAAGTTCTAAGTCTAGCTCTGCCAGAACCTCTGCCTTTATCTGCTGCATGAGTCCCTGGGCAAGGGCACTGTAGCTTGGCATTAGCCTACCTCCTTCTTTCCCTGCGCAGCGCCCTGGTCGGGCGATTGCCGCCTGGCCGGGCGCCGTTTGCGAGCAGCCTGGACCTTGCGCAGCAGCGCCTTCTCCTCTTTGATCTGGCCCCCTAGCGTCTGCATCCCTGCTTCCTTGACCTCGATGGCTTCCTCAATGCGGCGCCTGCGCGCCTCTGCGACGGCCGCCCTCTTCTCTCGCAGTGTCTTCATTTCGGCTTGGCGCCTTGCGATCTCGCGCTCTTTGCCCGCTATGTGCTCCGCGGGCTCTAAATGCGAGAGGATGCCGGTGCCGCGGCAGCGCTTGCAGGGCACCCCCTCCTCGGGCACGGCGCCGCTGCCCTCGCAGTCGGCGCACAGCTCGAAGGGCTCCTTGACCGGGACTACCCCCTTGCCGCCGCAGACCGAACAGGTGAGGCGGCTAGAGGTGTACGGCTGGACGCCCGACCCGTCACAGAAGACGCAGGTGAGAGCCGGCTCCCGCACGGTCACTTCCCCCCTGCCCAAGCAGACCTGGCAGTCGGACAGCTCTGAGGGGACGCCAAAGGGGTCCTTGCCCTCGCCCCGGCAAAAGGCGCAGCGGATGGTCGGCGCTCGCGTACCTGGGCCGCCCACTTTCACGATGTTTCGGCGCGTTCGAAGTGTCGCTGTCATACGGGCTCCCTCCCAGGGCCAGATTCTGCTGCGCACCCGCGTCGCCGCTGCCCGCTCGACAGGAACCGAAGGTCGGCGCACGCCCGCTCGTAGTGGGGATCGAGCCCAAGCGCGGATCGGAAGCACCTTCTCGCGCGCTCACGCTGCCCATCTTTGGCGCAGGCAACGCCCAGGTTGTACAAGAGCATGGGCAGCATGGGGTTTTCAGGCCTGGTGCGGATGGCCTCGACCAGCTCGCCGATGGGCTGTCTGTAGTTTCCCTGTGCTATGTATATTACGGCTAAGTTATGCCGCGACTTAAACGGTTTCATGGGCTGTGCACTCGGAAGCCTCGCCTCAACGGTCTATGATGCTCGTGGTGAGCATATAGCGGAAGAAGGGATGGTCCTCGTCGGCGACTCCCTTCTCCTCGTCGTCCATGGCCAGGACGGCCGCCGTCGCGAGCTGGTGGATATAGTCGTCGCCCTGCTCTCGGGCGCCGTGGCTCACCTCCACCAGAACTTGGCGCACCTTCTCTTTCTTCTCGGCCGTGAGCACGCGCCGCAGGCCCTCCGTGATGATGGGGCGCAGGCGCCGGGCGAATTCCTTCTTGGGCAGGCCCTGGCGTAGAAGCCTCTCCACCTGATGGACGTATGGTCGCATGCTCTTGGGATGAAAGCGCAGCTTCGTCATCTGGTCGAGTTCGAAGAGCTCGTCGGCGCTGAGCAGATCCTTCTTGATGTCAGAGGCCACAATGTCGCACCAGGTCGGGTCCAGCGCGCCCAGCTTGCTGAGCAAGCGCAGGGCGGTCCCACAGTTGCTACAGAGGGGCGCAAAGCCCGCCACATAGTGCCGGTAGCCGTTCCAGCCGCACTGGGGACATTCGTACTCCGCAGCTTGGCGGCCGGCGGACTCATTTGCGGCCATACCCTGGGCGCCCTTTCTGCGGCCCGGCAAGGCCCGCACTGACGGCGTGATCATGCACGGCTAGAGCTCCTCCTCGAACTCTTCCACAGGATGCTGGGGCTGGAGCTCGAAGGAAGTGACCTCGAGTTCGCCGTTGAGCCTGATCCTGTAAGTGTTCCTGTCCCAGACGGTGGCGCCCCGTCCGAGGGACTTGACGTATTCGCTCTCTTCGACCACCTCCACGCGCGCCTGCCACTCGCCGTCCTGCTTCTTAACGGCCACCACTCTTATGGGCCTGCCCCTCTTCTCCAGAGTGGTCTCCAAGAACTCGACCACTTTGTCTTTGACCTGCGCAAGAGTCGCTGTTGCCATCTTATCTCACACCTCGTTTGCGTGGGCGTTTGAAGCTGCGCTGCGAGCGGCACCACTACTCCTCGTCCACTTCCTCGTCGGACGCGCTACGCTGCGCCTCCCTGATCTCTCGCAGCCGGGCCATCAGCTCCGCCTCCCGCCGCTCGTACTCCGCCTCGTCAATCTCGTCCAGCTCGTACAGCACCTGGAGCTCCAAGAGCTTCTCGCGCACCGCGCCCTCGTCGGTCACCGCCCGCTCGGCGTGCTGGTGTAGCTCCCGACTGATGTCCATGACCAGCTTCATAGGAAGGTAGACCGGCGCGCCCAGGATCTTCACCAGGAGAGGGATGTGAAGGTCGCCACCGGGCCGCCGGCGCCGCCGTTTTCGCCTCTGTGCATGCTTCTTGGGCGCGACGAACGTTTCTCTCACTGCCGCTCCCGTCCGCAGCTGGCGGCGCATCGGCTGGGCCTACACGTACGTGTACATCCTGCGCCTCTCGCGCCCGGGCGGTACGATGTCAATCCTGATGTCAACGAAGTTGTAGGGGGCCCAAGCCCCGGTGTACAGCCACTTCACCCTGCGCCCATGCTTGTCGTCCAAGGCGTCTATGGCCTGTTGGAAGGCCTGCTCACGCTCCCGGTCCACCAGAAAGGCTGCGTTGAGGATCATCCGCGGGCCGATAGGCTTGTTCACACGGGAGGCGACGGCTGCCGCCTTGAGGTGTTCGTAGATGTCCCGCCTGTATGGGTCGCCGATCTGCGCCATCCGGGCCTGCACCTTCTGCCCCAGCCGCAGGCGCAGGCCCTCCGTCTTGTGCCGAGGCAGCCGCGCTATCTGTTGCTTCAGCCGGTGGAGCTCGGGGTAGCTTTCCAGCACTTCCCTCAGGGCCTCTTTGCGCCAGAACACCTTGACCCCGAACTCGCGGCGGTCACCGATCTTGGCCAGCGTGCTGCGCAGCTCTTGATAGGTGGCTTCCGCGAAGGCGAGGAGGTCCTCTTTGGTCCTGAAGATGGTGCCGAAGGCGGCTGGGATGACAGCGTGACTGGCGAGCACGGCCTCGACTACGCGGTTGTGCGCCAGCGAGTTCTCCTTCACCGGGTCGTAGATGACGAGGCGGGATCTGCTCACTACCACGCCCACGTCCTTGTAGCGCACGGTCTGCACCTCTTCCCCGGAGCCACCTATGCCGAGAGGGCCGAACGACCTGTCCTGGCTAGTGGCAATGACGCCGTAGACGTAGTAGCCGTACCTCTCTGTTCTGGTGGCCCGCTTGCTCTCGAGCGCGGGGCGAGGGCTTTGACCGCCAAGCAGGGAAGGTGCCGTCACCACCGCGACCGTGTCGTCAGACGTAGGTGATCCCATCCTCCTCGTCACCTTGTCCCTGCGCTTGCGCTCGCTCCTGGGCCTCCTGTTTCACGAGGACCAGAGCCTTATCGAAGTGCTCCGGGCGAACGCTGAGCGAGGTGTAGTCCTCGCCAATCTCGCCTTCGCGGGCCGCGATGAACTCGCGAAGGGCCAGCATGGTGGCCTTGGTGCAGATGGCCTCGAGGTCCGCCCCAGTGAGGCCGCCCGTCTCCCGAGCCAGGCGCGCCAGGTCCACGTTCTTGCCCACAGGCTTGTCCTTGGTGTGAATCCAAAGGATGGTGCCTCGCGTCTTGGCGTCCGGCAACTTGAGCTCGAGTAGCGTGTCAAACCTGCCAGCTCGCAGCAAGGCCGGATCCACGATGTCCAGGCGATTGGTGGCGCCCACGATGGTTACACCTTTCAGCTCCTCCAGCCCGTCAATCTCCGTGAGCATCTGGCTGATGACGCGCTCGGTCACGTGGGTGGTGTCGGCGCCGCCTCCCCCGCGCGTGGGCACCAGCGCGTCAATCTCGTCGAAGAACACGATGCAGGGGGCAACCTGGCGCGCTTTGCGGAACACCTCCCGTACCCCTTTCTCCGACTCGCCCACCCACTTGGACATCAACTCAGGGCCCTTTACAGGGATGAAGTTCACCTCCGTCTCAGTGGCCAGTGCCTTGACGATGAGCGTCTTGCCCGTGCCGGGCGGGCCGTGGAGGAGGATGCCGCCAGGAGGCTCCACGTTGGCATAGGCCAGCAGTGAGCCGTACTTGACGGGCCATTCCACCGCCTCCACCAACTGCTGCTTAACACCATCCAGCCCCCCGACCTCGTCCCAGCGCACATTGGGCACCTCGACGAAGACCTCCCGAACCGCAGAGGGCTCTATCTCGCCGCGCGCGCCCAGAAAGTCGTCCATGCTGATCTCCAGTTGGGCCAGCGTCTCGTAGGGAATATGGCTTAGATCATACTGGAGCTCTGGCAGGATTCTCCTCAGGGCCAACATGGCGGCCTCTTTGCACAGCGCCTCCAGGTCCGCTCCCACGAAGCCGTGCGTTATCTGGGACAGCCGCTCCAGGTCTACCTCCTTGCCCAGCGGCATGCCCCGTGTGTGTATCTCCAGGATGGTCAGGCGTCCCAGCTTGTTGGGCACCCCTAGCGCTATCTCTCGGTCGAACCTGCCGGGGCGGCGCAAAGCCGGGTCCAGGACGTTAGGGATGTTGGTGGCCCCAATCACCATCACCTGACCCCTGGCTTCCAGCCCGTCCATGAGCGCCAGCAGTTGTGCCACCACCCTTTTCTCGACCTCGCCGATCACCTCAGCCCTCTTGGGCGCAATGGCATCTATCTCATCAATGAAGACAATGCTAGGCGCGCGCTTGCTGGCCTCCTCAAAGATGCTGCGCAGCCTGGCCTCGCTCTCCCCATAGAACTTGGCCATCACCTCAGGCCCGCTGAGGTGCAGGAAATGGGCATCCGTCTCGTTGGCCACCGCCCGGGCCAGCAGCGTCTTCCCACACCCCGGCGGCCCGTGCAGCAGGACGCCCTTGGGCGCCTCAATCCCCAGCCGCTCGAATACCTCAGGGTACCGCAGGGGCAGCTCAATCATCTCCCGGACCCGCTGTATCTCCCGCTCCAGGCCACCGATGTCCTCGTACGATACGCCTGGTCGGGCAACTCCAGCCTCGACAGCTCGCCGCAGGCGGATCTTGGTCGCGGCGCGAACCAGCACCGGGCCGCGGGGAACGGCCTCAGCGACGATGAAGTCGGCAGACGCGGAGCCAAACAGGTCGGCGCGCACGCGGTCGCCTTGGACCAGGGGCAGTCCCTCCAGCACGGTGGCAATGTACCGGGCGTCGCCCGCGGCTGCCCGTACTTGCTGCAACGGCTCCAACACAATGGTGCGGGCGTCCCGGTGCTGCGTCTTCCGCACTCGCACCTTGTCCCCGATGCCCGCCTGGCAGTTCTCTCTGACGATGCCGTCAACCTGAATGGTGCGCTTGCCTCGGGCCTCCATGTAGGCGGGCATGAGCTTGGCCACCGTCGCGCGCTTGCCGGCGATCTGCACTATGTCGCCGATCTCCGCGTCCAGCGCCTCGATGTCCTTGGGGTCAATGCGCGCTATGCCCCGCCCCACATCCTTGGGCAGCGCCTCGGTGATGGTCAAGGTTACCTGTGGTTCCTCCGGGTCTTGCGGGGTCATGAAGCGATTGCCCCTATGGGCCTGACTCTTGCTGACGCCATCTCGGCACAACTGACCACCGGCGCAGCAGCCTGATTAGCAGAGAAGAGCAGGCGGGCGAATTGTTGCAAGCGTGGCAGCCCTCGCACCTGCTCCGGCTGCATTTCCACCACCGTGAGGTCAAACTCCCTGAACAGGTGGCGCAGCCGCCGCAGCAGCCGCCTCTGCTCCGCGTTCCGCCGAGCGCAGAGGGGACAGGCCGCGCTGCTCGGCAGCACGTTGTTGACGATCATATGCCCCAGGGGCAACTTCAGACGACGCAGCTCGGCCACCAGCCTCTCGGTCTCCGCCAGGGCCATCGCATCGGGATTGGTGACCACGACAAACTGAGTGGCCGCGGGGTCGCGCAGCAGCTCCCTGACCTGGTTAGCCGTTTTCTTCATGTCGAAGAGGAGCTTGTCCGCTTCGTCAGCCCTGTAACTGCCGGCGAATCTGGTGACCATGTACCGGTACTTCCATCGCATCTGCGCTAGCATCCTGATCCACTGGTCGAACAGCGCGGGCAGACACAGTAGGCGCAGCGTGTGGCCGGTGGGGGCGGTGTCCAGAATGTGCACGTCGTAGCGCGAGCTGTCCGCCAGATCCATAATCCGCTTGAGCCCCATCACCTCGTCAATGCCAGGAATGGTCAAGCCCAAGAGGGCGGAGATGTCCTCGTCGTCTAGGTAGGTGCTGGTGTCAAGCAGGAGCATGAGCTTTGAGCCGTGCTCTTCCCTGAAGGCCCGCAGTGATTCCTCGGCGCTGATCTCGAGGCCGTGCAAGTTGGGTACGCCCTTGACTGGACGGACGTCGTTGCCCAGTGCTTGATTCAGACTGTCTGACAGGGAGTGTGCCGGATCGGTGGAGAGCAGCAAGGTCCGCAGCCCGGAGTGGGCCACATGGATTGCGGTAGCCGCCGCGCAGGTGGTTTTCCCAACACCACCCTTGCCGCCGAAAAGAACAAACTTGAGCTTATGGTCCGGCAGCGCCTCCAGCAACACTGGGTGCCCTCTCTCCCGCCACACGTTGCTCGGAGCCGGCGCCCGGGCCGCCGGCTTTCTCTACTCGTCCTCGCTGGATTCCGTCGGCTCAGCCTTGCTGAGCTTCAGCTCCAGGATGCCGTTCTTGTAGCTGGCCTCGAGGCTCTGGGGGTCTGCCTCCCAGGGCAGAAGGACTTCCTTCGAGAACGTCCTGCCCTCGTCGGAGGAGATGGTGAGAATGTCGCCCTCGACCTCGTAGTGGATGTCCTTCTCTTCCGCTCCCGGCAACTCTGCAACCACGCGGACCTCGTTCCCCTCCTCGAAGATGTCCACCAGGGGCTCTCGAGCCTCAACCACCACCGTCCCCTCCTCTGTTTGACGGATGTTGCCGAAGGACAGCACCTGCGGCTCACCGTCGGCGAGGGTCTTAATGGTCAGGCCGAAGATGCCCTTGGCTCCCTCTCCCAGCCCCTTGATCTCGCCGGTCTGGGTGATCTGCCCGCCCTTCTCCGCCACCTCGCTGACCAGCTTGATCAAGTCGCCCAGCCCCTCGAACAGGTTGCCCAAGCCCAGGTCAACGTGGATCCCGCCTGGTACGTCTTTGCTCTCTGCATCTTTCCTGCCTTTGGGCACAGCGGCATGCCTCCGTTCACGACGCGGCGCGGCCACCGCGTCAGATTGTTACGACGCCCTTTCCCTTGCAGGCGTGGCAGGGAAGTCTGGCGTCGTTGCTCTTCCCCGTCCCCTGGCACGAGGGGCAGGTTGCCAATGGCTCCTTGACCGCCACCACGCCCTTGCCTTGGCAGGCATAACACGGGAGCTTGGTGCTGACGGCCATGCCCTGTCCCTGGCAGAACGCACACTGCACGAAGGGCTCCTTGACCGTGACCACGCCCTTGCCGCCGCAGATGGAGCATCCCAGCCGCTCCTTATGCGGCTGCCAGCCCGAGCCCCGGCAATAGGCGCACCGCAGGGCCGGCTCGCGAATGGTGACCAGGCCCTTGCCGCCACAGGCTCGGCAGTGCCCTCGCGTGTGCCTGTCTGCCCCCGTCCCCTGACAGGCGCCGCAGCGCACGGTCACTCGGTCCCCAGCCTTTTCCACCAAGCCAACCTCCAGGCTGGCACGCGCGTCCGGGCCCGTCTGCACCGACTTCTTGACAGCCTCCATATCTACGGCCTCGAAACGAGGCATCCCGCGCCTCCTCGCTTACTGCCAGCCCTACCGCGTGGACTGTCGCTGGTGAATGACGAGCTGGCGCGACTTTTTGACCTTGCTGCCGCCCACGATCTTCATCTCCACCAGTTGGCCGGGCCTCAGGTCCAACTCGCGCCGGAGATTGTCTGGGATGAAGATGCGCCCCTGCTCATCCACCTGGGTGAAGCTGCGCATAAGTGGCAAATCTGCCACCTCCTCGGAGAGGACTCAATCCGGTTAGGCTGTCGTGAATGCGCCGCCACCTCACTGCGCTGGGCCCCCGCCCCGTGAGCAGGCTGGCTGCCTCGGGTCCCGGGTATGCACGCCCGGGACTGCTCACCGCTTGCGCGCGCTCTTGGCCGCGTTTTTCCTCTTCTTCGCGTCCGCGCGCCGGGCCGGTGCTGGCCGCCGGCCATACATATGCCTGTCAATCAGAGAATCCACCGCCCGACGCATGCCCGAGTCGGCCGGCACCTGCGTTCCCAGGCTGAACGTCTCGGACGTGAGTACATCGAAGCAGACGTCGCGCACCACGCCATCGGTGGCCGCGGCAGGATCCTCTACGCCCAGCAGGCTGAGGATCTTGCCGATCTTGATGCAGGCGCGCAGGGTGGGGGTGAACTCGTACTTGCCGCCGTCCCGGTACTCGCGCACCAGACCGACGATCCTGGCGGCGGCTGCTTCGGGCAGCTTCGTCTTGGCCACGGTAATGGCCAGCTCCGTCTGCTCGTCGAAGTGGCCCAGATCAATGGTGATCAGCCGATCCCGCAGCGCGTCCTGGGCCTTGTGTACGCCGGCGTACTCCTCCGGGTTACTGGTAAAGATAGCCGCGAAGTTGGGGTCCACCCGAATGTAGTTCCCCTCGCCGCTGATCGCCGGAACCTCCAGCATGCGCTCTTCCAGCACGGACAGCAGCACGTTGTTGGCCTCCGGACGCGAGCGGGTGAACTCGTCGTAGATCAGCGTAAAGCCGAACTTGCAGGCCGTGGTCAGTCGAGCATCCGCCCACCGTTTGCGCACGTCCTGCCAGGTCTTGCGGACCGAGTGGATGAAGTTGTCCACTTCCGTCCGCCTGCTGAACCCGTATTCGCCGCCGATCAGGTCGGAAGTGGTGAACTCGTCGTCGCCGTGAATCATGATCACGGGCCGGTCCAGCTTGCTGGCCACGTGCAGGGCCAGGCTGGTCTTGCCCGTCCCCGCCATGCCGCGGTAGTGAACCGGGAAGCCGGTGCGCAGATACGCCAGGGAGCGCTCGGTCAGCTCCTGAATGTACGGCGTCTCGACGTAATCCTCATCTGGCAGCACTCTCAGCACTGTTGGCTCGTTTGGCATCCCGCCTTCTGCCCTCGCTTTCTCTCTGCCGTCGCCGAGGCCCGCGCAAGCGGCCGTCCAGCGACAGGATTAAGGTGATGTTACGCCTTCCTGCCGGCCTGGGCGGACCGGCCTCCTGTCTTGGGCTTGCGCCCCAGAGCGCGCACCAACTTGCGCAGCTTGGCGATCTCCTGCTTGCGCGCCTCTATCTCTCGCTCGTGCGCCTCAAGCTGCCTTGCCAGCGCTTCTGCGGCTCGCCCGGCACCCTTCGCGGAGCTGAACCCCGTGCCTCCGCAGCCCAGGCAGGTCAACCGGCTCAGCGGCTGCACCCCGCTGCCGCCGCAGTCTGCGCAGGGCACCAGCGGCTCGTGCAGCTCCAGCTTCCCCCTGCCCAGGCAGACCTGGCATTGGGCCAGCTTGGACATGATGCCGAAGGGGTCCTTGCCCCTGCCTTTGCAGAACGCGCACGCGACCTGTACCGCCTGGCCCGTCCTCTGCTGCACTTTGGCGCCCATCGGCTCGCTCTTCTCCGCAGGATGTCTCGGCTCGGCGCCGGCCTCAGGCCTCCGCGGCCTCTACCGCCTGATACTCCGTCTCATTCCGGCTCCTGAGCGCCGCTCGGCGGTAGGAGGTGATCTCGAACTTCTCGTTCACCGTCACGTCGTACAGCGCCAGCAGGTCGTCGCGACCCCGCCGGCGCATGTAGTCGGCCTCCTCGACTACCTCAATCTGTGCTCGCCAGCCCTCCCCGTCGGGGGCCACGTTGATCACGCAGCCGGTCTTCTCCAGCACCGTCGTGAAGAAGTCTGTAACAGCCGCCGTCACCTTGGCCACGCTCATGTAATCATCTCCCCACGGCGCGGCAGCCGCTTGGCCTAGCTGCGCGAGCGGCTGCGGCTGCGCTCCTTCTTCGCCGGCGCCTTACGAGCCGCGGCCTTCTTGCCCTTGCGAGGGGTCGGCGCCGCGGCCCCCTCCTCGGGCGCCTGCGCCGGTGTGGGCCCCATACGGGCAGTCCGCCTGCGCTTCTGCGCCATTCTGCCGAGGGTGCGCTGCCACTGGCCACGAGCCTCCGCCATCGTCTCTTGCGTTTCCCGCAAGAGGTCGGCCACCTCGCCCTGACGCTCAGCGGTACGCGCAGCTATGTCCGACATCAGCTCAGCGGTGTCAGCACGTAGCTGCTCGACCTCCTCCCGCCTCTCGGCGTCGCGGGCTGCGCAATCAGCCAGGAAGTCGGCGGTCTGCTCCCGCAGTACGTCCACCTCGTCCCGCCTCTCTGCATCTCGCGCCGCGAAGTCGGACATCAGCTCCTCCGCTTCGCCCTGGCGCTCGGCCGTGCGGTCGCGAATGTCGTCCATCAGCTCGGCCGTATCCTCCCGGATGGCGGCGATTCTCGCCATCCTGTCGTCATACGCCACCTGTATGTCGTCTCCTAACCTTCTCACGTCTGCACCGATGCTCATGATCGGCTCTCCTTTCACGCGAAAACGTGTGCGTTCTCGCGGCGTTGCTCCCTTTTGGCCTGGAGCCGGGTCGGGGCATGCTGTAACGGCATCTCGTCTGTTTTCCAGCATGCCCCGACACCGCACTCCGGGGTCCGGCGGACAGATCCACGCACCCCTAGGCGGGCACCGCGGCCTGCGGGGTGAGTCCGATCGCCTCCGCGTACTTCAGGAAGGTCTCCACGGACGAGCAGACCACCCGAGCCTCGATCGTCAGCAGCTCGATGCCGACGAGGGACACCCTGAGCCACAGGTCAATGACGATGCCCTTGTCCAGGATTCTGTCCAGGACCTCCACCAGACTCGAGGACGGATTCGCCTTCTCTACGGCCATGTCTCATGCACCTCCTTTCGCCGCTGTGATACCGCGCCGCGTGCCCCCACTCGCCCTACTGCATGCGTCCAGAGGGATCCACCGGCAGACCCCCCAGCCGCCGGCAGCCAGCAGCCACGCCCTTGACAGCTCTGTCCGATTCCGGTAAGATTGCGCCGTTTGCTTGGGTTGTGGTCGGCGCGAAGTTGTGTTTGGGCGCCGTGGGGCAGCTTCTTCTCTCCCTGCGGGCTTCCGCCAGCGCACGCGACCAAGTCAAGTTACAGCCCGGTGCTGTCCCTCCGGCAGCACCGGGCTGCCGGCCGAGGCGCAGGAGCGCCCTGGCCGGTAACTCACAGACGAAGCACCAGGGAGGGTCGCTCAGATGGCCCCTGTGCCTCGCCCGCGAATCCGCACGCTTAGAGATATCTGGGACCAGAATAGGGGCAGGCCGCGGACGCTGCGGAGCAGCGGCGATGGCACACTGCGCGCCGCGCCGCTGGTCCCCGGCTTTCGTGCCTCGATTGGCTCTATTGGGCAGATCGCCCCAACTGTCGGGCAACCAGCTCGGCAACAACATCGGGTAGCTAAAAGGCAGGGGCAGCTCGAGTTCCGCGTGCGACGCGTGGGACGGGCGCATGTGATTCTCCGAGAGACGGCACGAACTATAGAGCTAACGATCAGCGTGGAGGGAACGCGTCTTAGGCCCAACCTGTTCGAGGCCGACCTTCAGGTGCACGGCGACATCGTCGCCGCTACCATCACCAGCCGGGGCCGGCCGTCCATGCAGTGGGAGGCGGAAGTCCTGCTGCCCGCGGTGGTGGGGGAGGAGACGGAACGGTTCTACCAGCCCAACGGCACGCTGAAGGTGAAGCTCCCTCGTGTCCCCCGCGCAAGAGCCTAGCCTGTCCCGCCCGTCTGTTTCGGTTCGCTCCCATTGGTCCCACTGGCCTTTCCTGGCTGACAGTCTAGTCGGCAAGCGCTACCATTTCCTTTAGGCAAAGGGCAGGAATCCTGTTGAGCCGCCTTTCTTCCAGCCAGGCTACTGCCGTTCTTGCCTCGGGCCGCGCGCGACCTCCCGGTGTGGCTCCTCCCAGCCCCTTGGTTAGTGGCCGCGGGGATAGGCGCGACCAGTGCCGGCACTGTCAGCAGTCATTGGCCCGCAAGCGCGCCGTGTTTGCCACCAGCACGGGCGGCCGGCCACGCCAGGCGGCCTGGGAGCAGGCGCACAAAGCGGTAGGGCGGCCGAGGACCACACCAACCCACGGCGCGCCGCCGGCCCAACTTCCCTGCTACCTCGGCAAGCGCGCGCTCGAAATCGGTCTCTGCCCCGCGCCAGATGAGGAAGCAAGCCTGGAGCCCATCCGCTCTACTGTCAAACAAGTGCTCTATGACAATGCCTTTGAGGACCGCCAACAGCATGTCGGCGTCGTGCTCTCGGATCACCTCCGGCGCCGGACGCCGGCTCCCCACCCAATCCAGCCGCACCGCCATTTCACTGGTCCCTGCCAGGCGGCTCAACTCAGCCGCAATGGCGCTTTCGTTCGCCCGCAGCAGTTCGAGCACTTCGTCAGCGCTGCCAGCGGTAACCTGGCAGAACCCCAGGGGCACGATGGGGCATCGGGCCCAGAGTTCCCGGATAACCTGCCCATGGGCAGCCGCGTGCTGCCGCCACAGCAGCGTATCTCCGACCGGACGATCGCTCACCACGGCGGCCACAGCCCCACGGCTCAGGGTGCGCAAGGGGGTCCCCTCGATCCCGCCAACAGCCGTTGGCAGCCGCACCCACGAACCGGTCCACGCGTACAGGTATTGACCCGAAGCTGGTATGCCGGTGCACTCGAGGGGGCGCTCAAGGCGCGTGATCACTCGTCGCCATCCCCTTTTCCTGGCTTGGTCCAGACCGCCCCAAGTTGCGTGCCAGACCCAAGTCGCCCCCCACCTCGCAGGCGAGCGCACACAGATCGCCTGGGGCGTGCACGGGCGTCGAGGCGACGGCTTCAGGCACTGCCTGGTCAATCTCGCTCCACCTCGCCGTGAGCACAACCAGGTGCCGCTCCCCGAACCAGCGCCAGCGGCGCTCCTCCCCCAGGGCTCTAGCCCCGTCAGCCCTAGCGGGAAGAAAGACCTTCCGTTGCAGGGCCCAGCCCAGTCTCCCTGTTCGCTCGTGATAGTAGCTTGCTTCCAGTACATGCGCCCGCACCGCGACCTTGGGCACGTGGAGTGCTGTTGGACCCCAGGGCGCGTGTTCCGGAAGAACGTCGTCGAATTGCCGCCGCCGGCATTGGATGAAGGTGAAATGCTGGTCGAACATGCCACGCGCGGGGCCGTAGTGCATGTCAGCCCGTAGGCCGGCGCCAGAGGCGCCGTAGATCAGCGAGTACCACCACTCTGGCCCGAGCCCCACGCGCTCGTGCTCACCAATGAAGAACTCAACGAGGTCCTCGTCGTAGCTCCATGGGTACAGCTCCTGCCAGACGGCGCAGCACTTGCACACTCGCTGCGTGTGACTCGCGTCTGCGAGCTGGAAGTTGGTGAAGCCGACCAGCAGGAGGCTGAGCCGGACGGTGACCATGCCCTCCCTCCCCTGGGGCATAGCGTTCGGTCCCGACCCCGCAGGTGGGTTGGGGCGCGGGGACGGCACAGCAGCCCGAAGCTCGCCCTCGGCTGCTGGGACCCCGGGGCTCTGGGGCCTGCGCCAGCTATCCTATCGGCAGCGCGTCACAATCCTTGAGCGTCGTGTCAAGCGCGTTGGGGAAGAGCCTTGCGCCGCTCAGGAGAGGACCATTGGCTTGAGTGAGCGACCGGGCCAGCAGTGTGGGGGCGCGACGCCTCTGTCGCGCCAGCAATGGCTACGCTGCACAGCGTCTTCCTGTACGTCGCCAGCATTTGTGGGACGAACTGCGGGTTGGATCAGGGTACTGTCCTGCCTGCCGGCAGGAAGTTGGGGCGTCTCTGCTCGTGGAATGGCACCCCTCTCCACCCCCCCGGCGATAGTGCTCTCGCCTGGCCAGCAGCGTCCGTACCTCCAGCCTCCTACGCCGCCCCAGGGTGGCTTCCCTTCGGCAAGGCTCAGGGCGAGCCCTGCGTCCGCAGTGTGCGTCATCCGGGGTCACATTGCCCAGGACCCGTCGTAAGGCTGCCGGCAAGGAGCTTGGCACACGCGGTCAGGCGTGCAGCAGGGACGGTGTCACACCCGCTTGACCACCGCAGGCGGTTTCGGGTCAACGCGGGGACACGAGGGACGGTCAGCCGTGTGCTGGCAACCGGCCCGCCAACCTAGATAGTCCACCCCTTGCGGTACTCGCGACGGATGAACGCGTCTGCCTTCGGGCAGTTCGTGGCTTTCAGTCTCTTCGGATTCCAGGTGAGCTCTTGGCCCACCCGAAACGCCACGTCACCCAGGAGATTGTGCTCGATCAAGGAGCCGGAGTACTCGAAGTTGCAGAGCGCCTCGCCGCCGGTCTTCGCAGCCTCGGTCCACTCGCGGTAGTGGCCCAGTGATGGGGGGATCGTCTGCTCAGGCGGTGTGAAGTCCTTGAACTTCTCTTCGGGCAGGAGCACACGCCTGTCGTAGTCGGCCAGCAGCATCCCTTCGTCACCGACGAACAGGATGCCGTTGAACCATGCTGTCAGGTCCACGCCTGTCTCGATCTTCGGTCGGTACTCGGGCTGCTGCCCGCCGTGGTACCATGTGAGCGTCAGCGGGACTTGCAGGGCGGGATTGCCCGGGCGCGGCCCGTGCTTCCACGTGACTATCATCCACTCGGGCGTCTTGACGGGATCGGGATCGGGGCCTTCGGCATACACGGACTTGGGCTGCGTCAGCTTCAGCGCCCACCAGGGCAGGTCAATCAGGTGGCTGCCCATATCCCCCAGCACGCCGTTGCCGAAATCCCACCGGCGGTTCCAGTTGAGGTTGCCCGGCAGGTAGGCCGGGTGATACGGACGGTCGGGCGCCGGCCCCAGCCAGAGGTCCCACTTCAGGTACTCCGGTATCTCCGCAGTGCCCTCAAGCTTCTCCAGCGGCGCGATTGTTCGACTGCACCAGACGTGTGCTTCTCGAACGGGGCCGATCGCGCCGCCTTGCACCAACTCAACCACCCGACGGTAGTTGTCGGAGGCGTGTATCTGGGTGCCCATCTGCGTGGCCACTTTGCCCCTGCACTCCCGGTAGACCTCGCGCACCCGCCGGGCTTCGTGCACTGAGTGAGCCAGCGGCTTCTCGCAGTACACATGCATGCCCATTTGCATGGCCTTGACCGCGGCCAGGGCATGCACCTGGTCGGCGGTGCTGATCACCACCGCGTCAATGTCCTGGTCATCCAGCAACCGGCGCCAGTCGTCCTCGCGCTTGGCCTTCTCGGCTTCGGGGAACCTCTCGATGAACTTGCCGTAGTTGCGCTCATCAATGTCACACAGAGCGTAGAAGTTCTCGCCGCGAACACCAGCGGCGTTGTCCTGTCCTCGCCCCCAGATGCCGATCACGGCGATATTGAGCTTCTCGTTGGGCGAAGTCGGCTCCGCCGCCCGAGATCCCATGAAGTACCCGCTGGCAGAGAGTGAGGCAAGGGAGAATGCTGCCGTCTTGACGAAGTCTCGGCGACTCACCTGGCTTCCCATGAGCGTGTTGCCTCCTGATCTGTTCGCTGCCCGGCGCGCTCAGGCCAAAGGTGGGCCTGGCATTCGGCTCCCGGGTCCTGATTCTACTCTTACCCACGGGTCCAGACAAGGGTTACCTGGGGAACGTGGCCCTACCGGTGGCCTGCCGCCGATTCTGGTAGCACTGTCCTCGTCAAGCGCGGTACCGCCACTGAAGAGCAGCGCCTCGCGGCCGCCAGCCAGTTCGGGCTCGTACGAGCCGTTGCCCAGGTCGCGCCAGCGGGCGCCGGTTTTGAGCACCCGCAGGATGCCTTCCAGCACACTGCGCTGGTCGCACCAGGGACGGCCGCCCTGGGGCTGGGCCGGCAGCGGCGGCAGCAGCGGCTCGATCTTGGCCCATTGCTGGTCACTCAGCAACGGCCGGCGTTTGCGGGCCATCCGTCATCACCTCTGGCCCACTACTACTACACATAAGCCGAGGAAAATCTAGACCCCCCAAAACCTAGACACCGGGGGTTATGGAACCACTTCTAGCCATGACAGTAGGGCAAAGTGCCCTTTGTGGCGTGGTAATCCTGATGGTAGGCCTCGGCCGGCCAGAAGACGCCCGCCGGGGTAACGCGGGTCACCACGTCATACCCCTTCTCCCGCAGTTCCGCAATGAGCCGCTTGGCGATCGCCTCCTGCTCCTCGTCCAGGTAGAAGATCTCGGAGCGGTACTGGGGTCCGATATCAGGGCCCTGACCGTTCGGCTGGGTGGGATCGTGGCTCTCGAAGAACAGGCGGGTTAACTGCTCGTACGACACGCGCACCGGATCGTACAGCACCTCGACGGCTTCCGCGTGCCCTGTGGTGTGAGAGCAAACCTGCTCGTAGGTGGGGCGCTCCGTGGTCCCACCGGTATAGCCGACGGTCGTCTCGAGCACTCCTGGTTGCCTCTGGAGATAGTACTCCACCCCCCAGAAACACCCGCCCGCGAAGACCGCACGGCCGTACTGCACTTGGCCTTCGGGGATGAACCTGAGGGACAGCGAGTTCACGCAGTGGCGGACGTTCTTTTGTGTGAAGCCCTCGTTGGAGAAGACGTGTCCAAGGTGGCCCCCGCAGTTAGCGCACAGGATCTCCGTGCGCACGCCGTCCGGGTCCGGCTCCCGCCTCACGGCCTCGGGGATCTCGTCGTCAAAGGACGGCCAGCCGCAGCGCGAGCGGAACTTGTCCTGCGAGCGGTAGAGCATGGCCCCGCAGCGACGGCAGACATACACGCCGGCTTCGAAGTGGTCCCAGTACTCGCCCGAGAAGGGCGGCTCCGTGCCCTTGTGGAGGATGACCCTTTCCTCGGCTGGCGACAGGTCGTGGTGGCGAGCTTCCCTCGGCGTCTCGTCCATCAGTGGGCCTCTCCTCTCAGCAGCCGCGCCCTCATGGCGAGGGGTAAGTACACCCGCGGCGCGGAGAACCACGTCCAGCGTGCAGGATAGGCACGCGCCGATGGAGCCGCTTCATGCCAAGCAGGCCGACGGCTTGGGTGTGGTGGCTTCCCCACCGAAGAGCCCCAAGGGCCCGCGGGCTGCCGGCTCAGGCCAGGGAAGCGATGCTCGGCTGGGCTAGGCGGAACCCAGCCTCCGGTACTCCTCGAGCGCGCGGGTAACGATACCACGCAGCAGGTTTCCGAAAAGCCACCTGCGCGGGAGCCAGAGGGCATCCCGATACGGAAACCCGCTCAGCAGCCAGCGCGGCAGATGAGCGTGCCCGAACCATTGCCTCCCGGCTACGCCCATCCTGCCTTGCCTCGCCTGCAACCCGCACGCCGCCACCACAGCACGCAGGCGCGTTGGATGGCCCCTTGCAGGCACAACCTGGCTTACGGCTCGCCTTGGCAACGCCGAGAGATCAACCGGATGCGATCACACAGCCTTCTTACGGCGCCAACGCGTAGTCAGTCAGCTCGCTCACGCGCGGCGGCTGGTCAGCACGCCGAGTGTCTTGCCTCTTCACCATGCCAACGCCCTTGGCGTACCAGATCGTGCGCTTCCTCTCCCCCTGCGCGAAGACAGTCGTATATACCAGCTTCAAGCAGTTCTCGAACGTGCCCTTGGGCACGGTTACCGTCTCGACGGCTGCCAGCTCGAGCTTCATGGTCATAGTGACCGGCTGGCCGCCCATAGTGGACTTCACTTCGCTTTGCTCGCTCTGCCCCACACGCAGCTTGCCAGGAAAGACCGCCGCCGGCTGGTATATGACTGTGACCGGCTCGCCGCCTGCTTGCGCCCCTCGCCGCCCGAAGATGGTCCCGAACATGGTCAGCTTGTCGGCGCTGACCGCTTCCAGGGTCCCAGACGTGATCGTGCCGTCGGCCGTCTTCATCACGATCGGCATCGCCTGTTGCCCGTCCACGTCGCGTGCTGCGAGAACCTCGTAGGTGTTCGTTACTTCGCCCTGGGCGCCGGTGGATTTCATGATCCACTTCGACCCGACAGTCTGGGGCATGTAGTCCTTCAGCCCGTACTCGGGGCCCTGAGCCACGGTCGCAACTGAGCAAAGCAGTGCAGCCACCAACACGACTCCGATCGACAGCATAAGCGCGCGTTTCATGTTGAGCCTCCCGCTTCTCGAGGTAACCGACGTCCCCCTATCAGATTGTAGAGGTAACGTTCGCGGTCTAGTTCGCCTTAGGTCCGTGTATTCCTTCGTGCCAACGGGGGGAGAACGCCGAGGAGAAGCGCGTCTGCCTTGCGGTCCTGCCCCGCTGGCCCCGAGGGCGACCGCCTATGGCCCGGAAACTCGTCCGCGCGGGGCTTTCGGCACGGGCTCGGGGCCGCCCTCTGCGGGAACCGGGCGGCCTGGAACCGGACGCCCGGCGAGGCGCCCTGTACTCGACCCACGTCGCCCCAGGAAGAGGGCCACAGAACACGCGGTTCGAGGTGCAGGGGAAGGGGCCGCTAAACGGTCTCACGCCCGCTCGACCACTACACTCGCGCCGTGGGCTGGGCCCACTCGGCAGCTGGGCACCGACCACCCCGTCACCGCGTGCCTGCTGCGGGCACGACGTTCTCCTTCGGGATCTCGACCGTGCCCTTCTCGAAGTCTTCCGCTGTCGGCTTCAGCGTGAGGTTGTACAGCTCGGGGCGCTTGTTGGGGTCCACCATCATCTCTTCCCAGAAGACCTGCGCGCCAGTGTAGGCGGAGGTGCGTCCCATGATGGCGGCCGCGGTGGACTCGGCGACGGCCCGAGCCTGGTCCAGGGGCTCGCCCTTGTTGACGTAGTAGAGCACGTCAAGCTGCTCCTGCACGTGGTCGCTTGGCCCCTGGGGAAGACCGGCCGGAAGCGGCGACTGCTGGGGCTGGGCGTAGTCGCTGCCGTTGGTCCTGCCCTTCTCGTAGATGAAGTCGTGACCGACCCAATCCCAGCAGCCGTTCACCTGGCGGCACATGGAGTGGATGTGGACGCCGTCGCCATAGTCGTAGTCTACGCTGAAGAAGTCATACATGTCGCCGGCGCGGCGACGGGCGCGGGCACCGAAGCCGACCGCGCTGAGCGGAGGCCGGCCACAGAACCAGTTGGCGATGTCAATGTTGTGGACGTGCTGCTCGACGATGTGGTCGCCCGAGAGTGCGAGCCAGTTCTGCCAGGTGCGCACCAGGTCGTCGGCGCTGGTGGGGTTGATAGGCTGCTCCGAGAACATGTGGGCGATGCAGAACGAGACGCGGCCGGCGTAGAGCTTGCCGAGGGCCTTCTCGACGGCAACCGCCTGATGGGTCTTGATGAAGCTCCAGTCATGGCGCATCTCGGTGCCCGCGATGATCACCAGGCCCTTCCTCTTCGCCTCCTCGCCTGCGGCGATGACGCGCCGGCACCCCGGCGGGTCCACCGCGACGGGCTTCTCGATGAAGGCGTGCTTACCCGACTTGACCGCAGCCTCAAGGTGCAGCGGACGGAAGAGCGGCGCCGTGGCCATCAGCACGATCTGGACATCGGTCTCCATCAGGTTCTGATAGGAGGCCGGGCCGCCGAAGCAGCGCTCGGGCGGCACCTTGAACAACTCGCCCGCCCGCAGCGCCCGGTCCCTGAAGTAGTCGGCGAGGGCAGCAACCTGCACGTTGAAGCCCAGAATCTTGCCGGCCTCGAGGGCATCCGTAACGGCACCGCGGCCACGCCCGCCGCAGCCGATGAGGCCGATCTTGAAGGTCTTGCCCTGTGCCTGTGCTGCGCCGCCGAGAAAGGCTGGGGCACTCAAGGCCACGCCCGCGCCCAGCGCGGTTCGCATGAAACGACGTCGAGAAAGTCCGGTGTGCTTCATCAGAACTCACCTCCCAAGGGTTTTCCTGTCCTTGCCAAAGGCAAGGGGGCCGCCCCCGACCGCCACAGGCCTGCCTCACGCCTATTCGCCCGCCACAGCCCGCTCGACCTTCTCTGTTTTGGGCCGGCGACGATGACCGCCTGGCGGATTCGCAAGCGGCACGCAGTGAGACGCCCTCGGCGCCGGGCCACTCCGCCTGGCCCCAGGTGCGCCGGTCGCGGGCTGATGAGACCACCCTGATGCGCCCGCAAACGCGCGCCTAGCGGTGCACCGGGGCAGTCTCATCGCCGCTTGACAGCGACACCTGGTCTCCTTGCCTCTAGTACGGCTCAGTAGTTCTCGGCCCAGGGCTCATAGTAGGCCTGCGGATGCTCGCAGGCTGGGCAGATCTGGGGTGCTTCGGTGCCCTGGTGGACGTAGCCACAGTTGCGGCACTTCCACCCAATCACCTCATCGCGCTTGAAGACCTCGCCCTTGGCGATCCGGTTGGCGAGGGTGTTGTACCGGCGTTCGTGGTATGATTCGACCTCCGCGATCTCCCGAAAGGAGGCCGCGACCTCAAGGAAGCCCTCCTCTTTGGCCACCGCTTCGAAGCCGGGATATAGCTTACTCCATTCCAGCTTCTCCCCCGTAGCAGCGGCCTCGAGATTGGCCAGCGTGTCGCCGATGACGCCAGCCGGGTAGACCGCCGCGATCTCCACCTCTCCACCTTCCAGGTGTTTGAAGAACACCTTGGCGTGCTCCTTCTCGTTGTCGCCCGTCTCCTGAAAGATGGCTGCGATCTGTTCGTAGCCCTCCTTCCGGGCAACACTGGCAAAGTAAGTGTACCGGTTGCGCGCCTGCGACTCGCCGGCGAAAGCCGCCAACAGGTTCTGCTCCGTCTGCGTTCCCTTGATGCTGGGCCCCATCAGTTAGCCTCCTTTGCGCGATAGGCGTAACGCCCGCACCAGCGTTCCACTCAAGCTTGGTACTTCCTGCATCCGCCAGCAAACCGAGATCCCCGCTAGGATGCGTTCCAACACCAGGTTCCTTGCTGGCTGCGTGTACTCCTGCGCAGGCCGAAGGTTCCTCTGCCTGGTCCCTCCCGCAAACGCCTGTCACGGCCAGATAGGCCTGGCACCTCATTGTCGCCGCAACCGGGATACGTGCCGCTCTTGGTTCACCTCGAGCCAAGTGTTCTGGGTCGCGCTGGTCGCGCCGTGCCCCGGTCCCCTTCGCGCTTGCCAAGGACACCAGGGCTGGTTTGCCAGCCGGCACGACCCGCATGTGATGTCGAGACCCCGCAGCCGGCAGACCGGCCGGTGTTCGCCATCGCCGCCGATCGCTAGGTTGGAGTTGGACCGGGGCTACCCCGAAGTCACGTTGCCCAGAACCTGCACGTCGCCGGTGGTTTCGTTGGTGATACGCAGGGCGCCACGGACCAGGTTGCCCATGATCACTGCCGCACTGGCCTTGGGCCCCAGGTGCACCTGCGGCTTATCGGCCCCAAACCGGCACGCCTGCAGGAGCAGGCTCCCGCCCAGGATGTCCACGGCAGGGGCGCCGGCGTTGGCGTGGTCCCACTGCACGAAGTTGCACTGCGACAGGCTGACCGTGCCCGTGCCCCCCGCCTCCACGATCTTCTCGTGCGGCCCCCAGAAAGAGCAGTTGGCCAACTGGAGCACGCCGGTGTGCGTGTTGGCAACCTTGACGCACGCCGGCGACCCGGGGGAGCCGACGAACTCGCCGTTGGTGATGAGTAGCCCAGGCTGCTGCGTTTCCTCGACAAGCAGTGGAACCACGGCCCAGTCCGCCGCGATCCCCAGGAAGTTGCCGTTCGTGGGTCCCGCCTCGCTGCTGTAGAACCGGTAGCCAATGTGGCAGCCCCAACTGAAGGTGTTGAACATGTACTCCCAGTCGCTCCGGCCGATCTCGAAGGCAGTGCAGTTGGCCTGTAGGTAGGCCACGAGCTTCTGGCCCGCGGGCCCGGTGGGCGAGGTGGGCACCTTGGCCCGCGTCCAGGAGTTCGGGTTGAAGTGGACGTTCTCCACCCGCCCAATGTCGGTACACTTGTCCAGCGACACGCCCACCTTGAGCGGACACCCGTAGACGTTGCGAATGTAGTGCATCTCGTGGGAGTGGGTGGCGAAGTCAATGCCTCGGTACGGGTTGAGCAGCGTCACGTCCGAGACGTTCAGGTGCGTGCCACGGCCCTGAATGGTCCACGGGTAGGGCTGGATGTCGTTGACGTCCTGCTCGGGGTAGAAGATCGTAAGCCCCACCACAGCGCTGTTGGATTCTAACATGAGCAGGGGCGGCCCGTCCTCCCGGCCGCGCCCACCGTAGGCGAGGAGCACGCTGCCGCGCGCGGGGTCGGAGTCGTGCGGCGTGTCCCAGGCGCCCCGGAGCGTGACGCCAGATGGAATGGTCAGGCTACCATCCAGCCGAAACTGCCCCAAGGGCAGCCGCACCTGTCCGCCGCCGGCGTCGGCCGCGGCTTTGAGCGCGGCCCGGAGGGCCTGTGTATCGTCGGTCGCACCGTTTCCCTTCACGCCGTACTCGGCGGCCTCAAGCGCGAACACCGCCGTCGTGCAGAGCGAACTGGCGACGACCAACAACGGCAGTAGGCATGTGGCCATGATGACATCCTCGTGCGAGCGTATTCAGCCCCGCGTTCCAGGCCTGTGGGGCCCCGAAACTGAGGCGTGGGCCATTTTCGCCAACAAGGCGCGGCCGCCCTTCCAGCTAGCGGGGTCCAGTTGCGTAGTGAGGGACGTAGGAAGACAGGGAGCCACGTCTGCACGGTCTTGGCGGGAGCCGGCACACCACGGCCTGCAAGCCCCAGGTGCCTGAAGGCCGCCTGTCCTGCACGTGTCCCCTTGCCGCTTGGCCAGCGCACGGGTTTTCGGGAGGGACACCGCGCCATCCCTCGCGCCAGCGGCTCTGCGGAGCGGAACCACCGCGCTAGCTGGGGCCGTTGCCGCGCCAGCGGCGCAGCTCCCTGCGGTAGTCCTCGGAGCAGTCCATGTCGGAGATGGCAGCAGGCCAGGCCACGGGAACCTCCAGCACCTCATCCGGGTGCTCGCACAGCAGTCCGCGGAGCCCCACCTCGTGGTAGCTGGACAAGATGCGCTCGCGCTGGCGCATGGAGAACAGGAGAGGGTGCCCTCGCCTGCCGCCGTGCGTCGGCACGACGATCCCCTTGTCCGAGGAGTCGAAGGCGGCGACCAGCGCGTTCACCAGCCCAGGCGTGATGCCCGGCTGGTCACCCAAGGCCACCAGCACGGCGCGGCACGCGGGCGGCAGGGCCCGCAGGCCGCAGCGGACCGAGTGCAGCATTTCCGAGTCAGGCTGGGGGTTCTCGATGATCGCTACGGGCCGTCCGGACAAGGCGTCGGCGATCGCGGCTCGGTCACTTCCGACGACCACGTAGACTGCACCGACAACGCTCTCGACTAGCTGGTCAACGATGTGCCCGATAACGGTAGAGCGGCCGAAGGGCAGCAGCAGCTTCTGCACGCCCATCCGCTGCGATTGGCCGGCCGCGAGCACAACGGCGCAGATCATCGGCTCCTCATGTCCCTTGGCTCTCGATCCGCTCGCCCCTTACGCCGCACGGCCACCAACTGCGCGGCAATGCTGGTGGCGATCTCGGGGACGGTCTCCGCGCCGATGTCGAGGCCGATGGGTGCGTGAACGGCGTCCCACTCCTCCTCCGTCGCGCTGCCCGCCTCGATGAGGCTCTCCCGGACCAGCGCCACCTTCCGCCGGCTGCCCATCATCCCGATGTATGCCGCGGGCCTGTGGAGACACGCCTTCAGCGTCTCCGCATCGTGTTGATGCCCGCGAGTGACGATGACGATGTACGTGTCCTCGCCAACCGGGACAGCGGCGACGCTGGTGGCGATGTCACCGCAGTGGGTTCTCACGCCCTGCGGGAATAGGTCCGGGTCGGTGAACTCGGGGCGGTCGTCGAACACCATCACCTCGAACCCGAGGAGCAGTGCCTGCCTTGCCAAGGCTTGACCAACGTGGCCGCCTCCGGCGATGAGCAGCAGCGGCTCGGGCACCATCGGCTCAACCAGCACCTCGACCGTCTCGGCCGGCTCTGAGGTGGAGCCGCTCACTAGTCGGGCCTTGCCGTCTGCCAGACACTCCCGAGCAACTTGCGCCTCCGGCAGGGCGGAGCTGTCGCTCTCTGGCACCCAGCACACGGCTGTGTAAGTCCCGGCCCCCGTGCGTGTCGTCGTGAGGAGAATGCCGCGCCGCCGCTCCTGTAGAGCCGTCGCTGCCTGACCGTAGGCGGCACGGTCCTTCGCAGCCGTCGGATCCACGAGGATGCGCATGCGGCCGCCACAGATCGGCATGTCATCGCCGGCCGCTTCGCCTCTCAGCTCCACGTCGAGAATCGAGGCCCGCTGGGACCGGCACGCCTCGATGGCTTGCCGCTGAGTAGCCGCCTCGACGGCCCCGCCGCCAAGCGTGCCCTCGATCCTGCCGTTTGGGTGGAGGATGGCTCGCACGCCGGCTTCTCGTGGAGTGGAGCCCTCCGCACTCAGGACCACGCCCGCGCAGAAGGGCCGCCCAGAGTCCGTCAGCTCGACGATCCGTGGCAGGATGTTCATGGAACTGCCGGCCGCGGCTGACCCACACGCCGAGGCTGCGGGCAGCACATCATGCCGGCACCCCATCGGGCGCCATCGGCAGCGACCGCAGCCGCACACCCGTGGCGTTGCAGATCGCATTGCCCACAGCGGGAGCCACGGCGCAGAACGGCGTCTCCCCACCTCCGGCTGACGGGAGGTCCCTGCGGTCAATCAGGACCGCCTCGATCCGAGGCGTGTCACTGAACCGGGGGACGCGGTAAGTCGAATACGTCGGGTTCAGGATCCGGTACTCATCGAACTTGATGGCTTCGAACAGCGCCCCGCCCAGGGCCATGACGGTCGCGCCTTCAATCTGGTTCTCGAGTTGGAGGGGGTTGATGACCGCCCCGCACTCGAAGGCAGTCACGATGCGCTCGACCCGCACCTGGCGGTTAGTCTTGTCCACGAGCACCTGGGCACATGTGCCCACATAGCCACCCTTCTCTAGCCCACAAGCGATCCCATAGCCTCGCCCGTTCGCGGGCGCCAACCTGCCCCAGCCGAAGCGCTCGGCGGCCGTCTGGAGCGCCACCCGCAGCCGCGCGTCGGACAGGTTCGCGAGCCGGAAAGCCAGGGGGTCCATGCGCAGCGCCTGGGCGAGCTCGTCCATGTGCATCTCTCGGGCCCAGAAGTTGGCCGGAGCGGCGAGGGCCCGGTACGCCCCCTGCGCCAAGGGACTGTCGCACGGGTGGTACTGGACGACCCGGTTGGGGACAGCGTATGGCGTGCGCAGAGCGGCGGGCCCGGAGTTGTAGTTGTGGTACTCCCACGCCACCAGTGTGCCGTCGCGCTTCGCTCCGCTCGTGATCTCGATGACGCCCGCTGGCCGGAAGTGGGGCCAGGTCATCTCCTCCTCGCGCGTCCAGGCCACGCGCACGGGCTTTCCGGCGACCTTGGCCAGGCGCGCCGCCTCGATGGCGGCCTGTCCCGGGGTCTTCCCGCCAAAGCCGCTGGCGGTGTCGGGGGCGATGACGCGGACCCGCGACTCGGGGATGCCGAAGATGCCGGCGAGGCTGGAACGGACGCCGAAGGGAGACTGGGTGGCCGTCCACACGGTGAGGTTCCCGTCCGCCCATTCCGCAATGGCCGACCTCGGCTCCAGGACGGTGTGGGCGATGTAGGCCAGCGTATAGGTCTGCTGGAGCTTGACATCCGCGGCCGCGAGCCCGGCCTCCATGGACCCCACGGAGTCGGCATCACGACCGGCCCCGGTGGCGGTCCGTCTCAGGTGGTCGTACAGAGCATCCGGGGTGACGAGGGGCCGGCGATCCCATTCGGCCTTGATCGCCGCCAGGGCTGCGACAGCCACCTGCTCGGAGGGTGCGGCGACGCCCACGAAGTCTCCCTCGCGATGCACCACCACGCCGGCCATCGCCTCAGCCGCCGAGGTATCCACCGAGGTCAGGGTAGCCTTCATGGCGGGCGGCCGGAGCACTTTGCCCTGGAGCATCCCCGGCCGCTTCAGGTCCGACGCGTACTTCTTCTGACCTGTGACGACGCTGACCCCATCGAGCTTCCGAACCCGCTGGCCGACGACGCGCCAGTCGGCGGGAGAGATCGTGGGAGTATCCGCCGGTATCGGCTGAACCAGGTCTTGTCCCTTGGTCAGCTCGCCGAAGCCCAGCGTCCTCCCGCTGGGTGCATGGGTCACTTTCCCGTCCATTACTGCGAGCGCGCTCCGCTCCACTGCCATCTGCACGGCCGCCAGGTCAAGGAGCAGCTCACGCGCGGCGGCCGCCGCCTTCCGCAGGGGCGGCACCGTGTACGGCGTGGTCCGGCTGCCGAACGTGCCCATGTCGAACGGCGTGAGAGCTGTATCGCCCATCACCAGCGCGACCGATTCCGGCTTCAGGCGAAGCTCCTCGGCCACGACCTGTGTCAGGGACGTGCGGGCGTTCTGTCCCAGCTCCACCTTGCCGACGAAGGCCGTCACGGCTCCATCCTCGCCGATGTGAAGCCATCCGCCTATCTCGGTGGGGGCCTCCCGCCCGGCGCCGCGCGGCCCGCGCACGCCTGGCGGCTGACCGTGGGCGCTCGGGACCAGTATCAGGATGGCGATGCCGCCGCCCAGTGCGGCCAGGAACTCGCGCCGGCTGACCGTCGTACCGGGGAGGTAGTCGGGGGAAATGCCGTGCGCCTCCAACACCTCGAGAAGCGAATCCTCGCTCATCGTGCCCCTCCCTTCATGGCCTGCGCAGCCTGGCGGACCGCGGCGACGATGCGTTGGTAGACTCCGCACCGACAGATGTGCCCCTCCAGGGCCTTGGTGATCGCCTCCTCGCTCGGGTCGGGGTTGTCCGCCAGCAGTGCGACGCTGGCCATGATGAGGCCGGGAGTGCAGTAGCCGCACTGCATCGCGTCCAGCTCGATGAAGGCCTCCTGAAGGGGGTGCAGGCGCCCGTCCGTCGCCAGGCCTTCGATGGTCGCGATGTCCTTTCCCTCGGCGGAAGCGACTGGCAACAGGCACGACCGGGCCGGCTTGCCGTTCACGAGGACCGTGCAGGCGCCACACTGCCCCTCTCCGCAGCCGTACTTGGTGCCCGTCAAGTCAAGTTCGTCGCGCAGCACGCTGAGCAGCGTGCGCTCCGGAGCCACATCAACACGGTGGGTGGAGCCGTTTACCCGAAGCTCGACCATGGCCCGACCCACCTCCTTTCCGTCAGTGATCCCTGCTGTTCGACGCATCCCCATCGGAACATTGCTTGCTCCCCGCATTGGCGCTGGCCGGCACACAGTCCACGACGCTGCCGCGGATCACCTCGATGGCGTGGGGCAGAGCCGGCAGAATGGCCTCCAGGTTCTCGCAGGCTGCGTTCGGGCTCCCCGGCACATTGACAATCAGAGTGCGCCCGCAGATGCCCGACCGTCCCCGCGACAGGATGCCATGTGGGGTGACCTTCAGGCTCGCAGCCCGCATGGCCTCGTCCAGGCCAGGGGTGTGCCTCTCGACCACCTCGGCCGTGGCCTCCGGGGTGACATCGCGAGGGCCAAACCCCGTGCCGCCTGACGTGATCACCAGGTCCAGCCCGCCGCGCTCGCAGAAGTGCCTCAGTGCCTCTGTGATCGCCTCGCGCTCGTCGGGCACCACGGCCGTGGCCGCGACGCGCGCTCCCAGGCGTTGCGACAGCAACTGGCTCAGCGCAGGCCCCGCCTGGTCCTCGCGCTCCCCGCGGGCCACTCGGTCGCTGACGGTGAGAATGGCGCCTTGGATGATCTCCGGAGGCACCCGGTCGGTGACGACGAGCGCGTCACTCGCGCGCACGGTTCCACCCTCGACGACCCGCAGGAACAGCCCCTCGCGGGGCATGATGCACTCCCCAGCGCGCTGGGCGATGGCGCACGGGTGGTGACACACCTTGCCGATCTGGGTTACCTCCAACACTGCCTTCTCGCCCACCCGCAGCCGCGACCCCAGGCCCAGGTCGGCGGTGTCGAGGCCCTGGCTGACCAGGTTCTCGCCGAAGGCCCCCCATGCGAGCGGTCCGCACTTCTCCTGCATGCGCTCGATGGCCTCTCGCGAAAGCAGGCTGACCTGGCGATGACCCGGGCCAGCGTGGGCGTCGCCTCTCAGGCCCTGATCGGCGACCAGTTGCCCCGCCGGCGCCGCCTGTTTCGCCTGCCCCTTCTCGGCGCTGAGGCAGACGGCTACGAGGCGCGCGTTCACGCTTCTTCCTCCCGCCGGTAGTCGTGCTCCCCGCCGGTCTTCTCCAGGAGGCGTATGTCGGTGATCGTCATGTCCGGCGCCAGAGCCTTGCACATGTCATACAGCGTCAGGGCGGCTAGTGCCGCTGCTACGAGCGCTTCCATCTCCACGCCCGTCGCTGCGCGGCTCTTCACCTCAGCCTCGATGCGGACCTCGTGGTCCCCGAGTTCGAACTCGACATTGGCGAAATCTACGGGAAGCGCATGGCAGAGCGGGATCAGTTCGTGCGTGCGTTTGGCGCCGGCGATGCCCGCCAGGCGTGCCGCGGCCAGTGCGTCGCCCTTCTCCAGGGACCCCTCGCGGAGGCGCTCCACCACGGCGGCCGAGCACCTCAGGCGAGCCGCCGCACGGGCCCGGCGCGCCGCAGGCGTCTTGGTGGAGATGTCAATCATTGTCGGTAGTCGCGACGCCATGGTTATCCCCCGACGCGGAGCATGTCAGCGCTAGCGCCCGGTTCCTGGCCTAAGGGCTTGCTCGTCACGGCGCCCCGCACGGCGAGCTCCAACGCCCGTGGGCGCCAGCGCGGCCGCACACAAGGCCGCAAGTCCACCCGTGCGTCCGTCAACAGACACGCCACCAGGGTTCCGTCGGCAGTCAGCCGCAGCCGATTGCACTCGGCGCAGAAGGGATCAGTCACCGGCGAGATCAGCCCCACCGTACAGACAGCGCCGTTGCGCTGGGCCCGGAACAGCCGTGCCGACGCCCCGGGCGCCCGCGGCAGAGGCGCCAGCCGATATGCCCGTCCCACGACCGCGCGGACCCTCGTCGAAGGCACCAGTCGCTCCCGGAGGCTGGGGTCCCCCAGCCCCGTCGGCATTACCTCGATGAAGCGCAACTCGATGGGTGTGCCCTCCACCCAGCGCACGAAGTCCAGGATCTCGTCGTCATTGTACCCGGCCACCAGCACGGTGTTGATCTTCAGCCGCCAATCGTACCGGCGCGCGGCCTCCAGGCCAGCCACCGCTTGCTCCAGTGCACCCCCGCCGGTGAGGCGACGGTATACTTCCGGACGCAGGGAGTCCAGGCTGACGTTGACGCCATCAACCCCCACCCGCCTCAGTTCCCCGGCCAACTCAGGCAGACGCAGCGCGTTCGTCGTCAGGCCGAGATAGCGCACGCCGGGGAGCTTCCTCAGACAGGCCGCCACCTCCACTACCTCCGGATGCAGGAGGGGCTCTCCTCCTGTCAAACGTATCTTCTCAATGCCACAGATGTCTACGAGGCCCCGCGCCAGCCTCAGCAGTTCCTCGGTCGTGAGGCAGTCCCTGACGGTCGCTCCCTGGGGTGCCGCGCGGCAGTACAGGCAAGCCAGTTGGCATTCCTGGGTCAGCGAGACGCGGAGGTAGGTGGGGCGGCGTCCCCAAGCATCATTCATCGGCCAACCCGAGCCCGTCCTCTAGTAGGTGCACGGCAACCATCCGGCCCGCAGCCTTCCTGCGGACGGACCTGGGGAGCACGATAAGGCTGTTGGCCTGGCTCGCCGCCACCAGGTCCGCCGAGCCGTGCCAGGCTATGGGCTCTGTCTCCGGCCCTCCCGGCCGGCACACAGTGCGCGCTGGCAGAAAGGCCATGCGCCCTGGCTCCTTGCTGCACGGAGCCCGCAGGCGAGCGCGGCGCTCGCGGACCTCGGGGCTGCGCCCCATGAGCTTGCGCACGGCAGGGCCGGCAAACTCCAACAAGGTGACCAGAACGGCCACAGGATTGCCTGGGAGCCCAAACACCAACTGTCCCGCTGGGCCCTCTGCGAACAGGAAGGGCTTGCCGGGCCTCATCGCCACCTTGTGTATGACGATACGGCAGCCCAGTTCGGCCAGAGCCTGCGGCACGAGGTCGCAGTCCCCCACCGACACGCCGCCGCTGGTGAGGAGCAGATCCGATTCCAGGCCTCTTCTCAGGCACCGGGCCAGGTGGCCGCGGCGGTCTCTCGCGATGCCTAGAGGTCGTACCTCGCGCACGCCCAGCCTGCCCAGCATGGCCTCGACCAGGACTGAGTTGCTGTCGCGTATCTGCTGGCGTGCGGGCTGATCCTCCAGGCCTACGAGCTCGTTTCCCGTGGCCAGCACGGCCACCGAAGGAGCCGGCTGGACGAGCGGCTTGGTGTGCCCTACCATCGCCAGCAGGCCCGTGCGTGCCGGCGTCAGGAGCGTCCCTCGCGGCGCCAGCACGCGGCCTCGACGCGCCTCTTCGCCGCGTGGGGCCACGTGTTGCCTGCTCGTCACGGGGCCTGCCAGTCGCACGCGCCTTCCACCCACGGCCTCCGAGCGCTCCACCATTACCACGCTGTCGGCTCCGGCCGGGAGCGGCGCCCCGGTCGAGATCCTCGCGCACTGTCCCCGGTGGAGGAGCACAGCCGCGCTGGAGCCAGCGGGGGCGTCCGACACCACGTCCAGCTCTGACCATGCACCGGTAACGTCCGCCGCCCGCACTGCATACCCGTCCATGCGCGCGCGGTCAAAGGGCGGCAGGTCACGGTCGGCCTTGACGTTCTCGGCCAGGACCAACCCCGCCGCGTCCGGCAGAGCTACGCGGCGCGGCTTCAGCCGACGCGCGCAGTCCAGGATCTTGCGGCGCGCTTGCGCAACCTCAATCATGAGGACCTCTACGCACCCGAGGAACTGAGTGGGTCATCAAGACTGTTCCGCCAAGTCCTTTCGCCGCCAGGCGCGGGGCTTCCTTGCAGGGCGGACTTCGGTGTGGTGCGGGGCACGCCACGTCAAGCGCCAAGGGCACAGGGTGCCGCGGCCAAGCGGGCGTGAGACCGTCGCCGCGGGAAGCACGAGGGCGGTCAGCGGCCCTCAGGAGCCAGCCCTGTCTGGCAAACGCCCGTTCGTTTCCGCGCATGAGACCACTTGCGGCGGTCAAGCGCTGATGAGACCGGCACGCAAGCGGCCCCACGCGACCCAGAACACGCGGTTACCGGCGCCGAACGGCGTTGTCCTTGCCGCTTGAAAAGGACGGCAACCAGGTCAACCCCGCCCACCTCCCTCCAGCCCGCGATCTGGAACTGCGACCAGAAGCCGCACCCGATAACCGCGAAGCGAATACCGGATACCCCACGCGTCCCTCCTGCCTACCGGGACAGATCGTACACTGCGGCTGCCGTCCCTCCGAGGATCATCTCCAGCTCCTGATCCCGCACTCCGCAGGTGCGGAGCTTGGCCAACTCCGTTGCTGCGTTCTCCGCGTGGTCGGCGCCGAACAGCAGCCGGTCTGCGCCCAGACGCTGCGTCCACGCCAGCACGTGGTGGCCGCCGGTCCAACTGCACTCCAGGTATACGTTGGGGCAGTCAGCGGCGAGCAGTGCAGCCTCCGCCGCCAGCATCCCGCCTCCATGTGCCACCACGATCGTCAGTGCGGAGAACTCTGTCGCCAGAGGACGAAGCAGCGCAGGCGCGGACCAGGGCAGCCCCGTACCGGTGTGGACCATCAAGGGAACTGCCCAATGCGCGGCCGCCTCGAACACGCGTCGCCCGTCGCGTCCGCCGGGGCTAACCGCATGGGCGAAAGGGTGCAGCTTGATGCCCACAAAGCCGAGCTCCTCGAGGCACCTGGCCACCTCGGTCTCATACTGGTCGTCTGGCAGGTGGGGGTTGGGGTTCGCCACCCCGTAGAACCGACCGGGGTGTCGTGAGCATAGATCGGCGATGGCGTCGTGCTGTTGCTGCACGCCGGCCAGGTCATGAACAGCGGCCGGCTGCACGATGGTGGTGTCAATACCATTCTCCTTCTGACTGGCGTGCAGGGCCTCTTCCGCGAAGTCCACGTCAAAGACGCGGTCGTACCCCAGATGAGCATGAGCGTCAATGGTCATGGCCCTTCCTCCGGGTGCAGCATAGCGCGGATGACCGCCTGCACCTGATCGGGCTCGAAGACCTCGCGCCAGTTCGGGTTGAGGAGGCGCTCCGTGCCCCACTTGATGGCAATCTGGGCCGCGTCCGAGAAGGGGCTGCCAATAACGCCGAACACGATCGCCAAGGGCACCTGCGCGTGGCCAAGCATGAACGACTCGGCCGCCGGGCGCGGTACGCCGCGGCAGATGGCCTCCTCCATAGCGTCACGCATCAGCAGCGCAGCCGACGCGCCCACGACTTCCGCCATCGCCGGTTCGAGGATCGCCATCTGCTCGACGGTGATTCGATGAGCCTCCCGGACAGGGGCGAAGATGACGCGGCAGAGCTCTTCGGTTCGGGTGCAGTGCTCCTCGCTGCCCTGCACCAGAGCAATCACGATGTCCTGCCACGCGGCGACGCCTCCGAAGAAGTCCTGGCGTGCCTCCGCCGTCAGTTGGTCCCCGAAGAGAGGGGGATGGCACGGATGGCAGACCACAAAGGTCATGTCATCGCGCGTCAACAGTTCACCGGCCGCCGCAGCCGCCGGGTCGAGCAACAGCATGGCGGCACCGGGCCTGGCGAGGGGCACCAACTCCCCACTGACCCGGCCGATCAGGCGGTCGGGGACGGCCAGGATGGTGGTATCTGCTTCGGCGACGGCCTCGTTCGAGGGGACTACTGTGTAGCCGCCCTCCTCGAGCTTGGCCCGCGCGTCGGTCGCCGTTTCGCAGCAGAGCATTGAGTAGTTCTCGTTCGCTCCGAGATTGCGGGCTATGCGCGTCCCCATCTTGCCGCCCGCGCCGATCAGCGCAACGCGATGGCTCATCGAGCACACCTTCCTCCCACGGCCTGTGGCCGGTCAGTCGGGGATGAACCTGCGCAGGTAGCGCACGCTCTCCTCGGCCCAGCGTTCCTCCAACTCAAGCGTCTCGTGGAGGCTGCCTTGATACGGTGGCCAGAGCTCCAGAATCGCGTTTCCTGTGCCACCTGCTTCGCGCCAGGTCGCAAGCAGCCAGGCCACGTCGAGCATTCCGCCCCCCGCCGGCGCGCCCTCGATGCGAAACCCCAGGTGGCTCGGAACACGCACCACCCGGAAGTCCTTCACGTGTAGAGCCACAGCATGAGGCGCTAGACGGGGGATAACCGTCCCAGGCCCCTCCAGCGCCCCGAACGAGTTCGCAGTGTCCAGACAGATGCCTGCCCACGGGCTGTCAAGGGACTCGACGATCCACTCCCAGGTATCTGACATGAAGCGATCGTGATTCTCGATCGCCAGGCGGACCTGCGCCTCTGCGAACTCCGGCAGCAGAGGCGCGATCCTCTCGACCGCCTCCTCCGGTGTGGGCCGGTCATCCCCGCGATCCAGCACGGTACGCAGAATCGTCGAGCCCAGCTCTCCAGCCAACCACAGGTATTGCCGGAGCCATTCGGGCGCGAGGCCCCGCGTGCCTACCTCGAGCTCGATCCCGCGATCGTCGGCCTGGTCTCGGAGTTCGCCCAGCTCGGCCTCGTTGAGTTCGTCGAGGGGCATGTTGTCGCAGATTTGCAGGACGCGGACCCCGAGTCGCTCGGCGCGGGTCAGCAACGCCTCGGGGTTGAGAGGCGCGTCGGGTACATACCCCGCGATCCCGACGGCCCAGGGGTACGTGTAGGAGCCGACGCCGAGCTTCACGTGGCTTGTCCTTCCCTGGAACGGTAGCCGGCCAAGTAGCGCCGAGCGGGACACGTCCGGCCCGCAACCGACCCACCCGTAGTCTTCCTGCGTCGGGCTTCCACGCCCTGCTCGGGGGCTGATATCCCAGGGCGCTGTGGCTCAGGCTCGGCCTACTGGCCCGGGCTGCCGCACCAGCCTGTGCCCGTGTGGTCCCGGGACTCCGTGCTATCTTAGTGCCCCCAGATGGCGGCCGGCGGCCTTGCCAAGGGCAGATCAGACCGGCGCACAGGGTGACACAAGCGCCCCTGAACACGCGGTCGGAGGCGCACTGGAAGCGACCACCGAGGCGGCCTCACGCCCATCTCACCGGCGCAAGGTAGCCCATGGCTCAAGGGCCAGGCAAGAGCCGAATGGCGTCCGCCGGAGGAAGGGCCTTCGTGGACGCCGAATCCCCAGGTGGATGGCGCCAAAGAGCTCGAGCACTGCAGAGGGGCGCCGATGAGTCGGCATCACCCGTACGGAGGTACGGCCTCAGCAGGGGGGCACCCGTGTCGGATCTGGCGAGCGACGGGGGCCCGACCTGGATCGTCGCTGCCGGCACTGTCACACCACCTGGAGGAACACCATGCGTAGTTCTGGCTACTTATCGTGGCTTCTGGAGCGGGCGACGCGTCGGCTGGCGATCGCGCTGTTCCTGGCGGCCTTCGCCACCGGCGTGTGTGCTCAGCAAGCCGTACCCCCGGCCTCCTTCAAACCGGGTGAGAAGCTGACTCTGAGAGGGCAGACATTCTTCGTCGAGAAGGTCGCGAACGGCAGACTGATCCTCTCACCGCCTCAGCCACCCACACAGACGCTTGGCGAGTTCATCACGCCCGTGGACGCAAAGGCGTCGAGCTCGCAGTCGGACGCCGGGCGCACACCGCGCAAGATGGTTGACGGCTCCGGCTGGGGCGAGCTCTTTCCCGGCAGCGGCGTGTACGTTCACACGAACAACGTCTACGCCGACGGCAACTGCATGTGGAACGGCGCCTGGGACGCCTGGCTGCTCTTCGACCTGGGCAAGGAGTACAACGTCAACGGCTTCTACCTCTGGAACTACAACGAGAAGGAAGGCTGGAACACGCGCAGCGTCAGGGAGGTGGACATCGCTGCCTCCTCGGACGGTCAGAAGCTCGAACCCGTGGGCCGCTTCGTGCTGGAGATGGCGCCCGGCACCGACGACCACCGCGGCCAGGTCGTGAAGTTCGAAAAGGTCGTGCGTGCGCGCTACTTCAGGTGGGACATCAGGTCCAACTACCGAGGCGGCGAGATGTCGGGCATCGCGGAAGTGCGGTTCTCCAATGCCGATGTCAAGGCCGCGCCGCCGGTTCCGGTTGATTGGAGTCCCAGATACCCGCGCCCGCAGCACCCGAAGCTGGCGCTTGGCGCCCCGCTTGCCGGTGCGGAGAACATCGTCTTCCCGGCCGATGCCGGCATCGTGGATGTGACCAAGCCGCCCTACAATGCGAAGGCCGACGGACAGACCGACGACACGGCGGCCCTTCAGAAGGCCCTCGACGACTATCCCGCCAAGGGCGCGATCATCTACCTCCCGAACGGCGTCTACCTCGTCTCCGATACGCTCCGCTGGGGTGGGAACGACGGCCAGCAGAAGGACACCATCCTCCAGGGGCAGAGCCGCGCCGGAACCGTCGTCAAGCTGCGCGACGACTGCCCCGGCTTCGAGAACCCGAGGGCGCCGAAGGCCGTGATCTACACCGGCCACGCGCCCGCGCAGCGCTTCGGCAACGAGATCCACAACCTCACCGTGGACACCGGCACGGGCAACATCGGCGCGTGCGGCATACAGTTCATCGCCAACAACCAGGGCGGCGTCTACGACGTCACTATCGTGTCTGGCGACGGGCATGGCGTCATCGGACTGGACATGGGCTACACCGACGAACAGGGACCGTGCCTGATCAAGAACGTGAAGGTGGTTGGCTTCGATGTGGGCGTGCGGGTCGCCACCAGCGTGGCCAGCGAGACGATGGAACACATCACCGTGGAGCACCAGAACAAGGTCGGGTTCCGCAACGAGGGCCAGCCGTGCACGATCCGCGACCTGCGCAGCGTCAATCAAGTCCCGGCCCTGCACGCGGCCGCCGGGTTCACCGTGCTGGTAGATCCGGTGCTGGAGGGCGAGGGCGGTGCCGGCACGCAACCCGCGATCATCAACGACGGCGCGATGATGGCGCGCAATGTTCAGACGACCGGGTACCGGGTCGCGCTGGAGAGCCACTCGACGCAAGGAACCAGCGAAGTGGCAGGCCCGAACATCGCCCAGTTCCTGAGCAAGCCCGCTGCCAGCCTCTTCGGCCTGCCGGGCACAGGACTGAACCTGCCCATCCGGGAGACGCCCGAGGTGCCGTGGGACGACCTCGCCAACTGGATCGCGCCGCAGCAGTTCGGGGCCCGGACCGACGACGGCAAGGACGACAGCGACGCCATTCAGAAGGCGATTGACGCCGGGGCGACGACGGTCTACCTCCCGCGCGGGAACTACCACATTGGCAAGACCATCACGATCCGCGGGGACGTGCGGCGGCTCATCGGGTGCAAGGCGTTCCTCAACATCGTTGACCCCTTGAGCGGAAAAGACAGCCCCGTGTTCCGCTTCGAAGACGGCGCGCAACCAGTGGTGGTGGTTGAGGGGATCAACACCGACTTCTCCGGCGGCCCCTACTACTTCATGGAGCATGCGGCGAAGCGAACGCTCGTGATGCGCCGCCTTGCCATCAACTTCCAGGCCGCGGAAGCCTACCACAGCACAGGCAACGGCGACGTGTACGTCGAGGACGTTGTGGGGCGCTACTTCCACTTCAGGGGTCAGAACCTCTGGGCGCGGCAGTTCAACGTAGAAGGGGATGGCACGCACATCTCCAACGACGGCGGCGCGGCGTGGATATTAGGGCTGAAAACCGAGGGCGGCGGCACGCTGGTCGAGACGAAGAACGGCGGCAGGACCGAGGTGCTCGGCGGTCTGAGCTACACCGTCGGCAACATGACACCAACCCCCATGCTCATCGTGGACGAGGCGCAAGCCTCGTTCAGCTTCTGCGAAGTCTGCTACACTGACAAGCCCTTCCCCTTCATCGTGCGCGAGATCCGCAAGGGCGTAACACGGGAGATGGACAAGGCCGACCCGGCCTGGGGAAGGCACTTCACGCTGTTCACCGCTAGCCCACTGGCAGGGCCATGAACACGTGGAACACGGACGGATGCCGCCCGTGTCCGCTATGAAATGCACGGGCCGATCACGCGCGGATGAGGGCATGTGCGGCGCTCAAGCACGTGTGAGACCGTCGCCAGCGCGTGCCTGGCAGATTCCCTCTCTCCCGCGCTCGTGCCCTGGGCGCTGGGCCTCGCAAGGCGCGGACACCAGGACGACCGCACGCCCACCTGGCTTGCACAGACTCGCCCGTCGTGCCGCGAGGCATGTCGCAACTGGGGAACATCGCAGGGCGCGTGCTGTCGAGCGCGCGGGGCAAGTGAGGGGCTGGTGGGGTGCGCAAGACAGGCGGAATCTGTCCGTCGCGGCCGCCGTCCTTACCAGTGAGCGCACGCTGCAGCTACCGGTAGCTGAACACAGCAGCGCCGAAGTGCCGCTGGAGACTGACCGGCCAAGCCTGTCACTGGGTCGTACGCAGAAAGGAGCGGGAAGATGCTGAAAAGGGCTGTGCTCTGCCTCGCCGTCGTGTCGTTCGCGGTGACCGCCGCGCTGGTGTCGGCCCAACCGCCACCGGGCGGAGGGGGTGGTGCGCCTGGCGCCCCGGGCGGACCGGGTCGCGGGCCTGGTGACCGCGGCCGTGGGATGATGGGCGCTATGATGTACCTGGAGCGGACGTGGACGGCAGTCTCATTCCAACTCGGTTGCACCGGCGACCAGCTTACCTCGCTTCGGCCAACGTACCAGAACGCGCTGGCTACCCGCGAGGCGGCCGTCAAGAAGGCCGTGGCGGCGAAGAACTGGCAGGCCGTCGGGAAGGCGATGCAGGACTGCAAGACGAGGCTCGAGACCAAGCTGAAGCAGGTGCTCTCCAAGCAGCAGTGGACGAAGCTGCAGCAGCTCGTGCAACCGCCCACGCCCAGACCGAGGCCCGCCGGCCAACGTTGACGCCCGTCGCTGGCCCGCGTTCGCAGATGGCCCGTCGGCGCTGCCGCCGACGGGCCGGTTGCTTGGCGGACGGTAATGGCTCCGAACTCCCGCGTCTTGAGGAGGGCGGCCGCAGCCTTAGGGGGATTCTGGGCCCACATTCAGCCCGCCGCTGGGGCCGCTTCGGACGCCCGAATCGGGCTGTCCAGGACGGCCTGGGGCCAGCCTCATCCGCTGGCCCCAGCAAGGCAGAAGGGGCACAGCAACCGGCGGTCTGGGGGCTATGGGTACACCTGCCTGCCGGCAGGCAGGTAAGCACCCCTCTCGACCCACACGCACAGAGCCACGTAGAGGCCGCAGAGGGCCAAATCAGGGGAGAGTGGGCCGCTAAGCCGGAATCAAGGTGCAAGTCGCTCTCCCGCAAGGCGTGCAGCGACCCGGCATGGCGACCTCTGTGTGGCCTGTCGTCGGGTCCAGAGGCAGTGCAGCGGATGTCCTCTTGGGACTCGACGATCACACCCGGTCTTGTCACCATTTGACCACCACAGGGGACCCGAGGCCAGCCCAGGCAGTGCAGGTGGTCGCCTTGCCCAGGTTGGGCGGACCGCATCTGTGCGAGCGGCCCGGGCCTCTTGCAGGGGAAACGAGGCGCAGTCGCAGGCGCCCAGCGAGTCCAAGGCGAACAAGTCCACAAGCTTAGAGGGGCGAACTACAAGGAGAGGTGTAGGCCATGCGAAGACGATGCTTACTGCCCGCGGTCATCGGGCTGGCCTTCCTGGTGGCAACTGCCTGCTGGGGCCAGGCCCTCCAGGGCCTGCCGGACCCGCTGCTCAAGGAAGTCCGGGCGCCAGAGGAGCTGCCCAAAGGGAACTACACCGCGGTCAGGACCTGGGAGGCAGAAATGGCTGGGCACAACACGGGCCGCCTGGTGGACGATGCCGACGCTGCGGGCGGGAAGGCGTGGGAGGCGAGGCCGGAAGTGGACGCCCCGGACACGCTGCTTTACGGCCCGTACATCGAAGTGGAGCCCGGAAACTACGTCGCGTTCTTCCGCGTCAAGCTCCTGGGTCCTATGGAGGACGACCTCGTGGGGCAGTTGGACGCGTGCGTGTCGTTCGCACAGGACATCCTCGCCGCCCGCGACCTGACTGGGGCCGACATAGTGGTCGGGAGGTATGTTCAGGTGCCGCTGGGCTTCCGCTACTCCGGCGGCAAGCTGGAGTGCCGGATCAACTGGCCGGGGGAGGTGGGACTGCGGGTGGATCGGGTCAGCCTGTTCCGGCTCGAGGGCGCCGATCTACTGACGGGACGGTGGCGTGTGCCCGAGGCCGTACCCAGCGGACTACCGAAGGGCCTCCAGTACTACACGGAGCCGCGCCCGTTCCCGGACGTCTTCCCGCGCTCCGCGCCGCCGGCCAAGGACCTCCTGGTGTGCGACCTCCGCAAGGAGCGCCCGGACCTGCGGCTGCTCATGTACTCGCTACAGGGGCTCGTGAACCGGACGCAGCCGAGGCTATACTGCCTGTCGGTCCCCACGGACCAGTTCTGGCTGGAGCAAATGCAGAAGCGCGGGTGGATCGAGAAGACGGACACGGTCGCGCAGCCGCAGGAGTTGCTTGAGCGGTTCAGGAGCTGCTTCAAGGGGGTAATTGTCACCGACCCGAACCTGCCCGCGAGCAAGAACGTGGCCACGATGCTGGCCGGCGTCAAGGATGGGCTGGTGGCCTCCCCGCGGCTGGGCAGGGAGCTTGCCCTGCCAGTCCTCGACGATCTGCGGGGGCGATGGCAGACCAGCGCGGAGGCCTACCGCTGGGCGTTCGACAACCTGTGGGGCAGCCTCAATCACCATGTGATCGCCTGCTCGTGGCCGGACCACCTGGCGCTGCGTGACTACCTGGTCCAGCACAAAGTGTTCATCTTCTGGATCTCGGGGCCCTTGGACGGCGCCCGCAAGTACGCCTCGCCCAACGATGAGGTGCGGCTGATGGAGGAGCTGCTGGCGAAGATGCCGGTCAACATCCCGGTCATGAGCTACCCGTGGGCCGGCAAAGACGTCGGGATCGGCGAGGGTCCGGGGGTCAGCCTGTTCGCGGAGTTCGGCAAGTACCTGGTGGGCTCCATTGATTGCGCGAACCTCAGCGTCCATGCGGGCATCGTGGTCCCAGAGCTGCGACAGCCGCCGGCGCCGCCGGCGCCCAAGCTACAGCCCGACAAGGCGTACGTGACTTTCGTGATCTCCGACGGCGACAACCTGCCGGTGCTGACCGCGGGCAACTTCCCGCAGCTCTGGCAGGGCAAACTGCGGGGCCAGTTCGCCATCGGCTGGACCATCTCGCCCTCGGCCAGCGTGTTGATCCCGGACGTGGTGGACTACTACTATCGCACCGCCACGCCCAATGACTGCTTCCTGGGCGCGGTGTCCGGCGTCGGTTACACCTACCCCGACCTCTACGGTCAACGCTTCCGGGAGCCGGATCGGCAGAGGGTCTACGACGAGTTTCTGGACCAGACTGCCACCTATATGCAGCGCTGTGACCTCAAGGGCCTGTGGGTCATGAACGCCACCAGGCCGGAGATCATCAGCCGGTACGCGGAGCGGATCAGGTTCCTGGAGGCGCTCTTTCCGGACTACGGGCGACGGGTGGTCGGTGCGGAAGAAGCAACGTACCCCACGGCGCGCAACGTGCCCGTGTTTCATGCCGTGACAGCGTGGCGGATGGAGGCGACGCGGGAGGAGCGCGTGGCAGAGCTGGTCGCCGACGTCCGGCGCATGACGCCAGCACAGCGGCCGGCCTTCCTGCACTTGTTCGTGCTGAACTGGTTCGCCGACTTGCCGCTGCTCCAGGAGGTGCTCAAGGAGTTGGGACCGGACTACATCGCCGTCAGGCCCGATCACCTGGCGGCGCTGTGGCGCCAGGACATGCAGCAGCAGCAACTGCTGGCGCGGCTGGTTTCCACTGCCGCCAGCATTGAGGGCCAGCCCCTGACGCTGAAGGGCACGATCTGGAACGTCTCGGACCGACCGCTACAGGTGGAGCTGCGGCTGCGGGAAGGCCTGGAGGAGGCGATGGTGACCCCAAGCCGGGCGGAGCTCAAGCCCGGGCAGGAAGCGTCGGTGACGGTGAAGGGTCGGCCTGGCGGGGACCGCGTGACGCTGGAGATAACAGGGGCCTTCGGGGTGCGCCGGGCCGAGGTGGCCCTGCGCCGCATTCCACTGTCCGAGCTTGCCGCTCCTCTCCCCCCTGCCGCGGACCTGACTCCGGCAGGCTACCTGGAAGCCGAGAGCCTGGCGCATCGCTCCGGCACGAGGGAGCGCGACCCCGAGGCCAGCACAGAGAGCGTGTGGCTGGCGCGCAAGGGCGAGACAGAGCCGGGGTATATCGTCTTTGGCCCGTACCTGCCGCTGGAGGCCGGGCAGTACCTGACGCTGTTCCGCCTGAAGCGCACGGGAGAGGGCCCCGGCGTCGTGGCCGTGCTGGACGCGTGCGTGGCCGGGGGCACGCCGCAAACCGGGATGCGGGAGGTGCGCTCGGAGGAGCTTCCGGTGGACCAGTTCCGCTGGGTGCCTATGGTGTTCCAGCACCCTGGTGGGAACTTCGAGACGAGGGTGGTGTGGTCCGGCGCCGCCTCCCTCGCGGTGGACAGCATCGCGCTGTGGAAGATCGAGCCGCATTGAGTGGCTGACTTGTCTGGCGCTTGCGGGGGCCGGAAGCCCAGAATGACGACCAGGTAAGCCCTCGCAGTACCGCTTGCGGCGCCTTTTCCGGCTGTGGGCATGGTACACCGCGACCTGCCAGACCTCCTGCGCCAGTCAGCTACCCGCAGGGCGGCCCTCGCCCAGCACTGCCACCGATCCCTAACCCGGTGAACCTTTGACGCGTGTTCCGGCGGCCTGTGCGACGGCCTGCCCTTGTCAAGCGTCGATGAGACCGTGTGCCCCGGTCAAGCGCCAACGGGACCGGGGCCCAGGGCGCCCACGTGGCCCAGAACACGCGGTTAGAGGCGTACCATGACGGCCTCATGCCCATTTGACCGGCACAGTCGGTCTCATCCACCGTGCGCCTGACGCACCCCGTCTGCTGCCACCGCTATCGGTCGCCTGGCAGTCCCGAGCGGGGGCTCGCCAGCCCGCCATCGGCACCGGTCTTACGCCTACTTGACCGGCACAGGCACCATCCCGTTTCAGCTCCCGGGCAGTGACCGTCAGGCCTTTGGCGAGTAGAGAAACAGCCTCGACAGCAGGCCGCTGGCCGCCGCGGCGGGCGCCAGACTGGTGTTGACGCGGACGGCGATCACGTTGCGCTCACCCGGGCGCATCGCGTGCGTCACATCCAGCTCCAGTTGCGCGGGACGGACGTATGCCTCCATGTAAGGGCGGTGTCCCACGTACTCTCCGTTCACCCAGCACCACGCTTCCGTCTCCACCACGGGTGCGTAGAGCAGGACCTTCTTACCGCGTGCCGACGCCGGGACTTCGGTCTGTAGTCTATACCAGATGTAACCAGTATAGGGATGGCCCTGCTCGTCTTCGTAGCCTTGAACGTAGAAAGGCTTCGTCGTCAGCAACGGCTTCCAGTCTGCCTCGTTCAGGCGCGGACTGGGCCACTCCTCGGCGATACCGGCATCGTGCGGGTCGGTCCTGAACATAGCGGTCTTCGGCAGCAGGGCCACCAGGTTGCCCGTTTTGCCGGAGGTCAGGTCGGCCAGGGATTGGTAGTAGGCTTTCCGCTCCTGAACGCCCCAGTACCAGATGCCTGAATGATACCGTTCCTCGTCATACCAGATGTAGAAGGGGTCGAGGGCATGCAGTTCGCGTCGCAGGTCCATCATGTGCTGCGCGTGACGGGCGGCCGCCGCGAAATCGCCTGCCATCTCGGCCTCCGACATTGCCATGTAGGTAACCAGGTGTTCGTAGATGAGCCTGTCGGCGCGCACATGCAGCCGACTGGCCTCGGAGTCTGCCGCCTCCTCCGCCTGGACGAGCTGCGTACGCAGCTCGCGCACCAGTTCCGGCGTGTATACGTAGGGCATGATCCGGTCCTCATGGCCGTGGAGCGGCGTCTTCTCGATGGCGTCTTCGATAGCCTCATAAAACGCGCGCATCGGCTCAGCCGCCTGGCCATACCACTTCGCGTAGAAGTCTGCCAAGATGGCCTCCCCATCCGCCTCGACGTCCCACTCCAGTCGTGCGCGCAGATAACGGCTGGCTAGGCCACACTCCGCCCACACGTTCCGCGTTTCGTCGTGGAAACCAATGACCCCCCATTCCTTCATCAGGCGAAGGTCACGACGCAGCTTCCTCGTCTCGGGCAGCGGCGTCAGCCCGGATACCAGCATCTGGTAGTTGTAGCCGTACACCCAGACGTTCTGGCACAGCTCGCACCAGCGCTTCAGCATCTGCCCCTGCCGGGCTTTCTGCCAACAGTGCTCATCGTCGTATGCATGCAGGGTGCAACTCCAGATGGCCGCGAACATGACTACCAGATGGTCGTCGAGCTTGAGTCCCTGCGGCGGCAAGTTCCGGTTGGCGTAGCCATTGGTGGCGAGGTAGACTTCCGGGAACTCCTTGCGCACCTCGGCGGCGACTTGGTTGACGAAGTGGAACCACTCTTCGCTGGTGCTGACCTCGCCAGACACGCCAGGCCTGCCGAGCAAGTCCACGAATCCTTGGTTCAGCTTGACGGTATCCGGGCTGTAGTCCCGCGGCAGGCCGTCATCCGGCGCGAAGCCATAGCAATTGGCTTCGGGGTGCTTGCGGAAGTAGTCCTTGATGATCCCGGCCGCTATCTCGACCGTCTGCGGGTTAGTGAGATTGGGCATATAGGGGTTGCGCGTGCCATCCGGGTTCAGGGCGAAGTACTCGGGATGGTCGGCGAAGTAGACAGACTGCGGCAGGATGTTGCGGGCGCTGCTGTCCCCCGGGATGGCGAACATCACCTCCGGGTTCATCTTGTTGCGGATCTTCCAGCGCTGCTCTTGCTCGGCCAGCTCCGGCTTGGCGTGTAGCCACCAGTTTCGCATGACGAAATCGGGCTTCTCCGTTACCGCCATCTCTGGGAAGCTGACGGTGGCCTGCTGGGGGACGATCTCGCCGGATTCGCCCGGCATGAACCAGCGCACACCCAGGCGGTTGAGGAATTCGTAGACAGCATACTCCGTCCCGTGATACGGGCCCTCGTCGTTGCCCGCCAGCACCAGTCGCCCATCTCGACAGACGATCACAAACCCCTCCTCCCGCCGCGCCGGCGTCAACCCGGACGGTACGCCGACGTGCATGGCCTCGGTCAGCCTGCTCCTGCCCACCAGGATCAGGGCGCCGTTCGGTTGCTCGCCATCCGAGATCATTGGGAGCTTCGCGCCCGACATCTTCTCGACATACGCCTGCAACTCAGCGGCCGCGGTTTTCACCTTCTCGTTGGGTTGGGCCGAGACGGCTATCTTTGCCCGCGCTTGCCCGTCTTGGACGATGACCAGTTGCCCGCCCCATGCAGGCGCTATTGCCGTCCCTCCCAGCAGTACGAGCAAGGCAAGGCTGGAGACGCTACCTAGTGTCCTGCCGTTGGCGCAGCGCATGGGCCCGCCTCCTTGTCGCTAACCGCACGAAGGCCCTCGCTGGGCTGTCATGCGGCTCGCTGCATGTTGTCCTTGTCAAGGGCAGATGAGACCGCCTGTCGTTGTCAAGCGCCAATGAGACTGCGGCGCAGGCCGCTCTGACGCGCCCTTGACCGCCGCGTGCCGGCCTCACGTACACCACGTGCGCTCCTCACGCCTCGAGCGCGAAACTTGGCTTCCTTGTCTGCCACTTGCCGCGGGTGAAGTCCGGGCACTCGACGGGCGCGCTGCCGTTGGCAATGGACTGCTCCGCCAGCGCCACCAGCACGCTCATGGTCGCCGAGTCGTACACGTCAAGGGGCGTTTGCGTTCGCTCCCGCACGGCCTTCACGAACTGCTGCAGCTCCAGGTAATCGGTGCCCTCGTGGGTCGCGGCCGCCACCTCCTCAGTCAGCGCCTTCCACCACGAATGCTCGCATTCATGCTGGTAGGGGGCAAAGGGCTCCCATTCGTGATACTGCGGGCTTCGTCCCTCCAGGTACACGGCGCTTCGCGGCTCGTAGTAGAGCCCCAACGTTCCCTGGATCATCCAGCGGTTGTCGTACGGCCTGGGGAGTTGCATGTCGTAGTTGACGACGATGGTCTTGCCCTGCTTCGTGCGGATCACCGATGTGACTATGTCTCCTTGGGCGTACTTGCGCTTGGCGCTGGGATGGTCTGGCCCGAACCGCCGGGCAAAGTACGCGTTGATCCCTCGGGAGTCCGTGGCCGTTGAGGTCACGTGATCGAAGTAGTCGCCGCAGCCGATATCCATCCAACTGATGACCGGCCCAAGCGAGTGGGTTGGGTACTGGTCGGTGTTGCGCTCAATGAGGTACCGAGCAGCCCAACGGTCGTTCCCGTCCCGATCGAAGAACCAGTGATCAATGCAGTTATGCGAATGGGAGCAGTGGCAGTGCAGGATCTCGCCCAGCAGCCCCTGGCGGATCATGTTGAGCACGGCGAGGTTGTCTCGCCGGAAGCTCCAGTTCTCCAGCATCATGCAGGGCACACCAGTCTCCTCGTGCGTGTTGACCAGCTCCCAGCACTGCTCCCTCGTGATCGCCGCCGGCACCTCCACTCCCGCGTACTTGCCCGACCTCATGCAGTGCACCGCCATCGGGGTGTGCCATTCCCAGGGCGTCGCGATGACGACCGCCTCAAGATCATCCCGGTCCATCAACGACTTGAACGCCTCTTTGCCCTCGCAGTAACCGGCAGGCCGCGGCTGCCCTGCGCGCTCGACCATGTCTTGTGCCCGCTGCACTTTGCCGACACTGGTGCCGCACAGCGCCGGCACCTCAACACCCTCCATGGTCAGCAAGATGCTCAATAGCCCGGTGCCTCGCCCGCCCAGGCCGACGACGCCAATTCGCACTGGCCTCGCCGCGTTGGGGACGCGCGGGCCGAGCCCCGCTGACGACACAGCCGGACTGGCGGCTACGCCTGGGCTCATGTTCACCGACCTCCCGAGCAGAATTGCGCCTGGCACGGCTGCGACCAGCTCACCATCTGCCGCTTGCCCTCGCTCGCGGACCCGCGACAGAACCCGCGTGCTTCTTGCGCGCCAGCCACGCAGGCTTTCCACGCGGAAGCCGGCGCGTCCTGCCGCCAACACTGACACGCCGAAGTCCAGCGCGATCAAAGGGGACCTGCCGGAAGGAGGCAGAGGCCTGTCCCCCCCGGAAAAGCCCCTCCGGCCCGGAGTCTCCAGGTTTCCGGGCGTGGGTTCCCGAGACTAATCGTCGAGGCAGGAAGGCCCTGGATCCTGAGCCAGGCCGGGTTTGCGCGAACCACAGCCCGTGAGAGCGTCGAGGAAGCGCAACCGGGCGCCGGTGTCGTCTCTCCACTGAGGCCGCCAGTGGGGACAGTGCTGGCGCGAAGGAGCCATAGGACACACGGTCCCGTTCTCCTGGGCGCAGTCACGGCGACGGTCTCACGCCCATCTCGCCGAGACACAGGCGCCGAGGCTCAGAGGGCGGAGAGGTCAGCGGCCGTAGCAGCGCGAAGCCCTCGCCGAACCCCTTTGGGGCCCTCCCGTGGCGGCCCATTGCGACGGACAGGCCCAACGCACGCCACCGTCGCCACTACCGGGGAGGTGGAGAAGCGCATAGGATGGCCGGGAACTGCCTCTGCATCCGAGCGGCGATCGGCCTCATCGTCCTAGTCTCTGCGGCGTCTGCGCGAGCCGAGTGGGTCACCAAGCACCACCAAGGCGCGCCCTGGGACACGACGAGCGATGCCGCTGACCTCCGCGTGGAAGTAGCCGTCGGCGCGCGCATCCTGCAGTACGCCGACGGCACCTATGTGCACGCGATTCACCGCCAGTACCCAAAGGCGTGCGGGCCGGCCACGCTGGCCATGGTGTTGAAACAGCTCGGGTTTGCTCAGCCGCACCGCCCGCTCAGGCTGCCGCGTGATGTTGACGAACTGCCGGGTTCCCGCGGCCCCACCGTTGATGTAGGCTACGTCGGGTCGCTGGAGCATCTGATGTGGCTCGGGTATCGCCGGATTCGGTTGACGCCTGGTCGCGGCGAGTGGAACGACGGCGATCCCCTGTTCATGTCGCCGGCAGGCGAGCTGAATACTCGGGCCAGCAGTGCTGAAGCTGCCACCCTCAGCCCGAGTGGCGAGATGGACTACCTGGAGTCCGCACCCGTCGGGCACATCCCAAACTGGCTGTGGCGTGGCCGCGGCGTGGGCACGAGGAGCGACGACAACGCCTGGGAGCAACTGCCCGGCATCATGAACTACGTGGTTGCGAGTAAGTGGGGTCGGGGCTGGCGGGATGCGCTGCCGCTCACGGCCTATTCCAGGACCGACGACGAGGTGCGCGCCTTTCGCCGCATTGCGAAGGGCTTTGTTGACCACGGGATATCCTTGGTTCTGGGCGTCGAGTCGGGTGAACACTTCAACGCCCTCATTGGGTACCGGGGCGAGGTGGAGGAGGTGGACAAGCCCTTCTTCATATACACCGCGGACCCGTTGGACGGCTGGGGCAGGGACAAGTCGCGCCAGCCCGGCCGGTGGCGGCGCATGAACGCCGTTGCAGACAACCTCTTCAATGGCCGCAAGCTGATCTACCAATACGTCTGCTGGAACCACCATCTGGCGGGAGGCTGCGACCCTGGCGGGTGGGCCCGAGAAGTGGACGCGCAGAACGGTAACAGCTGGCTGTGCGGCCGCGAAGTTCCCCTCGAGGACCCCCTGGGCGACGTTCTGTAGCGGTCGGGCGCGAACCCACCCGGGATGCAGCGTCACGATCCTCAACACGCTGTCCTTGCCAAGGCAGATGGGCCAAGGATGCGCCCCGGCCGGCGTGGCGCAGAACACGCGGTTACCGGTGTACTGGGGAACAGTGCGCGGGCCGGTCTCACGCCCATTTGACCGCCACAGGACAATGCTCGCCCCTGTCAGTCGTCGGCGCCTGCCGGCGTACAGGGTGGTGCCGAGCGATGGGTGTCTTCCTCATGGGATCTGCCAGCCGTCTCTACCAGTTGTGAAAGGCGTTGATGTCGTAGTTGGACAGGTTCTCCAGGTAGGGGGAGAACGCGTCTGGCGGGGCCGGCACCTCGATGCTTGGAGACTGTCTGCCGTTGATGCCCCCGCTACCACCCGTGTCCGTAACCCGGATGGCGAGAGTGTTCTCCACGCCGAACCGGACGAGGTCGGCGGGCAGCTTGTAGTGACGTGGCACGACCCACCAGTTGGGTGTCTCCTTGCCCGTCTGCCCGATCAGGCGGCCATTCAAGTAGGTCTGGTCGTAATCGTCAATGGTGTCGGCGTGGAAGTACAGGTCCGGCCCTCGCAGTGTCTCGGGGATGACGACCTTGACCCGGTACCAGGCAACGCCGTTGTACGGATGTCTCATCAACGGGTCCTCGTACTGCCAGTTGGGGTTGTCTTCCGTGATCCCCTGGTCCTGCCACATGCCGGGTGCCTGAAGGGTCCGCCAGCCGGAGTCGTCCCATTCAGGCTTCTCCCAGGCCTGGCCGCGGCCGACGTCATGCGGGTCGGTGCTGAACCCCCACTGCGGCAGGGCGATGTGGAACATTGGGTTGGGCGTGCGGTTGTTCTGGCCGTACTCGCCGAGGAACACTGCGAGCCGTGGGTGGCGCATCCGAACGCCGAGGTTTGTGAGGATCAGGCTGAGTGCACGGTGGATCTTGTCGTGGTTTGAGGTCTTCGCGTAGTAGGCTCGGTGCGTGTTCCACCGGTTGTTCTCATACGCGGTGAGCAGGTCATCGTAGAGTGAGGCGTCGAGCGTCCAGAAGATCAAACGTCCCTTCCCGCGTGGGATATCGGCCACTACCGCAGGGCTGCTGGCCTTGGCGCCTGGCGGTAGGTTCGTCAGCACGGGCGCGGTCCGCTCCTCCCGCCAGTAGAGATCGGACGGGCTGACGCCCGCAAGCAGCGGCCCATCGCCCTGGGGTGGCAGGACATGCCCGACCTTCTGCTCCTTGGCGGCTAGGCCGAAGGCCTGCAATGCCTGGAGGTCTGGGTTCACCACGAAAAGCGTGCCGCCGCGCTCCATGAAGGTCGAGAGACTGGCGCGCCTTTCGGGGGGGAGAACCCCATCGCTTACGATCACCCCGTCATCAGGAACTCTCGCCGAGTCCACAATCTGGTGCGGGGCAAGGTACGCCCGGCCGCGCTCGGAACCCATGTAAGTGGCTGGCTTCCAGGCCGGCGTAGGCGCGGTGGAGACGTAGGCGCAGAGCCGGCGGAGCAGCTCCGTCGCCACAGGATCCGCGCCGGCGCGGTCAACCACATCCATCTGGCAGAGCACGATCCGGCTGGGGCCCTCCAGCCATTCGAGCAGAGGTGAGAGAACGAGGTCGAACCCGTTGTCCGCCAGCACGCGGAAGTTGCCATAGGTCGGCTTGCGGAGGGGGTAGGTTGCCACGATGCCCCGGTTGCCCCAGTGCCATTTGAGCCCCGGGTAGTGCGGGGCATTCATTGTCTTGGGATCGGGCTTGGCGTAGGCAGGCGCCATTGCTGAGGCGCCGCGCCAGTTGGCCAGTTCCTGGGGACGCAGGCCCGCGATCACAGGATGACTCCCATCGCGCGGCCAGACGTAGCGCTCGTAGGTTGGCTCGAAGATCAGGTTGAGAAGGGCGCAGGGCGGCTGGGCGAGGACGAGAATGCTGGCCCCTTGCTCCAGTGCACCCCTGCGCTCCAGATCCGCCAGGACCGCGGCCGCGCTCTCCGCCATCGCGCCCTGCCCGACGACAAGCGAGCGCTTGCCGGCCAGGTCAGCCGCCGAGGTCGCTTTGGCAAAGCGAATGCCGGCGGCTCGCAGGGCTGCGGCGGTCTTGCCATCGGAGGTGTCCAGGAGGGCGACTGGCTGCATGGCTAGCGACCCGTCGGGACGTGGGTAGACCTCTAGCTCGAGCGAGTCCGCGGCTACTTCGCGGTCGCCCTCCAGCACGCTCAGCTTCAGCGTCAGGTCGGTGCGGGCGGTCGCCGGTGGCGCAGTGAAGCTGAACGGGAGGCGCACGATGTCACCCGAGGCGGCCTTCACAACGCCCCTCCCGTTGTCGCGGAGCTTCCCCGGCGGATCAACGACCTGCCACTCGTAGCGCCCGTCCAGGTCCCGGTCTGTGCGGTCATTGACGACCACGACCTCCTTCGCGATGGCCTCTCCCGTGTAGTAGGCGTGGTCTTTGGAGGTGAACTCGCCCAGTTTCCGCTCCGGCTCGAGAGTGGCGCCGCCGATGAAGGCCAGGAGTGGAGCGCAGTTGCGCTTGAACGCGTCATGATAGGGCTGGTTGGGCCGGTCGGCGTAGTGGTAGCGCGGGAACCACTGGTACTTGAGCTCGGGCTTCGGCCCGGGGGTTTGGAGTTCAGCAGGCGTTCGTCCGGGGAAGGTCTCCCCGAGCCGTGACCAGGTCTCGAACAGGTCGTCTTCCTCCGCATGGAAGGTTACGCCCGACATCCCGTACCCACGCCAGCCCCGCAGGATGTCGCGAGCAGCCAGTGCGCGGGCTTCGAGGGCATACGGCTCGGCGCCGAGGTTGTGCCAGAGCATACCTTCCGGCCGGCTGAAGCCGAGCCCGGTGGGCGCCGGGTGATCTACCCGCAGATAGGGAGCCTCTCCGAGATACCGGGCTTAGTGCTCGACGTAGTAGACGGGAATGGGGCTCTTATCAACCCACGACCGCTCCACTGCCTCGAAGTCCTGCCAATGGGGCATCCACTTCAGGTCCGTTTCCACGGGCATCAGGGGCTTCGGGCCGACCTCGGCCCAGTACGACGGCCAATCGGCTTCCTCCTGGATTGGTAGCCCCAGGGACATATACTGCATGGCGCTGTAGAGGGGACCAAAGCTGCCGGAGGCATAGGTGAAGACCGGGCGCTGCTGCGGGTCATGAGCCCGCACCGTGTCCTCGGCGACGCGCGCCATAGCGCGGTTGGCGAATCCGGGCTCCCCCTCGGTGGGCTCGTAGACGCAGTCGAGATTGGCGGGGTGCATTCCATAGTTGTACCAGCAGGTGTTCGGGTTGACGAACCACAGGCAGACTGAAGGATGCGCACCATACCTGCGCGTGAACGCCCCAACCACGTTCGCGTAGGCGGCTTCGTCCTTGACGTCCTGCAAGTGGCTCACGTTCCCCGCCGCCGCGATGAAGCCGATCTCGTCGCAAAGGTCGAGCGTCCAGTCGAGCGCGCAGCTTTGCCCGCCCATGCCTTCGACGCTTGCATCGGCCCAGTACTGGATCAGGTTGTAGCCCAGGTTCTTGCGGGCCCCGTAAATGCGACGCACGTACTCGGGGTCAGTGAAACAGTAGGCCCACGGCAGGTTTGTGTTGGAGCCCCGCAGGTGGATTCTCTTCCCGTTGAGCACGAAGTCGCGACCCTCGATCCAGAAGTCGCGGAAGCCCATTCGCCGCCGGAACTCCTTCAGCAGGGCGCCGGCGGGAGTCTTCACCTGGACGGTGAGCCGATAGAGATAGGGATCGTCCGGCGACCAAAGGTGAGCCTCAGGCCACGCGCGCTCCCATCTGACCTCCGTCACCTCGCCCGGCGCTAAGCGCACGCCTTGGGCCGGGAGCGCGAGCGCGTCGCGGTCCTTGTCGGCTACGCCGGCGCTGACGGCCACGTCGGCGGGCTGCACGCCCGAGTTCCGCAGAAGCACCCTTCTCGGGGCTCACCGTCCACGTACAGCCTGATCTCGTGCGAACGCTAGGTGACGCCCACGTGGTGCCACGTGCGCGCCGCCCAGCGGAGATCGGGCACGGCGATCACGCCCTCGGATCTCGTGGGCTGGGAAGTCGCGAACTGGAGCGTGAGCGTTCGGTCGAGGAAGACGCGCAGGTCGCTGCGGTTTCGAGGGTCCGCAGGAACATCGCGGACCCCGAAGAGCCACTGGTACCAGCTCCCTTGGCGCATGTCCCAGAGCTTGGTGTCGCGGTCGAGTGAGACCCACGCGCAGAACGTGCCGCCCTCCCTGCCGAAGTTGCCCTCGACGGCGTAGGAGCAGCCGGCTCCCTGGGGCAGGGACAGCCCCTTCCCCCTCCGGCCGGGGACGAAGGCAGCGGGTCCGACTAACCTAGCCTGAGCATCTCCCCCAGCGCGAGCCGCATCCGCGGTGCCGTCCATGGGGGCGTAGAGGAGAACGGCATCCCTCCACGACCCGGCACCGGCCGACGCGGCCCAGACCGGGGACAGTGTCGCAGCAAGCAGCAACACAGTCGGCAGCGCCGGCATGGAAGCAACCTCCTGTGCGGTATTGGGCGCGAATGTGCAGCTTGCCGTAGCTAAGCCCGGGCTACTCACCAGGCACCATGGACGACCTGCCGGCCACGGCGGCCGGAGTCGCCGCCGGCTGGGCCCACCCTACACCATCGGAAGCAGCCCGCTCGCGGTCGGCGCTCGCTACCCCAGCAGCGGCCCGCAGGCGTCAAGCTTGCAGCACGCGCCCGAGCCCATGGCGATGGCAGCCGAGCACGTCCTTTCGCGGCCTGCACTCGGCCTACCCTGGGCGGTGGGACAGAGTGTCCTTACTGGGCGTGAACGAGACCGTCTGCGGCGGTCCCACGTCCGTCTGACCGGCAGGGCTCGTCCCGCGGCCCCCACGCCTCGAACTCCAGGAGCCTCGCCGCACCATCAAGCGGGGCCACGTCACGGACCACGATCCGGATGCGGTCCGCGCAGACTGGCCGCGGCAGGTGGTGGACGCGGACCTTGACCGCCCGGCCCCCTGCCTCATGGACAAGAGTTCGCCACGTGTGCCTGTGCGGCTGCCGGGCCTGGACGTCGTAGTTGCGCACCCCCCATTTGGCAGCCGTCTCGGTCGTGTTCTCGCTCTGGTAGGTGATGACCACGAACCGCGTGAGCGCACGTGGACGCCCGAAGTCGATCTCAAGCCACTGAGGGAGCGGCTGGCCGACCTTGCTCGCCCAGCCATTCCCCGAGCCCCAGCCGGTGTCGTCTCGGATGCCATCAATCACCCCGCTCGGCCCCCAGGTTCCGCCGCCATAGTCATCCTCGGAAGACGCGGCGGCTCGGCTCCCATGCTCTGCGGAGGCCCAGTTCACCTCGCCGGGCCCGGGTGTTGGCAGCGGATCGCCTGCTGCGCCGCGGTCGGGGGAATCCGCAAGCAGCATCTCAGGATCTGCCAAGAGCATGCGCGTCCTCGGCCCGCTGCGAAGCCTGTGTCGAAACAGCCGAAGAACGGCATCCCGTTCCCACGGCTGCCACTCGGATGGGCCTCGGCCGTCCCCCCACCCGTTGCTGATGGCCACAGGCGCGCCGAATCGTTCCACGCCGAAGCCGGTGTAGTGGAAGTTGCTGAGGGGCGACCAGTTGCAGCTCCACAGCGTGTTGCGCCAGTTCGGGAACAACCCGTAGGACCAAGCGGCGGGATCGCAGTGCGTGTCCTGATACGTCCCGTCGGCTACCATGCCGTATCCGGGCACATGAGACCAGCCGAAGACCCCAATGCAGTCAGACGTCAGGAACGCCTTCTGGGAGTACCGCTTCTTCAGGTTCTCCCGAAGCGTCCTGACCAGGGTCAGCATGGCCCGGTCGCAGTACGCGGGCTCCGGGGTAGTAGCGATCTGACCGATAGTGGCATGGAACGTCTCGTCCCACACAAACCCGTCAACGTCTGGACCGTAGGTGGCCATGAGTGCATCCAGGTAGTCACAGAACCACCGGGCCACCTCCGGGTGGGCGGGATTGAGCAGGTAGGTCGGTCCATAGGTGTCAGGCCCCTGCCAGCCGGGCAGCCGGTTGCCGTTGGCGTCTCGGTAGACCCAGTCGTCCCGGTAGCCCGGAAAGCCGCTGTCCATCGCCAGCCCGTCGGCGAAGTAAAGCAGGACGCGGAAGCCGAGGTTCCTGGCCAGCCGCAGCCGCCGCTTCACCTCCGCCTTAGTCAGCTTCAGCTTCTGCGTGGGCCCGAAGGCGACCCACTCGTCCTTGAGTTCGCCCGTCACCCGGTCATAGCAGTAGAAGCCCAGGGCGTCGTACCAACCGTGGAAGCATAGCGCGACGTGACGCCGCTTCTCTGGGCTGAGCCAGTTGGCCAGCGTGCGCACATCGCGCTCCCACCCCCGTCCCCCGTCGCTCAGGTAGTCGTAATGGACCATGGCAATGTCGTGCAGCCAGTTCGGGCCCGGGGGGACGTCGGGGAGCATCAGGCGGAAGAAAGCATCCAGTGCGTTGGCGATGTCCTTGCGCCTTCCCCCTTGGGGAGCGACCCGCAGGCCGAACATGCGCCGTTCGGTGCCACGAATAGGCACGCGCGTGGCGGCGTAGCAGTACCGCACAGAGCCCTCAATGCCGCGAGTCCCCAGATGGACCTGGAACTGCGCGCTGAAGGTGGGGTCTGCACAGAGAGCCACGGCAGACCGGCCTGAGCTCACCAGCAGAATGGGCAAGGCCAATTGTGGCGTCTCCGAGCCCGCCCACACGTTGCCCAGGCGATACTCGGCCTGGACGCCCCCCTCCGTCAGCGGGTAGGAACGCGCCCACCCGTTCTGCAAGGGGAACACGGCGGAGCCGCCGCAGAGCGCTTGGCCATCGGCGGCCGGCCGAGCGGGCGCAACAGAGAAGGGACGCTCTATCTCCAGATCTCCGTGCAGCACAGTCGAGGTCGTGAGTGCGAAACTCTCCGTCAGCTCCGTGGCGGCAGTGCGGACAGATAGCGTGAGCGTGCGCTCCACAGTGAATGCGGGTCCATGCGGCGCCGGGACGTGGTACACAAGCCGAAGCCTCGACGGCCCGGCCGCCACCACTGTGGGAGCCGCGAGTGTCAGCACGACGCCCTCTGGGCGCAAGCGGACCACCGGCCCCGTTAGGTATGCGTTCCGGTCGAGTCGGACCGTGACCCGTGGCGTTCGCACGATGACGCCCCACCTGGGGTCCAGATACAGACGGGACATGCCGTGAGCCACGTCATCCGAGCCCACTGCCGGACCGGACGCTGCGCACATCACGGCGGCCAGTAGCAGACAACGAGGCCAACTCGCAGGCATGGTGGTACACTCAGCTGCTGAGCGCGCTCATGCCAAGTGCAGTCGTTGAGGGCAGACGCATTGCCCTCGCCTTTGGCTCCGGCCTGCGCGCAGGGCGTCAGTTCCCCATCACCACAGGTCCTCACGGCACGTAGCAGCAGGTTTCCTTCGCCAGACGGAGCAGGTATCCTGGTTCCCCCCCGGTGGCACTGTTGCCCCGCACGAGGCTCCCGGGCTGCCCAAGCGGACAGGACGCGCCGGTGAGACCGGTTGCGCCGGTCAAGGGCCGATGAGACCGCCTGTGCTTGTCAACCGACAAGGAGACAGGCTCTCCTTGTCAAGCGCCGATTGGCCCATGTTCGACGGCTCTCGCTCCCGCTTGACAAAGACAGTTGGGCTTGTTTCGGGGCCCCAGGCCACACCGGCCGCGAGGCTTCTCGCCGCAACTCCCCTGGGGGTGGAAAGGATCGTCCCCGGCCCAGAGCGAAGGCCCCACCACCGGGTCTTCCGCCGTGGCGTCTGCGGGGAAGGGGCCGGCAAGGGAGTGAGGCCACGTGTGTCTGCTCAAGCTTGCGCCATCGGCTTCCATCCTGGCCTGTGTGGCAGCTGTCTGCTTCGTTGCCGCAGTGACACCGGCAGCCGCCGGGCGGACGGCGGCCACCTGGAAGATCGGTACCCCCATCACGACCTATTGGGCCGGCCCGCCGATGACCGAGGCCACGGCCCGGCAGATGGCCGAGGGCGGGTGGAACCTGGTATGGTGCCGGGCAGACGAGCTCGACACGGCTCAACAGTTCGGGCTCCGAGCGCTGCTGCACGACAGCCTGATCAACCCCCAGAGCCTCGAGGACCCGGCCAAACGCCAGGAGCTTCAGGCTCTCCTGGCCCGCGTGAAGAACCACCCAGCCCTGTACGCCTACTTCCTCACCGACGAGCCGAACGCTTCCTCCTTCCCGGCCTGGGGCAAGCTCGTCGCGTACCTGCGCGAGCAGGACCCGGCACACCTGGCGTACCTCAACCTGTTCCCGACCTACGCCAGCAACGAGCAGCTGGGCACCCACGGTGACACGGTCACGGCCTACGCGCAGTACCTGAAGCACTATGTGGAGGTCGTCAGGCCGGGCCTGATCAGCTACGACCATTACCACTTCACGGCGAACGGGGACGGTGACCAGTACTTTCTCGACCTCGGGATGATCCGGCAGAAGGCACTGGAGGTCGGGGTGCCCTTCCTCAACATCGTGCAGGCCTGTACGTGGACGCCGGCCATGCGCGTTCCGACCCCGGACGAGCTTACGTGGCTGGTCTACACGTCCCTGGCCTATGGCGCGCAGGGCATCTCGTACTACGTCTACAGCCATCCCGGTCATGAGGGGGGCATGGCTCTGGCCGGCGGCGCACCGACCCCGCTCTACCACGCGGCATCGCAACTGAACCGGGAATTCGTGGCCGTCGCGAGCCAACTGCAGCCGCTTCGATCTCTGGGCGCGTACCATGTGGGCAACGTGCCGCGCGGCGCCGAAAGCTCGCCGACCGACGCCCCCGTCACTGTGGAGCCGCCAGTGCCAGCCGCTGGCCTGCTGGTCGGCCTCTTCGGCCGTCAGGGCTTGGCGACGCATGCCGTGATCGTGAACCTCAGCTACAAGGAGGCGGTCTCGGCCACGCTCGCCGCTCCCGGTAGAGCGCGGGTCTTCCAGTGCACCTCGGGCCGGTGGCAGCCGTCCGGCAGGGGCAAGAGGGCCGTTCTTGAGTTGAGGCCAGGCGGCGGGGCGCTCGTCCGTTGGGCACGGTCGCGCTAGTCTCACGCAAACCAGACCAACTGCGGCGGTCAAGCGCCGATGAGACCATCGCGCCGCCTGTCTTGCAGGGCCCAGAACAGGCGGTTACAGACGCAGGGCAGGAGTCTCACGCTTGCTTGACCGGCGCAGCCCGCTCCGAATCAGCGCGGCTCGACTTCCCCGGAGCGAAAACAGGCGAGAACGTGAAGAGCGGAGAAAGGGAGCAGTGAGTCGGCGCCAGAATGCCGCGACGGAGGTAAGCCCAGACCGACCGATCGGCGGAGGCGGATACCATGCCCACCAAGCAGAAGGGAGCAATTGCCTCACTGCTCATCCTGACTGCGGCCCGGCAGGGGGTAGCAGCGCCCGGCCCCGCGCCTGACCTCGCCGCCCGGGTCGGACAGCCTGTGGACATCGCCTCCAGCGCGTACCTGTATCGAGCCGACCGGCCAGCCACGGCAAACCCTCCCGAGAGCTGGATCTTGCTCATGCAGTACGCCCACTTGCCCTTCGACAAGCCGGTGGACATAGCCGCGCCGGCGATCAAGTGCGCCCTGTGCGGCCTGCTGTGGGAAGAGGTGCGGCCGTTGCGCCGGCTAGAGCTGTCATGGCCCGCAGACGCCGCCCACCAGCCGTCGGTTGACGACCTCGTTGTGGCCTGCTTTGACGGGACAGACCAGGGCGCGCACACCTGGTGGAATCCGCGGGCGGTCAAGGAGCTCGGCCAGCCCGGGGTCTCCGCAGACGGGCGGACGTACTCGTACGCCGTCCCGGTTGACACCTGGGGCGCGGTGGTGGCACTGCGCGGCGAGGGGCGGGCTGCGGCCTACGCCGTCCCCACCGTGCGGGCCCTCGTGCCCGACGTGTGGAAGAGGATGGACGTGGAGGTGGAGTGGGGGTACGAGTCGTCTCGCGCCCACCTGCCCTACGACGGGCGCGTCGAGGCCTACGACGGGGCCATTGACGGCGTCCGGCCCCTCCGCGGCGACAAGGGCACGATGCTGACCAACCCGACAGCCTGGCGCTCGCTCGGCAAGGGTGGCTCGCGCCGCGGCGTGCGGTTCAGCCTGCTGTACATGGGCACATCCGCATGGCGGCGCGTTTGGCCTTACGACGCCCAGCAGGAGGACGTGGCAAGGACGATCGTGACGGTGTGGACCAGATCGGGCAGCTTCTCCTTCCTCGCGGCGGATCTGGAGCACGGTCCCATCCTGGCGCCTGAGTACGGGTTCTTCGTCCGCGCCACGGCACTGCAGCGGGCAGCGCCTGACTCCACTTCGCAGCCGCCGTTCTCGCTCGCCTCGCGGGCCAGCAGCGCGCGGGAGTTCATGAGGGAGGTGGCCGGCAAGCGCCTTACGACCATCCGCAGCGGTACTCGCGCGCACGCTGAACAGACCTGGGAGGGCGCGGTGGAGGCCATGGGCGGCACCGACCTCCCGTCGCACCCGACGCCAGAGTTGGAGCCGGCGATGCAGGCGGAGGTTCCCGATGCACGGCTCACGGCCCAATGGAAGCTGGGGGCCTGGCACATGCTGCGCCGGTCCGTGCAGGACGAGAGGGGACGGCGGCGTTTCAACGACTATCCGTTCGGCGTCCTGGCCTCGGAGACGTACCTGATCCTACGGGCGCTGGACCTACAGGGCATGCACAAAGAGGCGGCGGACGGCCTGGACCAGTGGCTGAGCCTGCCTCTATAAGACGGGCGTCAAGGGCTCCCGCAGGTGCGGGCCGTTGTTCGTTGTCGGTGCGGGCGGCGAGCCGCGCGTCGCCCCTTCTTAGGCAGGGCGCGGGCGAGCCGCCCGGCGGTGCCATAGTGACACGACCAACCACCGCATCAGGTCTTGAGCAGACAGGCCTCTATTGGTGCTGACGACGCACACGATGTCGTTGGTCGCTGGGGGCCTCTCAAACCGAAGGAGGCTCTAGCGTCGAGCAGGCAGGCTCTGGAGAGTGCCCCCTCAAACCTTCACCCCGCGCGCAGCGGGCGGGCGGTAGTCTTCGCCTTTACAGAGCAGATGATGGATCAGGTCCAGCAAGCGACGGGCACAGGCCACTTTCCCTGGGTTGTGGCCATGGCGAAAAGCCACCGACAGGAAAGTGCGTTTGAGCCGGGGGTCGGCCTGGCGCATGGCCGCCATGCGCTGCGCGGCCAGCACCGCCGCGTAGCGCAGCCAGCGGTTGCCGCGCTTGGTCAGCGGGCCCCGGCTTTCCTTTTCCCCGCTCTGGTGCACCCGCGGGGTCAGGCCCGAGTAGCCCCGCAGATGATTGGCCGTGGGGAAGCGCCGGGCCTCCCCGATCTCCGCCGCCAGGCTCAGGCCCAGAAAGGGGCCGATGCCAGGGATAGTCATAAGCCGCCGGGCCGGGTCGTAGGCTGGCGCTTCCTGCTCCACCAACGCCTCGAACTGCTGGGCCCGGGCCTGCAGCAGGGGCAGCAACTCCCGCAGCGTGGTCAGCATCAGCCCCGCGTAGTCGGGCAACTGCACTTCCCCCAGCCAGGCCTGCGCTTTGAGGCCCAGCAGATCCCGGTAGGGGCACTCGTACCCGTGCCGGGCCAACAAGGCGCGAATCATCACCCGCACCCGCACCACCAGCCGCGTCAGGCCGGTTTTGCCCCGGGTCAGTTCGCGCAGGTCCAGCGTCTGAGCATCCGGTCGCCACAAGGGCTGCAGGGCTCCTTTGGCCGCCCAATAGGCCAGGGCGGCCGCGTCCCGCCGATCCGTCTTGGCCACCCGCCGCTGCAGCTTGCGCACCGCCCCCGGGTCCACCATCCACACCTCCTCGGCCAACGGCTCCAGCAGGGCGGCCATGTGGTGGCTGCTGCGACCCGCCTCCAGCACCACCGTCTTGGGCCCCGCTATCCGCGCCAGCTGCGCGGCTACCTGACTCGGCTCGTTGCTCATCTTCCCCAGGTCCGCCAGCTCCCCCGTGGCAGGATTAAACACGCCTACCCGCGAAAAACCCTGGTGCACGTCCAAGCCTACGTAGATCATCTTGGTCTCCTCCTGCTGCCGGTGTCTGCGCCACGAGCGCCTTTTCTACACCCGCAGGAGGAGACCGCCTTATGATAAACCGCTGGAGCCGAGAGTAGTGCCGGGGCAGGGGGGACACCATCCGCTCTCGCGGCCCGACCGGCCGCTCGGGCACTTCTCCGACGGCAGAGGCTGCCTGACCCTCGCCCAGGGCCCCGAGGGCGTCGGTGGTCACATGGATGGGGTGCACTGCATGGGACCCGGAGCCATCATGTTCTCCCTGGCCGAGCATTACTGGCTCACGGGGGACAAGGCCTGGCTCCAGGCCGCCGCGCCACGCATGAAGGCCAATGTGGAGTGGATGCTGCGCCAACGGCAACTGCTATCTGACATCCTCCCCGGTGGGCAGCGCCTGTGGAGCAAGGGCCTACAGCCGGCGCACGTGGTCACACCCGACAGTATGTGCATGCACATGCAGTTCTACGAGTCGGAGGCGTACTACTGGCTCGGCGTGAAGCGCATGGCGGAGCTGCTGGCGGAGATTGACCCCGACGCTGGCGCGCGACTGGAGGCCGAGGCCGAGGCCTACCGCAAGGACCTCCTCGCGGCCACCGGCCGCTCCATCGCGCTCACGCCCGTGCTGCCGGTGCGCGACGGCACCTACCACTCCTTCATCCCCTTTGCACCCTACGTGCGCGGGTTCGCCTCCGGCGCCTGGGGCTGGCGGCGCTGCCAGGGCCACGTGGGCGCCATCTACTGGGACACGGTGCAGTCTGCCGATGCTCTTATTAGCCCAGCCGGGCTACTCCCGTCTGAGGACCCACGTGTGCAGGGGCACCTCGACGTGCTGGAGGACCGGCTGCTGCTGGAGAACCCCAAGCTATGGGATCGGACCGCCGGCTACGACCCCGAGAAGCACTGGTTCTCCCACGCCAGTTGGCAGTACCAGTGTGGGTTGGAGCGGCATGCCAACATCCACCTGGCCGCGGACGACGTCCCGTGCTTCCTGCGCTCGTGGCTGAACCAGTACGCAGTGGACATCGTACCCGGTGAATACACCTTCCGCGAGCACACCACCGGCGGTCCGCCAGACAAGCTCTTCGAGGAGGCAGCGTTCCTGGAGCGCTTCCGGATGATGCTCGTCATGGAAGACGGTGACGCCCTCTGGCTGGCCCGGGCGACGCCGCGAGCGTGGCTGACACAGGGCCAACGGATAGCGGTCCTGAACGCCCCCACCCACTTCGGCCCGGTGGACTACGAGATCGTCTCCGATGTTGACCAGGGGAGCATCACCGCGACGGTGAAGCTGCCCTCGCGCAGGCCGCCCGGGGAGGTCCTCCTGCGCCTGCGTCACCCCACAGCCGCGCCGATGCGGAGCGTGATGGTAGACGGGAAGCCATGGCACGACTTCCACGCAGCGCAGGAGCTCGTGCGCCTAACCAGAGTGCAAGGCAGCGTGCGCGTGCGCGTCCGCTACTGATGTGTAAGACCCTTGCTGGCACCGCGACCAAGCGAGCGCGATCCTGGGCAGGCCACGAGGCCGCGCGAATGCCTGATGGGGCCGCGTGTGGCAGTCGAGGCCCGTGAGACCGGCCGCGGCGGTCAAGGGCCGATGAGACCAGTTGCGGGAGGCCATCAGCCACCAGGTGGTGGTTGGCGCATGGGTGGGCTGGGCTGGGGTGGTAGCCTTCCCGGCCGGCGCGGACGGGACACGCTGTTCGGGGGGTCTGTGGGTCGGTCTACAGGGATGCGAGGCGAATACCGGATGGCTGGAAGCATGGCTGTGCTGATCATGGGCATATGCGCGGCAGTGGCAGCGGTGGGCGAGGAGGTGGAGCTGCCGAATGGTGGCTTCGAGGACGCAGCGGCACTCGAACCATGGACGACCCATGTGTACGGGGCGCGGCCGGAGCTTGTGCTCGATGGAGAGGTAAGACGGGAGGGGCGGCAGTCCCTGCGGGTGAGTGCGACGGAGCTGAGCGACACGGCGTTCGGGCAGGAGATCGTGCTCAGGCCTGGCGCGCTCTACCGGCTGACCGGGTGGGTCAGGACGCAGGGCCTCGACCCCCGCGGGGCGCCGGTCTACGGGACGTTCCAGGTGCAACACCCCGCAGGTTGGGGCAGCATTGCGACGGGAGAGAACCACGGGGGCGATACCGAATGGTGCCAGGTGGCGATCGTGTTCCGTGCGCCCGCGGGCGGGCTGACGCGGATCGCGATCTTCTTCGTGGGGTTCGGGAAGGGCATCGGCACGGCGTGGTTCGATGATCTGCGGATCGAGGAGGTCAGCGTCGGCATGGCGGCGCTCAAGGTGACCCGGGACCCACTGTGCCCCGGCGAGATCAACCCATTCCAGTACGGCCAGTTCGTCGAGTACCTCTGCGACCTCATGCCCAGCATGTGGGCGGAGAAGCTGTATGATGGGAGCTTCGAGGGACTCAGTCCGTATGACGTCGTCTTCATCAAGGAGACGGACTTCCGCGAGAAGCCATGGTACCCGAGCGGCGCGGTGAACCGCGCGGAGTACCTGCTCGACAGGGACACGCAGATCAGCGGCGATGTCTCGCAGAGGGTAGATGCTACGAGCGGAGTGCCGTGCGTCGTCGGCATCTCGCAGGACGGGATCGCGGTCGGGCGTGGCCTGGGCTGTCGGTTCTCGTGCTACCTGAGGCAAGAGGGCCTGCGTGAGCCTGTGCGCGTCAGGTTGCATCGGGAGGGGAGGGTTCTCGCCGAATGCTCGTTCTCCCCGAAGGAGCAGTGGCGGAAGTACGAGGCGCGCATGGTTCCTACAAGGACCGAGAGGAGCGCGACGCTGACGGTCGAGTTCCGCGGGCCCGGGACCCTGTGGCTGGATAACGCCTCCCTGATGCCGGAGGATGCCGTACGCGGGTGGCGGAGGGATGTGGTGGAGGCAGTGCGAGCGCTGAAGCCCGGGATCATCCGGTTCGGGGGGTCCACGGTCGAGTACTACGAGTGGAAGGACACCATCGGCGACCCGGACCGCCGGAGGCCGTTCCGGGCGTGGGGCGGCCTGCAGCCAACCGGCCCGGGGCTCGAGGAGATCGTGCAGTTCTGCCGGCTGGTGGGGGCGGAGCCCCTGCTGTGTCTGCGCTTCACCGCGCGCACGCCGGACGACGCGGCGGCCATGGTTGAGTATTTCAACGGCGCGGTAGACACCCCGATGGGGGCGCTGCGCGCGCGGAATGGACACCCCGAGCCCTACGCGGTGAGGTACTGGCAGGTGGCGAACGAGATCGCCAGCCCGGACTACGACGCGGGGCTGGCCGACTTCTGCCGGGCGATGAAGGCGGTCGATCCGTCGCTCAGACTGATGGCTTCCTTCCCAACGGAAGGGGTGCTCCGCAACGCCGGAGAGTTCCTGGACTACGTGTGTCCGCATCACTACGGCTGCGCGGACCTTTGGGGCAAGGAGCGGGACATCGAGGCGATCCGGAAGATGGCGCGCGAGCAAGCGCCGGGGCGCCAGATCCTGATCGGCGTGACGGAATGGAACACGACAGCGGGGGACTGGGGCGTCGGGCGCGCGATGCTCTGGACGCTGGGCAACGCGCTCGCGTGCGCGCGGTATCACAACCTGATGCATCGACACTGCGACCTCGTGGCGATCGCGAACCGGTCCAACCTCGCGAACAGCTTCTGCTCGGGCATCATCCAGACGGACAACTACCGGCTCTACAAGACACCGACTTACTACGCGCAGCAGCTCTACGCGACGCTGGCGGGCGCCCGGCCGCTGAGGATCGAGTCGGCGGCACCGGAGGCGACCGGGCCCGATGTGAGCGCGACGCTTTCGGCGGACGGCAAGCGGGTCGTGGTGTTCGCCGTCAACGACTCGCCTGAGGACATCGCCCGGCTCGTGGACTTCTCGGCCTTTGGGGCGGCGGGACAGACCGGGAGGGCATGGACGCTGGCAGACCGGGAGGGTGCGGGCGAGCCCGATGTGACGAACTCCTTCGCCGATCCGCAGAGGGTCGCAGTGCGCCGGTCCCGCTTCCAGGCGCAGGGCCCGAAGTTCGAGTATCGCTTCCCTGCCTACTCGCTCACGGTTCTCGAGTGGCGAACGCGTGCCAGACGGGGATGATCGGCCTGAATGGATCTCGAACAGCCACCTGTCCCTCCCGAAAACCCACGTCGCGCCGGTTGACGGCCTTTCAGGGCTCGGGCAGGACTCCCACCGCCCACGCCGAGACTTGCTGTGGCGGTCAAGCAGGCGTGAGACCGCCTGCGGTGGTCAAGTAGGCATGAGACCGTTGCTTCGGGGCCCATACCCGCGTGTTCTGGGCCCACTCATGGACCCCAGCCTATGGCGCCCGGAGCGGCTGAGGGGGCGGGGCAAGCAGGACGCCTCTACCGCGGTCTCACGCCCATCTGACCGGCACCGACGTCTCCAGGAACTGCACGTGAGCGCCTCCCACAACGATGGCGAGCGCCCACCATACAAGAAGCCTCATCCGTAGACAAGCCCTACGACGGTCTGACGGCTATCTGACCGCCACACACGCCTTCGGCACCACCCGCTCACGCTCTGCCACAGGCCCTGGAAGGCCATCAGTCTGCACGGCACGGGTTCTCGGGAAGCAGACTATACGGCGCTAAGCAGGGAGCGAGGATCGCCGCTCTTCTCCCTCACGGCCGCACGATCTGGAACGGGATGGCGGGCAAGACGCCGAGGGAGACGCGCTGTGTGCGGGCCATCGATTGGCCGCCTGGCCCCCTGCCCTCCAGCTCAGTGAATGCCTCGACAATCACGTTGGCTGAGTCCCCCGCCAGAGCGGTATTGGCGTCGGCTTTCAGCGTGAGGGTCACACCGGTGGGCACCACGGCCGTCCCATGGAGCGTCACGCCCCTGGGCGGGTTGCTGACTCGAAACCGGACCGTCTGCAGCGCGGACCGCCTACCATCCGGCAGAACCTGCGGGGCCTCAATCTGCACCTGAGCCGTCCCGCCCAAGGGGATCTGGACGGGAGTGGCGCTGGCCAGTTGCATGCCCGGTACCAAGGCACGCCAGACGGCCGGCACGGGTCGGGACCCCGTAACCGCGACCAGGAGTTCCTGCTGCGGCACGAGATGCCGGTAGAGGAAGGCCTGCATCATGTCTTCCGCGGGCACCACTGGCCGTCTGACCAGGACGCCGCCGATCTGGGCGCGACTTTCGAGCCGCAAGGGGAACACCTGCCGGCGCGCGCCCCGCGGCGCGCTGAGCGTCATCTGGACCGAGTCCTTGCCGCTGGGGACCCGCGCCTCGCTCAGCCCGAAACCGGCGGGGGCATCCCTCAACACCAGGTCTATGTCGCCGTCAAAGCCGTCCTTGCGTACTGCCTGAACGGTGACCGGCGCCGACCGCCCTGGGAGCACGCTAACGCTGGAGGGCGTCAGGCGCACCGCGAAGTCGGGCTGCGCAGGCCCGAGCCGCAGACGATAGCCGTGCGCGTCGCCCCCTTGATGCTGCGCGTCGGACAGACAGACCCAGTACGCCCCGTCCCGGGGCAGTCGGACCCGCAAGTACGAATCAGCCTGGTGCGTGATCAGGCCCGCCTCCGCGTCCTCATGGTCGTCGTTCGAGGCCACTACGCCCCCCGTCGAGTCAACCAGCCGCAGCACCGAATCGAGCGGGGAGTTCAGCCGACGAGCGTACACTTCGGCCACCACTTCCTCGCCGGCTCGGCCGTCGAAGCGGAACGTGTCCACGTCGCCGGGCCGCCCGATGCGGCCATTGACGATCTGCGGGAGCGTGAGGTTCTGCGCGTCGCCGGTCGCGTCGTTGGGTTCGGTTTCCGCGCACTCCGGCAGCGCATCCACCGCGTACGGAACCTCGCCGCAAAGCCCCTGGTCTTGGCCGACCAAGGCCCGTCGGATGGCGTCGCCGCCGGGCTGCGTGTCCAACTGCAGCTTCTCGGTGCGCAGGTTCCATCCCGTGATTGAGGCGACCGTCGGGGCGCCCGCCTGGCCGCCGAGGGGGAACATCTGCGTGATGAAGGGCAGTTCACCCACGGCGATGCGGTACACGAAGTCGTCCCGTCCGCGGTAGAGAGCATCGCGGACCTCGAGCCCATACACGCCGTCTTCGGGGATCTTGTAGAAGAGCACCGGGTCGGGGTCGAAGCGGTAGTCGTCGTCGTAGGCCACTTCGTTACCGTTCGGGTCATGCAGGGCCATCGTCGCCTGGAACCAACCGGGCACGGCATCAGCCAGGTACGGGATCAACTGCCGGGCCTGTAGGCGGATCACGAGCCGCTGACCCTTCCGCGCCCGCAGGCGGAAGCGGTCCACCTCTCCGGGCGTGATCTGGCCGTTGAGCAGCACGGGCAGGTCCACCACCGGCGTGTCAGGATCCCCCGGGCCCACGAGGTCCTCTTCGCAGACCTCCGGCAGCAGGCCCACCTGGAAACGCAGGGGGTTGGTCAGGCCGGTGGGCGTGGCCAGCCGTAGTTCCCGATCGCCGGGCGCCGCGTTGGGATCTATCGTGACCTCGATCTCCACCTGCTCGGCGATCTGCGCGTTCATCTGCTTCTTGGGATCGAAGAGCCTGGCGCGCAACTGGGCCAATTCCTTAGCGCTCTTCTGATCCAGGTCCCGCAGCCAGGGATGATCCGGCAGGGCGGGCATGTCCGCGGGCTGCTTGCTGGCTGCGTCCATGGCCCTCGCGCTCCATCGCCTCTTCACCAGCTCGCGCAGAAACCTCTGGACGTCCCCCAGTTCCCCGTTGTCCAAGGGCCGGACGTACTCCACGACTGCTGCGCGCACTCCTGCGCCGGAGACGTAGGCATCGTCGGCGCCTCGGAGGAACTGACCGCCCACCACGACCCGGAAGGCGGTGCCCTGCTTTCCGCCGGCGGGGTAGAGATAGCCAATATGCGGTCCGCTGGCGTTGGGCTGGCCCCAGGCACTCGCCTGGCAGGCAGCGAACGCGGCCACCAACCAGCACCCGCATCGTTTCATGGCTGCGCCCCTCGGCCTACATGATCTCCTTCAGGCGACCGGCTCCCTCGGTTGGCTTCTCGTCTGACGGCATGACCTTCAGGTCCAGGCCTCGCGGGTTGGGCAATGGGCCCTCCGGGTCAATGCCGAGCAGCTCATACATGCTGCCGAGCAGGTCTTGCGGGGAAACCGGTCGCTGTGCCACATGCTCCCCGGTGGCGTCCGAAGCGCCCACAACATGGCCGCCCTGGAACCCGCCTCCAGCCACCACCGCAGAGAAGCAGGTGCCGTAATGCCCCCGGCCGCCGTTCCAGGGCGCCTCCCACTGGACTCGGGGAGTGCGCCCGAACTCGCCGCTCCACCAGACGATCGTGCTGTCCAGCAGGCCGTGATCGGCCAGGTCCTGCAGCAGCGTCGCCATGCCCTTGTCCATCTGCGGCAGCTTCCAGCGCATGGTCTCGAAATGCTGCTTGTGGGTATCCCACCCCCCGTCGTTGATGGTGACGTAGGGCACGCCGGCGGCCACCAGCCGGCGCGCCATCAGGCAGGACTGGCCGAAGGTGGTGCGGCCATAGCGCTGGCGGAGGTCGGCCGTTTCCTGCGACAGGTCGAACACCTTCCCGGCATCGCCCAGGATCATGTCGTAGGCCTTGGCCTCGCACGCGTCGAGCCTGACAGACTGCGGGTTCTGGGGCATCGCCTGCTTGAGCGAATCGAGCGAATGCAGCAGCTCGCGCCGGCCGCGCTGACGGTCGTCCGTGATGTTCCCGGCGACAATCCCCTCCACGACGAAGCGTTGCTGATTGGGATCGCCGCCCGTGGCGAAGGGTTTGTACCGCGGCCCCAAGAAGCCAGCCTCGTCGAAACGGCCCTGGGGCGTGGTCAGCACGACGTAGGGCGGGACCAGGCCGGCGTAGCCGTGATCGTATCCCTTGAACCGGGAGACGACGGCCCCGATAGAGGGGTAGACGAGCCGATCGCTGGGCTGGCGGCCCGTCTGGACGATGTACGCTGCGGTCTCGTGGCCGTCATTGCCGTGGGCCATGCTGCGGAGGATGGAGTACTTGTCGGCCTGCTGCGCGAGCTGGGGCAGCAACTCGCCGATGCGGATCCCGGGCACGTTGGTGGCGATCGGGCGGCTCAGCGGCCCGCAGTAGTCGTAGCCCGCCTCCGGCTTGGGATCGAAGGTGTCCAGGTGAGAGGGTCCGCCCCACATCCAGAGCTGGATGACCGCCTTGGCCTTGGCCGGCTGGCCCACGGGCACCATCGGCTGGCTCGCAGGCTGCGCCACAGCCAGGCCGCGATCCACGAGTGCCAGTCCGGCGGCTCCGCACAGCATGCGCTTCAGCGCGTCGCGCCGGCTGACGAGGTTTTTTGCTCGTTGGACGCCCATGTCCACTCCCTCGCTTCCCGCTCGGCTCAGTGCCGGTACAGGAACTCCATGGTGTTGATCAGTGCCCACGCCAGATCCGTCGCGGCATCGCCCGGACCCAGCCCTGAGGTCTGCCAGTACGCCTCCGCAGCGGCCTGCTCGGCCGGCGTGGGCTCGCGCGACAGGAGGGTCATGTACACCTCGCGGATCAACTCGACCCGGTTCCCGCCTGCGGCGATGGCGGCCCTGCGCAGCCGAGGGCTGTTGGCAATCCGGCGGTGCACATCGGTGGAGTTCAGCAGGTACAGCCGCTGCGCGTCCGTCGTCTGATTGCTGCGCTCGGACTCCAGCCCGGTGTCGCGCGCCGGGCGCCCGAACATCTGGAGGAACGTACTGGTGATGCTGCCGTCCGCCAGCTCGACGGACCGTTGATCCTCGGGGGTGTAGGTGAACGGCTCGGGGATGGGGCTCGCGTAGCTCTGCCCGGTACCGCCCACCCAATCGAGGGCGTCAATCAGCACTTCCGCGTCCAGTCGGCGGACCGGGTAGTACGCGAACATGGCCTCGGCGCCCGCACGGTCACTGCGCGGAATCGAGGACTGCTGGTAGGTGCGGGAGTTGAGGATCAGCCGGTAGATGTGCCTGAGGTCGTACTTGGCGGTCACCAGTTCCTGCTCGAGGTAGGTCAGCAGCTCCGGGTTGACGGGCGGGTTGTCCGCTCGGATGTCGTCCGGCTCGTGGATGATGCCGCGGCCCAGCAGCCAGGCCCAGACGCGGTTCACGATGTTCCGCGTGAACCACGGGTTGTGCGGGGTGATCAGCCAGTCGGCGAAGGCCACACGAGGATCATCGCCCGGCCCGATCAGCGCCGTGGTGCCGTCGGGGAACACCGCCTCGAGCGGGCTCGTCGGCGCCAGGTCGAGGTAGACGATCTCCTCCTTCCACTCGTCCGTCTTCTTGAAAGCCACCCGCGAGAAGAAGGCGGCCATGTTGGCGCGGCGGTCCGCCGGCCAACTCGCCAGGCGCGTCCCCATGAAGGTCAAGGCCACCGCCTCGGCCAGAGCCGACGGCTCGCGCCCCTGGACGGCGCGGTAGAAGTTGACGGGCGGCACGCGGAAGTTGCTGCCGCTGGAGGTCAGCAGCTCCCGGACGAACTGGTCATAGGGCTTGTTCTCGCGGATGGACTCGCGGATCCAGCGATGATAGGCCTGCACGGCGTTGGGCCACAGGTTGATGGGGAACTCGGCCTTGACCCGCAACAGGTCGCCCCACTTGAGTGCCCAGAGGTCGGCGAACTCCTCCCGCTTCAGCAGGGCCTCGATCAGCCTGGCACGCTTGTCGGGGCGACCATCCTGCAGGAACTGGCGCACGTCCGAGGGCTCGGGCAACGTGCCGATCGCGTCCAGGTAGACGCGCCGGATGAAGACCTCGTCGGAGCAGGGGTGCGCCGGCTCGATCCCCCTCTGCTGTAGGGCGGCCAGCACCCGGGTGTCCACACCATTCGCCGGTACAGACCAGGTATCGCTCTCGAACGGACGCGCTGCCTGCGAGTCCGCAGCCTGTCCGCCGTGAACCGCCATGACGACGGCCGTTGCCAGCAGGGATGGCCTCACCAAGTGCAGCACCCCCGCACACCTCCATGGCTTCGCCGGCCCGGGCGTGGCTGGTCAGGGAGCAACCAGTGATGCCGGTTCAGCGGCGGGGTCTCGGGGAACTCGCCTATACCAACGCGCTCGGTGGGGAGAGGTTCCGTTGTGTGGAGCAGTTTCCGCGAATGGGTTGATGGTCAGGTCCCCTCGAGCTGACGGTTGTGTAGTGTCGTTGTCGTCGCCAGGAGGAGGGCAAGGGCTGCGCGGCGCGCACGAGTGGCGGCTGGGAGGGAAGCGGCCTTCAGCGGATGAGCCTGCCTGACGAGCCGCCAACGCGGGCGAAGCACCCGGCCACTCCGGGGCGTGGCAACAAGGGCTCTGCCGATGCGCCGACGAAGACATCCCTGCACGGCGCCGGCGCGGTCAGCCTACGCTCCGCGTCCGCCATGACCTGCGCGGGGCGACGGCTTCCCAGCGCTGGCGACAGACCGCGCCCCAGCAGTGCCAGCAGATTCAGCGAGGGAGGCGAGAGCATGAGCCGACTACAGGCAAGGACGGTCGTTGTGAGTGTGGCAGCTACTGTGCTTCTGGCAGCGGCCAGTGGGTTGTGGGCGCAGGAGACGCTCTCCGCGAAGCTGGACGCCTCGGGCATGGTTCGGGTTACCAGAGGCGACGTGGAGTTGGCCATGATCGAGCTGAACGCCCACGGCCCCGAGTGGAAGCACGCGCCGCAGGCGAGCGCTACGGCCGAGGTCAGCGATCTCCCGGATCAGGCCGGGAAGCGGTTCGCCGGCACGTTGCCGATCGCCAACACCGACGGCGGCGCCATCCGGTTCACCGAGAGCGTGAAGCCGCTTCCCCAGGGCCTCCAGTTGGAGTATGACATCAGCATGACGAGGGCCATGAAGCTCAATGGCCTGCAGGTCTCCATCTGCCTGCCGGTGGCCCAGTACGCCGGCAAGGAGGTGGTGGTCGCCCAGCCCGAGGGCGAGCCACAGATCGTGGGCCTCCCGCAGGAGCAGCAGGCGCAGAGATTCCAGGTCTGGGCCGGCGAGGGGGCCAAGATCGAAGCAGCAAAGGGCACCGATGAGGCGGTCACGATGGAGCTGCGCGCGGCGACAGACGTCGTGATTCAGGACCTCCGCCAGTGGGACAGGCCGACCTACGAGATCCGGTTCCCCGCCATCATGGAGGACCAGGGCCGCGACGTGGCCGCCGAGGACAAGTTCCACCTTGACCTCACGGTCACATTCGCCGCACCGGTGAAGCTCGAAGCGCCATGAGCCGAAGGGAGGAGAGCGTCGCGTGCATGTCGTCAGCGTTCGTGGCACGAAATGGGTGTGCCGGTCAAGTAGGCGTGTAACCCGTGCTCCGTGCCCCATGCCGGCGCGTTCTCAGCCATGCAGGTCCGCACGCACCGTTGTCTCCTTCGCCCTTGGCAACTCCAGATGGTCTCATCGGCGCTTGACAAGGGTAGCCGGTCTCCTTGGCGCTTGACAACGACACCAGGCTTTGCACGACGAGCAGCGGGACGTGCACAAGGTGGTCGCTATGGCCCTACGGCGCATAGGCACGCGGCGAGCCCTGAGTGGCTTGGGGGCCGGCGGGCGCTCCCTCGTGGTCACAGCCGCCACGGGCACCGAGGGCGAGGAGCGCGAGCACCTGGGCCACGCGCTGCAGGTCTAGGCCATCCATCGGTGGGCCCACTGGTACTCGGCGGTCAGCAGGCCCGGCACGCCGTGGCAGTAGTGCTCCAACGTCCGCAGTTCGGCCGCCTTCAGCGGCCCCTGCTGCACCGCGGCCACGTTCTGCTCGACGTGCTGCGGTGTGTCCATGCCCGGGATGGTCACCGTAACGTACGGGTTGGCCAGCACGAACCGCAGCGCGAAGGCGGCGACCGTGTCCACCTCGCGCTTGCGCTCCTGGTAGCGCTTCTGGAAGGCCTCCGTTCTGAACAGCGCGGTCTTCATGAAGGGCTTGATCGTGACGATGCCCCGCTCGCGCTTGTGGCAGAGCTGGAACAGCGTGCCCTCGCCCTTCGCCTCCGGGTAGAGCCGGTCGGCCGCGCCGCTGAACACGTAGTTGTACGGCAGATAGACCACATCCAGTTGGGGCACCTCGCGCACGCCCTTGGCCTGGAAGGCCGGGTTGTGCGTGGATAGCCCCATGAACCGGCACTTCCCCTCCGCGCGCAGCTTCTCGAACTCCTCAGCGAACCAGTGGATCGTGTAGAACTCCTCCATGGGCCAACCGATCGGCATGGGGCCCTGCGGCAGGGGCTCCGCCTCCGGGTTGCCCTCCGGTGGGGTTATGCGGTAGACATCCACGCAGTCCGTGCGCAGCATCTGCAGCCCCCGCTCCAGGTGCTCGCGCACGACGCGCTTGAACTCCGCCTCGGGACTCTTGCGCAGGTTGGGATCGCGAGCCTGCAGGAAGTCGCGGACGATGTAGGCCCGGTCACGCCCCTTGCAGGCCTCCAGGGCAAGGCCCAACTCCACGGCTTCGCCGTCACCGGTGGTATCGAAGTAGTTGATGCCCAGGTCCAGCGCCCTGGCAACCACGCGGTCGCGCACTCCCTGGTCGCCGGACAGATGGTGCCCGCCGACGCCCACATGCGAGCACCAGAGGTCGGTGCGGCCGAGCTTGCGGTACTCCATGAGTTGATTGTAGTTGAGGACCTTCTTGGGGTCGAGCTTGGCCGCCTCCGCACTAGCCTGGCCGAGCAGGCCGGCTCCAAGGGCGGCGGCCGACAGCCGCTTGACAAATCCGCGGCGGTTCATCCGGCTACGAGTGTTGTCAGACATCGGGGTCTCCTTCACGGAAGTGTCGTCTGAGCACCGTCAGCCTCGGCGTTCCGGGCGATGCACTCACTGCTCCCGCCACGGCACGTAGTGAGTGGGATCACCCATATCAGACTGGGCACTTCTGCCGTTGGCTGAGCAATCAGCCATTCGGAACCACACTTCGCCGTTTGAGCCGCAAAGGCCTTCGTATCTGGCCGCAGAGGCCGGGAACGCGAGGTGTTGCCGGTACTCATGACGGTTCGTAGGTCTTCCATTGCCTGGCAAGCTCGGCACCAGGTGTGCCGGCCAAGTAGGCGTAGGACCGGTGCCGAGGGCGGGCTGGCGAGCCCCCGCTCGGGACTGCAAGGCGCCAGGTAGTGGCGTCAGCAACCGGACCTGCCTATGCGTCACGGAAGCCCCTCGCACCTCCGCCTCGGAGGTCTGCGCAGACGCAGGACGAAGTGTGACTGCTGAGAGGCCTTATGCTGACCCACAAGCCGCTTCACGCTCTTCTGGCTCTGCTTATCGGCGCAGCCTCCGCCTTGGCCGCCCCGCTAGTTCGCGATGCTGACGACGTGACGACCATCGAGACCCCTACCTACCGCCTCACCTGCCAGCGCGAGACGGCTGACCTCATGCTGGAGCTGAAGAGCGCGGATGGCCAATGGCACCCGATCGCCAAGACTCCAGGCGCCATCTCCTTCGGCTACCTGCCCGGCCCGGACGCCTTCCTCGCCAACGGGCTGCGCACAACGTGGGCCACTGTGCAGACGCCCGATGCGGTAGTCGTCGGCTGGCAAGCTATGCTCGATCCCATGACCGGCCTGCTGCTCGAAGTGCACTACATTTGCGCCGGCGAAGGCGTCCTCATCGCCTCCCGCCTGTCCGCGCGTCAGCCGGATGGCGGTCAGGGAAGCCTCTGGTCCCCACCGCGCATCCTGCTCGAACCGGCCGGCTGGGACGAGTACGCCTTCTGGGCCGCCGATGGCCGTCGCCACGCGGGTCGGATCGCCGACCTGCAGCCCCTGCCCGCCTATGCCGGCGTCTCGCCGTGGGGCGAACAGGGCGACACGGTCGCCCGCCTGGACCCACAACACCCCGCGCTCATCGTCAGGTCATCCGCCCGGGGCGTTGGCCTCGGCGTCGTGCTCATCGGCTACGCCGACCGCTGGGCCGGCTCGTACAGCTTCCTCCAGCAGCACACACCGAATGCCCTTTACCTCTATGGCGGCTACTCGCCCGCTCCCCGTGACAACGTGCGCTGGGCCTGGCTGGCGCCCTTCGCCGCCGCAGACCCTCAAGCTGAGGCCCGCCTCGTGGAGAACCTGCTCCAGCGCGGCGAGGCGATGGCGCTGGCCTTCCGCCCGATCTCCCCGCCCGTCCCCGACGACTGGCTGCAGCCGCTCCCCGATTTCCCAGCGGCGCTGAGGAGGCCCCAGCCCGTGCGCGATATCAACGCGGCAGTCGTCTTCACCATCAACGAGCCCACCGCCTCAGACTATGCCGTCAGCCTCGCGCGGAAGGCCGGCTCGGACTGTCTCATCCGGGGCTGGTTCAAGTGGGCCCAGGCGCCGCCCGTGGCCGAGTGGCGCCGCATCCCGCAGCAGATCCACCAGCTCGGTGCCCTCTTCGGCGGCGGCATCACTTGCAGCGCCTTGTACGAGGGCGAGAACGGCCTGACACAGCAGCAGGTGCTCAACCTGGCCACCCGTGGCCCCGCCGGCCAGCTCATTGACGCCTGGGACCAGCCCGGCGTCCGGCACGGCTCGCTCTCCAGCCCGGCCTACCTGGACTACCTGTTCCGCTGGTGTCGTGAGCAGTTGGATGCGGGCGCCGACTACCTGTTCATGGACGAGCACACCGCGGCCCTCAGCGGCCTGGAGGGCTACGACGACCACTCCCTGGCCGACTTCCTTCGGTACTTGCTGGCCGAGTGCCCACAGACCAGGGACTGGCCGCCCGACGACCCACGCTGGCGCACCGACCTCAAGGTCCCTCTGGACAACCCGCAGGTCTGCCCGACCGGCGGCATGGACTCCTTCGACTACCGGGCGTACCTGCGCCTCCAGGGGCTGCTCGACAACCCGGCCAGCCCGCAGAACCCGCTCTACATGCTCTGGGGGCAGTTCCGCTCCTACCGCGACGACCGCGCCTGGCGAACGCTAACGGACCGTATCCGGGCCTACGCCAAACAGCAGAACCGCACCGTGCTCATCAGCGCCAACGGCATCGCCAGGTACGTGGACCTACAGGTGCTCGGCGTGTGGGGCCAGTGGCGCACCCAGGACGGCCACATTGACCTGCGCGAGAACCAACTGCCCTACTGGCGCACGCTGGTGCAGCGGGGCCACGACGTCGCCGAGAAGCAGGTGCCCGTCGTCCTGTTCCACGACTGGGGCTTCGGCGACCCGCCCTTCCCGTGGCTGGCGGTCCGGCCCTCGGAGCGGGAGGTCTGGATGCGCACCCGCGGCGCCGAGGTCTACGCCGCCGGCGGCTTCTTTGCCTTCCCGGTGCTCGGCCCCTTCGGTTGCGACGCGGCCAAGGACGGCACACTACGCACCATCGCCAAACAGGCGGCCTTCTACCAGGCCAACCGCGACCTGTACCTGCGGGGCCGCTTCCTGGGTTGCGAGACCCTACGTACCGATGCCGACCTACTCAGCCTCTCCGCCTGGTGGCATCCCGACCGTCACGCGGTCTTGCTCCACGTCATCAACCGCAACGTGCAGGACGGCCGGCTCTTGGCCCGCCGCAACGTCGCGATCGAGCTGCCGGTGAGCCCGCTGCCCGAAACGGCCGCCGTCATCTCGCCCGACTGGGACGGCGAACGCACCGCTACGTGTCGCGCCACCGCCAACGGCATCGAGGTCACCCTCGCAGACCTGGACGCCTACGCCGTCGCCATCCTGCGCTACGCCGAGCCGCCGGACCTGTCTCGCCTCGCCGACCCGGCCCGTATCCGCCCAAGCCAGGACTGGATGCGCCCGGCCCGCAGCGAGTTTGCCGTCCGACCCGACGGCTCCGTCGAGCACGCCACCGACCTGCCCGGCTTCCTGCAGGGCATGCTCCATTCGCACCTGCGCAACCCGCCTACCTTTCTGGTCAACGCCGCGGGCCAGGTGCAGCTACTGGTCCACGTCCGCGCCGTAGCTGCGGCCGGCGCACGGCTGGAGTACCGGGTGGATGGCGAAACGCAGCAGACGGTGGACCTGCCCGACCTGGACCGGCAGAACGACGGCGCCGCGGCCGAGTACGACAGGACCCTCAGCTTTCCGATCCCGCCCGGCCGGCACCGCCTCACGCTGGACAACGTCGGCCCCGACTGGCTGACCGTCAGCTGGTACGAGTTCCAGGGGACCTTCACCGAGTAGGGCCGCCGTTCACCGCGTCCCGCCCCTCCGCCACAGGCCGCAACCAGAGACCAGTAACCTGAGACCCAATGTCCTTGTCAGGCGCCAATGGGACCGGCTGTGCCGGTCAAGTAGAGACGGGACCCGCATCTGGCATGCTTTCGCGGCGCCCTCCTCCGGGCTTCTGGCCGCCTGCTCCAGGCAGAGCCGCCGGCGCTGCGCCGCCCACCAAGCACTCAGCACCAACCCCTTGGCGATGGAGTGAACCGAGGTCTCCAAGAACCGCACGTGGGCGTCCTGCCGAGCGGACAGGGGGCGCCCACCATGCAGGAAGTGTCGCCGTCGGGCAAGTCCTACGGCGGTCTCACGCCTATCTGACCGGCACAGACGGCCCCACTAGCGCTTGACAGGGACAGGAGGGACCGTCTCCCGGCAAGGGGAAGCAGCGTCTCAGGCGGGTCTCATGGACGCCTGACCACCGCAGCAGGGCTCACCCAAACCGGCGGCGCGCCCGCGTGGGCCCATGCGGGAGACTGGAGCATAGGGGAGGCTGATCATGGCCGTCAAGGTCAACCTCACCGTCAACGGAGAAGGACGATCCGTCACCACGGACCCGCGGCGTCCACTCCTGGACGTGCTGCGGGAAGATCTGGGCCTCACCGGCACCAAGTATGGCTGCGGCGAGGGGAGGTGCGGCGCCTGCACTGTGCTCGTGGACGGCAAGCCCGTGCGGTCGTGCATCACGCCCGCAGCGAAGGCCGACGGCAAAGCCATCACCACCATCGAAGGTCTCGCCAAGGGCGACCGCCTGCACGCGGTGCAGGAGGCGTTCGCCGAGGACGGTGTGCTCCAGTGCGGCTACTGCGCGCCGGGCATGATCCTCACGGTCGTGGCCCTTCTGCGAGACAACCCGCGCCCCACAGACCAGCAGATCGTGCAGGCCCTGAACGGGCACATCTGCCGCTGCTGCACCTACCCGACGATCTTGGCAGCGGTCCGCCGCGCCGCAGGCCGGGGACGGGCCTGAGCACCTCATGAGCAACCATCTGCGCGGAGAGCACATCGGCGATCCCAAGAGGTACGACTTGCCAGAAGACCAACCCACGAAGCTGCGGCTCGACCGGCGTGGCTTCCTGCAGGTCCTCGGGGCCGGCCTCCTCATTACGGTGGGTGGCCGCGTCGCCAGCGCTCAGCGCGGCGGCGGCCAGGGAGCAGGGCCGACAGGGATTGCGACGCGTCTGCACATCGGGGAAGACGGCACCATCACTGTCATGACCGGCAAGGTCGAGCTGGGCCAGGGGGCGCGGACCGAGATCACCCAGGCCGCCGCCGAGGAGCTGCGCGTCGCCGTGGACCAGATTCGCCTGGTGATGGGCGACACCGACCTCGTCCCGGACGACGGCGTGACCGCCGGCAGCCGGACGACACCGGCGACGATTCCCGCGGTGCGCCGGGGAGCGGCGGCAGCCAGGGACATCCTGACCGAGCTGGCCGCGCAGCAATGGCAGGTGGAAGGCTCCGCTCTGATAGTGCGCGACGGCGTCATCACGCACCCGCCGACGAAGCGGCGCATCACGTACGGGGAGCTGGCGCAGGCCGGGCGCGTGGATGAGGCCCTCCGGCGACCAATGCCCGACGATGTCGAGTTCACGCCGGTCCGCGAGTGGGAAGTGCTCGGCACTTCGACACCGAGGCCCAACGCCCACGACCTCGTCACCGGAGCCCATCGCTACGCGTCCGACATCTGCCGCCCCGGTATGCTCTACGGTAAGGTCCTGCGCCCGCCCTCGTACGGCGCGACGCTCGCGTCCATTGACCTGTCCGGCGCCCAGGCCATGGAGGGCGTCACCGTAGTGCGCGCTGGGAGCTTCGTCGGGTGTGTGGCACCCACGTCCTTCGGTGCCGCCCGGGCCATTGAGGTCCTCGCGAGGTCGGCAACCTGGAACACGGTGCCTCAGCCGTCAAACGCCGATCTGTGGGACCACCTGCGGGAGCACGCCTCCGCCGGCCGCCCCGATACCAGCAGTTCTGTTGACGCTGCCTTGGCCGCGGCCGATAGGACCCTCGGTGCCGAGTACCACACGGCCTACATCCAGCACGCGCCCATGGAGCCCGGGCCGGCCGTTGCCGAGTGGACCGACGATAGACTGACGGTATGGGTCGGCTCTCGGGGGCCCTTCGGGGTGCGGTCCCGATTGTCAGAGGCGTTCGGCATTGCGGCCGAAGGCGTCCGCGTCGTCGTGCCCGACACGGGCGGCGGGTTCGGCATGAGGAGCGGGGACGATGCGGCCATCGAAGCGGCGCGGCTGGCGAGAGCGGTCGGTGGGCCTGTCTCCTTGCGGTGGACGCGCGAAGAAGAGTTCAGCTGGGCCTACTTCCGCCCGGCGGCACTCATCGAGGTCCGGGCCGGGTTGGACGCGAGGGGCGCCATTGTGGCCTGGGATTTCACGAATATCAACTCGGGCGCGGCGGCGATTGATACGCCTTACGCGATACCCCACTCCAGAGCTGAGTACCGACGCTCCGACTCGCCCTTGCGCCAGGGCTCGTACCGGTGCCTCGCCGCCACCGCCAACAACTTCGCCCGGGAGTGCTTCATGGACGAGCTCGCCGTCGCCACCGGCGCCGATCCCCTCGCGTTCCGTCTCGCCCATCTCGAGGACCCTCGGCTGCGAACTGTCCTGACGACCGCCGCAACCCGCTTCGACTGGGACCGCCGCAAGACCTCAGCCGGCCGGGATGTCGGCGTCGGCCTCGCCTGCGGAACAGAGAAGGCCTCCTACGTGGCGGCGTGCGCCGAGGTGGCCGTCAACCGGGCCCGCGGCACCATTGACGTGCGCCGCGTATGCGAGGTGTTTGAGTGCGGCACCATCCTGAACCCGGACAACCTCCGCTCCCAGGTGTACGGCTGCCTCATGATGGGCATGGGCGCCGCCCTGCGGGAGGAGATGCAGTTCGCGGACGGCAGGATACTCAATGCCCGCTTCAGCCAGTACCTGGTGCCGCGCTTCGCGGACGTTCCCGAGCTGGACGTGCATCTGATCAACCGGCCCGATATTGAGCCCGCCGGCGGTGGGGAGACGCCCATCATCGCCATTGCTCCGGCCATCGCGAATGCCGTCTTCGACGCAGTCGGAGTGCGCGTGCGCGAGATGCCGATCAAGCTGTAGCCTGTCCTGGTCAGGTGGAGACGAGGCTGTCGCCGGTGAGGTGCTGGCGGGCTAGCCCGTCCACCAGATACGGAGCACCAAGGCCCTGGCGGTAAGGTGAACCGAGGTCTCCCAGAACCGCACCAGGGGCGTCCTCCCACCAGGATGGGGGCCGCCCACGATGCCCAAGCCCCCCCTCTCAGGCAAGCTCTACGGCGGTCTCGCGCCTATCTGGCCGGCACAGCCGGTCCCATTGGCGCTTGACAAGGACATGCTTAACCGGTGCATATGGCCTCAGCCACGCTGGGCAGGAGGGGCCGGCCTCACTGGCCCTTGGGCGCTGCAGAGCCCCTCGGTTGGGCGGTCTCGACCGGGCGCCAGTCGCCGTAGAGGATGAAGGGCGCCCAGTAGTAGGGATGGGCGTACTCCGGCCTGCGGCGCAGATCGGACATGGCCGACTGCAGGGCAGCATCCTTGCTGGCTCCGCGCTTCAGGTGTCCATAGAAGGCCTTCATGAGCTCAGCAGTGGATTCGTCGGCCACCTTCCACAAGCTGACCATCACCGACGGCGCTCCTGCGTACATGAAGGCCCGGGTTAGCCCCACGATGCCTTCACCGCCCAGCTCCTTGCCCAGCCCCGTCTCGCAGGCGCTCAAGGTCACCAGGTCGGCATTGAGCTTGAGGCCGTAGACCTCGTATGTTTGCAGGAAGCCGTTCTCCTGGGCCTGCTCCGCTTCGCCAGGCAGCGTCAGCACCAAGGCCGAGTTCATGGGCCGCTCTGGGTCAATGTAGCCGTGACAGGCGAAGTGGAGGAGCCGCGCTTTCCCCGCCTCCTGCTTGGCCTTCTCCTCAGTGGCCTGCTCGCGCAGGAAGGCTGTGGAGAGGGGTGCGAACAGGTCGCATATGGCCTGCGCCTCCTGGCCCGAGCGCGGCAAGCGGCTGAACTCCAGTCCTCGGCTGGCGAAGTAGGCACGGGTGTAGGCGCCAGCTCTGGCCGCCCCCTCCGGGCTGCTGCTCTCCGCGTACACGGGATCGCCGAAGGCCATGGCCAGCAGCGGCGGCTGTTCGCGTGGACGGTCGGCGTCCTTACGCACCGCAGCATAGACGGACACGGACTGAGCGTAGTGGATGGGCTTGCGATCTCCCAGTAGCTTGCCGCGTCCATCAGCCAGCAGACAGAATGGGAGGTAGTGCAGGGACTTGTCGGGGATGATGAGGAGCCGTTGGGCTTTGGCAACGCGATCCGCGACGGGTGCGATCAGGTCGCGGTAGAGCGCTTGGGCCAGCCCAAGCCACGGCTGACGACCGCTGACCGCAGCTCTGAGTCGCCTCACCTGTCCCTCCAGCTCGCCTGCGCTTAGGACGCACCGATGCACGGTCAGCCCGCCTGCCGAGTCGAGCGCGAACAGCCCTGTGCTCTCCGGGGCAGCAGTGTAGCTCAAGAGGAGAGTGCCTGCATCCAGCGCCTTCTGCATCTCGAGCAAGCTGGGCGGGTCGGGATACTGGAGCGCGGCATACCGAGGCGAGCTCCTCCGGATCCTGGCCGCCAGGTCATCCTGCTTGCCCTGCAGCAGGGCCAGCTCAGCACGGAGTTGCGTCACCTGGTCCTCGTCGCCTTCCTGGACAGCTCGCAGCAAGTGACTCTGGAGCGAATCCCGCTGGGCGTCCAGCTGCTGCTGCTCGCCAACCAGCTCCTGTGGTGCCCCTGCCCCGAAATCAACCCAGCGCTCGGCCGATTGCTCCACGAGCGCTCTGGCCCGCCCTCGCTCCTGCCACTCGAACGCCTCCTGCGGCTTGCGCGCGGCCAACAGACACACGAGCTGGTCGAAGACCCCGCCGGCCTGGCTGGTCAGTCCCGTGCGGTCCATCGGCGCGGCCACCTGTGCCCTAGCGCGCTCAAGCGTCAAGGCCGCCCTCGTTAGGGACTCGCTGCCTCGCTCCCAATCGCCTTCCTCCATGTACAGCCCGCCGATGCGGGAGAGGGTGTCCGCCACGTCCAGCGAATCGGGTGCCAGGCGCTCCCGGATCGCCAGCGCCTGCCGGTGACACTCAAGCGCGCTGTCCATGTCGCCGACGGCGTGATGGACGCGCGCGATGCCTTCGAGAGCCTCCGCCGCGGCCAGCGAATCGGGCGCCAGGCGCTCCAGGATTGGCAGCGCCGTTGGTAGTGCTCCAGTGCCTTGTCCAGTTCCCTTTGACTCCCGCAAAGGGCCCCGATTGTGTCTAGGCTATGCGCAACGTCCAGCGAACCGGGTGCCGGGCGCTCCTGGATCGCCACCACTCGCCCGTAGTGCTCCAAAGCTTTGTCCAGATCGCCGCGCTTCTCGTACACGGTGCCCAGGTCGCGGAGCGCCCGCGCCTCGCCAAGCTCGTCGCCTGCCGCCCGGTAGGCCTCAAGCGCCTAGAGCAGCTTCCCCATCGCCTCGTCCAGCCGGCCCGCCTCGTAAGCGGCCGCGCCCTCCTCGTACAGACGCTTGGCTAGGTCTGGTGTCTGGGCGAGGCATGCTGCGCCACCAGCTACAAGGGACCCCGCTACGAGTACTGCTGCCAACAGCCATCTCATCCGCCCGCGCACGGCACAGACGCTCTGCACGGCGTGTTCCCCCCTCCTCGCTTGACGGTATCCGTGTGTATCCCCCTCGAAGTGCTCTCGGACTACCCTCCCGGCTCGGCCCAGAGCACACGCTCCTGTTCTGTGGGTGGTGGCCCGGCAGCTTCCCAGCACCGAGCGGCAGCGGCGAAGCCGCCTGTCTTAGCGTAGAGCTCGCCGAGAACCGCGTAGACGGCCGGTCCGGCGCGGGTGAGGCTACACTCCTGCTCGAGCGCCTCGATGGCCAGCCCGAACAACCGGTGGTCGGCGTACAGCGCAGCCAGAGGAAGGGCAGCCGACTCACCGAGCTGCTCCGCAAGCTGCTTGGCGGCATCGCGGACGCGCTGCGCGCCTGCGGCGGGCAGCACCGCGAACCACGCCAGGTCGGAGGCGGGCGCCTGGCCTCCGGGCATGACCGCACTAACCTCCCAACGGTACACCTGGCCCGGGGCGAGGTCGGGCGCTTCCTGTGGGTAGCCGAGCTCCGTGGCCTCCGTCATTGCCCAGCAGGGCGATCTTGTAGCGCTTCGCATGTGGCACTGCCTGCCACTCGAACACGATGCCGTCCAGCAGGATGTGAGTGTTCCTTGGGGCTAGGATGGTGGGCACGGCGTCCTCGTCGCCTCGCGTGCCAAGCGGGCGACGCGTGCCGCCCGCGGCGAAGCTGTCCCGCAGCCGGGCAAGCAGGCTCTTGAACGCTGCAGCCGCCGCGGACTTCGTACTGCGCCGGCCCGTGACCTGAGCGGTCTCGTTGGCGGAGAGACGTTGGATGCGCCCGTCCGAGAAGTACAGGATAGCACCGCTGTCAGCACGTGCCGTGACGCGGTCGCCTTGGCGCCGGGGCGCCGCGCCCTGCACCAGCACGGTTCCGCCGCCACTCCTGGCGACCGAGACGGCCCCCTTCTGGCAGGCCACCATGGCGGCTTCCGGTTGCGGCGCACCCCACGCCTACGCTCCCAGTGAGAGCTGAAGTAAAGCAACCACATATGCCCTTTGCATCACCCTGTCATCCTTTCTTGGCCTCGCTTCCTTGGCCGTTGGCAGGTCCAACCAGAACCGCAAGCCCTTCCCTGGCTCACTCTCCACGCCGACGGTGCCGCCATGGGCTTCCGCTATGCGCTTGACGGAGTAAAGGCCCACTCCCGCTCCCCGTATCCCGTAGCGCTCGTCAACTACGCGGGCGAAGGGCCGGAACAAGCGCTGCTGCTGTGCCGGGGTCATGCCAATGCCCTGATCCGACACCGAGATCCGCACCTTGCTGGCATCGCCCTCTACGCGCACCTCGACGCTGCCGCCGTCGGGTGAGTACCGAACCACGTTGTCCACCAGGTTGGCCACGGCTCGCAGGAGCAGAGCCCGGTCCACGCATACCTCTCCCAGGCTGTCAGCCACATGCACCGCGAACCCATGTCGCACCGTGGAGGCCCGCTGGCTCGCCACCACGTCGCGCACCAACGCACCGAGGTCCACGGGAGCACGCCAAGCCACGATCGGTCGTTTGGGGTCGGCGTCCAGCGGAGACTCGATCTCGTGGCCCAGCCGCTCAGTCTGCCTCTCGATGATATCCAGCAGCTCACGCGTTTCCTCCGCCCTGGCTTCGCGCCCGGGCTCGTGGCCAAGCGTGGCAGCGGACACCCTGATAGCAGTGAGAGGGGTCTTCAGGTCGTGCACGATGGTGGCGGTAAGCCGCTGCCGTGCGCGCAGTTCCGCGGCTGCGTCGCGTTTGCGCGCATAGTCGCGCCCTGCCACGTCAGCAGCCGCCGCGGTTGGCCCTAACACGACCGCGGCCAATGGCGCGAGCCCCCAGAAGGTCCAGCGCCAGACGAACAGACTGGCCCATCCTGGGAGCGCGGCAGCAAACAGTCCCGTTACGGCGGCTACCCAGACCGCGAAGCGCAGCCGACGCCGTGCAGCCACCACGAAGGCCAGCCAGGTGACCAGGGCAGCCGCCAGGCTGCCCAGTCCGCCGGCCAGAGCCGCGCGTGGGAACCAGCCCAACTCGTGGACGGGTGCGGTCAAGAGCGTCAGGAGGCAGTGGGCCAGCGTCTCGACGCCAGCCATTGGCCTCGACTGGGTTGGCAGCTGATCCAGGGAGACGGACAAGGGCGTGATGACGCTATCACCTGCGTCCTTGAACGTGACGCCAACAAACACCACTGCACCCCGTAGAAGGTCTCGGTCCACACTGCCTGCGAGGAGCTGCTGGCTGCTCAAGATAGGGAAAGCCTGTCCTAGCGGGCCGGCGAAGTTGATCAGGACCTCCCTCGCGCTGGGCACCACGGATCCCCCCTGCACCTCTCGCGCCGCGACGACAGCCACGAATGGGGCCGAGTCCGAGGCGTCGGGAGCTGCGACCTGCATCCTCCTCAGCACGTTATCCCGGTCCAGTGACACATCCACGGCACCCAGTGTAAGTGCACCGTCCCGGAACGACGGCAGGATGCTGTCTGCCCCTTTGTCACCGGCCTCAAAGGCCACGTAAGTGAGCACCACGTTGCCGGCCCGCTCAATGGCGGAGGCCAGAGCAGCATCCTCGTCGGCGTGGGTCGGACGGTCGAGCACGACGTCCAGCACGATGAGGCGTGGCCTGGCCTCAGTCAGCTTGCGCAAGACTAGGCTAAGGTAGCCCCTTGAGATCGGGGATAGGCAGTCGAAGTGGGCTGCTGCCGCCTCGTCAATGCCGATGATGCGGATCGGGACCTCGCGGGGCAGGCGCGGCCCGCCACCCGCCGCATGGCGTACACGAAGCAGCCAGTCGTAGGCCCAGGCGTCTGGCCACTGGAGCGATGGCGTGGTCAGCACACTCGCCAGCACAACTGCTGCTATCCCTCCCAGCAGTGCGGCTCTAACAATGCCCCTCATCGGCATCGTCCGGTCACCAACCTGGTCGCTTCAGGATGAGCTCGCACTACCCGGCCTTCCCTGTCCTTCCTCGGGCTTCTCCGGAACACGTCTCAGCGCTTCCGCTTGACCGGCCAGCATCCAGGCCTGGTGACTCCATCATGTCCACATTACCGATCGGGCTTATGGGCCCAACGGCCTGATTTCAGCGGGCCCGGGTCTCGATTCCATAGGACCCGCTTGCCCCCGGTCCCATCGAGCAGCAATCGCCCTGCTTGCGGGCCGCTGCGGACGCCTGGGGCCAGGCGGCGACACTCTCTCCTCCCTTCCCAACTGGCCTTTTCCTGCTGTGCCTCCCGAGAACCCACGTCGCGCCGATTGTGCCGGTTAGGTAGAGACGAGACCGGCTGCGCCGGTCAAGGGCCGATGAGACAGTAGTCGGCGGGCGGTTCCGCGAGCGGGAACTGGCAGTGCACGGAAGCTGACCCTTGGCTCCGGATCGCCTCGGGGGCTCGAGCTGCTCCAGCACACACCCGTGGCAGCTCGAACTGGCCTCGTGGGGTGCGCCCCAGGACACGTTCGCCCTCAACCCCGGCCACAAGCACATTACCACTCCAGACATCTCCGAGGCCTTGGTGCAGGAAGCCGGCGGCTCGCAGCTCGTGGAGGGAACCGAGCCGGTGCCCCGGTGCAGCATCGTGTGGCGGCCAGATGGGCGCGAGACGGCCTCGGGAGCGCACTGGCGTAGCGAAGCCTACGGAAGTGCTGCACCGCGATTCCGGCTTACAGGCCCACTCTCCCCTGATTTGGCCCTCGGCGGCCCCTACGTGGCTCTGTGCTTGTGGGTCCAGTGCTACTCTGCGAAGTAGCGAAGCCGCTTCGCTACGTAGCACGAGAGGGCTGCTTATGTACCCACAGCCCCCATTTCGCCGGCTATTGTGCCCCTTTTCGCCGTCTGGGGCCAGCCAGGTTGGCTGACCCCAGGCGGCCCAGAATCCCCCAGGTCGTGCCCACTCACAGCCGGCGCATCACGCCCTGGGAATGGGCCTCAGAACGCCGTTATTGCCCTTGACTTCGTTGCCGCGTGGAGTGATGGATGTGAGGCCTCAAGCCGCAAGATTGGGGGTCGTCACATGCGACGCGAACCGACCACGAAGAAGCCCCGGCAGCGGGCATCGGAGGAGGCGCAAGAAGGCGTCCTGGCGCTGTGGGAAGAGCCGCAGGCCATGCCAGAGATGGCTGCCGAAGAGGGCCTGGACTTCGACTCCGCGGTGGAGCAGTTCCTGGCGTACCTGGACTCGTATCGGAGCTACTCGCCGCTGACGGTGGCAGCGTACCAGCGGGACCTGGCGCTGTTCCGGGAGTTTCTGGACATGCGAACCGGGAGTGTACCGGATCCGGGCCAAATCACCCGGCAGATGGTGGTGCAGTTCGCGCTGAGCCTGTCGGGAGCAGCGCCCCTCACCGTGCGGCGGAAGCTGGCCTGCCTGTCGTCGTTCTTTGGGTTCCTGGAGGACATGGGGCACATCCGCGGCAACCCGGCGCGGCGCTTGCCCTTGCCGAAGGTGGAGCCCTTCGACTTCGCTCAGGGCAAGCAGCCGGTGGCAGTTTGCCTGAGCGAGGCCGAGGTGCAGCGGCTCGTCTCCGTGGCCAGGAAGCCACACCAACGGGCCCTCGTATTGCTGCTGTTGACCACCGGCCTCCGCCGGGCGGAGGCGGTGGGCATCACCCTCGACGACCTGGACCTGGACAACAACCAGCTCCTGGTGCACGGCAAGGGCGCCAAGGAGCGCATGGTGCCCTTGAGCGATGCCACACAAGAGGCCATCCAGGCATACCTCAAGCAGCGGCCCAAGACGACCTGCAACCGGCTGTTCGTCAGCCGATTCGGCCAGCCGCTACGGGGCCGGGCCATCAACCGCACCCTGGCCCGCCTGCTCAAGAGGGCCGGCTTGGCCGGCCGCGGCATCACCCCGCACAAGCTGCGGCACACGTTCGCCACCCAGCTCATCCGCCGGGGCGTGGACGTCCGCACCATCCAGGAGCTCCTGGGCCACGCCGACCTTGAGACCACGGCCCGCTACCTGCACTCCGACACCCGCTCCAAGCGGGCGGCGGTGGAGCAGCTCTCCGGGCTCGTAGGCTTGGCCGAAGCGGCTGGCTAGCAGACTCGAGCAGGCCGGTACACTGTTCAGTATGCCAAGAGTGTACTTACCCCCTTCGAAAAGTGTACCAAGCCCCCGAAAACAGTGTACCAAAGGTGTACCGAAGGGCGCTTTGCGGCCCTCCGGGAAGCGCCCGGCTGGTACACCTTTTTGGGCACCCATTGTGTACCGAAAGTGTACCGAAATGGGGGGGGGTCGATGGTACACTGGTCGGAGGCGGCATCGCTGGCCCCAGCAACTCCTGCTGGGGGCAGCCGGCGAGGCCGCCGCGAGCGCCAGGCTGCATGGGCCGGTCTGAGCAGCATCGCCGTTCGCCCGCTTTGGCGTGGGCTTGGGGCCAGGAAGGGAGCCATGCCGCCGCGGCCCGCAGCACGCGCGGCTATCTCAATGCAAAGGCGGCAGATGGGCAGCACGACTGATGACATAGCTTCTGGTGTGTGATCGAATATAGGTGGTTCGGTAGTGGCTGCAATTGGCGTAGTTGGTTGATCTCGAAGGTCGTCGAAGATAGCCGGCGTGGTAAGGGAGGGCCCTGGCTGCGGTTCAGGGCCGCAGGGCCTCCTTGTACCGCGCCGTTTCTGCTGCTTGGAGGCGGGGATCAGGAAGAGATGGTGCTGACCGATCCGCCCTATGGCATTGACTACCAGTCCAACCTGCCGAAGGCCGGACGCAAGAAGAAGCCCAGCGCCAGCGACGGCACCGCCGACTTCGAGCACTTGCTGGCACGGGCCCTACCAGCCATCAAGGCCGTGATGAAGCCGGGCGCCGTGCTCTACTGGTTCGCCGGCGGAGGCGGCCCAACCCCGGCTCTTGCCAAGGCGCTGCTGGCCATCGCCGATGCTACTCTGCGAAGTGCCTACTCCGCCAAAGTAGCTCCGGCTACGTAGGCTGGAAGCTTCGCTACGTAGCACGAGCCACTTCGACCTCCAGAACACGCTCGTGTGGGACAAGCAGACGCCGGGCCTGAACTGGCGCTGGCGCTACTCCTGGGAGGCCATCATTGAGGCCTCCGTGGGCGAGCCGCGCATCTGGCACGGGGGCACGGACAAGCGCAACGTGCTGCGCTACGAGAAAGCCATCCCAGAGGCCGACCCTTCGGCACACTCAGGGCAGGCAACCATCCGACGCCGAAGCCCGTGCCCTTGCTGGAGGAACTCATCACAGCCGCCTGTCCCACGCGCGGCCGCATCCTGGACCCGTTCGCCGGCTCCGGCTCCACCCTCATCGCCGCCGAGCGCACAAGCCTTCGCGCCCAGGGGCGCTACGGCTCGCAAGCTGGCCGCACCTGCCTGGCCGTCGAACTGGAGCCCCGCTATGGCTAGGCTGGCCCCGCGGGCCAGCCGCCATGGCGGCCCGGAGGGCTCAGCCACTGCGACATCATCCTGGCCCGCTGGGAGGCACTGACTGGCGGGAAGGCGCAACGCGTCGGCGCGGAGGCAGGCTTAGGGGCAGCGGCCGCGGCCGATCCTTTCTGACCGATAGGAGGATTGCAGGACCCGGACGGGGAACGAACGTGCGTGTTAGTGTGGGAAGTGGGCCCCCGGCCATGCGTGTAGTGGACGACTTAGCCAGCAGCCCGCCATGCGATGCCTGAGCATCGCGGCGGGCTGCTGTGCTTGGCGGAGCGCAATACAGTGCGTTCGACCGCGCGATGGCTAAGCCGCAAGCGTCGAGCCGCGGCTGAAGGTGGACGATGAGACAGGTCATCATCGAGAACCCAGTCTTGAACTCCCCCTACGAGGAGCCCACGCGGCACTTCAGGTTCGACCAGGATGGGATAACGGACGAGATCCTTGAGGCCCGGCGGGTCAGCGCGTACTTCGTCCCCATCGCGCAACCGCGCAAGAAGGGCAAGCAGCGGGTCTTCGACACGGAGTGGACTCAGGAGCGCCTGGAGGAGAACAAGTTCATCAACCGGGTGCGTGTGCGTGTGGCCCTCTGGCGGCGGGGCGGCTACCAGGGCGTGACCAACACGACCCGTCGGTTGCTGGAGTACTGGCAGCGACCGGATCGAGACCCTCAGAAGCGGCTGTTCTTCTGCCAGATCGAAGCATTAGAGACCGCGATCTACATCACTGAGGTCGCCGGCAAGTACGGCGACACCTGGATCGAGAACAGCATCCGCTACGCCAATGACGGCGCCAACCCCGGCCTCTTCCGCATCGCCTTGAAGATGGCCACCGGCAGCGGCAAGACCGTCGTCATGGCCATGCTGATCGCTTGGCAGGTCCTCAACAAGCTGGCAAACCCCAAGAGCCGGGACTTCGCAGACACGTTCCTGGTCGTGACGCCTGGCATCACCATCAAGGACCGGCTGCGTGTCCTGAAGCCCGAAGACCCTGCCGGCGACTACTACCGGCAGTGGGACCTCGTGCACCCCGAGCTGCTCAAGGAGCTGAACAAGGCCAACATCCTTGTCACGAACTACCACGCCTTCCTGCTGCGGGAGCGCGGGGACGCGAGCAAGACCACGAAGGAGATCCTCGGCCAGGGCGAGCGGAGTCCGTTCACCGAGACCCCGGCGGAGATGGTCCGCCGCGTCTGCCGTGGGTTCGGCAGTAAGCGAAGCATCGTGGTCATCAACGACGAGGGCCATCACTGCTATCGCCGCAAACCGGATGGCGAAGAGGTCAAGCTCTCCAGAGATGAGCGCACCGAAGCCCGGAAGCGCGATGAGGCCGCCCGCGTGTGGATCTCGGGGCTCGAGGCAGTCAAGGAGAAGCTGGGCATCAAGGTCATCTACGACCTATCGGCTACGCCGTTCTTCCTGCGGGGCTCGGGGTATGCCGAAGGCACGTTGTTCCCCTGGGTCGTCTCCGACTTCTCGCTTATAGACGCCATCGAGAGCGGAATCGTCAAGGTGCCGCGGGTGCCGGTGGCCGACGACAGCATGGTCGGCGAGCAACCGACCTATCGCAACCTGTGGCTGCACATCCGCGAAGAGTTGCCCAAGAAGGGCAGGGGGACACAGGCGGTCGCCGGCGAGCCGCACCTGCCGGCTCAACTGGAGGGTGCACTGCGCAGCCTGTACGGCAACTACGAGAAGTACTACCGCCAGTGGGAGGCGAGCTGCAAGACGCAGGGCAACGAGCAGCCCCCGCCGGTCTTCATCGTCGTGTGCAACAACACGAACGTCTCCAAGCTCGTCTACGACTGGGTCTCGGGCTGGGAGAAGCCCGTCACCGAGGACTCGGCCGTGCTCGTCCCCGGCGCCCTACCTATCCTGAGCAACGTGGCCGATGGTCAGGGGCTGGCGCGTCCGAACACCATCCTCATTGACAGCGAGCAACTGGAGTCCGACGAGGCGATGAGTTCCGAGTTCAAGAAGATCGCCGCCCGGGAGATCGAGGGGTTCAAGGACGAGTACCGCCGACGCTACCCCGAGCGCGACCCTGAGGCTATCACCGACGAGGACCTCCTGCGCGAGGTCATGAACACGATCGGGAAGCCCGGCAAGCTGGGCGAGCAAGTGAAGTGCGTCGTCAGCGTCTCGATGCTCACCGAGGGCTGGGACGCCAACACGGTCACCCACATCCTGGGTGTGCGGGCGTTTGGGACGCAGCTCCTGTGTGAGCAGGTGGTGGGGCGCGGGCTGCGGCGGAGGAGCTACGTCGCCAACGAGGAGGGCCAGTTCGACCCGGAGTACGCTGAAGTCTACGGCGTGCCGTTCTCCTTCATCCCATGTTCTGGGTCATCCCCGGAGCCCAAGCCGGGCCCGCAGCCGACCCGCGTACGAGCCCTCGACGAACGCATCGCCTGCGAGATCACGTTCCCTCGGCTCATGGGCTACCGTTACGACCTGGCGGGGAGGCAGCTGACAGCGCATTTCACCGCGGACTCGCAGATGGTCCTCTCCACGGAAGACGTGCCGACCTGGACCGAGAACGCGCCCATCGTGGGCGAGACGACCATCCACAGGCTCGACGACCTGAAAGCTCGGCGTATCCAGGAGGTTGCCTTCCTGCTGGCCAAGCTGACGCTGGAGAAGTACTTCCGCACCGATGGCACGCAGCAGACTGAGCGGCCCGACGAGCACAGATTCGACTCCCAGGTTCAGGCATGGCTGTTCCCGCAGGTGCTGGCGATCACCAAGCGCTGGCTGGCCGAGTGCGTGCGCTGCAAGGACAACACCTTCCCGCAACTGCTGCTCCTGATCGAGCACGCGCACGCTGCGGCTGACCGCATCTACCGCGCCATTGCCCACGGAGCCGAGCGCGAGAAGGCCCTCAAGCCCATCCTGTTCCCCTACGACACCGTGGGCTCCACGCGCTACGTGGACTTCGACACCACGCGGCCGACCTACCGAACCCGGGAGGACAAGTGCCACGTCTCGCACGTGGTCGCGGACACCGAATCCTGGGAGCAGAAGCTGGCCCAGACGCTGGAGGAGATGGACGAGGTCATCTGCTACGTCAAGAACCAGAACTTGGGCTTCCAGATTCCGTACACGATCAACGCCGAGCAGAGCAACTACGTGCCGGACTTCATCGTGCGGCTGGATGATGGGCATGGGGCCGAGGACCCGCTGAACCTGATCATCGAGGTCACCGGAGCGAGCCGGAAGGACAAGGAGGCGAAGGTCGCCACGGCGCGGCTGCTCTGGGTGCCGGCCGTGAACAACCACGGCGCTTTCGGGCGCTGGGCCTTTGTGGAGATCACGGACCCGTGGGATGCGAAGAACCTCATCCGCGGATGGCTGGCGAAGCAGAAGCAGACAGGGGAGTAGACTGGTGGAGACCACAGAGAGAATCGTCGAGGCCTACGTCCGGTACGTGAAGGGATGGGCCACCATCCCCAACATCAAGTGCGACGGTCAGTACGAGGTTGACCTACTGGCTGTTGACCCGGCCTCACTGAAGCGATTCCACATCGAGAGCGGCGTCTCGATCGGCTCAGGGTTCAGCAAGCTCACCGCCAAGCCGTTCAGCGACAGCGCCCTGAAGGAGCGGGTCAAGGGGCCGGAGCAACGCCGCACCCTCGACTTCTTCGTCAAGCGCAAGTTCGGCGCGCGCGAGGTCCGCAGCAAGCTGGCGGAGTACGGGTTCCGCGAGGGCAACTACACGTGCGTTATCGTCTCCTGGGGCTGGACGGAGGGGGCTGCCAGCGAAGCCGAGCGTCAGGGCATCGAGCTGTGGGACTTCCGCCGCATCCTCCAGGAGATCGCTCAGGCCTTCGGCCGGACCAGCCGCTACTTCACCGACGACACCCTACGGACCCTGCAGCTGTTCCTGCGTGCCGCAGCCCAAGGCTCGGGCACAACCAACGAGCGAGGGAGAGGGCGCCCATGGCCAGGCAAAGGCGCACAACCGGCCCGACGCCGGTAGACTCGCACAGACACAAGGACAAACGCCTCAACATCCCGACCAGCGAGCTGCGCGACTTCGTGGCTGAGGACGAGAAGGAGCCGAAGACGGTCCTGTACCCGCGCGATCCGTCGCTCGACCCGCAACTGGTGTGGAAGGGCAAAGACGAGCAGGACCGCGAGGACCTGGAGGTGCCGGCCGTTCCGGTCTACATCCAGGAGAAGATCCACCCCCAGGCGCTGGTCGAGAACCTACGCGAGACGGCCAAGGCGGGCGAGCGGGAGCCGGAGCTGACGCTGTTCGACGACTTCAACGGCCTGGACGCGTTCGAGAAGAAGATCGAGTTCTACCAGCACGAGCAGAACTGGGCCAACCGCATGATCCTGGGCGACTCGCTGCTGGTCATGACGTCGTTGGCCGAGAAGGAGGGTCTGAAGGGCAAGGTCCAGATGATCTACATGGACCCGCCCTACGGCATCAAGTTCGGCTCCAACTGGCAGGTGAGCACGCGGAGGCGGGACGTGAAGGACGGCAAGGTCGAGGATGCCACCCGGGAGCCCGAGCAGATCAGGGCGTTCCGGGACACCTGGAAGCTGGGCATCCACTCCTACCTGGCCTACTGGCGCGACCGGCTGGTGGTGGCTCGGGACCTGCTCACCGAGACCGGCTCCATCTTCGTGCAGATCGGCGATGAGAATGTGCACCTGGTGCGGTGCGTGTTGGATGAGGTGTTCGGGAGTGGTAACCACATCGCCACCATAGTCTTTCAGAAGACTGGGAGTCTCGCCGGTGACTATGTCCAACGTATCAACGACTACATAGTCTGGTATGGGAAGGATGCTGAGCTAACCAAGTTCCGGGCCATCTTCTCCGAGCGCGAGGAAAGAGAGGCCCAGGACTTCTCGCCTGATCCTCTGACCTCGAAGGGTGAGACGCCGGGTTCAACCTTTAGCCTGAGCTTGCAGGGCCGTCGTTTTCATCCGGGTGTTGGCTCGCACTGGAAAACGAACACGACTGGAATGGATCGGTTGATCAAGGCAGATCGAATTCTCGCGCAGAAAGACCAGATCAGGTTCAAGCGGTACTGGCAGGACTTCCCTGTGAAGCCCGTCTCCAACCTGTGGACGGGCTTCGGCGGCCAAAGCGATATGGTTTATGTTGTGCAGACCAACACGGGGATCGTCGAACGCTGCCTCCTCATGACCACCGACCCCGGCGACCTGGTGCTCGACCCGACCTGCGTGGGGAAGGGAACGCGGGTGGTGACCCCCCTTGATCCCCCCGCAAGCGGGGGGACAGTGGGATGCGCGAGCGGGGGGAAAGAGGGGCCCGAGGGCCGAGGGAAAGAAGGTTCTGGAAGCTGGGGGACAGTGGGGTGTGCAAGCGGGGGGAAGGACGGGTCTGCAAGCGGGGACAGGGACGCTGGTGGGGGTGGGGGCGTCCCCTCCCCGTTTACGGGGAGGGATAGGGTGGGGTCGGCCGCCTCCCCGCTTGCGGGGAGGGCTAGGGTGGGGTTCGTCCCCATCGAGGACCTTCGCCCAGGCGACTACGTCTACGCCCATGACGGCCTCCCGCACCGCGTGCGCCGCACCATCAAGCGTCGCCACGCCGGGACCATGATTGGCCTGCGCGTGGAGGGCACGGAGGCGGCCCTGTGGCTGACAGAAGACCACCTGGTCCTGTCTACGCGCCGCGTGCAGGCCCTGAGCGAAGGCGGCGAATGGAGCGCCGTGCCAGCCAGCCATTTCGAGCGGGCGCGCGAGCTGCGCCGGGAGCTATCGGAACCAGAGCGCGTATTGTGGCGGCAGCTACGGTCTGAGCAGATGGGCACCAAGTTTCGGCGGCAGCACCCCATAGGCCCCTACATCGCCGACTTCTACAGCCGTCAGGCGGGGTTGGTCGTGGAGGTGGATGGGAACTCGCACTTCGCCGACGAATCTGCCCAGGCCCATGATGCGGCGCGCAACCGCTACATGGAGGGCCTGGGCCTGAGGGTCCTGCGCTACACTACGGCCGAGGTCACACGGAACCTGAGCGGGGTGCTGGAGAGCATCTTCGCGGCTTCCCAGGAGCAGGTCACAGGCGAAGCGCCGGAACGTCAATGGCGTTATGCCGGCGACCTGGCAGAGGGAGACACGGTCTTCCGCGGCCTGGACCTGCGACCGGGGAGGATTCTGGCGATCCAGCGCGAGCAGGCGGTCGAGGAAGTCTACGACCTGGAGGTAGAGGGGGCGCATTCCTTCCTCACCGAGGTCTGTGCCGTGCACAACTGCGGTTCGGGCACCACGGCCTACGTGGCCGAGCAATGGGGCCGGCGCTGGATCACCATTGACACCAGCCGCGTGGCCTTGGCGCTGGCCCGCACCCGCCTGATGTCCGCCCGCTATCCCTACTTCCTCCTCGCCGACTCGGCAGAGGGCATGGTGAAAGAGGCCGAGGCGATAGGGCACGTTCCGCCCAGCCCGCCGCCTCCGACCGAGGCCGACATCCGCAAGGGCTTCGTCTACAAGCGCGTGCCGCACATCACCCTCAAGAGCATTGCCAACAACGAGGAGACAGACGAGATTCACGCCCGCTGGCAGCAGCAACTGGAGCCGATCCGGACGCGGCTCAACGAGCGGCTGGGCCAGCAGTGGGAGCAGTGGGAGGTCCCCCGAGAGGCCGACGGTTCCTGGCCCGAGGAAGCGGCGAAGCTGCACCAGGAGTGGTGGAAGCTGCGGCGCGAGCGGCAGCGGGAGATTGACGAGTCCATCGCGCGCCACGCCGACACGGAGCTGCTCTACGATCAGCCCTACGAGGACGGCAAGCGCATCCGGGTGAGCGGGGCGTTCACTGTCGAGAGCCTGTCGCCGCACCGGGTGCTCGCTACCGACGAGGAGCGCCCCGCCTCCGAGCGCGAGGCGCAAGCCGAGCCCGGCCCGGGCCAGTTCGAGACCATGATCATCGAGAACCTGCGCAAGGGCGGCGTGCAGAACACGGTCAAGCAGGAGCGGCTGACCTTCGACCGGCTGGAGTCGTTCCCCGGCGCGTACATCCAGGCCGACGGCGGGTACACGGAGGCTGACAGGTCCCGCCGCGTGGCCGTCTGCATCGGCCCCGAACACGGCACCGTGGGCCCGGACCTGGTGAAGGAGGCCGCGAAGGAGGCCCTACAGGGAGTGGGATTCGACCTGCTGCTGGTGTGCGGCTTCGCCTTCGATCCGCACGCGGGCGAGGCGGCCAAAGAGTTCCGCCCCCAGACCATGAAGGCGGGCGACTTCGCTGTGGTGCAGGACGAGAGGAAGTACGGTAAGCTGCCGGTGCTGCTGGTGCGCATCAACGCCGACCTGTCGTTGGGGGAGCCGTTCCTGAAGCGCACGGGCGCCGGCAACCTCTTCATGGTGTTCGGGGAGCCGGACCTGGAGCTGCGCAAGGATGGCGACGGCAAGCTGGTGGTCGAGGTGAAGGGCGTGGACGTGTACGACCCCACGACCGGCGAGATCCGCAGCCACACGACCGATGACATCGCCTGCTGGTTCATAGACACCAACTACGACGGCGAGAGCTTCTTCGTGCGCCACGCCTACTTCACCGGAGCCGATGAGCCCTACGAAAAGCTCCAGCGCGCCCTGAAGGCCGAGATCGTCGAAGCCGCCTGGGCCTCCCTCTACTCCACCACCAGCCGCCCCTTCGACCCACCCGCCACCGGCAAGATCGCCGTGAAGGTCATCAACCACTACGGGGATGAGGTGCTGAAGGTGTATGAGGTTGAGGGCGGCGCGACGAAGTGAAGCTGACCGCCGGGAGCGCGTTGCAGGGATGCCTTCGAGTCGGAAGCCGAAGCTCGGAGAGCTGGAAAAGGACCTCGCGTCCGTCGAGGCACAGATCCAGCACCTGTACTGGCACCAGAGTTGCTACCATCGGTTCAGGGAGATCATCGCGGCCAACCCGCGGCTTCGATTGCCCTGGGAGTGCATCAGGCGGCTGCGGACCGCATCGCAGCGCTCGTGCGGCGTGCGGGGTGCGAAGCCCCTATGGTTTTCTGCGGCGGCGGTGCGCTTAGTGCGTGTCTGGCAACCCTGGTAGGACGAGCCCTGGGCATCGAACTGCTGATTCCCAGACATCCCCAAAGCACCGGCGCGCTCGGTGCCGCGCTGTATGGCCTGGCCTTGGCTGGCCACGAGAAGCCGCGGTGGTCGTAGCGGCACGAAGCAGACAGGCCCGGCAGCCCGCTCTCGAAGTCAGCTGACTTCGCCCGGGAGATACGCCCTGGTCCTGTCACCGCGCGGGCTGGCGAGGAAACTCTGCCGCTGGGCAGCCGAGGCGCCGAGCGCGGGAAAGCCGCACGGTCGGATCTACGGGAGCAGGAACCGAATGGTGGAGCTACTCGACCCGACGAAGAGATTTGCCTGAACCGCATAGAGGAGATCCCGGAACAGGTGTCGAACTAGCATCAGCAAGGACACGCCGGCAGCGTCTCGGACCAGGAGATGCTGGCGCAGGTTAAGGTCTGCAACTCAGATCCCTTCGAGCAGTGCCCCGCCGGCTCGCCCTGGAGACAAAGGTCCGGGGCCGTTTGGGGGCGCTTATGGGACAGGAGGGAATGAAGATGGCTGCGAAGTTCGAAAGGATTGCCCCACCCAAGGAGGGGACCGGCATCTCGATCCGAGGCGACCGCCTCGAGGTGCCTGACAACCCCATCATCCCGTGCATCGCCGGCGACGGCATCGGGCCGGACGTTTGGAGGGCGTCCCAGCGCGTCTTCGAGGCGGCCGTAACCAAGAGCTATGGCGGTGACCGGCGCCTGGTTTGGTTCCCGGTCCTGGCTAGTCGGGCTGCCCTGGAGCGGTACGGGCAGGATTGTGTTCTGCCGGAGGATACGGTGAACGCCATTCGCGAGTACATCGTGGCCATCAAGGGCCCGCTGACCACGCCTATTGGAGGATTCGGCTACGTCTGTCTGTCCTGCTCGCATGAGCAGGATGGCCCCAATGGGCAGCGGCCGGAGCGTTGCGCGCAGTGTGGTTCGCAGTTCGTCACCGAGCGCTTCCGCTCTCTGAACGTGACACTGCGGCAGGTTCTTGACCTGTACGCGTGCGTGCGGCCGGTGAAGCACTTTGAGGGCGTGCCCAGTCCGGTGTGCCGGCCGCAGGACCTGGACGTGGTCATCTTCCGCGAGAACACCGAGGATGTCTACGCCGGCATCGAGTGGCAGCAGGGGACGAAGGAGGCCCTCCGGTTCATCGAGTTCCTGCGCGACCAGATGGGAGTGTCGCTGCGGGAAGATTCGGGCATCGGGGTAAAGCCCATCAGCGTCACAGCGACCAAGCGTCTGGTTCGGAAGGCCATCCGGTACGCCTTGGCACTGGGGCGTTCCAGCGTCACGCTGGTCCACAAGGGGAACATAATGAAGTTCACAGAGGGGGCCTTCCGCGACTGGGGCTACGAGGTCGCCCAGGAAGAATTCCGCGACCAGATCGTGACCGAGGCGGAAGTGACGGAGAAGTACGGTGGCCAGACGCCGCCGGGCAAGCTGGTAATCAAGGACCGCTTGGCCGACAGCATGTTCCAGCAGGTGCTCACACGGCCCAGAGAGTACGACGTGATCGCGCTGCCCAACCTCAACGGCGACTACCTGTCAGACGCGTGCGCTGCCCAAGTGGGGGGCCTGGGGATAGCGCCGGGGGCAAACATGGGCGACTTTGTCGCCCTCTTTGAGGCGACTCACGGCACGGCGCCGAAGTATGCCGGACAGGACAAAGTGAACCCCAGCTCGCTTATGCTCTCCGGCGCCCTAATGCTGGACTATCTGGGCTGGCCAGAAGCCAGCACGCTGATCCGCAACGGCATTGCCGCAGCCATTCGCGACAAGCGGGTGACCTACGACTTGGCTAGGCTGATGGGAGACATCGAGCCAATCAGGACCTCGGAGTACGCCGAGGCGGTGGTGGTCCGAATGGCATAGTGCGCCGCATCGCGATCAGGGGGCATAAGGGGTGGGAAGGCGGTGGGTCCCAACCCTCTGGGAGGAGCAGAGGGCGCAGTAGTCGCTTAGAGGCCCGACGAAACAACAAGGACTACGTGCGGCGTCAGACAGGCCGCCCGCAATCCATAGGGTAGTTCATGCAGCCCCGGATGCGGTTGGAGCGGCCCCTGCGAGCCGCGCGCGGCACGCTTCACCCATAGCGAAGCCTTCTTCGAGCGCCTTCAGGTTAAGCTCCTCGGTGCCTTTCGGTGCGCGCGCCAGAACCGCTGCCTTTAGTGCTTGCCGGGAAACGACCTCGGTGAGGGCGCAGAGCGCGCCGAGGGCCACGACGTTGGCCGTGACAGCCTTCCCCACGACGTCGCGGGCGACGTCGGTGAATGCCAGAACGAAGGCCCTGGAGGTGGGCACGGACTTGACGTCGTGCTCGTCTGCGAGCAGCACGCCGTCGTGCTTGAGGTCATGGTAGTTCTTATCGCAGGACTCCTGGTTCATAGTAAGCAGCACATCGAGATTGGTCGCCTTGGGATAGTCAATCTGTTCGGAGCTGATGACGACCTCGCTCTTGCTGGCCCCGCCTCGCGCTTCCGGCCCGTAGCTGTTGGTCACGCAGACCTCTCTGCCGTCGTAGATCGCGGCGGCCTCACCCAGCATCAACCCGGCTAAGAGGAGACCTTGGCCGCCGGAGCCGGCGAGTCGGATCTTGACGCGGTCTTTTCCTTCGAACACGTCTCCTCACCCTCCTTCCTTAGACGGGGCAACAGGCGGGCGCCCCTGAGCCTTTCGGATGAGCTGCTCGTACACCTCTGTATACTCTGGCGCTTCGCGCTGTACGAGAATCCCGCGCACCCAGTGGTCTTCTCGCTGCTCCGGCGGGAGCTTCTCTACTTGGCTGGCCGTGAGGAAGTGGTCGCGCTGCCACTTCAGCATCTCCACCGGGCTGCCCTGCTTGTTCAACCGACCGAAGTACGTCGGGCACTGGCTAATAGTTTCCACCACGGCGAACCCCTTGTGGCGCAGCGCTGCGGTGATCATGGTCTCCAGGTGTGCCGCGTGGTAGCACGTCGAACGAGCGACGAAGCTGGCGCCCGAAGCCGCGGCTAGGCCGCAGATGTCGAAGGGCGGTTCCACGTTCCCGAACGGCGCTGTTGTGGCATAGTCGTGTACCAGCGTGGTCGGCGAATACTGCCCGCCGGTCATCCCGTAGATGTAGTTGTTGAAGACAATCACGGTCATACCGATGTTGCGGCGGGCCGCGTGGATGAAGTGGTTGCCGCCGATGGCCAGTGCGTCACCGTCACCGGTCACCACGATGACGTGCAAGTGCGGCTTGGCCAGCTTCATGCCGGTGGCAAAAGCAATTGCCCGGCCGTGAGTGGTGTGTAGGGTGTTGAAGTCAACGTAGGTTGGCGCACGACTGGAGCAACCGATCCCGGAAACCATACACACCTCGTCGCGGTCCAGCCCTACCTCGTGGACAGCCCGCAGCAATGCGCCGAGCACTATGCCATTCCCGCATCCCGCACACCAGACAAGCGGAAAGCGCTTGGCAGGGCGGAGGTAATGGTAGACGGCATCAACCGGCGCAGGTCGAGGCATCTCAGGCAGCCTCCAGAATTGCGTCGAGAATCTCTTCCGGCTCGAACAACTCACTGTCAATGCGCCGCAGGGGGTAGATGCGCGCCCGGCCTTGATTGGCGCGCTCGACCTCCCGTACCAGTTGACCGAAGTTCATCTCGGGCACGACCACCGCCTTCACGCGGTCAAGCACCCGGTTCAGCGGGTAGTTGGGGAACGGCCACAGAACAGTGGGCCGCATCATCCCGACCTTCGTGCCCCCGTTGCGAGCTAGCTTGATTGCCCGTCGGGCGGAGCGAGCAGTTGAGCCGTAGGCGAAAACCAATACCTCGGCGTCGTCCAGCAAGAACTCCTCCGCCTGAATGATGTCCCGTCGGTGGCGGTCGATTTTCGTCACCAGTCGTTCGAGACCGGTCTTGATCTCGTCCGGCCGGTTTGTCGGGAACCCGCGCACATCGTGAGTCAGTCCGGTGATGTTGTAGCGGTAACCTTCGCCGAAGCTGGCCAGGGGCGGGATACCAGTAGGTGTGTCCTCGTAGGGCACATACCACTCGGGCGGTACCGAGGGACCAATGCGGTCAATGATCTCGATCATCGCCGGGTTGGGCATGAGAACGCGCTCCCGCAGGTGGCTGATCACTTCGTCAATCAGCAGTATCACCGGCACGCGGTACTTCTCTGAAAGGTTGAAAGCCTGGACGGTCAGATCGAGGGTCTCTCGCACCGAGCTGCTGCACAAGGTGATTCCCCCGGGGCGGTCACCATGCGAGCCCCAGCGCGCTTGCATCACATCCGCCTGCGACACCTTGGTAGGCAGCCCGGTGCTCGGCCCGCCGCGCATCACATCAACAACCACACATGGAATCTCAGCCATGGCGGCGTAGCCGATATGCTCCTGCATGAGGGAGAACCCCGGCCCGCTGGTTGCCGTCATCGCCTTCACGCCCACCACCGAGGCGCCGATAACGGCCCCCAAAGAGGCGATCTCGTCCTCCATCTGGATGAAATGGCCGCCCAACTCGGGCAGCCGGCGGCTCAGCACCTCAGCGATCTCGGTGGACGGGGTAATCGGGTAGCCGGCGTAGAACCTGCAACCCGCCAGGATCGCGCCCTCGGCGCAGGCTTCGTTGCCCGACATGAGCCTCACATCGCTGCCGCTATCAGCCATTTCTGTCTTCCCTCTTCCGCCCGCCGGGAGCACGTATGGCGAAGTCCGGACAGCGCACTTCGCACATCCGGCAGCCAGTGCACCTGTCGGGCACCACTACCATCGGTACCCCATCTTCACCGGCTGCCAGCACGCCTCTCGGGCAGAAGGCAATGCAGATTCCGCAACCCTTGCACCAGTTGGTGAATACCGCCTGCGGACGGCCGCCCACATTGGTGTGGTCATTCACTGAACCCTTTGTACTCGCAGGGGCGGCGCGAGCGTTGGCAGCCGTTGCGCCTGGGTCTCGCGCAGCGGAAGTCCCGTTGACATCCCCCTGGGGCGTTTCAGGCTCAGCAACCGCTGCGCCCATTCCACCAGGATGCCCCGCCTTCGAAGAGACCGTGTTCGCTGGTTCTAGCTCGCTTTCGTTCGGCAACACAACCCCTCCTCGGGGGGCACGGAGAATAGCGGTGATGGGGCCCGAGGCCGGAGCCATTGCTTGGCTCGCGTTGCCGGAAGCCTCATCGAATCCTGGGGAGGTAAGCAGGCAGAGGGGCCGAACCGTTAGGCGAGCAACTCGCCCGCGCGACAGGGAGGTGGAGAGGGGCAGAGTTCGCTTTCAGCGGAGGTACGTGAAGGATCTGCCAAGGTTCGGACGTATCACGGGCCGAGGCCACCGGGCGAGACTCGGAGACACGGGGTGGCCGTTCTGGTCTATCGAGAGAGCAGCCCACGGGCTGGCGGGATAACGCCCAGGCGTGACTTGTGCCGTGTGAAGCCAAAAGCGGAGTGTTCAACATACGCGGCGAGATGCCCCTGGTACTGGGCGTTGGGGCGACGCAGAGGAACGCGCTGAGGTTCCGCCTTCCCCGAACGACCCCACGAGGGCCTAGAGCACCTCGGCGGCCGGAGGGGTAGAACGTAAGTAGGGAGGAGTCTGCCAGTCAATGAGCAAGTTTGCGCTGCTTAGACCCCCGATCGAGAAGTGCGGAGTGGAACACGTTGAGGAGCCTGATCTGCTCCGTGACGTGTTCCCGTACACCGACGTCCCCCGACTCATGTTTGACGGCAAGACAGTGCCGATGGACCCGCCTGACGAGATTTACATTAGCTGCACTACCTTCCGCGACGGTCAACAGGCGCGGCCACCCTACACCGTAAAGCAGATCGTGGACCTGTACGACATGATGCACCACCTGGGCGGCCCCAACGGTGTGATCCGGCAGTGCGAGTTCTTCCTGTACACCGATAAGGACCGCGAGGCAGTCGAGAAATGCCTGGAGAAGGGCTACAAGTATCCCGAGGTGACCGGTTGGATTCGGGCAGTAAAGGCCGACTTTCAGTTGGTAAAGGCGATGGGGTTGAGAGAAACCGGGATTCTTACCTCATCCTCCGACTATCACACGTTCCTCAAGCTGGGCAAGAATCGCGAGGATGCTCTCAAGGACTACCTGGACCTGGTGTACACCGCCCTGGAGACGTGTGATGTGATCCGCTGTCACTTCGAGGATATCACCCGCGCCGACATCCACGGGTTCATCGTGCCCTTCGCCCAAAGGCTCGCGGAAGCCGAGCAGGAGATCGGCAAGCCCATTCGGATCCGCCTGTGCGACACCATGGGCTACGGCGTGCCCTTCCCCGAAGCAGCTCTCCCCCGCGGCGTGCCGAAGTTGGTGCACACGCTGGTGCACGAAGCCGGCGTGAAGAAGGAGCGGCTGGAGTGGCACGGGCACAATGACTTCCATAAGGTCCTGGTAAACGCGCTGGCGGCGTGGCTCTACGGCTGCCCCGCGGCCAATGGCACGCTTCTGGGCTGGGGCGAGCGCACCGGCAACCCGCCCATCGAGGGCCTGATTATCGAGTACATCGCCCTCATGGGCCACCCCAACGGCGTTGATACCACCGTGATCACTGAGATCGCCGACTACTTCCGCAAGGAAGTCGGTGTCGAGATTCCGCCCAACTATCCCTTCGTCGGCCGGGCGTTCAACGTCACCATGGCTGGTATCCACGCGGATGGGGTCATCAAGAACGAGGAGATCTACAACATCTTCGATACCGCCAAGGTGCTCAAGCGGCCTCTGGGCGTCAATGTGACGGACAAGTCGGGCGTAGCCGGTGTCGCCTTCTGGGTGAACCACACCTTGGGGCTCGAGGGCGACGCGCGCATTGATAAGCGGGATCCCGGCGTTCAAAGCATCTGCGAGTGGGTAATGGCACAGTACAAGGAGGGGCGCAACACCTCTATTTCCCACGAGGAGATGCTGGCGCAGGCGAAGCTGCACATGCCGGATCGGTTCAAGGACCTGTGAGGGCAAACGGCGGTTGAAGATCCACGAGTACCAAGCCAAGGAGCTATTCGCGCGCTACAAGATACCGGTGCCCTCGGGGCGGGTGGCCTGCACCGCGGAGCAGGCGCGTGCCATCGCCTGTGAGTTGGGCCGGCCCGTGGCCGTGAAGGCTCAGGTGCACGTGGGCGGCCGCGGCAAGGCGGGCGGGATCAGGTTGGCCACCACGGCGGAGGAAGCTCAGACGGCCGCGCAAGCCATCCTGGGGATGAACCTCAAGGGGCTGACGGTCCAGCGAGTCCTCGTGGAAGAAGCCTGCGATATAGCCCAGGAGTACTACGTGGGCATCACAGTGGACCGATCGGCTCGCCAGGATGTCGCCATGGTCAGCTCGGTAGGCGGCGTGGACATCGAGGAAGTCAGCGCGCAGACGCCGCAGAAGATCGCCAAGCTCCACCTGGACCCGCTGTATGGCCTTCTCGATTTCCAGGCCCGGCTGCTGGTGGGACAGGCTGGCCTGCCCGGGTCCGTGGGCCAGCAGGCAGTGGCGATTCTGAAGCAGCTCTATAAGCTTCGCCGCGACTGTGACGCCTCGCTGGCGGAGATCAACCCCCTGGTGCTGACTCCAGAGGGGCGCCTCGTCGCCGCCGACGCCAAGATCAACGTAGACGACAATGCCCTGTTCCGGCAAGAGGAGCTGGCCGCGCTGCGCGAAGAGCAAGAGGAAGACCCGATCGAGGCGGAGGCGCACCGGCGGGGTATCACCTATGTGCGGCTGCTTGGCGGGGACGTCGGCGTCATTGGCAACGGGGCGGGGCTGGTCATGACCACGCTGGATGTCGTGCAGCGCGAGGGAGGCCGCCCGGCCAACTTCCTCGACATCGGCGGCGGGGCCAAGGCCGAACTGGTGGCGAACGCCCTGGAGATCGTGCTCATGGACCCCGGCGTGAAGGGCGTCCTGTTCAACATCTTCGGAGGGATCACCCGCTGCGACGAGGTGGCCCATGGCATCCGGCAGGCTACCTCGGGAATGAGCATTCGAGTGCCCATCGTGATTCGACTGACCGGCACTCGTGAGCAGGAGGGCCGGAAGCTGCTGGAGGGCAGCGCCCTGATCTCAGCCGAGTCAATGGACAGCGCGGCCAGAGAGATCGTGAAGCTGGTGCGCCAAGGCCACGTGGCCCCGGCGGCGGTGACAGCGGAGCGAGGTGCGACAGCCAGTGGCCATTCTGGTTGATGACAGTACGCGGGTGCTCGTACAAGGCATCACCGGCTATGAGGGCCAGTTTCACACCGGGCTCATGCTGGAATATGGGACGAAGGTGGTGGCCGGGGTGACCCCCGGGAAGGGTGGACAGCAAGTGCACGGCGTCCCAGTGTGCGACAGTGTGCGCGAGGCGATCGCCGAACGTTTGCCGAACGTGTCTATCATCTTCGTGCCGGCTCGGTTTGCCGCGGACGCTATCATGGAAGCGCTGGACGCCGGCATCAGAGGCATTGTATGTATCACCGAGGGTATCCCGACCCAGGACATGCTGCGAGTATGCAGTTGGCTGAAGACTTCTGGCTCGTGGATGATCGGGCCCAACTGTCCAGGCGTGATCAGCCCGGGCCGGTGCAAGGTGGGGATTCTCCCGGGGGGTATCTTCCGCGAGGGCAGCGTCGGCGTTGTCTCGCGCAGCGGCACGCTGACATATGAGATTGTCAACGAGTTGAGCATGGCTGGGCTGGGTCAGTCCACCTGCGTCGGAATAGGCGGCGATCCCATCCTCGGCTCCTCGTTCGTGGACGTCCTTGGGCGGTTCGAGCAGGACCCGCAGACCGCAGCCGTGGTGCTCATCGGCGAGATCGGCGGCTCAGACGAAGAGGAAGCGGCGCAGGTTCTTGCCAAGCTGAGCAAACCAACGGTGGCCTTCGTCGCTGGCAAGACCGCTCCGCCAGGCAAGCGCATGGGCCACGCGGGAGCCATCATCTCGGGGTCCAGCGGAACAGCGGAGGCGAAGATCAAGGCCTTCGAGGCCATCGGGGTGCCAGTAGCTGAAACACCGGCCCAGGTGCCCTCTCTAGTGAAGCAAGTTCTCGCGGCCTGACGGATCTACCGCAGGCGCTGAGCTGCGTATACTCTTCAGGGTGCAAGCTCACAAAAGGGGTGAACCGAGTGAAGATCGGTGTCATCGGCGCGGGTCAGGTAGGCGCAACAACAGCTTTCCTGCTGGCCCAGAAAGAGCTGGGCGACATCGTCTTGTTGGACATAGTAGAGGGCATGCCCCAGGGCAAGGGCCTGGACATGGCGCAGGCGGGGCCGGTGCTGGGATACGATTGCCAGGTCATAGGCACCAACGACTTTGCCGATATTGCCGGCGCAGAGGTAGTGGTAGTCACCTCCGGCCTCCCGCGCAAACCCGGCATGAGCCGGATGGACCTGCTGAACACGAACGCCGGGATCGTGGAGAGCGTGACCAAGGAGATAGCAAAGCACGCGCCCGACTCGTTCATCGTGATGGTGACCAACCCTCTCGACGTCATGTGTTACGTCGCGCTAGAGGTCAGCGGCTTCGGCCGACAGCGTGTATTCGGCATGGCTGGCGTGCTCGACTCCACGCGCTGCCGATGCTTCGTGGCCCAGGCCGTGGGAGCATCGGTGGAGGACGTGCAAGCGATGGTCTTGGGAGGGCACGGAGATTCCATGGTGCCATTGCCGCGGTACATAACCGTGGGCGGCATTCCGATTCCCCAGCTTCTTGACCAGCCGACGATCGACGCCATCGTGGAGCGCACGCGGAAGGGCGGGACGGAGATCGTCAGCCTGCTGAAGACGGGCAGTGCTTACTACGCTCCCGGCGCGGCGGTGGCGCAGATGGTGGAGTCGCTCCTCCGCGACAAGAAGCGCCTGGTTCCCGCCTCCGCGTACTGCACAGGGGAGTACGGCCTGAACGACGTCTATGTTGGGGTTCCGGTGGTCCTGGGCAGAGGCGGCATGGAGCGGATCGTCGAGATAGAGCTCATGGACGAGGAGCGGCAGGCCCTGGAGGCTTCAGCGGCGGACGTGAAGGAAGGCATCGAGGCCTGGAAGGCGAGCCGAGGAAAGTAAGGCCCGGCGCTGCGCGGAGCAGGGAACTATGGCAACTGGCAACGACGAGGTGCGCAGGGTATTCGTAGCCGCCACCCGGCAGAACCAAGGGAAGACTTCGGTCTGCCTGGGTCTGATGGCGGCCTTTCGCCGCCGCTTCCCCAAACTGGGCTTCATCAAGCCCGTCGGTCAGCGGTACGTAGTCCTAGACGGCCACCAGGTGGACGAGGACTCCGTTCTGATCGAGCGAGTCTGCCACGTGGAGTGCGCGCTGTCGGACATGAGCCCGGTGGCCGTAGAGCGCGGCTTCACGGAGCGCTACCTGCGGCAACCTAACCCCCAGGCCCTGATGCAACGCATCCAAGATTCGTTCCCGCGCGTTTGCCACGGTGTCGACCTGGTGGTGATCGAGGGCACCGGGCACGCTGGCGTCGGCTCCGTGTTCGATCTGTCCAACGCCACGGTCGCGCGACTGCTAGGGGCGAAGGCCATAATGGTCTCGGGCGGGGGGATCGGGCAGCCGACCGACGAGGTCATGCTGAACAAGGCGATGCTCGACCTCGAGGGCGTTGAGCTACTCGGCGTCATCGTGAACAAGGTTGTGCAGAGCAAGTACGCCAAGGTCAACGAGCTGGTGCGCGCTGCGATGGAGCGGCTGGGGGTGCGGGTATTCGGCGTCATCCCCTACGTGGCAATGCTGTCCAACCCCACAGTAGGACTGATCCTTGAGGAGACCGATGCCAAGCTGTTGTCCGGCGAGCCGGAGCCGGACAACGAGGTCACCCGCGTCGTGGTCGGCGCCATGCCTCCTCACGTGGCCTTGGACTACTTCACCGAGGGCACCCTGGTGATCACGCCGGGGAGTCGGGAGGACATCATCCTCGCCGCCATCAGCTCGTCGCTGGCCAGTGAGAGCCAGGGCGGGGTCGTCGGCATAATGCTTACCGGGCCGGACCCGCCACACCGCTCGGTGATGAGCCTGATCGGTCGGGTCAACATCCCTGTGATGTGGCTTGCCGAGGACACCTACACAGCCACGTCGCGCATCCACGACCTGATGGTCAAGATTCGGCCGGGCGACGAGAAGAAGGTGCGGATGCTCAACCGGCTAGTGGAAAAGTACGTGGATGTGGATGCCCTCATCGAGGCAATCGAAGACGGCAATGCTACCCGGAGAGGCCCGTCCAGCCGGCGCGGTAACCAGATACAGATAGGAGTGCGCGGCCATTAGGGAGATCAGCGCAGAGAGCATCGAGCAGGCCGTTGGCAAGCTGTGCATCTCAGCCAACTACGATCTGGGCGAGGAGGAGCTTCAGGCCCTGCGGCAGGCCCTGGAGACCGAGGAGTCGCCGATCGGCAAAGAGGTGCTGGGTCAGCTCATCGAGAACACCGAGATCGCGCACCGGCAGCGCGTGCCGATTTGTCAAGACACCGGCGCGACAGTGGTGCTCGTTGAGCTCGGCCAGGATGCCCACGTCGTCGGGGGAGACCTCGGGGAAGCGATCAACCGCGGCGTGCGGCGGGGCTACGAGGAAGGCTATCTCCGCAAGTCCATTGTTAGCCATCCCCTGACGCGAACCAACACCGGCGACAACACGCCCGCAATGATACACTACGAGATTGTGCCGGGCGACCGGATTCGGATCGTCGTGGCGCCCAAGGGCGGTGGCAGCGAGAACATGTCGGCGTTCAGGGTGTTGACGCCAGCCGAGGGGGAGACGGGCGTGAAGGAGTTCATAGTGGACGCCGTCCGGCAGGCCGGACCGAACCCCTGCCCGCCGATCGTCGTCGGCGTGGGCATCGGCGGGACGTTCGAAGTCTGCGCGTGGCTAGCGAAGAAGGCGCTCCTGCGGCCACTAGGCAAGCTGAACGACGACAGGGAGATCGCGCGGCTCGAGCGCCAACTGCTGGCGGAGGTGAACAACCTGGGCATTGGCCCCGCGGGGTTGGGCGGGCGCATCACGGCTCTGGCGGTGCACATCGAGTGGTACCCGTGTCACATCACGAGCCTTCCGGTGGCGGTCAACCTCAACTGCCACGCGGCGCGGCACAAGGAGATCATCCTGTAGCAGCCACTTGCGGGTCGAGGGCGCGTGGAGAGAACATGGAAAAGGTGATTCGGTTATCAACGCCGCTGTCCGAGCAGGATGTGGTGTCCCTGCGGGCCGGTGACCGCGTCCTGTTGAGCGGGGGGCTAATCACGGCGCGCGACGCGGCCCACAAGCGGCTGGCCGAACGGATCGAGAAGGACGAGCCGCTTCCTACTGACCTCCGGGGGCAAGTGATCTACTACGTCGGCCCTACGCCGCCGAAACCGGGGCAGGTCATTGGCTCGGCCGGGCCCACCACCAGCTATCGGCTGGATCCCTACACGCCGGCCCTCTTCGCCCAGGGATTGAGGGGCACCATCGGAAAGGGGCGGCGCTCGCCTGAAGTGATCGAAGCGCTCAAGCGGTACAAAGCCGTCTACTTTGGGGCGACTGGTGGGGCCGCGGCGCTGCTTTCGACCTGCATCACGGCCGTTGAGGTCATCGCCTACGAGGACTTGGGCACAGAGGCTATGCGCTGGCTGACGGTGAAGGACTTCCCGCTGATCGTCATCAACGACTGCCTCGGCAACGACCTGTACGAGCAGGGGATGGCCAAGTACCGCCGGTGAGACAGGATAGCCCCATGCCGTCAGACCAGGAGGAAGGCATGCCAGGCCGTGGCGAGAAGGCCGTCGCCGGCCAAGCTGTGGGTGCAGCAGGTGGACGGATGGTGTCTATTGACCTACCCGCCCTTTTCGGGAAGGACGGGTGGAGAAAGGTGCCAACTCCGGAGCAGAGACGCGCCAACTGCACCTTTATCGAACCGCCAATTCGTCCTGCAAACGCGGAGGGCGTAGGAGGACTGGGTAACAAGTGGACTGCGGCCGCTTGACAAGGGCGGCGGGCCTCAAATATAGTACCTGCGTAGTGAGGGCCTAGCGGCAGGGCGAAGTCACGGTCAGCGCAAGTGTGACAGAGGTCGCCCCGTCAGCAGTGCTGGGTCAGGCAAGCAAGGGATTGCTCAGAGGCAGTAGTGAGGTATTGCTGGAAGGTTGTTTGGAGTTGGCTGCCCTCTGTACTACCGCCACTGCTGTGTCTGCGCCTAGCCAACGGCCACTACACGCAGATGGGCGAGGGAAGGGTCGGTCCCGGATTCCCCCGCACGGAGGAGTTGTGTCATGGCGGGCACAGCGCGGGTAGATAATGCCCAGTTGGCGGAAGTCTTCCTGGCCGAAGTCCTGGCCACTCCGGCGGGGGAGAAGGTCAAGACCTGTTTGCAGTGCGGGACATGCAGCGCCTCTTGTCCTACCAGCTACGCCATGGAGCACACGCCCCGGCAGGTCATTGCTTTTTTCCGGGCGGGTCTATTGGCGGAGGCGCTGCGGAGCAACACGGTGTGGCTGTGCGCCTCCTGCTATAGCTGCACCGTGCGTTGTCCTGCGGGCATCAAGCTCACGGAGGTCATGTACGAGCTTAAGCGCCTGGGCACCAAGTACGGCCTGACCCCGCCGGGCGAGTCCCTGCCTGCCTTGTCCAAAGCTTTCGTACACAGCGTGGACAACTACGGGCGCAACTTCGAGACCGGTATGATGGTCGAGTACACGTTGCGCACGGGCCCCCTGGGCGGGGTGAAGTTGCTGCCCTTCGCCCTCAAGATGCTGCGCCTGGGGCGCCTGAAGCTGCGCCCTGAGACGATAGCGGGGGTGGCTGACGTGCGCAGCATGGTGCAAGTCCTCGAGCAGGAGAGGGAGGCCCAATGAGGTACACCTTCTACCCGGGCTGCGCGCTTGGGGCCAGCGGTGTCCCCTACGGTAAGTCTGCCCGCGCTGTGTGCGACAAGCTCGGCGTGGAGCTGGCAGACCTCCCCGACTGGAACTGCTGTGGGGCCACGGCCTACATGTCCGTGTGGCAGGACCGCTCCTTGACCATCTCCTCGCGGAACCTTGCCCTGGCCGAGCAGCAAGGGGGTGACTTGGTGGTGGTGTGCAGCGGCTGCTACTGCGTTCTGAACAAAGCCAACCAGTACCTGGCGGAGAGCCCGGACCTGCGTGAGACTGTGAGCCGGGCCCTGGCGGTGGTGGGGCTCGCGTACCATGGTACAGTGAAAGTCCGCCACCTGGTAGACGTGCTGGTGAACGACGTGGGGGCGGACAGGTTGCGCGCTGCCGTCACCAACAAGCTGACGGGCCTGAAGGTCGCGCCTTACTCCGGCTGTCAGCTTTCGCGGCCTTTCGGCGGGTTCGACGACCCCGAGATTCCGAGGGTGTTGGACGAGATAGTGGCTGCGACGGGGGCCACGGTGGTGGACTACCCGGTCAAGGCGCGCTGCTGTGGGGGCATGCTCATGACCACCAGGACCGAGGTTACGGAGACGCTGGTGGGCCAACTGCTGGCCTGCGCTCGTGACCGTGGGGCCGACTGCATCGTCACCGCCTGCCCGCTGTGCCAGGTGAACCTGGAGTGCTACCAGGGCCAGGTGAGCGCGGCCCTGAAGCGCGACCTGCGGATGCCGGTGCTCACCTTCACCCAGCTTCTGGGCGCCGCTTACGGACTGCCCGGAGACCAGCTCGGCCTGGATCAGATGATGGTGCCTGTGGCGCAACTGTTCGAGCCGCGCCCGCGGGCGGAAGCCAGGGCCGCTAGCTAGCAAGCGTGTCTTGCCTGCCTGGCGGCGGCGTGTGGGCAGGCCTGCACGCTGCCGCGGGCTCAGGAGGGGCAGTGGTATGCCGGGATCCTCACGCGACGGTCGGCCCAGGACGGGCGTGTACGTGTGCCATTGCGGCACCAACATCGCCGGCACCGTGGACGTGGAGGCGGTCACCCAGGCGGCCAGCAAGCTTCCTGGGGTGGTCGTGGCCCGGCATTACCAGTACATGTGCAGCGATCCGGGCCAGGACCTGATCAAGCAGGACATTGGCGAGCTGGGGCTGGAGCGGGTGGTGGTGGCCTCCTGCTCGCCGCTGATGCACGAGCCCACTTTCCGGCGGGCCTGTGCCGAGGCGGGTCTGAATCCCTACCTGTTCCAGATGGCGAATATCCGCGAGCAGTGCTCCTGGGTGCACGAGGACGGCGAGGCGGCCACCGCGAAGGCCGAGCGGCTCATCCGGGCAGCTGTGAACCGCGTGTACTACCACGAGGCCTTGGAGGAGAAGCAGGTGCCCGTGCGTGGTGACGCTTTGGTGGTGGGCGCCGGCATCGCGGGGATCGAGGCAGCGCTGAAACTGGCTGACGCCGGCAAGAAGGTCTTTCTGGTGGAGCGGGAGCCGAGCATCGGCGGCCACATGGCGCAGTTCGACAAGACCTTCCCCACCTTGGACTGCGCCGCCTGTATTCTTACCCCCAAGATGGTGCAGGTGAGGCAGCACGAGAACATCGAGCTGCTCACCTATAGCGAAGTCAAGGAAGTGCAAGGGTACGTTGGCAACTTCAAGGTGAAAGTGGAGCGCAAAGCGCGTTACATCAGCGAGTCGGCCTGCAATGGCTGTGGCGAGTGCGTGGAGAACTGCCCGGTGAACGTGGCCAGCGAGTTCGACGAGGGCTTGACCACGCGCAAGGCGGTGTATCGGCCCTTCCCGCAGGCCGTGCCCAACGTCTTCACCATTGACAAGAAGCTGTCCCCCTGCAAGGCCGCTTGCCCGGCGGGGACCAATGTGGGGGGCTACGTGGTACTGATCGGCCAGCGCAAGTTCAAGGAGGCTCTGGAGCTGGTCAAGCGCTCGAATCCCTTTCCCGCCATCTGCGGACGCGTGTGCCACCGCCCGTGCGAGAAGCAGTGCTCGCGGGGGCGGGTGGACGAGCCCCTCGCCATTGCGCATCTCAAGCGCTTCGTGGGCGACTACGAGCTGATCATCGAGCCGGAGACGCCCCCGCCACCCGAGCAGCAGCGCCCCGAGAAGGTGGCCATCATTGGTGCCGGGCCCGCCGGCCTCACCTGCGCCCGCAACCTGCGGAAGCTGGGCTACCAGGTTACGGTGTTCGAGAAACTCCCCGTCGTGGGCGGCATGATGACGGTGGGCATTCCCGCCTTCCGGCTTTCACGCGCCGTGCTGGAGCGCGAGATCCGCGATATCGAGAACCTGGGCGTGGAGATACGTACCAACCAGACCTTGGGCCGCGACTTCACCCTCGACAGCCTCCAGGCCGACGGCTACCGAGCCATCTTCATCGCCATGGGCGCCCACAGCAACCGCAAGCTGGGGGTTCCCGGCGAGGAGCTGGAGGGCGTCATCTCGGCCATTGAGTTCCTGCGCGATGTCAACCTGGGCCGACGGGTCATACTGGGCGACCGCTACGGTTTCGTGCGTGAGCTGGAACTGAGCCGGACGGCGCCGCCCGGGGGCAAAGTGATGGTCATTGGCGGCGGTAACGCGGCGCTGGACACGGCCCGGACTGTGCTGCGGCAGGGCGCTACGGAAGTCACCATTCTCTACCGGCGTTCTCGGGAGGAGATGCCGGCGGAGCCGGAGTGGGAGATTGACGAGACCGAGCGCGAGGGGGTGAAGATCGAGTATCTGGTGGCGCCCACGCGCTTCCTGGGGCTGGGGGGCAAGCTGACCGGCATCGAGCTCGTACGCATGGAGCTGGGCGAGCCCGACGCCAGCGGCCGCCGCCGGCCCCTACCGGTGGCGGGCTCGGAGTTCGTCATGGAGGTGGATGCAGTGCTGCCGGCCGTCGGCCAGGTGCCGCCGCCCGCCGAGATACCAGCGGGGTTGGCAACCAGCCGCTGGGATACCATCGAGGCAGACGAGATCACGCTGGAGACGAACCTGGCGGGCGTTTTCGCCGGCGGCGATGCGGTGCTGGGCCCGGCCACGCTGATCGAGGCCATCGGCCACGGCAAGCGTGCTGCCGAAAGCGTTCATCGCTACCTCAACGGCCTGGACTTGCGGGCCGGGCGCGATCAGCCGCCGCCGCGGCCTTGGAAGATGGAGGTGAGGGGCGAGCCCTACAAGCCGCGTGTGCCCATGCCGCTGCTCTCGCTGGTCGAGCGCCAGACGCCGCATGGCGCCTTCGCCGAAGTGGAACTGGGCTACAGCGAAGAGCAGGCCGTGGAGGAGGCTTTGCGCTGCCTGAAATGCGGCGTGTGCGTCGAGTGCCTGGAGTGTGTCAAGCTCTGCGACCGACAGGCCATTGAGCACGACATGCGGCCCGAGGAGCTGGAGCTGGAAGTCGGCGCCATCGTCGTGGCCACCGGCTATGACACTTTCGACCCGCGACAGGCGACGCCGTACGGGTACGGCCGCTACGACAACGTGCTGAGCGGCCTGGAGTTCGAGCGCCTGAGCCATGCCGCAGGGCCCACCGGGGGCGAGATCCTGCTCAAAGACGGTCGCCAGCCGCAGAGCGTGGCCATCCTGCACTGCGTGGGCAGCCGGGACGAGAACTTCAACGAGTACTGCTCGCGGGTCTGCTGCATGTATGCGCTCAAGTTCGCGCACCTGGTACGCGAGAAGACGGGAGCCAAGGTCTACGAGCTGTACATAGACATGCGCGCCTTCGGCAAGGGCTACGAGGAGTTCTATGACCGCGTGATGAGCGAGGACGTCATCTTCATCCGGGGCAAGGGCGCGGAGGTGACCGAGGTAGCGCAAAGCCCCGAGGAAGAGGGCAAGCTGATCGTCGTCTGCGAAGACACCCTGCTGGGTCAGGTGCGCCGGCTGCCGGTGGACATGGTCATCCTGGCCACCGGCCTCGAGCCGCGCCGGGACGCCGCCGAGGTCGCGCGCAGGTTCAACCTCTCGTGGACCCACGGCGGCTTCTTCCTGGAGCTACACCCCAAGCTGGCGCCCGTAGCCACCAGCAACGCTGGCGTCTTCATCGCTGGCGCTTGCCAGAGCCCCAAAGACATCCCTGACGCCGTGGCCCAAGGAGCGGCGGCGGCGGCGGAAGCCCTGGCCCTGATTGACCGTGGCTCCGTGACCATCGAACCGATTGTCTCGGTCATCAACGAGGAGACCTGCGGTGGCTGCAAGACGTGCGTGGCTCTGTGTCCTTACTCGGCCATCGAGTTCGACGACGAGAAGAACGTCTCGGTGGTCCAGGAGGCCCTGTGCAAGGGCTGCGGCACTTGCGTGGCCGCCTGCCCGGCCGGCGCCGCCAGGCAGCAGTTCTTCGAGGACGTGGAGATCATGGCCGAGATCGAGGGCATTCTGGCCACCGCTTAGCGAGGTCCGGAAGTGACTGGCGGCCGTGTGGGCCGTGCAGTCTCGCCATCTGCCCAGGCGAACCAGGAGAGGCAGCATGAGCACCCAGCCTTTCGAGCCGCGCATCGTAGGCTTTCTGTGCCGCTGGTGCAGCTACCAGGGGGCTGATCTGGCCGGAACCAGCCGCCTGCATTACCCGCCCAATGTCTACCCCGTGCGGGTCATGTGCAGCGGGCGCGTGGACCCCACCTTTGTGCTCAAAGCCTTGCGCGAGGGGGCCGACGGCGTGTTGATCTGTGGCTGCCATCCGGGCGATTGTCACTATCAGCAGGGCAACTACAGCGCTATGCGCTGCATGCCGCTCTTGCACAGGCTGCTAGAGCAGTTCGGCATCGAGAAAGAGCGGGTGCGCTTGGAGTGGGTGTCGGCCGCCGAGGGAAAACGCTTCGCCAAAGTCGTGGCACAGATGACGGACGACATCAGGAAGCTGGGTCCTCTCAACTGGCCGCTGACGCTCCACCAGCAAAGGAGCGCCGCCCAATGAACGGCAAGCTCAATTTCGCCATGTACTGGGGGGCGAGCTGCGGCGGCTGCGAGATTGCTGTGCTCGAGATCAGGGAGAAGATCCTGGACTTGGCCCAGCTCATCAACATCGTCTTCTGGCCGGTGGCGGTAGACTTCAAGTACCGTGACGTGGAGGCCATGCCCGACCGGCACATTGACCTGTGCCTGTTCAACGGCGGCATCCGCAACTCGGAGAACTGCGAGATCGCCCAACTGCTGCGCCGGAAGTCCAAGGTGCTGTGCGCCTTCGGCGCCTGCGCCTGCTGGGGCGGCATACCCTCGCTGGCCAACGTCTCCAACCGCCAGGGCATCTTCCGCACTGTGTACCTGCAATCGCCCTCGACAGAGAACGCTGGCGGCCTCTTGCCCCAGGAGCTGACGCCCACCCGGGCCGGCGACCTGGAGCTGCCTGCCTTCTACGACACGCTCGTTCCCCTGAGCGAAGTGGTCGAGGTGGACTACTTCATCCCCGGGTGCGCGCCGGCCGCCGACCGGATCTGGGCCGTCCTGGAGGCCGTCGTCACTGGCCAGCTGCCCGAGCCCGGCAGCGTGGTGGGCGCGCTGGAGAAGACCTTGTGCGACGAGTGCAAGCGCGTCCGTGACGAGACCAAGAAGGTTAAGCAGTTCTTCCGGCCGCACCAGATCATCCCCGAGCCCGAGAAGTGCCTGCTGGAGCAGGGCATCATCTGCATGGGCCCGGCCACCCGGGGGGGCTGCGGCGCCCGCTGCATCGAGGCCAACCTGCCCTGCCGCGGCTGCTATGGCCCGGCCCCCGGCGTGGTGGATCAAGGGGCCAAGATGCTGTCGGCGGTCGCCTCCCTCATTGACTCCCAGGACCCTGAGGAGATAGACCGCATCATCGCGGGTATTGCCGACCCCCTGGGCACCTTCTACCGCTTTGGGCTGTCCGCCTCGCTGCTGCAACGCGCCCGCCTCCGGGCAGGGGAGCAGCCCACCCTCCAAGAGGCGGCCGGCTAGAGTGTGCCGTCTGCATATGCGCCCCGCTATCCGAGGGCAGCGCTTATCTGGAGTGAGCCAGCTTGAGCAAACGCATATCCATTGACCCTATCACCCGCCTGGAAGGCCACGGCAAGATCCAGATTTTCCTGGACGACGACGGCAGCGTCGGCGACGCTTACTTCCAGATTCCCGAGCTGCGGGGGTTCGAGCGCTTCTGCGAAGGGCGGCCCATCGAGGAGCTGCCGCGCCTCACCCAGCGCATCTGCGGCGTGTGTCCGGAGGCTCATCACATGGCCTCCGCCAAAGCGGCGGACGCCACTTTCCAGGTGGACCCGCCGCCGACGGCCAAGAAGCTGCGCGAGCTGCTCTACAGCGCTTTCTTCGTGGCCGACCACGCCACCCATTTCTACATCCTGGCGGCCCCCGACTTCGTGGTCGGGCCCAAGGCGGACCCCGCCCAGCGCAACATCCTGGGCGTCATCGGTGCGGTGGGCGTGGAGATGGGCAAGCAGATCATCAAGATGCGGGCCGACGCCTACGAGGTGCTGGCCATCCTGGGCGGCAAGGCGGTGCACCCCGCCTGTGCTCTGCCTGGCGGCCAGAGCAAGGGCCTCAGTGAGGAGGAGCGCCAGCGGGTTGAGGCAATCTCGCGCCAGTCGGTGGAGTTCGCCAAGGTCAGCCTCCAGGTCTTCAGCAATGTGGTGCTGGGCAACAAGGACTACCTGGACCTGGTCACGGGCGACGTCTATCGCCACGAGACTTACTACATGGGGTTGGTGGACGACAACAACAACGTGAACTTCTACGACGGCAAGCTGCGGGTAGTTGACCCTACAGGCAACGAGTTTGCCAAGTTCGAGGCAGCCCAATACCTCGACCATGTGCAGGAGCACGTGGAGCCCTGGACCTACCTGAAGTTCCCCTACCTGAAGAACGTCGGCTGGCAGGGGCTGGTGGACGGCGTGGGCAGCGGCATATTCCGCGTGGCGCCACTGGCCCGACTGAACGCCGCCGACGGTATGGCTACCCCGTTGGCCCAGCAGGAGTACGAGCGCATGTATGAGACGCTGGGGGGCAAGCCCGTGCACGCCACCCTCGCCATGCACTGGGCCCGGCTCATCGAGATGCTCTACGCCGCCGAGCGCATGGTCGAGCTAGCCACCGACCCGGAGATCACCAGCGACAACATCCGCACCATCCCCACCCAGACGCCTACCGAGGGCGTCGGTGTGGTGGAGGCGCCCCGTGGGACCCTCTTCCACCACTACTGGGCCGACGAGAACGGACTGGCCAACAAGGTCAACCTGATCGTGGGCACCTGCAACAACTACGGCGCCATCTGCCTGTCCGTAAAGAAGGCAGCCCAGAGCCTCATCAGGCCTGGGCAGCCCGCCGATGAGGGGCTGCTGAACATGGTGGAGATGGCCTTCCGTGCCTACGACCCCTGCTTCGGCTGCGCCACCCATGCTCTGCCGGGGCAGATGCCGCTGCTGATCGAGATATGCGAGGCGGACGGCAAGCTTGTGCAGCGGCTGAGCCGGGGTGTGGAGTGAACCGGCCTCCGGTAGTCATAGTCGGTCTGGGCAGCCCCATCCTGTCGGACGACGCGGTGGGGCTGCACGTCGCAGACCGGGTCCGCCAACTGCTGGCCCGGGAGCCTGTTGATGTCAGGCAGGCTGCCGTGGGTGGGCTGGGCCTATTGGAGGAGATCGCTGGCTACGAAGCCGCCCTCCTGGTAGATGCTAGCCTCGCCGGCCTGCCGCCCGGTACTACCAGACGCTTGCACCTGGCCGAAGCCCGCCACTTGCAGCGGCTGTCGTATCAACATGGCATTAGCTTTGAGGAGGCGATCAACGTCGGGCGCCAGTGCGGGATGAGGGTGGCTGACCCGATAATCATCTACGCGATTGAGGTAGCGGATGCCTATACCTTCTCCGAGGAACTGACGCCGCCGGTTGAGGCGGTCGTGGAGGGGGTGGCGATTCGCGTGGCCAGCGAAGCCCGCCACCTGGCCACGCAGTGCCGGAAGGCGGAAGGGGCAGGCTGCCTGTCCGCACACGCAAGAGTGGGGACGAACCCATGCACGAATCCGGCGTAGCCCAGAAGATGGTGCAGGCAGTGCTCAAGGCCGCGCAGGACCACGGCGCGGGTAAGGTGGAGACCGTCTACGTCAGGCTCGGCCAGCTTGAGCACATCAGCCCCGAGTCCCTGGAGCAGCATTTCCGGCACGCGGCCAAAGGCACTGGAGCGGAGCACGCTCGCCTCGTCTGCGAGGAGGTGGCCGGCCGAGCCCGCTGTCGCGCCTGCGGGGCCGAGTTCGACAGCGACCTGCGCCCCGTCGTCTGTCTCCACTGCGACAGCCGGCAGGTGGAGCTCATCAGCGGCCTGGAGCTGGAAGTCGTCAGCATAGACGTGCCCCAGTAGCCCCGCGCGGCGACTCCCTCCCATGACAATCTCGCCGGAAGGCGTCGCTACGGCAGGAGTTCGCCCCCTGCCCTGTCAACCTCGCGCAAGCTGTCTCCCAACAAGGAGAACCGAGCCTGCGCCGCCAACCTTCCCAACAGACTGGCGGGCCAAGGCTGCATCTTGCGATGAGGAAGTCACCAGCCGCCGGGGGCGAACGGTATTTCGACGAGCATCCCGCGTCAGAGAGCAAGCCCCAGCGGATCACTGCGGAGCTGAGGGGCGAACGGTTCGCCTTTCTGACCGACGCGGGGGTGTTCAGCCCCGACCGCATTGATCGGGGCACGGAGCTGCTCATTGAGCACATGGGGCTGCCGGAGGCCGGCCAGCTTCTGGACTGGGGCGCGGGCTATGGCCCCATCGGCATCGTAGCCGCCCGGCTGCGGCCACAATGTCGCGTAGTGCTGGCCGAGATCAACCAGCGGGCTGTGGCCCTGCTGCGGGAGAACGTGAAGCTGAACCGCGTCCGCAACACTTACGTCCTGGCCGGCGACGTATTCGACTACATGCCGGACCTGACGTTCGATGTGATCCTGACCAACCCGCCCATCCGCGCCGGCAAGCAGACCGTCTTCCGCCTGGTCGAGGAGAGCGCCCGCAGCCTGCGCCCCGGCGGCAGCTTCTGGCTAGTGGGGCAGCGCAGACAAGGGGTGTTCAGCCTCGCGGACAAGATGGCTGAGTGCTTCGCAGAGGTGGAAACAGTGGCGAAGAAGGGCGGCTACCGGGTCTTGCGAGCCCGGCCTTAGGCTTCCTGAGCCTCGCTAGCGGAACCTGCCGGCCGTGCCTCTTACCCAGTTTTGTGGCTGGAAAAGCAAGGGAACTTGGCAAGAGGCAGGGAGTGAGACACGTGGGCACGGGCAGTCGTGCAATGGCTCTGGTTTGCGGGCAGTGGTGTGGTTGCGAAGCGCAAACGAGGCGCCCGTTGCGGTGCGCCGGGGTTGGGTGAACGCGACACGAAGCCCATCGTTCCTCGGCGGCCGGGACTCCAATCCGGCTTACAGGCCCATTCTCCCCTGATTTGGCCCTCGGCGGCCCCTAGGTGGCTCTGTGCTTGTGGGCCCAGTGCTACTCTGCGAAGTAGCGAAGCCGCTTCGCTACGTAGCACGAGAGGGCTGCTTATGTACCCACAGCCCCCATTTCGCCGGTTATCGTGCCCAGTTACGGACTCCTGGGGCCAGCCGGTGAGGCTGGCCCCAGGCGGCCCAGAATCCCTGGGATCGTGCCCACCGAATGGCACCCCACGGCGGCCCCAGAATGGGCCCCGGAACCCGGTTATTGCCCTTGACTTCCTTGCCGCGTGGAGTGATGGATGTGACGCCTCAAGCCGCGAGATTGGGGGTCGTCACATGCCACGCAAACCGACCTCGGAGAAGCCCCGGAAGCGGGCATCGGCAGAGCCGGAGGAGGGCATCCTGGCGCTGTGGGAAGAGCCGCCGGCCATACCAGAGATGGCTACCGAAGAGGGCCTGGACTTCGACGACGCGGTGGCCCGGTTCATGGAGTATCTGCGGGCGTATCGGAGCTACTCGCCGCTGACGGTGGCAGCGTACCGGCGGGACCTGGCGCTGTTCCGGAAGTTCCTGCAGAGGCGAGCCGAGAGTGTACCGCAGGCCGGCGCCATCACACGCCAGCTGGTGGTGCAGTTTGCGCTGAGCCTGTCGGGAGCAGCCCTTCGGCGGGGCTCAGGGCAAGCGCCGAAGGGCGATCCCGAGCGGAGTCGAGGCGCGGCTCCGCTGACGGTGCGCCGCAAGCTGGCCTGTCTGTCGTCGTTCTTCGGGTTCCTGGAGGACATGGGGCACATCCGCGGCAACCCGGCGCACCGCTTGCCACTGCCCAAGGTCGACCAGCCGCTGCCGGTTTGCCTGAGCGAAGCCGAAATCCGCCGCCTCGTCACCGCCGGCGACGATCCGCTGTTGCGGGCCCTGGTGGTCCTGCTGCTGACCACTGGGCTGCGCCGCGCCGAGGCGGTCAGCATCACGCTCGACAACGTGGACCTGAAGAACGGCCAGTTGCTGGTGCACGGCAAGGGCGCCAAGGAGCGGATCGTCCCGCTGAGCGATCCGGCCATAGCGGAGATCCAGCACTACCTGCGCCACCGACCTACAACGAACTGCGACCGGCTGTTCGTGAGCCAATCCGGCGGGCCGCTTCATCCACAGGCCGTCAACCGGCTGTTGGAGGGCTTGCTGGAGAGGGCCGGTCTGGAGGGCCGCGGCATCACCCCTCACAAGCTGCGGCACACCTTCGCCACCCAGCTCATTCGCCAGGGCGTTGACGTCCGCACCGTCCAGGACCTCCTCGGCCACAACAAGCTCGACACCACGGCCCGCTATCTGCATTCCGACACCCGCTCCAAACGCGCCGCCGTAGACCGCCTCTCCGACCTCGTCGCCCTCCCCGACGCTGCCGGCTAGCTGTATACCGAGGGTGTACCAAGACCCCCGAAAACGGTGTACCAAGGGTGTACCAAACGGCCCTTTCTGAAGGGGCCCAAGGTACACTCTAAGGGGGTACCCGTGGTGTACCAAAGTGTACCGAAAGTGTACCGAAATGGGGGCGTTTTCGCTGGTACACCGTTGCCGGGGCGATGGGCTGGGGCCAGGAGACGCCGCTGGGGTCAGGCGCCTGGCGCCTTGAGCGTGAGCCAGAGAAGCCCTGGACCCCGGATACGGCTCTCGCCGCCGCAAAATAGCTGCTCAACTGTTGAAGGTTT